>Ga0209810_1004576_pt1 | contig 13207 bp, 10 predicted proteins | sample Coa_R1_7_FD_187159 | JGI IMG/M metagenome (GOLD analysis project Ga0209810, IMG submission 187159) | Surface soil microbial communities from Centralia Pennsylvania, which are recovering from an underground coalmine fire - Coalmine... | ecosystem: Environmental > Terrestrial > Soil > Unclassified...
TTTCCAGGGAAGAGTTGAAACGCGTGGAACACGTCCTGAAGCAGTTTCCGGCGAAACGGCTTTCGGAAAAGCCGATCGAAGAACTGTCCCGCAAGATCCGGCGTTATTCGCGGGGAGAGATCGAAGCGTTTGTGCTTCGGTTTGCGACGGATTTTCTGCGGTTACGACGGGACTTGCGGGACGCAGAGCACATCGCCACCTGCATGGAGCGCATCAATCTCGTGACGACGGAGAAGGCGCGCGAGCTTTCGCGGATGAACAACCGTCTGTACGAGTACGTTCTGCCGGAAGAGTCGCGGCCGGAGCAGGACGTGGTGGTTTCGCACGTGATCATCAAGGCGGACGTGCGAGGCTCGACGAAGATGACGCAAGACCTGCTGGCGCGGGGGTTGAGTCCGGCGTCGCACTTCAGTTTGAACCTGCACGAGCCGGTTAAGAAGCTGCTGGACCGCTACTCCGCGAAGAAAGTGTTTGTCGAGGGGGATGCGATCATTCTGGCGATCTTCGAGACGGAGTCGAGCCGGGCATACGCGCGGCCGGTGGCAAAGGCTTGCGTGCTGGCGCGGCAGATTCTTGCGGTATGCAATTCTTATAACGAACGCGCGTCCACCAACAAGTTGCCGCCGCTCGAACTGGGTTTAGGTGTGGCATTTCAAGGCTCCGCGCCGACTTACTGGACGGACGGCGAATCGAAAATCATGATTTCCAAGGCGCTGAATCTCTCCGACAGGCTTTCCGGCTGCACGAAGCTGGCGCGCCGCATGCTTGGAGGGCAAAAGTCGAACTTTTCGGTTTTTCATTTTTTGCAGGCGATGGAGGGAGCTTCAGCGGAGGAGCTGGATGAATTCCTCGTGCGCTACAACATGAACGGCATCGAGCTGAACGACGAGGGATTCCAGAAGCTGGCCGAGGAGATTTCGCTGGAGTCGATTGAGACGAAGCTGGAGTTCCCGTGGGGCAAGGAAAACGCTTGCCTGTACTACGGCGAAGTGCCGATGGGCGAGTCCGTGGAACTCGTCGTCCTGCGGAAGGGGCTGGCGAAGCAGCTTTTGCCGGACGGGAAAATCGGCGGACCTTCCACGCATGCGTATTATGAAGTCTGCACGTCGCCCGCGCTCTACGATCTGGTAGCGGCGCTCCTGCGCACTTCGCACGCCGGCGCATTTGAAACTTCCCGCGCGTGATCCCTATAATCCCAATGGAGGCGAAAGGGGTCCGGTGACCTTCCCGGTCTTCAAAGCCGGCGATTCGATCCTTCGCGGCTCGAATGGTGGGTTCGACTCCCACACGCTTCCGCCATATCCTTTTGATCTGACGGAAGTTGCAGAAAAACGAGGCGGCACAAGGCGGCGATAAGGGAAATCCGGTTCATATTTCCAGTTCTTGGTGAGCGCGAGTGACAACCGGATTAGCTCTCCTGAGCCCACAATTGCAGATAGGACAGCGATTCACAGTTGCGATCACCCATGACCTCGCATGGCATTCGATCACAGTTATCCAACGGAATGACCGCAGTTGGCATCTTCCTTTTTTTCGCCGCCGCAATGGCATCTCTTGCGGCAGCGACCTTCCTTTGGCGCGGCACCGCGCTTGATCACATATGGGCCCTCAATCCGCGTGCGTACCGGGAGCTTGTGCCCTTCGGGAAGGCACCGGGGATTCTTTTCTTGTTGCTTGGCCTCGTTCTTGTTGTCGCTGGCGTGGGTTGCTTCACGCGTCGCATCTGGGGATAACGCCTAGCCGTGGTCATCATTGCGACACAGGTTTCGGGAGACTTGGTCAGCGCGGTTATGGGGCGTGTCGTTGAGGGCGTGATAGGCATCGTCATTGCCAGTGCACTGTTGCTGCACCTCCTGCGGCCAAAGATCAGAGCTGCTTTTGTGACCGGCGATGCGTTGAGCGTTCGTTGAACCGGAGCTGTCTTTATTCCGAATCTAGTCTTCGGCTTCTTGGGTCACGATGTGGACGTCCACAGCGGGAGACTCGCGCAGGAAGCGATGCACCGCGGATAGGTACAGATACTTGCGCCAATCATGAACGGGTGCTCGACCAAAGATGACCTGTGTGATGTGTTTGGAACGCACAAAATCTGCCACTGAGTCTGCAACGCTCTTGCCCTTCAGGCGAACTACCGTCGCGCCAAGGCTTTCCGCAAAGCGCAAGTTGGCTTCCAGGGCGTTCTGGTTGGATTCTTTCGGGCCAAACTCCCGGTCAACGTGGACGACATACAACTCGGCATCCATGCGGCGCGCCATTCTTGCTCCGCGGGCGATGAGATATTGCCCGGCGGGATTCGCCGAAACGCAGACTGCCATGCGCTCACGGACTCCCCAGTTTTTGCGAATGTCCTGCGCCTCCATATAGGATTCGAGGCTGCGATCCACCTGCTCGGCAACCTGGCGCAGAGCAAGCTCGCGCAAGGCGATCAAGTTGCCGCGACGAAAGAAATTCTTGAGTGAGCGTTCGACTTTATCGGTGGTGTAAACGTCGCCGCGCTTCATGCGATTCTGCAGGGCTTCCGGTGTCAAATCGACCATGACGGTTTCGGAGGCCGTCAGCGGCACCCAATCGGGAACAGTCTCGCGCACGATGATGCCAGTGATCGAGCGCACCACTGGAGCGATGCTTTCAATGTGCTGGATATTCAATGTCGAGAGAACGTCGATGTTTGCAGCCAGAAGTTCTTGCACGTCCTCGTAGCGCTTGCGATGTTTGCTGCCTGGGATATTTGTGTGTGCAAGCTCATCTACCAGCACTACGGCAGGACGACGCGCAAGAATCCCGTCAACGTCCATTTCCTCGAAAAGCGTGCCTTTGTATTCGATTTTCTTCCGGGGAACGGCTTCCATCTGCTCGGCCAGTTCTTCGATTCCTTTGCGGCCGTGGGTTTCAATGAAGCCGATGACCACGTCCTCACCGCGGCTGCGACGCCGCAATGCCTCACTTAACATGCTGAACGTTTTGCCCACGCCCGGCGCATACCCAAGAAACAGCTTGAAGACGCCGCGTGTTTTCTGCGGTGGCGACGCAACTTCCAACCATTCTTCGGGCTTCTTTGGCATATCTCCGCGCTAATCTGGCTGACTGGGCTAATATGTACAGATGCAGAGATTCCTAGGCGGCCGGGTTGCCGGCGCGGGAGTATCCCTCATCGCCGTCACCGCCATCATCCTATTGTATCGCCACGTTTTACACGTAAACCAAACAACGGTAGCACTGTCTTTTCTGCTGGCCATTTTAGCAGTTTCCGCAGTGTGGGGAATGGCTGTGTCCGTGTTGATGTCAGTAGTGGCAGTGCTGGCATTTAACTATTTCTTTTTGCCTCCCATGGGAACGTTCACAATCGCGGACCCCCAAAACTGGGTGGCGCTTTTCGCATTCTTGATCACGTCGATCACGGGAAGCCAACTTTCGTCGCGCATTCGCAAGGAGGCTGACGAAGCACACCGGCGGCGGCGCGAAGTTGAACGCTTGTATCGCTTCAGCCGTCAATTATTGGGAGAAGGTAATGTCATCCAGCTTATGAATGCCATTCCTGACTACATTGTCGAAAGTTTTGAGGCCGGAGCAGTTGAACTGTTTTTGCCTCAGAAGGACAAGTTTTACCGCTCCGGATTCGGCGCCGCACTTCTCGATGAAGAGAAGATGAAGACAGCTTTTTCGAATGACGAGTTGATCCCGGACGCAGAACGCAGTGAATACTTCATTCCCGTGCGCTTAGGAGTGCGCCCCATCGGCAGTCTGGGGATTTCTGGGGCGCAACTGTCGCGTCAATCTGTCGAAGCCCTGGGCACACTGGTCGCCATTGCCATCGAACGCGCTCGTGCTGTCGAACAGCTTGGGCAGACTGAGGCAGAGCGCCAAGGCGAGCGGTTGAAATCCGCGCTACTCGACTCTATCACACACGATTTCCGCACTCCGCTGACTTCGATGAAGGCCGCGGTGACCAGCTTGTTGACCTCCGCCGATTCGAATTCGGCGGAACTCTTGACCATCATTAACGAGGAATGCGACCGGCTGAACCATCTCGTGGAGGAAGCTGCAGAAATGGCCAAGCTGGAGGCCGGCGAAATCACGCTCGATTTGACACCAACTTCGGTGGAAGAAATCGTTGAGGCTGCATTGGAACATTGCAAGGGCGCACTCGCTGGGCGCCAGGTTGACGTGCGGATGAGCCGAGGTCTCCCACACGTACGCGCCGACCTGGAACGCACAAAGGAAGCCCTTGTGCAGTTGATTGACAACGCTAACCTGTATTCTCCGAAAGATCAGCCGATTACGATTACCGTGGAACTTACTGGGGATTCTGTGACCACTAGTGTCGCTGACCGCGGCGCTGGAATCGATGGTTTTGAACAAACCATGATCTTTGACAAATTCTATCGCGGCAAAGATCAACGGTATCTCGTTCGTGGTACGGGTATGGGTCTGCCGATTGCTAAGGCGCTCATAACTGCGCAAGGGGGAAGCATCAGTGTGACGAGCCAGTTGGGTCATGGTTCCGTGTTTTCCTTTACATTGCCTGTGGACCGCAGTCAGAAGGAAACACGTTGAACTCAGCTAACATTCTTGTCGTGGACGACGAACCGCAGATACGCCGCGTTTTGCGATCCTCTCTCTCCACACGCGGTTACGTGATCAGCGAGGCCAAGACTGGCGAAGAAGCTCTCGAGTCCCTGCGCAAGGAACGCCCCGATCTGATCCTGCTAGACATGAATATGCCGGGAATGGGTGGTATTGAGACTTGCCGCGAGATTCGGCGCGGTTCGGATGCGCCGATCATCATGCTGACGGTACGTAATGCGGAACGGGACAAGGTAGCCGCCCTGGACGCTGGAGCGGACGATTACGTCGTCAAGCCATTCGGTATCGAGGAGCTGCTCGCACGCATCCGCGCTGCTCTGCGCCGCTATGCGCCTACAGATGCACTCCCCTCGTTTGTGTCGAAGGACCTCACCATCGATTTCGCCAATCGGAATGTCACTGCACGCAACCAAATCGTTCATCTGACGCCCAAGGAGTACGAGGTTCTCAAACATTTAGTCGCAAATCAGGGCAAACCACTGACGCACCGCCGTCTCTTGCAGGCGGTCTGGGGACCGGACTATGGCGACGAAACAGAGAGCTTGCGCGTCGTGATCAACCAGTTGCGGAAAAAAATTGAAGCCGATCCTGCCCGGCCAAAGTACATCGTAACCGAGCCGTGGGTGGGCTACCGCTTTCGATCCCCCAGTGAGAGCCATTCTAAGCCTGCCCTGCGAAAGGGATGACGTCCTACTTTTTTGGACGGATTGCATCTAGGTCGAGGTTAAGTTCCAAAACGCGCACACGCGGTTCCCCTAGAAAGCCAAACTGCCTTCCTATCGTGTGCTTCTGAACCATGGCGCGGACATCTGCTTCGCTCAATCCACGCTCCCTAGCAACGCGAGGGACTTGGAACGCCGCCGCCCCAGGCGAAATCTCGGGATCGAGCCCTGAGCCAGACGCAGTTACAAGGTCTATAGGGATCGGCGCACCAGGGTTTTCGGCGTGCAGTTTTTCGACATCAGCTTTCACCCTATCGAGGAGGAGGTGGTTCGTTGGCGCTAGATTTGAACCTGAGGATTGCGCTGCGTCATACCCCGTGCCAGCGCTCGATGGTCGAGGATGAAAATAGGCTGGGCCTGTAAACGGCTGACCGAGGAGCCTTGACCCGACCAAATGTCCGTCTTCCTCGATCAAGCTGCCGTTTGCCTGCGACGGGAATAGGAGCTGCGCCAAGCCTGTGACGCCCAGAGGATAAATAACGCCGAATAGCACGGTCGTGACCAATGTAAAGAAGATGGCGATTCGCAGGTTGTTCTTCATGTTCCGACCTCACACAAAATGCAAATAAGTGATCAGAAGATCGATGAGTTTTATTCCGATGAACGGCGCCACGACCCCACCGAGACCATACAAGAGCAGGTTCCGCCGCAGGAGGGCGGCTGCGCCTACGGGCCGATACTTCACGCCTCGAAGCGCCAAAGGAATAAGCGCGATAATGATCAGTGCGTTGAAAATGACTGCGGACAGAATCGCTGATTGCGGCGTAGCCAGGCCCATAACGTTGAGCACATTCAGCTGGGGAAACGCCCCTGCGAACATGGCCGGAATAATTGCGAAATACTTTGCCACGTCGTTCGCCACGGAAAATGTCGTAAGCGCGCCACGAGTGATTAGCAACTGCTTGCCAATTTCAACAATCTCGATCAGCTTCGTAGGATTCGAATCGAGATCCACCATGTTGCCGGCTTCCTTGGCCGCTTGTGTGCCAGTGTTCATAGCCACGCCGACATCGGCTTGCGCCAACGCTGGTGCATCGTTGGTGCCGTCGCCTGTCATCGCCACAAGCTTGCCCTTGGCCTGTTCGCGCTTGATCAGCGCCATTTTGTCCTCTGGACGCGCCTCTGCCAGAAAATCATCGACACCAGCCTGACGAGCAATGGCCGCGGCGGTCAGCGGATTATCACCTGTAATCATCATCGTGCGTATCCCCATCGCGCGAAGATGCTCGAAGCGTTCGCGCATTCCTCCCTTAACGATGTCCGTCAGCGCGATTACGCCCAGAACGCGGCCGTTCTCAGCCACTAAGAGCGGAGTTCCACCTCCATTGGAAACATCCGAGATGCGCTGCTGAGTTTCTTTCGGGACCTGATTGCCGCGCTCCGCAATGTGTTTCGCGATTGCATCTGGGGCGCCTTTGCGAATTTGGAGTCCGTCGAGGTCCACGCCAGACATGCGCGTTTGAGCGGAGAACGGGATGAACACCGGATTGCGATGGCTGAATTCGCGCGCACGCAGCCCGTATTTCTCTTTCGCCAGCACAACGATCGAGCGCCCCTCCGGTGTTTCGTCCGCAAGGGAGGCAAGCTGCGCCGCGTTCGCGAGGTCAGCTTCGCCAACATTCGGACAGGGATAGAAGGCTGTCGCTTCGCGATTGCCCAGCGTGATCGTCCCCGTTTTGTCGAGCAACAGCACGTCCACGTCGCCAGAGGCCTCCACGGCGCGCCCGGACATGGCGATAACGTTCCTTTGAATGATGCGATCCATGCCGGCAATTCCGATCGCCGACAGCAGCCCGCCAATAGTTGTAGGAATCAGGCACACCAACAACGAGACCAGTACAAAAATACTCTGCGGCGCTCCGGAATAAATCGCAAAAGGCTGTAGCGTCACCACCGCCAGCAAGAAGATGATCGTCAATCCCGACAAAAGGATATTGAGCGCAATCTCATTTGGCGTTTTTTGTCGAGAGGCTCCTTCCACTAATTTGATCATGCGGTCGAGAAACGTTTCGCCGGGATTCGACGTGATGCGGACCTTGATCTCATCGGAGAGCACGCGCGTGCCGCCGGTTACCGCGGAGCGATCTCCGCCAGATTCGCGAATGACTGGCGCCGACTCACCCGTAATCGCGGACTCATCGACGGAGGCCACACCTTCAATCACTTCACCATCACCGGGAATAAACTCTCCCGCGCTGACGACAACGACATCCCCTGACCGCAGCTTCGAGCTTGGTACTGTCTCTATCGAACCATCTGTACGCAAGCGATGTGCCTGCGTTTCCGCCCGTGCTTTGCGCAGCGTTTCTGCTTGGGCCTTGCCACGGCCTTCGGCCATCGCCTCTGCAAAATTGGCGAACAGCACCGTGAACCACAGCCATAATGTTATTTGCAGGCCGAAGCCGAAGGCGCCTGTATGACGCAAAGTGTCTCGGAGCAGTTGCAGGGTCGTCAGTACGGCTCCCACTTCCACAACGAACATGACGGGATTCTTCATCATGGTTCGGGGATGCAGCTTTGCGAACGAATCCACAATCGCGCGAATTACGATCTTTTTGTCCGCAAGTGGTTTGGCCTTAGCCTGGATAGATGTACCCATAGTTCCTTAAAAGGCCTTTCCAGAGGCCATGAGAAGATGTTCCAAAATTGGCCCAAGGCTTAGGGCAGGGAAGAATGTCAGCGCTCCGACAATCAAAACCGTAGAAACGAGTAATGTCGCAAACAGAGGGCCAGTTACTGGAAAGGTCCCCGGTGATTCCGGAGCCGTTTTCTTCCTAGCTAGATTCCCTGCTATGGCCATGATCGGAATGATCATGAAGAAGCGGCCGAGAAGTTGGGCGACGGCTGTGCTGGTGTTGTACCACAAGGTGTTCGCGTTGATACCTGCGAAGGCTGAGCCGTTGTTTCCAGCCGAGGAGACGTACGCATAGAGGATTTGTGAGAGGCCGTGCGGTCCTGGATTGGAAATGCCCGCCGTTCCGAAGGGTTGAACTACCGCTAGAGCAGAAAAACTAAGAATCGTGAACGTCAAGATAAGCACCGCCAGCATGGCCATCTTTACGTCGTACGATTCGATTTTCTTGCCCAAATATTCTGGCGTGCGTCCTACCATTAAGCCGGCAATGAATACGGCCAAGATCACAAAGACGAAAATTCCGTACAGTCCGGCGCCAACGCCGCCGAAGACGACCTCACCGAGCATGATATTGATCAGCGGGATCATGCCTCCGAGCGGCGTGTAGGAATCATGCATGCTGTTCACCGCGCCGCAGCTGGCGTCCGTTGTCACTGTCGCAAAGAGTGCGGAGTTCGCAATCCCGAACCGCACCTCTTTTCCCTCCATGTTCCCTCCTGGCTGCAAAGCGCTCGGCCTTTGGTCCACATTTTTGAGTTGCGGATTGCCCGCCGCTTCCGCCCAATATGTCGCTGTCACGCCCGCAAGGAACAATATGGCCATCGCTGCCCATACCGCCCAACCGTGGCGCTGGGAGCCGGTCATACGGCCCAGCGCGTACGTCAAGCCCGAAGGAATCGCAAAAATCAGCACCAGTTCTAAGAAATTTGCAAATGGCGTGGGATTTTCAAAGGGATGCGCGCTGTTTGCGTTGAAAAATCCTCCGCCATTCGTGCCAAATTCCTTAATTACTTCCTGGGACGCGACCGGTCCCTGCGCAATCACCTGCTGAGTGACGCGCCGCGTGCTGACCTTGCCGTCCGCACCGGTCACCTGCGTCGTCTGAGGTTCGAGCAACTCGACTGTGGTATACGGCTTGACATTTTGGATGACTCCCTGCGAAACCAGAACTAGAGAGCCTACTAAGCAAACCGGCAGCAAAACCCACAGCAGGCAGCGGGTTGTGTCCACCCAGAAGTTCCCCAGCTTCTCCGTTTCCCGCCGCGCGATGCCGCGAATCACCACAATCGCCAGCACAATACCCACGGCGGCTGATACGAAGTTGTGATAGGCCAGCCCCGCCATCTGGGTTAGGTAGCTCATCGTGCTTTCCGGCACGTACGATTGCCAGTTCGTATTCGTGGTAAATGAGGCCGCGGTGCCGAACGCCAGACCAGGTTCGACGTTCGGAAGTTTCTGAGAATTAAGTGGAAGCCACTTTTGCGTGCGTTCGATGACGTATAAGAGCGTCATGGAAACCCCGCTGAACAGCAGCATCGCGATGGTGTATTCCGTCCAACGCATCTCGTGGTTTTCATCCACACCTGTCAGGCGATACAGGAGCTTTTCGATAGGCCGCAGAACGGGGTCCAAGAACGTCTTTTCGCGGTTGAACACTCGCTTCATGAAAATGCCAGCAGGCTTAGTGATCAGGAAAATCACCAAGAGAAAAAACAGAATTTGGAACCACCCATTTGCAGTCATGCTCAGAACTCCTCCGCTTTGAGGAGGGCGTAAAGCAAGTACCCAACCAGCACAACGCAGACAGCCAGCAGCAGGCCATTCCCAAGGCTCATGACTTCGTCCCCCTCAGCTTCTCGCATGCGCGGACGTAGAGAATGGTCAAAACTGCGAACAATGCCGTTGCTGCGATAAACATCAAGTCCTTCATAATTCTCGTTCTCCTCGTACGCGATCAATTTGACCCTTTCCGTTGACCTGGCGGCATCTCAGCTAGTCCATGTCAAGGATGAAAGTGCGAGTCGAGGGTCACAATTACGCCCAGGATTAGAAGATTTTGCGTTGGCGTCAGGCCGACAACTTCAGGGGCAATTTCCGTACCACGGAAGAAACCGCCGCCGGGGCCGCGAGAATCGTCAATTCGGTGCTCCAGCCTCACTATTGCCCCGAAGTCGCGGTACGGGATGCGATATTCCAGAGTCGTCGTGTCTGCCTTAACGGTTTGCCGGAAACCCGTCAAGCGCCCGTCACGATCCCAGTACACCTCTGGCCGCGCCGTTGCGCTCCAATTTTTGCTGAAGACCCAATGCACCGGTAATTGAGCGCTCATCCAAAGTGCGCGAGGATTTCCTGTGGTTGCGACCTTCTCTGTCCCGACGTGGTATTCAAATGGAATGGTGATGCGATCAGTTTTCCACTCGACGATGCTGTCCCACAAGAAGCGCCAGAACTCTCGCCCGGTGTTCGACTGGTGAGGACCGTACAGAACGGTTTCTTTGAGCGTCGTGTGGCCCGTCAACTTGTAGGCGATTTGGATGCCTTCACTTGGCACACTATTGGGGTTGGCAAGATGAAAATAATCGTTCACTACAAATACTGTTCCCGTTAATTTCTGCGTGAAAGGGTAACTCGCGTTGACGCCCATCATGAGATACGGAGTAAAGTCAGCTCCCCAGGGACGCGTATAGTTGAAGTTGTCCTTCGCGTACAGCAAATCATAGCCAATCAAACTGGAGAAAATTCCCGCCTGTACGGTCAGTCCTTTTCCGATCGGTGCCAGGTAGGAAACATCGGTGGGCCCAAGGTGCCGTAGCCACTCGGCACCAGGAAGATTCGGCGCGGTCGCGGAGAACCCAAAGATGCGGGAATCTTGGCCGCCCTGTAAGGTCAGTTCTAAACCCCATCGGGACGCCTCTGACCCGCTTTTTCGGACGTACGCGGCCCCCACGTTCAGGAGAGGTTCGTCAACCTTGTAAGCCGTTCCGCGGCTCCGGAAGAGATGATTTGCCGGATGATTGAAGTCCAGCAGATACGCCGCATCGAGGAACCCGCCATACGCCCATTGTGGATCCGGCTGTGTTGCAGCCGGTCCGCCCTGTGCCTCCTGCTCACTCACCGCGGCCAACTTGTCAGCCTGGTTTCGGAGGGCCCGGCCATCTCCGGGGATCGCAGGCATTTCTGTTGTTTGCATAGGTGCTGCTTGCGCCCAGAGCCGACTGTTCATGGCCGCCAGCAGTACGATGAGTCCGGCTGTCCGCATCGCCTTTTTCTTCACTTGCGTTCCGTCCTTAATTGATGACTTCAGAGGTTTCATCATCACCACCCGCCCTGACTGTGGTGCCAGCGGCCCCGAATTCAAACCCTGCCTCTCAAGACGTTTCCCCCGGACCGATTCCCAATAGAACTGGACCAGCACATACAACAAGAACGCTAGCCCGGCACATGCAATGGAGAGAAAGATCCACATTGGTGGTTCCATTGTTGGCGCTGAGCCTTCAGGCTTGCCTGCTACGGGCGGCGTCATACGGGCCAAGCATGCAGGGCAAAGCGTAAGGAAGTCATAAGGATGCCGTGAGAATTTCATCAGCACTGAGTGCATACGCCACTCTGACACTAAAGGGCACAAGCCCTTCAATCTCCGATGATGAACACTGTTTCCTACTAACCCTTTGCAGCGTCGTAGATGTCGCTCAGAGCAGTATTCGCAACGTACCCGACCCGATAGTGGAGGAGGGAGTAGTGCTCCCCCTAAAACTGGACAGCCTACCTAGGTAGAATCAGGGCCTCCAAAACAGGAGGCAGCATGGGCAGAAGACCACGCGTAGATCGAACCCCGGAAGAAAGTGGCAGATCGTGCAGGAAGCAATGAAGAACGGGAACGTCTCGGAGACCTGCCGAAAGCATGGCATCTCGCCGTCGCTTCTGTATCGGTGGAGGGATGAAGCGGAACAAGGAGCCAAGGCAGCGCTTGGGGGGAGAAGCGCTGCCGCCGCCGAAACCGAGAAAGACCGCCGCATCCGGCAACTGGAACGCACGCTGGGGCGGAAGTCGCTGGAGATCGAAATCCTAAAAAACGTCGTGGGGGAGTGAGCTGCGGTGAGGTTCACTCCCAGGCGCGGGAGATGATGACGCAGGGCTACACGGCCACGTTGGTAGCGGCGACCCTGGCCATCAGCCGGTCGAGCTTGTACTACCGGAAGAAGCCGCGAGGCAGCCGGGCCGATCGCACCTACGACGAGCAGATCGTCCTGGCCTGCGGAGAGAAGTTGGCCTACGGCTATCGGCGCGTGACCTGGTGGTTGCAGCGGAAGAAGGGGCTGCCGGTGAATCGCAAACGTGTGCTGCGGGTGATGCGCGAACGTGGACTGCTGGTGCGTTCACGACGTCTGCGTGCGCATCGCCGCAAAGAGTGGGGTCGTGTGGAGGCTAGCCGGCCCAACGAAATCTGGCAATCAGACATGACCAAGATCTGGGCCGGTCCAGCGGTGGGTTGGGCCTACTTGGTCTGCGTGATCGACTGCTGCACGAGGGAGATCGTGGGCTGGAATCTCTCCCATCGTTGCCGCACCGAAGATGCGCTGGCCGCAGTGGAGCAGGCTGTACTGGCGCGGCTGCCCGAGGGCAGCCGCGAGGCGAACGTGACACTCACCACGGACAGCGGCACGCAGTTCACTTCGTCGCGGTTCCTGGAGACGCTCGGGCGGCTCGGCATCACCCATCGGCGAACGGCCTATCATCACCCGGAAGGCAACAGCTACATCGAACGGTTCCATCGCAGCTTGAAGGAAGAGGAAGTCTGGACGGCGGAGTATCGGAGCATGGACCTTCGACTCCATTCCCGAATGAAGCGCGAACCAGCATCGCTCGTTGGATCGAGGAGTACAATCACGACCGGCCTCACGGCGGAGTTCGAAATCGTACCCCGCACGAGGCTTTTTTGGCTTTCAAAGCTGTACTAAATTCCGAGGCCCTGACTGTCTAGTTTTGAGGGGAGCAATACAAGCGAAGCAAAAAAAGCAGTCCAGTCGCATCTCCAAAGGCAGGCTGTCCTGGAATCTGCCCTCAGAAATTGGGCGTTCGTCCAATAAAAAGATGCAAGATTAAAGCGAGAAAAGACGGCGGGATAACGGTCATGTGTGCCTAGAACTCATTTCAAAACCCTGCGTAAAGTGATCATGAAGCAGGCAATATGAAAGAACGCTTCATAAATCGTGATCGAGCGGTCATAGCGAACGACCAGTCGCCGATAGTTGCCAAGCCACGCGAA
>Ga0209810_1004578_pt1 | contig 13203 bp, 10 predicted proteins | sample Coa_R1_7_FD_187159 | JGI IMG/M metagenome (GOLD analysis project Ga0209810, IMG submission 187159) | Surface soil microbial communities from Centralia Pennsylvania, which are recovering from an underground coalmine fire - Coalmine... | ecosystem: Environmental > Terrestrial > Soil > Unclassified...
GTGGCGAACATCCGCTCTCGCTGCAGGCCCTTGGAGATTTGTTCTTCCATGGTCATGGTGTCGACCATAGGCAGGTTCCGGTCAATCTCGCTCATCGCTTTTTGAATGCCGGGGAGCACGGCGCGCGGCGGCGCCGAGGTCCGCAGCACTATCGTGGCTTCCTGTGCGCCCGCGGGCCAGAACGGCAACCAAAGCGCGTACGGCCTCTCCTTGATTGAGGTCGCGGCAATGACGGGTGCGATTCCGATCACCTCGTACTCCGGCAGCTTCGCTCCCGGCGGTCCGTCGGCCATGGCGATCGTCCGCCCCAGCACGCGATCGCCTCCCAGCTTGCGCGCCAGGTCTTCACTGATAATGGCGACGGTCGATTTCTCGCGTTCGTCCGCGCGTGTGAAGTTTCGCCCGGCGACCAGTCGCCTGGTGTACAGGTCGAGGTATGACGGACTGATGCCGTTCGCGGATACCGGATAGTGATCCTGCCGGCCGGAAAGCCGCACCTCCTGCCACCAGCCGCCGATATTCATCGGGCGCATGGAGGCCAGGCCAACCCCCGACACTCCCGGCACGGACGCCAGCCGCTGCTCGAGGTTGAAATAAAACGGCGTCAGCCGGGCTTTGTCGTACCCCGACGTCCCAGGCCGCACATTGAACAGGATCAGATTGCGGCGGTCGAAGCCTGGATCGCTGGACTGGATCGCCATGAGATTGCGCGTGAAGATCACTGCGGTCATGACCAGAACGACGGACAACGCCATTTGGAAAACGGCGAAGATCTGACCGCTGCTCCAGCCCCTGCGCGCGAGGAGGCCAGTGCTGCCAGCCCGCTGCTGCAGCCACGATGCGTCCAGCCGCCGCGACGAGTGCCAGGCGGGGAAGAGGCCGAACACCATGAGCGCGCTGATGGTCACTGCGGCGGCAATCCCAGTCGTGCGGGCGTCGAGGATGAAGCCGATCGGGACGGTTCGGTCGCCGGCGAGAAACCCGCCCAGCAATGTGGCCGTGAGCCAGGCCACCGCGATACTGAGCGCGCCCCCGATCACCGCCAGCAGCGCGCTCTCGGTAAGCAACTGCCGCAACAGCCGCGCGCGGCTGCACCCGAGAGAGATACGCATGGCCAGTTCACTGCTTCGCGCGACGGCGCGAGCGAGCAAAAGGTTGGCGACATTTACACAGGCGATGGCCAGCAGCAGCGTGACCAGGCCGCCGAGGACCAGGAGTGAGTTCCGGAATTGATCGCGCAGGAAGTCCAGCCCGCGGCGGCCTTCGTCGAGACGGATCCGGGGAGCGGTGGCGCCATTCTTCGGCTGCTGCGCCCAGCTGGCGCGGAAGGCCGTATCCACCGCCGGCAGCAGATGGGCGGCACTGACGCCGGAAGCGCGCCGCGCCAGCAACTGCAGGCCCCAGTAGCGGTTGTTCTCGAAGATTTCCCGGCCCAGTTGAAAGCGCGAGTGAAGGAACGCGGCATGATGCAACGCCGTGTACAGATCGGTGTCGTCGCCAGGCGCGAGTCCGTAGAATGCCGGCTCGAGTACGCCTGCGATCACGAACAGTTCATTGTCGATGGTGATGGGTCGCCCGACCACGCTCGGATCCGAGCCGAGGACGTGCGCCCAGAACCGATGCGACAACACGACCACCGCGGGCGCGCCCGAGACATCGTCACTATCCGACAGCAGGCGCCCCACCTGTGGCCGCACCTCGAGCGTGGAAAGGAAATTGCCGCTGACGGGTTGCGCTTTGGCTACCATCGGCCGCCCCGCGAAGGTGATGCTCACATCATCGGCAAAGCTGTAGGCCGCCACCGAGGCTAACCGGGCAGCGCTGCGTCGCATCTCCCGATACGCCGCGTAGGAAAAGAAGTCGGCCACGTCCCAGGCGCCCGCTTTATCCATGCTTCCCGACGCGCCATCGGTGAGGTCTCGCGGAAAGCCATGGCCCTGCCAGTGCACGAGCGTGAGCTGCTGTGGATTCGGGACCGGCAGGTCACGCCACAGCACCAGATCCATTAGTGACACGACCGCTGTGTTCGCGCCAATGCCCAGCGCGAGAGACAGAACAGCGGCAAGAGTGACCGCCGGTGTCCGGCGCATCATGCGCACGCCGTAGACGATGTCCTGCCGCAGACCAGTCATCCACGCCCATCGGCGCTCGTCGCGGCACTGCTCTTCCGTCCGCGCGATTGCGCCGAACTCGCGCCGCGCCATCCGCTCGGCCTCCTCGCGCGAATATCCCTGGCGCTCATACTCCGCGCGCAGATGATGCAGGTGATGCGCAAACTCGTTCCTGAGCTCCGCTTCGCGTCGATTCCAGAAGAACGGCATCGCTGTCTCGCCTCAGGAATCGAGCACCATGGCCACCGCTCCGGCGTATCGCTGCCACTGCTCTTTCTCTTCGCGCAGGCAGGTGCGTCCGGCCGCGGTCAGGGAGTAGAACTTGCCCATCGGCCCGTTGCCCGTCTCGCGCCACTCCGCTTTCAGCAATCCCTTTCGTTCCAGGCGGTGCAACGCCGGATATAACGAGCCCTGCTGCACCTGGAGCAGCTCCTTGGACGTGACCAGAATCCGTTGCGCGATGCCGTAGCCGTGGATTGGCCCGCCGCCGACGGTCTGCAGGATCAGCAGATCGAGCGTGCCCTGAAGGAGGTCGGCCTTCTTTGCCATGCAGCTAGTATGGCATCCTAGGTAGGTAGATTGTCAAGGTAGCAGTCGGATTATGTCAGCGAGAGCCGCCCGTTCGGCGACTCCACCTCGGCGCGAATGCGCACGTCGCGCCGTGCGGAGACCCTGCCCTCGAGACCAAGAGCTTCGAAAATGGAGGCCAGCCGCACGGGATCGGGGTGTTCGAATTCGAGCGACTCGAGAATGGCGCCAGTAGGCGAATTCGACGACGGGTGCGGAGACTCCGGTGACCACTGAATAAAGAAAGGTACCGGTTGTATCGCGCCTGCCCCCATGTCATTCCTGACCCTAAGCGTGCGCCAGTGAAGTGTGGCTCCGGACGGCAGCCGCCGGGAGCCTTCATGAGGTCCGGATACCTCCAGTCCAGCCTTCCTCGCCTTTGTCGAGATGGAATCGATGTCCCTGGCAGTCACCGCGAATGTAATCAGACGCGGGCCGGTGAGATCCCGTAAATGCCGCTCATCGTTCGCGTCTGGCTGCGCCGGATCCGGCGCGATGATCTCCAGATAATGACCAGCGCCGAGTGACAGCAGCGCGTTGCGTGTGCCCGCGCCTGGATGGACCCCGCCCACCGCGGCGCGAACGCCCACACGCTCCTGGACCCACTTGATGCCTCGGTCCAGATCGGCCACTCCGAGCAGAAGGTGATCGACCGCGGAAGTTACATCCGTCAGACCCTGAGCCATGGCGAACATCGGTCCAGTTCCCAGCAGCAGCGACCGCCTCGTGAGGCCAGCCATCGCTGTTACCAGATGTAATCCTTCGCCTGCTCCCGGCGCGCATAGCTGTCCAGCACGTGCACGACGCGGATCTTCTTCAGCTTTGTCGGCGACAGCGCGCCGATGGGGATGAAGACGACGCGCCGGTTCAGGTGCGCGGCAATGGACCGGAAGATGGACCGCGGAGGCTTCGCGGCCACATAGACCACCAGCCGCTGCACCGAATAGTCCAAGGCAGCCAGCAGCAGGCGCTCGGCCTTGGTGCGGGCGAAATCGTAATCCGGATCGGACCACACGTCGTACATGCGCCGCGGCGGCAGCGTCATCAGAAAACCGCCGTACTCGCCGCGGCCGATGCCGGGACCGACGAGATGCTCGAACGGGTTCGTGGAATAGAACGCCATGTCCGATTCGTTCTGGTGCTCCCCGAGCCACGTGGTCAGGTAGGTATAGCGGTCCTGCCGATCCTCGTCGAAGATCACGCACACTGCCCCGACCTCGCCGGCCACGCGATCCAGATGACGCACCCAGATGCGGCCGTGATGCCAGTCGCGAATCGTCTCCCGCATATCGATGCCGTCCATCACCGAGGTCGTGAACGGCTCCACGCGCGCCCGCTCCTCCGAAAGCATGCTTTTCGCCCGGCTCTTCAGGAACCGGCCATAGTCCTCGATGACGATGTCCTCGGGCGGGTACGAACAGATCGCGTCGCCGCTGGTTTGGCGGGCCCACTCGCCTTCGAACTTTTCCTTCTTGTGAGGCTTTAAACCTCTCGGCAGCATGCGCTGTTTCGGCCGTGGCAGGCGCCGCCGCAGTCGCAGCTTCCGCGTATTGATCCAGATCTCCTCGCCGGAGATGTTGACCGTCTCCATCATGTCGCTGGAAACCTTCTGCGCGGGATAGCGGTTGGCCATCTGCCAGACCTCCCACGCGTAGTTGTCGTCAACAATACCCCGCGCCGCGGTAGTCAGATCGAACACGCCCGAGGTCAGGTCGCCATTGAGGGACGCGAGATTGCGCGTGAAGCGGGCCATCAGCCGGCGCTGCCAATGCTCGATTCTTTCCCCGGTGTTGCGTACGTACTCCTTTTCGGCTTCGCGCAGCACCTCGAACTGCACCCGCGGGCGGTCAATCAGGTCCTCGTTGGACATCTCCTCGCGAAAGCGCTCGTACCGTTCCTGAAGAAACGGATACTCGACGCAGATTTCGGCCAGGCAGTCGGGATGGGGATTCAGCAGGTGAGGATCGATGGCGATGCGCGGGCGCGGCGGCGGCTCCTGCGGGACTTCCATGGCGTCCAGCAGGGGATCGAGCATGTTCAGCGAAACCACCACCAGTACGTCGGCCAGCAGCGCCGCACCCTGGAGTTTCCAGGCCATGGCGGAGGCGTGCGCGTCGATCTCTTCGTTGCGCGCCTGCGGGTAAACGCGGTACGCCTCCACATACTTTTCATAGCCGATGCGCCGAATTGCGTAAGGATCGGGATAGTTGTCGGCAACGTGGGGCCGCTCGGGCGCGTCCGGCTCGAGAAAAACCACTTCCGCGCCGCATTCGATGGCCGTTCGCACCGCTTCCGTGAATGGGTCCGCGGGCTCCACCGGCACGAAGATCGCGCGCTCCTCGTCGGCGCCCGACTCGTACACGATGAGCGACATCTCCGGAAAGCGCGACAAGGCCTGGAGATACGAATCCTCCAGCACCCCCGGAAGTTCCACCGCAACCACGGCCGGCCGCTCGCGAATAATCGTGCGCCGCACCTCGATGGCGAACTCCATCCGGCCCGGGGCTACCGGGAAATACGTGAGATTGCCGCGCCTGAGGCTGCCTGGATCAGCGGAGGGGAACATACCGCAGAGCTTCTTCGCCGAGAGTTTCGATCACCGCCGTGCGCAGGGTGAAGCGCAAATCGTTATCGCCGTCCTCGGAACGCAGCAGCTTGGTGGCGAAACGGGCGATGTTGATGCCGTCGCGTACGGTGTAGCGCTCTTCGGCCGAGTGCGCCTGCTGCAGGAAATCGGTCACGTAATTGAGAATCTGATCGTCCCCGAAGGGCAGATTCTCCTTCATAATGGCGTACTCTTCGTGCCGTTCGGGGAAGTCAATGACGATCTGCGGCTGCAGCCGGGAGTGGATGTACTCCGGCAGATCGAAGGTGGAGGCGTCATCGTTCATCGTGGCCACCAGCCGGAACAGCGGATGTGCGCGGATCTTAATCCCCGCCACGAGGCTCTCCACATAGCGGCGATTGTCCAGCAGCGGGGCCAGACTGGCCCAGCTCTTCTCGCTCATGCGGTTGCCTTCGTCCAGGATGGCGATGCCGCCGCGAATCATGGCCGTGAGGAGCGGCGAGGCGACGTAGCGCAGCCGCTTCTCGCCTTCGATGACCGGGGTAACCAGCAGATCCTCAGGCCGGGTGTCCACCGTAGCCTGCATGATGAACACGTCACGCCCGAGGCGCTTGCCGGCGGCATAGGCCAGCGTAGTCTTGCCGACTCCGGGCTTCCCCAGCAGGCGCGGATTCATGGGCAGGTCCTGAGGATCCACTACCAGCCATGCCGCGAGAAGCTGGCGCATGGCCTCGTCCTGCCCCACCCAGGTAACACTCAGTTCGTCGGGATGCGCCAGGTGCAGAGGCACCCCTTCGATCTCAACGACCATATGGACAGGATAGCGGAGGGGAGCCTCGGCGCCTCAAACAACGGCGTTCCCCGCCGAAGAGATCAGTGTGAGCAACAACGAGTCAACGGCTGAGATCCGCCGAGTGCCGGCGAGCATCGACGACTTGCACTCCGTCACAGCAGAGTGTTGGAAATCCAACCAGTTGGATCCCTTATCCGTCGAGCTGCTGCGCTCTGCGATGATCGATGCTACGCAGCCGTGTGGGCCCGGACCGGTTGCGTCTTCTCTTCAGCAGCCGCGGGTTTCGAGTCCGAACTCGGCAGAGCGAGCGCCTTGCGCAGTTCCTTGTCCAGACGGTCGCGGATGTCGGTGTGCTCGATAAGGAATGAGCGGGCGTTATCGCGTCCCTGCCCGATGCGTTCGCCGCGGAAGCTGAACCACGATCCGCTCTTCTCGACCAGTCCATTGGCCACGCCAAGATCGATCAGATCGCCCTCCCGCGACACCCCCTGCCCGTAAAGAACGTCAACTTCCGCCTCGCGGAACGGCGCCGCGACCTTATTCTTCACGACCTTGATCTTCGTTCGGTTGCCGACGATCGTATCGCCGTCCTTCAGCGCCGCCGCACGCCGTACCTCGATCCGCACCGACGAATAAAACTTCAACGCGCGTCCGCCGGTTGTTGTTTCCGGATTGCCGAACATCACGCCGATCTTTTCACGAATCTGATTGATGAAGATCAGCAGACTGTTCGTGCGCGCCACCGTGCCGGTGAGCTTACGCAGGGCCTGAGACATCAGGCGGGCGTGCAGGCCCACGTGGCTGTCGCCCATTTCGCCTTCCAACTCCGCTTTGGGCACCAGCGCGGCGACGGAATCGATGACCGCGATATCGACCCCGCCGGACGCGAGAAGTGCGGCGGTGATCTCGAGGGCCTGTTCACCATAATCAGGTTGCGAGACGAGCAGATTGTCTGTATCTACCCCGAGTTTGCGCGCGTAGCCCGGATCGAGCGCATGCTCGGCATCGATAAACGCGGCTGTGCCGCCCAGCTTCTGCGCTTCCGCGATCACCTGGAGGGCCAGGGTGGTTTTGCCGGACGACTCGGGTCCGAAAATCTCCACTACACGGCCGCGCGGCAGGCCTCCAACTCCAAGCGCCGCGTCCACGGAGATTGCCCCGGTGGAAATCGCGCTCACCGGCAGCGCGTTGCGCGATCCGAGACGCAAAACCGCGCCGCGGCCAAACTGCTTGTCCATCTGGCTAAGAGCCTGGTCAATTGCGCGCTGGCGCGCGGCGCGGTCCACCGGGGGAGGAGTGTTCACGCCTGAGTAGTGGCCCGCCGCGGGATGGCGTCTCAAAGAAAGTAGCCGGCGCGCCCGCTATTGCCTCAAACCCAGGCTGGTGATCAGGCGGTGCAGATAAACCGGATGCAGTTTCAACGTTCTCGCCGCCTCAGCCACGTTCCCTCCCGACCGCTCCAGGGCGGCGAGGATCACCCGCCGGCGGTACTGCCGCACCGCTTCATGAAAACCGCTGTCCCCGGCCTCGGTGGCGGGCGCGGAGTCCAGCAGCGCGTCCGGCAGATCGTCAGGCAGAATCACCTCCGACGATCCCATGACCACGGCACGCTCGATCGCGTTCTGCAACTCACGCACGTTGCCCGGCCAGTCGTAGGCCACCAGAACGGCCCGAGCCTCTCGCGACAGCCCCGTCACCGTGCGGCCCGTCTGCTCGCTGAATGTGCGCGCGAAGTGCATGGCCAGCAGTGCAATATCGTCGCGCCGCTCACGCAGTGGAGGGACCTGCAGCGGCACGACGTTCAGCCGGTAAAACAGGTCTTCGCGAAACGTGCCCTCGCGCATGGCCTTCTCCAGATCCCGGTTCGTCGCCGCGATCACACGGATATCGATTTTGATCGGGCGCGAGCCGCCGACGCGCTCGAATTCGTGCTCCTGCAAGACGCGCAGCAGCTTGGCCTGGAGCGGCGCTCCCAGTTCGCCGATCTCATCCAGGAAAACCGTGCCCCCGTCGGCCATTTCCAGCCGGCCCTTGCGCTGCGCCACCGCGCCGGTGAACGCGCCTTTTTCATGGCCGAAGAATTCGCTTTCCATGAGAGTTTCGGCGATGGCCGCGCAGTTCACTGCGACGAACGGCCGTCCGCTGCGCGCGCTGTTCCGATGAATGGCGCGCGCCACCAGCTCTTTTCCGGTGCCGCTCTCGCCGCGAATCAGCACCGTGGTGTTGGTGCGCGCCACTTTCAGGATGCCTGCCTGCAGCGCCGCCATGCCGGCGCTCTCCCCGATCAGCAGCGAATCCGCTCCGCCTCCGCGCAGGCGCGAATTCTCCATCCGCAGCATTTCCAGATCGCGGGCGTTCTCGACAGCGAGCGCGAGGAATTCCCCAACCGCGGCGATCATCTGCAGATCGCGCACCCCGTAGTCGCGGCGCACGCCGCGCGAATCGAGACAGAGGATGCCGACGGGACGTCCGGACACCAGCAGCGGCGCCGCCACCCACGACACCGCGCCGGCAAGCCCGCAGGCCGGAGCGCGCGTCCGGAGGACCTGATCGATCACATCGGCGGTCGCAGCCACTGCCGTCGTCGATGGATCGACGGAATACTCGGCCAGCGGGACCGGTTCCTGGCCCTGCAGCAGCAGCAGGGCCCCGGCCTGTGACGGGATGAGCTCGAATATGGCGCTCAAGAGCACGCGCGCGGACTCCGCATGCGTCTCGCTGCCGCGCTCCAGGTAAAGCTGCTGGACCAGCCGGGCAATCTCGCTTAGGCGAACCAGCGTTGTCGCCTCTCGCGCCAGCGGCACGTCGGGAGCCGCCACCGTCCGGGAGACTGACGGTTCGTGCAGCACTGGATTGGACAGCGCCGCCGCGCCGTCCGCCACCACGCGGAACAGAAACGCCACCTCTCCGATCCTGACTTCATCGCCGTCGGCCAGCACGCGGTTGCGCACCGGAAGTCCGTTCACGAATGTGCCGTTGTGACTTCCATGATCGAGGATCTCGACCCTGTCTTCGAGCACGCGCAGGACACAGTGCTCCCGCGAGACGGAGCGGTGCGGGATTCGGAGCGTGCTCCCGCCGCCCCTGCCCAGCGAGATTTCGGCTGCTTCCAGCCGATGCACCTCGCCCTGGACAGCTTCGCTGATGCCGATCAGGAGCGCTCGCATCGGTCCGCATCCAGCATAAAACGGCGCTCGGCTCTGGAGGTAAACCGAATCGCTCTGGCCCATCAGAACTGTTCGGTTACGGTTGACCGCCGATAACCAGCGTAAGTGACTGATTTGACGTACAGAACAGACTGGCGCGCCGGCTGCATCTGGAAAGGGCGTTCCGGAAGGAAACAGAGACAGAGGAAAGGGGAAACGAGATGAATACGGTTTCGAAGATGGCGCTGCGCGTTGCAGCCGTGATGACACTGGGGGCGGGCTTCGCACTCGCGCAACCTGAGATTAACAACCTGAAGGCGGTCGTCCCATTCGATTTCATCGTGGGACACGCGACACTGCCGGCGGGAGAATATGTGATCGAAGCCACACCGGGTTCTTCCATCGTGCAGGTGCGCGATGCGAAAGGGCGCGTGCAGGCCACCGTGCTCGCCGAGGTCGCCTCGAAACCGGGCGATGTCAACGATTCGCATCTCGTATTCCACGTCTACGGCGCGAAGCATTTCCTCGCCACGGCCTGGAACGGATCCACCTGGATGGGCAAGGAATTTCGCAAAACTGCCGCCGAGCGTGAGTCCGAGATGGCCGGCGTACCGGAGCGGATGACCATCCTCCTCGCCAGCAAGTGAGCGGACCGATGACGGAAGGCGGCTTCACAGCCGCGCAGGGGACGCCGGCGGGTTAACGGCCCGCCGGCGTTTTATTGTCCGCGGAGACTCGCCGCGCCTCCGGGCTCAGTTCCACCCGGTCGGTAGGCGGCGATTTCTGTGGCGCAGAGCGGGCCGACTCCGTGGGAGTTGACGGCGGATGCAGCCTCGCCAGCGTCTCGAGCAGCGCCTGCAGCCCCGGATTGAACGGCGCCACCGAACTCATAAACAATACCTCCGGTTCTCATATCGTCCCCGCCACGAATCCCTTGAGAAAGTTTTCCGAAAAAAAATCCGATAAGCCTTCCCTGCCCCCCCGGCCCGCCGCCGGCCGGCGCGCCAGGTTCGCAGTCCCGCCCAGGCTCGGCGGGCTACAATAGAAAAACTCGCTGAAGCAGCCCCGTGTCATCCCGTCGCGCCACCCCTCCGCCTGCGTTCGTCGCCTCACGCCGCGGCTTTATTCGATCCCTCTGCTCCAGCGCGCTGGTCTTCTCGTTTGATCAACTCCTTCATGGACAGCCGCTCAGCGTGCAGTTCGTGGATGTTGCGCGCGAGGCCGGCCTGCACGCCAAAACCATCTTCGGCAGTGAGAAAAGGAACAAGTTTCTGATGGAGACTACCGGCTGCGGCGTGGCCTTCTTCGATTACGACGCCGACGGCTGGCTGGATATCTTCTTCGTCAACGGGACCCGCTTTGAAGGCGTGCCCGGTCAGGCGCCGGTGAGCCGCCTTTACAAAAACAATCGTGACGGCACGTTTACCGACGTGACCCTGAAGGCGGGCGTCGCGCGTGGGGGCTGGGGCCAGGGCGTCTGCGCCGGCGATTACAACAACGACGGACACGAGGACCTGTTCGTCACCTACTGGGGCGACTGCGCCCTGTGGCGCAACAACGGCGACGGCACGTTCACCGACGTGGCGAAAGCCGCCGGCGTGACCACCGATCCCGGCAACGGCCAACATCGCTGGAACACCGGCTGCGCATTCCTGGACTACGATCGCGACGGATGGCTCGACCTCGTCGTCGCCAACTACATCGACTTCGATCCGAAGACCACTCCCCTGCCCGAGTCCGGGCCGTGCCTCTACAAAGGGCTGATGGTCGCCTGCGGCCCGCCGGGCCTCAAAGGCGGAAAGAACATCATGTTCCACAACAATGGCGATGGCACTTTCACCGACGTCAGCGAGAAATCGGGCGTCGTGAAGACCGCCGGGACCTACGGCCTCGGCGTGCTGGTGTGCGATTTCGATAACGACGGCTGGCCGGACATCTACGTGGCCAACGATTCGACCTCGTCCACGCTGTATCAGAATAACCACGACGGAACCTTCACCGACGTGGCCATTGAAGCGGGCGTGGCTTACAGCCCCGATGGTAAGCCGCAGGCCGGCATGGGAGTTTCCGCCGCCGATTACAACTGCGACGGGAAATTCGACATCGTCAAGACGAATTTCGCCGGCGACACCCACAGCCTCTACCGCAACCAGGGAAACATGACCTTCGATGACCAGACCTTTCAGGCCGGTCTGGGCAAGAACACGCGCTTTCTGGGCTGGGGCGTCGGCTTTCTCGATTACGACAACGACGGCTGGGCGGACATCCTCGTTTGCAACGGCCACGTCTATCCCGAGGTCGGCGAAACGGACGTCGAATCCGGTTACCGCGAGCGCAAGATCCTGTATCGGAACCTGGGCAATGGCCATTTCGAGGACGTTTCCATGGATGCCGGTCCGGGCATCACCGCGCGAGTGCCCGGCCGCGGCTGCGCCTTCGGCGATTTCGATAACGACGGCGACATCGACGTGGTGGTGAACTGCATCAATGATGTCCCGCAGTTACTGCGCTGCGACAGCACCCTGAAAAGGAACTGGCTGAAAGTGAAAACGGTCGGCGTAAAGTCGAACCGCTCCGGCATCGGCGCTCGCGTCGTGTGCACCACCGGCGCTCACCGCCAGATGGACGAGGTGCGCAGCGGCGGCAGCTACATCTCGCAAAACGACATGCGCGTCCACTTCGGCCTCGCCGACGCCGCGCACGCGGACATTGAAGTACACTGGCCCAGCGGAACCGTTGACAAGCTCCCCGCCGTTGCCGCCAACCAGGTGCTGGTCGTAAAAGAAGGGAGCACGGCGAAAGCATGATTCCTCTCGCGCTTCTGCTCATGGCCGCCGCCGGCTCGCCTGGAATCCTGACGCCGCATGGCGAGAAGGCTGTCGTTCTCCTGTTCATTCGCTCCGATTGCCCCATCTCGAACCGGTATGCGCCGGAGCTGGAGCGGCTGTATCGCGAGTATTCTCCAAAGGGCGTCGATTTCCTTCTCGTGTATCCCGAAACCGGCCTCAGCGAATCAGCCATGAGAGAGCACGGACGCGAATACGGATACACGATTCCCGCCGTGCTGGACCCAAAACATGAGTACGTGCAACGTGCCGGCGCCCATGTCACTCCTGAAGCCGTCGTGTTCGTCAGCGGCAAGGTGATTTATCGCGGCCGCATTGATGACTGGTATATCGATATTGGCAAGTCGCGCCAGCGCGCCTCCGAGCACGACGTCGCTGACGTGCTGGCCGGCATCGTTGCCGGCAGGACGCCCCCGTTCCGTGAAACCCAGGCCGTGGGCTGCGCCATCGAGACCCTGCTATGAGGCGTGCCCTCGTCCTGCTGCTGGCGGTTCCGGCGCTGGCGCAGACGGTCACCTTCACTAAAGACATCGCGCCGATCGTGTTCCATTACTGCTCGCCCTGCCACCGGCCGGGCGAAGTGGCGCCGTTTTCACTGCTGAACTACTCGGACGCCCGAAAGCACGCCGCGCAGATCGTCGCCGTAACCGAGAGGCGGTACATGCCGCCGTGGCCGCCTGCCCCGGGCTCCGGCGATTTCGCCGATGAGCGCCGCCTTACGGATGCGCAGTTGCGCACCATCGCCGATTGGGTCAGGGAGGGCGCCCCCGAAGGACGCCCCTCCGACCTTCCGCCCGCGCCGCATTTCACTGAAGGATGGCAGCTCGGCACGCCCGATCTGATCGTGCGCATGCCCAGGCCCTACGTTGTGCCGGCGAGCGGCGGTGATGTGTTCCGCAATTTCGTGATCCCCGTGGATGTGAAGAGCGTCCGCTATGTGCGTGCGGTGGAATTGCGGCCAGGCAACAACCGCGTGGTCCACCATGCCAACATCGTGATCGACCGCGCGCAGGCGCTCCGCCACCGGGATGGAGAGGACGGCCGGCCGGGGTTCCCCGGCATGGACGTCATCACCGAGGGCAGCCCCGGCGCATTCGACCCCGATTCGCATTTCCTGTTCTGGAAGCCGGGCACGGTCCTGCGTCCCGAGCCGGACGATATGAGCTGGCGGCTC
>Ga0209810_1004583_pt1 | contig 13194 bp, 13 predicted proteins | sample Coa_R1_7_FD_187159 | JGI IMG/M metagenome (GOLD analysis project Ga0209810, IMG submission 187159) | Surface soil microbial communities from Centralia Pennsylvania, which are recovering from an underground coalmine fire - Coalmine... | ecosystem: Environmental > Terrestrial > Soil > Unclassified...
CGCATTTCCAACTCTCGTTGTAAATCTCAACGGGCGCGGTCCCGAACGCATAAATCGTCCGCCTATTGACCTCTAGTCGTCTTTGAAACCGCGGCGCGCGCCGGTGAGCAGGATCAGCCGGATGACGTTCGCGCAGCGGCGGTTCGGATGCTCGGCAAGCACGTCGGCAAGGCGCTTGATCTCGTCGGCCGAAAGAAACCGATCGCGCGGTACTTCGGGAAAGCGTGAGAAGCCGACGACGGGATTGTCCGGCCGCATCTGCCAGCGGATCGCAAGGTTGAATATCTTGCGCAGGATTTCGCCGACGCGGTTCGCTCGGATCGGCGTCGGGCGCGCCTTCGCCATGGCGTGCCGGCGCTTGTATTTCGGCCTCTCCTTGCGCGGCCGGGGCCGGCCCTTGGCGATCTTGGCGAGCAGCCGATCGACATCTTCGGGCGTGATCTCTGCGACCTTGCGGGTGCCCCATTCCGGCTCGACCAGCTTGCGCAAGAGCGAGGTGCGATCGCTGAAGCTGCGCGGCGCCAGATTGACCGCGTGCTCCTTGAGGTAGCGGTCAATCAGATCGGACATGGTCGTTGCGTTGCGCTGCTCGATGCGCCTGCCGAGCGGATCGTTGCCGGCGTCCACTTTCCAGTTGAACCGTTTGGCTTCCTCGCGCGAAGCGGTCACCGACCAGTCCGGCCACGAGCCGATGGTGAAATGACGCGCGCGGCCTGCGATCCGGTATCGGAGGACGAACGCGCCCCTGCCGGAGCGATAGACGCAAATCGCGAATCCCGTCACTTCGTCGTCATAGACGAGAACGTCGCGGTCGATCGCCGGTACCACCGCCTTGATGGCGCGTTCGGTCAGATGTTGCTTCATGCCCGTCACTGAGCGGTGAGCCTTCGCGGCAGGCAAGATGCTCTTTTCGAAGCAGCGGCGCAGAGGCGGAGAGGGGCGGAAAGGGGCGGAAAGGGGCGGAAAGGGGCGGAAAGGGGCGGAAAGGGGCGGAACCCTCCCGATCCCCAGCTCAAGAGAATGCTCTCTTCGAGCTGCTTAATGATGGCCGGTCAATTTCGCCTCGCGATGAGCTCGATCGGCGCGATGGTGCCTTGTTCGAGCATCATAACCATGTTCGTGATCTTCTGCGGAGCGTCCTTTCCCATTAGGACGTGCAGACCGAGCGGCGGTGGTCCGCTCGTCGCCATGCGGGCACGGATTCGGGCAAAGAAGTCGAGAGCCATCTGCCGCTGATTCCGCTCGCTTATCACGACGAAACCCGCTGCTCGGAGCGCTTCCTTATATTCGGCCGGACCTTCCACAAAGGACGTCGACTCGTCCGCCGCCCAAGGTGTCGGATAGTTGATCGTGCCCGGTCCCGTCCGCATCACGTCGAAGACGCCGAACATTCCGTCCCGCTTCAGCACTCGATGGACATTCGCGGCGAGCCTCCGTTTGTCGGAAATGTTCATCCCGACATGAAGAAGCGTGGCAGCGTCGAAGCTTGCATCGGTAAATGGAAGATCAAGAGCGCTCCCCACTCGGAACTCGACCCTTTCCGCAAGGCCGAGCCGCTTGGCCAGCGCGCGCGCCGTCTCGACATATTCCGGTGTCAAATCGATGCCGGTCGTGCGGCATCCGAAGGTCTGGGCGAAGTAACGCGCCGCGCCGCCAATGCCGCAGCCGACGTCCAGCAACAACATGGCCGGCTTCAGATCGAGCTTCTCAGCAAGCGCTGCGGTCGCTTCGCGGCCGCCGATATGAAACTCGTCCATCCCGGCGAGATCGGTATCACGGAAGTCGTTCGCGCTGCGCCCGAGACTCTCCAAGCCTCGGTAGATCGCTTCGCTCAAGGCCCCGTGCGTGTAGTGTTTCGCTACCCGCTGCTCGATGGTCGTCATCGTTTCTTCCTATCCTTGGAAACGGTCTTATACGAGTCTAGCAGGATCAGCCGCCTGGCTCAACTACAGAAAATGTAGTGGACCGGGTGGAGCGGCTTCGGAGATAATTGAGCTATGAAAGGGTATGGAAAATTCTGCCCGCTGGCGCTGGCGGCGGAGATTCTGACAGAGCGCTGGACCCCGCTGGTCCTGCGCGAGCTAATTCTTGGCGCGAAGCGCTTCAACGACATCCATCGCGGCGTACCCCGCATGTCTCCCTCATTGTTGTCGCAACGGCTGAAGTCCCTCGCGAAGGCTGGAATTGTAGAGCGGCGACGCGCATACGCAGGTATCGAGTACGTGTTGACGGAGGCCGGCCGCGAGCTTGCCCCACTCATGGTCGGACTCGGCAAATGGGGCAAGCGTTGGTTTCCTGCCACCCTCAAACGTGGGAACGCCGATCCACGGCTGATCTTGTGGGATCTGCATCGGCGCATGAATCTCGATCGCATGCCCGCCACGCGTATTGTGATCGGTTTCGAGTTTACGGACCAGCCCAAGGCTAAGCGCTACGCTTGGATCGTTGGCAATTCCGACGGGGTAGAGCTCTGCATTACCGATCCTGGCTTGGAAATTGACCTCTTCGTCACGACCGATAGCCGCACGATCACGTGGGTGTGGTACGGCGACGTTCCGCTCAAACAGGCGGTCGCGGACGGCTCGATCGACTTGCATGGCCCGCCCGAACTGTGCCGAGCCTTCCCGACCTGGCTGCAACTCAGTGTGTTGGCATCAGTTCCGCGCCGGCGTCCGCTTCCGACCGTGGCAGCGTAGTCTGGCCACCGAAAGCGGGTCGGATTATCGAGCGAAGACAATTTCAACTCCGCAATACGTCCGCCGCCCCTAACGGGGTCGTCATCCGGCGGATGCTGTCGAATGCGGTTGAGTGTCGCCGAATACGGCGAAGAAATTGAATGACTTCAATCGCCTGTGCCGTAAGTCGTTGAATTCTCTGGTCTAGAGCATGATGAATTTAGGTTGGTGCATAGCCTGAGTTGCGGAAGTAGTTGGCGCACTCCTTTGGCGTGAATGCTTCGAGCAACTTGCCGATGGCGGCGCAGACGGTCGCCACGGTGCGCGCGGCGGCTTTGCGCAGCAGATGTTTGAGCTTGGCGAAGACCTGCTCGATCGGGTTCAGATCGGGTGATTATTTCGGCAGGAACAGAAGCTTGGCGCCGACCGAGCGGATGAGCCGACGAATGATCTTGCCTTTATGGCTGGCGAGATGGTCCATGATGACGATGTCGCCGGGCCGCAAGGTGGGCAGCAGAACCTTTTCAACGTAAATCGCAAAGCTCTCGCCGTCGATTGGACCTTCGAGAAGCCAGGGTGCTTCGGTCCGGTCGTGGCGCAGCGCGGCCAGGAACGTCGTCGTGGTCCAATGGCCGTACGGAACCTGGGTCACGAGCCGCATTCCACGCGGTGCGGAAGCCACGCAGCAGCGCCATGTTGGTCTTGCTCCAGGTCTCGTCGATGAACACCAGGCGGGCAGGATCGACGTGATCCTGATACTTGATCCACCGCGCCCGCCGGCGCGCCATATCAGGACGATCGCGTTCGCCAGCCACCACGCTTTTTTTTAAAGCTCAGCTTCTCGGCATGGATGAACTCCCACACCGAGCGGTAATCCACCTTCAGCCCGCGCGCGCCGAGCTCGGCGACAAGCCCACGCAACGTGAAGTCGCCGTCCTTGATCCGATGCAGCAGCCAGATTCGGTGTTCGCCGGAAATCCCCTTCGGCCAATGCCCGCCCATCTTGCCCGGTGCAACGCTGCTGGTCTGCCGCAGCCGCCGCACCCAGGTGATGATGGTATTGACGCCCAGCCCAAATTGCTTCGCCGCCCGGCGACAAGATAGCCCGCCGCTCACGACCGCAGCCACCGCCCGCTCACGCAAATCCATCGAATACGGTTTGCCCATCCACGCTGGCCTCCTCCCAGCCAGCATGGTGAATCAGAAATCCGCCGATTTGGGAATCCCAAATCAAATCAACCTAAGTTCATACTGCTTTAGCGCCGCAGCAGCCGGGGCATTCGCTTTCGAGCTCGCCGTGCGCCTCTTTGTCGGCCTTGACCTTCTCCAGCGCCACCACCTGCGCCCCGGTCAGCACCAGGCCCTCCTGGGCACTCTCGGCCTCCAGCGCCTTCAGCCGCTTCTTCATGGTTTCCAGGTCGTGGCGCAGCCACGCGCAGCGCACGCCGGCGGGAGAGACCGTCAGTCCGCGCTTCCTCAGTTCATTGGCCACCCGCACCTGCCCGAAGGCCGGCTGTTCGACGGCAAGCGCAACGATCGCTCCTCCACCTCGGCCGGCACCCGGTTCTTCAGCACCGGCTTCTTGCGAGTGATCTCCTGCAACGCCAGCTCGCCGCCTTTGTCGTAGAGCTCCTTGAAGCGATAGAAGCTGTCGCGGCTGTAACCCATCATCTTGCACGCCTGGCTGACGCTGCCGAGCTGCCGGGCGAGCTCCAGAAGCCCAGCCTTGGCGCGGATGATCCTCCGCTCCGTCGCCCCGATGTCCTCCCATGCGCCGAGGCGGGGCGCTTCGCCACCCCGACCGCTCCGCGCCCCGCCTCGGCTTGCGATTCGCCGTGGAGAAGAGGACACCGTCTGTCAGATTAAGTTTTAGCTAATGCACGTCAGTCAGGAAAGAAACCCGCTCCAACAACTGCAACACCTTCAGCCTTCACCGCCTTGACATAGCTCCATTTGTGGGACGGTTCGGTTTGGCCCGGCTTAGGGAGCCAGTAGTCGACCCAGCCCTCTCCCTTCGTCTGCGCAGTTTTCAGAATCTCATCGTGGAACGCTTTGCCCATCCTGTCCTTCTCTCCGTGATACGCGCGCCCCTCGCGGGCGGGGAAGGCCGGATTCAGCAGTACGATGCCATCCGGCGCATAAGCAAAGATGTAGAGATCGCCGGAAAACCACTCGCTTCCACGCTGCCGAAATTCGGAGAATGCCGCCTTTCCTTTCGCATCTACCAAGGCCGCTGCTCGCTTCACTAGAGCTTCGATACGTTTCGCCTCAGGTGACGAGGGGGGCTGATCTTGAGCAAAAGAAGGATGACCGAACGCGAATACTAGCGCAATGAAAGAAATAGCGAGCTTCAGCATGGCGTCCTCCTTTCACACCCAGCACCTCCAAATATACGGCGAGGTCAGGGGCGCTGGAAAGCCGCCCGGCCCACTGCAACAAATGCACCATGCGCGTCCCGGGCGGCTGATCACCCGGCGCATGGCCCGCGTTCGTAAGTTGTTGCTTCTGAATCCGAAAATGGCGCGCCCGAAGAGATTCGAACTCCTGACCCCCAGATTCGTAGTCTGGTTTTTAGGCGTTCCTCAACATTCCGCGGCTTGCCTCAAGCGATACAAAGCGTTGATTTTGAACGCTTTAGCCTCGCTCTTCATTGACAAGAATTCCGCTGCATGTCTCAAAATCGCTTACCAGGCGCTTACCGAAATTTCGCGCGAGAAGATAGTTCGCCGCCCGCAAGAACGCAACAATGCAAGGCCGCATATCGAAACGAGCAGTCGATGCCCTCATCTGTCCGGCTGGGCATGATCGGGTGTTCCTGTGGGACTGCGATCTCGCCGGTTTCGGGGTCGCGGCCTTCACTTCCGGCAAGAAGACCTATTACGCACAGTACAGAACGAACGGGCGTTCACGTCGAATCGCCCTTGGGGACCACGGACGCCTCACGCCCGATGAAGCTCGTTCACAAGCAAAAAGACTATTGGGCCTCGTAGAAACGGGGGTAGACCCTATAGCCCAGCGCCGCGCCGCTCGTGCGGTCAAGACATTCGGTGAAGTCGCGATCGAATTTCTCAACCAGCATGTCGCGACAAAACGCAAGAGCCGCACGCATGCCGAATACGAGCGATTGCTCCGCGTGCACCTACTGCCAGCGTTCGGCAGCCGGCGCATGGTTGAGATCAAGCGTTCCGACATCGCGCGTTTTCATTCGGCTCTTGTCGATCGTCCGTTCGCCGCAAATCGGTGTCTCGCCTTGCTGTCTTCAATCTGGAATTGGGCCGCACGTCGAGACGAGCTATCGCTTGCCGACAACCCGGTTCGAGGCATCGAGAGAAATCCTGAACGAGGACGCGAGCGATATCTGAGCAGCGACGAATTCCGACGCCTTGGCGAAACGCTCCGGCTCGCAGAAACGACCGGCTTGCCCTGGAATGTGGACGCAACGAAAGCCAACTCCAAGCATCTGCCCAAATCCCGCCGGACAGTCGTCGATCCCTTCGCCGTCGCCGCCATCCGGTTATTGATCTTTACGGGCGCGCGGCTTCGAGAAATTCTCTTTGCTCGCTGGGATCAAGTCGATTTCGAACGGGGTATCATTCACTTGCCTGACAGCAAGACCGGGAGGAAGCCCATCTACCTCTCGGCCGCAGCACTTCAGGTCCTTGCCAATCTGCCGAGGATTGAGGGAAACCCGCATGTCATTCCCGGCGAAAAACCAGGGGCCCCTCGCTCCGATCTGAAGAGACCCTGGTCGGTCATTACTCAGGCGGCCGGGCTGCATGGCGTCCGCATACATGACCTCCGTCACAGCTTCGCGTCATTCGGAGCGGCAGCGTCGATGGGCCTGCCCATCATTGGGAAGTTACTTGGCCATTCGCAGCCGGCCACTACAGCGCGCTACAGTCACCTCGACGCCGATCCTCTGCGACGCGCCGCCGATGCAATTGCGGGAACAATTGCGGCTGCTCTCGACAACAAGCCGATAGCGGACGTCGTGCCGTTGCAGACGCGCCGATCGTAAATGAAGGCGTCGTTGAAGATTCCGGAGTAGATACCTGCCTACCGCCGGAAAGAGGCGTGGTATAAGTTCTGTACCAGCACAGAAGTCTGACATTGCGGCTGCGCCTCCAGCGTCTCTAGCATGATCAACATGCTTGAACGTGCCGGAGGATATCATGACGACTCCTTCTCGCAGAATGCGCGCACCTGAAGCCGCGCAGTATGTCGGCCTGTCTCCATCGACACTTGCCAAGATGCGGGTTCGGGGAGATGGGCCGCCCTATGCGAAGGCCGGGCGGAGGGTCGTGTTGTACAGCCAGCAAGACCTCGATGCGTGGCTCTTCGGCAGACTGCGGCGGTCAACGTCCAGCCTTGTGACTCCCGGTGATGGCCCCAAGTCACCAAGATTGAGTGCTGATTAGCGTTCGATCTTTTTTCAGAAATGGCTCGCCCAACCGCCAAAAATTACGCGTGCTCACCATCACCTCTTAAAGCCCCATTATCGCAGTCGGATCGTCATGAGCGCCTTCACGATCCATTCTAATGGCATCATCTCTCAACCGATCCTCGATCGTCTGACGGTCTGCTTCAACGACCCAAAACCAGACCATGTGCAGGGGACATTAGGACTGCTCTTGAGCGATAAGTACAACAAGACGATACCTGGCATATCCACAACGAAGACTGCTCGTTACGCCGCTCGGTTTAGACTCCTTTTGCCTTTCGACGGCGCTGACCGTCACCCGATCTGTTTCGAGGTTGGCCCGCACGATCCGAAGCTCCCGTCATACCGGCTCGATTTTAACCCTTCGAAGCTCTCGGCAGCAGGCATCGATGACCTTAAAGTGCTTCTGGACACCACGATCAATGATACGCCCATCGAATTCTTCCGTCAGGGCCGCATCACACGGGTCGATGTCGCAATTGATCTGCCTGACAAGACTCTCGATGACGTGATCGTCCGCAGCAAGCGGAAGCAGAAGCACGCAGTCTATTCGGATCGCACCGGCAGACCGCAAACGGTTTACCTCGGGACACCACGGTCAAGTCGTACCGTGGCCTACAACAAGCAGATGGGGACAAGTGGCGTTAACGCGCTCCGCATTGAGTGCAGGCTGAAGCCCAATTGCTATGGATGCGAACTCGCTACGATGAAGAACCCGTTCATGCATGTCGATCTTCTACCCGCCTCGGCCCTCCACGACATCGGCCTTCCCGTGTCGCCGGAAATCGTCGCCGACAGCATTCGGGGACGAGGGCTCGCGCGCGTCGCATCAAAGTTTGATCCTGACATGCGCAAGGCGATCATCCACGCCTTGTCCGAAGCAAGTTCCCTCCTGCCGACCCCAAGTGAGATATGGACCGGCTGGCCGCAAGCGTTGATCAATGCCGGGCTCGGAAAAGAACTGGGGGCAATACCCTAGGCGACAGCCGATCAACGGCACTGCAATTAATTGCACCGAGCCCTCATGTGGCGCAGTGTTGCAGCTCGCCCTGCTTGCTGCAGCCAACCCGACGCGACGTGAGTAGGCCGGAGGCACAGCAGCGACAACTGCGATGGCGCGACGAAAGACTGAGGGACAAGAAGGACAGTTCGGATCAACCCCATGACGAACCCGGTATGCAGTGCGAATTCTGCCCGAGGCTCAACGGATTCTTCGCTTTTGGCAGAGCACCGCCGGTTTGACATGGCAATTGGTATCTACCTTCGACTCGACCGAGCGAGACAAATTACACCGCCAGGCTTGCCGAAGCAGGCGCAGGATTTCTGACGGAGGCCCAACCCCGCGGGCGTGTTAAGAATCGCAATCGCTCCGCAATCAGAGCAAGGAGTTGCGCGACCGCCAATCGAACCAAAATCGGCATAGCTCCCGCAAAAATCCTTTACCTGGCAGGTACCTGGTCTAACGTTATTAGTGGGACTGACGTTCTCAGGTTCCCTCCGCAGCTTCAAGGAGGAGAATCTGATGAATGGACCGGACGTATTGGGCGTTGCACGACAACAGCTATTCCAAGCCGTTCGCGATTGTGAGCCTTCCGTCTTCGCACCGCTGAACGTCTCGCCATGGGTCGCGATGAGCGTGCTCCAGAAGGCGATCCGGCGAGGCCGAAACCACATCGCACAAAGTGCCGCCGCCGCGCTATTGCAATCGAGCCCAGACCGCTTTTGGCGACGGTGCGGCATCACCGCATTCGAAGACATCGGCGTCGCCGATCTGGATTCCGTGTTCGTCGTCACTGCCGCTCTCGCGGGAAAAAGATTCCGCCGCCAGTTGGGTGGAGAATGGCGGGTTGCAAGCGCCATCGTCTCGCGAATGGCGCGGGCTCCGAAATGTCGCGCCGCCGACGACCTTTTGCTCGTCGCCGAGAGCCTACCCGCTTACGACCGTGCCCGCTTCGACTTGGCTGGGCAGCCGACAGCCGATCTCCTGCGCATCGCAACCGGACCGGGACCGCTCGCCGAACGGGCTTTGGCCCTTTGGTACGCAATCGGCACGGATCGGCGTCCCTCCCGACACCTACAAACAAGGCACGGCGAGCCGCGGGCCGTTTTCGATGCCTTATGCGAAGCAGGCCTGCCCCATACCGTGGTTGAGATCGCGCGTGAGGGCTTTCGTCGGGTTGGCGAAGTGCTGTGCCCATTCGTGGCTTTGCTGTGCCAGGCGAGACAGAACGAAGCTGCCTCCGTCCTGGATGACGATTTCCCGGCAGAGGCGATGATCGGAGCGGTCCCGAGCTGGGCCTTCGACATGTACTCGCGCGAGGGCCAGCTCGCATTGCGGGTCTTCCTCCAAGGCGAGAGTGAAACCGCGCATTGGGTCCGCGCTCATGTCCCGCCACGGCAGCGAGTGCGCTTTCTGGGTGGCGTCGTGTTTCGCACGGAAGGTGGCTTGGTGCGATCGCGCCTGCAATGGCCGACCGCCACCGAGTTGCGCCGGCAGGTTGACGTTGAGTGTCATGGCCCTCACTGCCCCGACACCACCGAAATCTTTCGTCTGATGCGCGCCGATATGGCGCTGCTGAACGAGGTGCGCAGCCATGTCTGCTGACCTTCTCACTCGCGATAACCCTCGCTTATCGAGACCCACAATGGTCGATGTGAGCGCGTCTTTGGCCGGTGCAATTAATTGCAAACCGCCATTGCTCGAACGTGTGGCGGACTATGTGCGGGACAGTGTGGCCGAGAACACCCGGCGGGCTTACGCCTCGGACCTCGCCCATTTCGAAGCCTGGGGTGGCCGCATTCCGGCGAGCGCCGAAATGATTGCGGCCTATCTTGCCGCGCACGCTGAGACGCTGAGTGTGGCAACGCTTGGTCGCCGCATCGCATCGCTCTCCAAGGCACACGAAGCAATGGGCGAGCAGAACCCCACGCGCTCGGCGTTCGTCAAAGCGACCCTGCAAGGGATCAGGCGGAACCGTGGGAGTGCCCAGCGCCAGGCGAAGCCGCTGTTGCGCGACGAGCTATTCCTCGCGCTCGATGCCATGGGCGATACGCTGAAGGATTCGCGGGACCGCGCCTTGCTGCTCATCGGCTTTGCCGGCGGCTTCCGTCGCTCCGAACTGGTCGGGATCGACCGGAGCGACATCGAGCCGGTCAGGCAAGGAATGATCGTCCATCTTCGAAGGTCGAAGACCGACCAAACGGGAGCCGGCCGCAAGGTCGGCATACCCAACGGCCGAACCCGTCATTGTCCGGTCGCGGCCCTCGAAAGCTGGCTGACCCGGTCGGGCATCGGCGACGGCCCAGTATTCCGGCCGATCGACCGCCACGGACGGATGTCCGGCGACCGGCTGTCCGGCGAGGCCGTGTCGCTGGTGGTCAAGGAGCGCCTGGAAGCGGCCGGCATCGACCCGACAGGCTACTCAGGGCATAGCCTGCGCGCCGGCCTCGCGACCAGCGCCGCCCAGGCGGGCGTGTCGTCATGGAAGATCAGGCAGCAGACCGGCCATGCCTCGGACGCCATGCTCGCCCGCTACATCCGCGACGGGGAGCTGTTTGTCCACAACGCGGCCGGCGCGCTGCTCTGATCCGGCAGCTTTGGCGGCCTTCCGGACGCTGAGGCCATCGATTGGCTTGCGCCGCCCGGCGCGGCGTGATTCTCTGCCCCAAAATCGTGCCGAACAGGGGTGGGGTCGCATGCCGCGCGGTCGCTCGCGAACGGACGCCGCCGCGTCCGCCAAGAAGAACAACAAACCGTCAACCTCTCTCGGCTTCGAATCGAAGCTGTGGGCCATGGCCGACAAGCTGCGCTCCAATATGGACGCGGCGGACTACAAGCACATCGTCCTCGGCCTCATCTTCCTGAAATTCATTTCGGACAAATTCGAAGCCAAGCGCGCGGAACTGGCCGCCACGCCGAACGCCGACCCCGAAGAGCGCGATGAGTACATCGCCGAGAATGTCTTTTGGGTGCCCAAGGGGGCGCGCTGGTCCGACATTCAAGACAAGGCGAAGCTGCCGACCATCGGGCAGGATGTCGATGCGGCCATGGCCGCCATCGAAGACGAAAACCCCACCCTCAAAGGGGTATTGCCCAAGACAACCTACGGTCGCGCCGATCTCGACAAGCGGCTGTTGGGCGAGGTCATCGATCTCGTGGGCAAGATCGAATTGTTGGCGCGCGATGAAAACGGCGCGCAAGACGTGCTCGGGCGCGTCTATGAGTATTTCATCGGCCAGTTCGCCGCCGCCGAAGGCAAGAAGGGCGGACAGTTCTACACGCCGACCTGCATCGTCGAATTGCTGGTGCGGATGATCGAGCCCTACAAGGGGCGCGTGTTCGACCCCTGTTGCGGGTCGGGCGGCATGTTCGTGCAATCGGAGAAGTTCGTCGAAGCCCATGGCGGCGGGCGCGATGACATCTCGATCTACGGCCAGGAATCGAACCCGCAGACATGGCGGCTCGCCAAGATGAATCTGGCGATCCGCGGCATCACGGCAAATCTCGGCTCGCGCGCGGCCGACAGCTTCCATGACGACCTGCACAAGGACCTGAAGGCCGATTTCATCCTCGCGAACCCGCCGTTCAACGTGTCGGACTGGGGCGGGGAGCGGCGGCGGCAGGACAACCGCTGGAAATACGGCGTGCCGCCGGTCGGCAACGCCAATTTCGCCTGGGTGCAGCATTTTATCTATCACCTCGCGCCGCATGGGCTCGCCGGATTCGTGCTGGCGAATGGGTCGCTGTCCTCGAACCAGTCCGGCGAAGGCGAGATCAGGAAAGCGATTGTCGAGGCCGACATCGTCGATTGCATCGTGTCGCTGCCGGGCCAGCTCTTCTACACGACGCAGATACCCGTTTCGCTCTGGTTCCTCGCCCGCGACAAGTCGAACGGCATCCTCAAGGACAAGCGCCTGCGCGACCGGCGTGGGGAAACGCTGTTCATCGACGCGCGCGGGCTCGGACGGATGGAGACGCGCACGCTGCGCGTTCTCGACAATGTCGACGATCCCGAAACCGGCCGGACAAACGACATCGGCCGGATCGTTGAAGCCTATCATGCCTGGCGCGAGGCTCGTCCGAGCTATCAGGACGTTCCCGGTTTCTGCAAAGCCGTGAAGACCGAGCAGATCGCGGCACAGGGATTTGTGCTGACGCCTGGACGCTACGTCGGTACAGAGGCACAGCAAGACGATGGCGAGCCGTTCGCAGAAAAGGTAGCCCGGCTCGTTGCGGAATTACGTGCGCAACAGCCCGAGGCCGCAAAGCTTGATGCCGCCATCGCTGCCAACCTCAAGGAGCTGGGGTATGGGCGGTAAGTGGCGAACGGCTGCACTTGGGGAGCTGTGTGATTTCCGCGCGGGTTCTGTTTTCAAGCCTGCGCTTCAAGGTAGGTCGTCTGGTCAATTTCCGTTTGTAAAAGTCAGCGACATGAACCTCCCCGCGAACGCGGTGCGCATTCAAGATGCGAATAACTGGGTTTCAGAGGACGATCTCCGCGAGCTACGAGCCAAGCCATTTCCACCAGGCACCGTTGTGTTCGCCAAGATCGGTGAAGCACTCCGACAGAACCGCCTGAGACAGGTGGCTCGCGAGACGGTCGTTGATAACAACATGATGGGGGCTGTGCCGCGTGTCGACAGGGTAGACCCTCGCTATTTCTATTACGCTCTTTCTTTGTTTGATTTCTCTGAAATCGCGCAGGGAACGGCGCTGCCGTATCTCACTGTCGCTTCGCTATCTGCTCTGACTCTTGATATTCCGCCTGCGGACGAACAACGCGCGATCGCGCATATCCTGGGCACCCTCGACGACAAGATCGAAGTGAACCGGCGGATGAGCGAAACGCTGGAGGAGATCGCGCGGGCGATCTTCAAAAGCTGGTTCGTCGATTTCGACCCCGTCCGCGCCAAAATGGAAGGCCGCGACCCCGGTCTCGCGCCTGAGATCGCAGCGCTTTTTCCGGATCGGCTTGTGGAGACCGAAAACAGCGAGCTGCCTGAGGGCTGGCCGCAGGTGACCTTCGACGAATTGGCCAGACCGGTCACAGATGTGGTGAGAGCCGAAGAGTTGTCATC
>Ga0209810_1004587_pt1 | contig 13186 bp, 8 predicted proteins | sample Coa_R1_7_FD_187159 | JGI IMG/M metagenome (GOLD analysis project Ga0209810, IMG submission 187159) | Surface soil microbial communities from Centralia Pennsylvania, which are recovering from an underground coalmine fire - Coalmine... | ecosystem: Environmental > Terrestrial > Soil > Unclassified ...
ACCTGCACTTCCCGAAGGCCCACCGGGCGCGGCTCCACTCGACCAATCCGCTCGAGCGGCTCAACAAGGAGATCAAGCGGCGCACACACGTCGTCGGGATCTTCCCGACGCGCGGGGCGTTGCTGCGGCTCGTCGGCGCGATCCTCACCGAGCAGGACGACGAGTGGGCCGTCGCCGATCGCCGCTACTTCAGCGCGGAGTCGATGCGGCAGCTGCTGCCGGTCACCGGCGATCTCCAGCAGGATCTCATCGCGGCGGTCGCATGAGCGAACGCGACGCACGGAGAGCCCGCTACAGCCACGCAATGCCGGTCGGGGGTACCGACCCTAGCCACGGAGACATGCGGCTTCTCGGACCGTGACCGATCTCAACCACATCCACGAACCGGAAGAGCGCGCTGGCCAATTTCCACCACTTGACGGGACGCAGCCGTGCCGCGTAAGCAGCGGGGCAATCGATCGCTTCGTCACGCCGGCGGAACGCCTCCGGGGCATGCTTGCGAGAGCCCCCGGGGGAAGGCTCGTGAGAAGCCACACTGACCAACCTGGACGCTCCTGCGCCACTCGGTTCGCGGCTCTCCTGTACTGCGCGGCAGGAATACCGCCGCTTCTTGTGGCCTGGGCCGTCGTTCAACACGGCGTGAATGTCCCCTGGTGGGACGACTGGCAACTCATTCCGCTTCTCGCAGCGAGCGCCCGCGGTGAGCCCTACGCCCACCTGCTCTGGGCGCAACACAATGAGCACCGCCCGCTCCTGCCGAACCTGGCCATGCTCGCCCTGGCGCGATGGACGCACTGGAATCTCTGGTACGGCTTCGCCGCGAACTGGCTCTGTGCCGTCGCGGCGTTCGGCATCCTCACCCTCATGATGGTCCGAACGGTCGGGACCGTGGCGCCGGGTATGGTGCCGGTCTTGGTAGTGATCGGCTCCCTCTTCACGTTCTCCCTCGCGTCATGGATCAACTGGGTTTGGAGCTGGCAGCTCGAGGTTTTCATGAGTGTGCTCGCCACCGTCGCGACCGCGTGGTTCACCCTGCGGTGGCGGGGGGACCTGCCTGGCCTCGGATGCGTGCTCGCAGCCGCCGTGGGGGCGCTCCTGTGCTTCGCCTCCGGCTTCGCGCTCCTCGCGCTGCTCCCTCCGGCCCTCTGGCTCGCCCCGGCAGTCTCGCCTCGGGGCCGCGCCCTGGGCGCGGGCACTGCGCTGCTGGCCGGAATCGGCAGCGCCACCCTCTACCTGATTGGGTATCAACAGCCGGCGCATCACCCGGTACTGCGGCTTGCAACGGTCGATCCCGCGGGCCTGGGGATGTTCATCCTCGCGTACCTGGGTGCAAGCCTCGGGCAGCATCGCGAGGCCGTGGCAATCGGGTGGGGAGCCATCGGCCTCACGGCTTTCGTCGCGTGCACGATCTGCCTATGGCGACGGTCCGACCGATTCCACCGCAGCCTGCTGCCCTGGGTGCTGCTCGGTCTCTATGCCATCCTCAGTGGTACGCTCACCGCCGTCGGTCGCCTCGGCTTCGGCGTCGCACGCGCCTTGAGCTCTCAGTACGTCCCGATTTCGTCGCTCTTTTGGACGAGCACCGCCGCGGTCGTGACCCTCGCCATCGCCGAGGCTTCTCATCGCCCCATGGGCCGGTGGCTTCGCGTCGGCGTTCTGTTGTTCTCGATAGCGGCTGCCCACAGCTACCGTCGAACCTGGGAGAACGGCCGCCGATCGATGAGCACGCACGCCCGGGACCTCCTGCGCGCTCGGGTCTGTCTCCTCCACGCGGATGCTGCCTCGGAGGCCTGCCTGCGCGTTCTCTTCCCCGATCCCCAGCTGGTGCGCATCGGTAGCCGTCAGTTAGAGGCGCTCGCGCTAGGGCCCTTCGCCTCGCCGCGTCGCCGCTGACCCCTGGGCGCTCGTGGCGCGCTGAAGTCCCTCGCTCGCTTGCCCTTCACGACGGTGGGGTCGTCGGACATGCGGCGCTCGTCCAGCTGTGCGCCGAGTCCTTGATGACGTCGATCTTCGAGACCTCGAGTTCAACCCACGCCGTGCCGCCAGCGGCCTTCCCTTGCCAATGGTTGGACGTCTCGATACCGACCGAGATCGCCACAATATTCCACTTGGCCAAGTTCGTCGCGTCGGGAGGCAGCACGGACGCCATATGTGTCACTGCATCGCACAGGTATGCGTTCGCATCAAAAACGTAGGGCTGCGCCGCTGGCACAAAAGCGGGGTCGGACGGCAACAAATAGGCATAATTCAATAATGACAGATCGCCTGTATTGATGTATCCTGGCCGATGGGCATTCCCATCGAACCTGCCGTGCCATATCTGCAAGAAAATCGCGCACGGGCCCTGGCTCTGGCAGGGGTAGCCGGTGGAGGGCCCAACATAGGTAAATACCAGGGAGCTGTACGCTGTCCACCGGACCGCGGAGGTCAGCGATGGGTCTGATGTCGTGAGCTTGTAGTGAGAACCGGGGATGTTGCCGGTCACGTAGTAGCGTACCGGCCTATTCATCGTGAGCGGTTCCGCCCCGAAGGTTGTCTTCGTCTCGGCCGACAGATAGAGATTCGTACCCCCAGCCTTACTGCGCGGGCCATCTTGACCGAAGATGTCGAATATCAGGGACCCATCGCTCTGCGGCAAGACGCGGAGTACAGAGAGACCTTTGGGACCGCTCGTCCACACCCAACGCATCGGTGATGCCACCGCCGTCCATTGCCCGGGGTACAAGAGTTCGGTCTTATGCCACTGGTCGACGCGCCAGTTGGAGTCCGGATAGCCAGGGATGCCGGGGTAGTACCCATCCACGGGGCCGGGCAAGAGAACAATGCCATGAGCCGGATTCCCGTCGCTGAAACTGAAGTTGGGACTTGAGGGACCGGATTCGACCAGGAGAGAGCAGGCCACCCCGAGAGCGGCGAGCAGAACGAAGAGGGCACACCGTCTGGCGATCCTTCTCCATCGGGGCTGCCCAACCTGACGGGGAGCGCACATGGTAGTCCGCATGGGTCCAGGCTAGCCAGACATAACAAGGCCGTCAAGGCAAAATGTGCCGAAGCGAACCGCCCGATGTCCACGGGCCCGGACGCAGTGTCGGTGATCACTTCCTTTCCCCCAGCCTGAGCTGAAATCTGCACAAGGTGTTCGCCCTCCGGGGGGTGGCGTCCCGCTCGGTGTGGAAAGGGAAAAGGCGTATTCGTCCGTAAGTTAACCAACCCTGGCGAAAAGCCGGAGGTCGGATGTGAATTCTCGCGTCATTCCCCCCCCGGGGCTTCTCACGAGCATTGCCCCCGGATGTCCTCCTGCGTGACGGGTTAGCGCCTGCGCGTTGGTTGCGTTGGGGACCCCGCGTGCCGGATGTGGGGGCGGCGGGCTGCGTCCCGTCAAGTGGTGGAAATTGGCCAACGCGCTCTTCCGGTTCGTGGATGTGGTTGAGATCGGTCACGGTCCGAGAAGCCGCATGTCTCCGTGGCTAGGGTGGGTACCCTCCACCCGCGTTGCGTGGCTGTAGCGGGCTCTGCGTGCGTCACGTCCGCTCATGCGACCGCCGCGATGAGATCCTGCTGGAGCTCGCCGGTGACCGGCTGCAGCAGCTGCCGCATCGACTCCGCGCTGAAGTAGCGGCGATCGGCGACGGCCCACTCGTCGTCCTGCTCGGTGAGGATCGCGCCGACGAGCCGCAGCAACGCCCCGCGCGTCGGGAAGATCCCGACGACGTGTGTGCGCCGCTTGATCTCCTTGTTGAGCCGCTCGAGCGGATTGGTCGAGTGGAGCCGCGCCCGGTGGGCCTTCGGGAAGTGCAGGTGCGCGAGGACGTCCTCGGCCGCCTCCTCGAGCCGCGCAGCGGCGTCCGGGAAGCGACCCCGCAGCCCGTCGACCACTCGGCGGAGCTGCTGCATGGCGCTGGCGTGATCCGGCTGCGCGAAGATCGTCCGCACGACCGCCGCGACGGCCTCCCGCGCGCCCTTGGGCACGACGGCGAGCAGGTTGCGCATGAAGTGCACCCGGCAGCGCTGCCAGGTCGCGCCCGTGAGCACGGTCGCGATCGCCGCCTTGATGCCCTGGTGCGCGTCGGAGATCACGAGGCGCACGCCGGTGAGCCCGCGCCGTTTCAAGTCCCGGAGAAATGCCGTCCAGAAGGCCGCGTCCTCGGACGGGCCCGCATCGACGCCGAGCACCTGGCGCTCCCCCTCCGCGGTGACGCCGATCGCCACGACGGTCGCCATCGAGATCACCCGCCCGTCCTGCCGGACCTTGTGGTAGGTCGCATCGAGCCAGACGTAGGGGTGCTCGCCCGTGATCGGCCGCGTCCGGAAGGCCTCCACCTCCGCGTCGAGCACCCCGCAGACGCGCGACACCTCGGACTTCGAGATGCCCTCGAGGCCGAGGGCCCGCATGAGCTCGTCGACCTTCCGGGTCGAGATGCCGTGGACGTAGGCCTCCTGCACCACCGCGACGAGTGCCCGCTCGCCCCGCCGCCGCGGCTCGAGCAGCGACGGGAAGTAGCTCCCCGGCGTCACCTTCGGGATCGCGAGCTCGAGCGTGCCGACGCGCGTGTCCCAGGTCCGCGCCCGGGAGCCGTTGCGGTACGCGGTCCGCTCGCCCGTCCGCTCGTACGCCTCGGCGCCGACCTGCGCCGTCACCTCGGCCTCCATCACCGCCTGCGCGAGCACGCGAACGCCCTCGCGCAGCACGTCGGGCTCGTCAGCCGCGAGCAGCTTGCCGACGAACGCCGACAGGTCCATCCTCCCCTTGGCCATCGCCTCCTCCTCCGCGCTCTCCGCTCGCCAGCGTGCGCGGTGGGAAGATGCGCGATGGCCGTTTCCTTTTCCAGCGACTCAGGGCCCGCCGCCCTGAACCGAATTTCCACCACGTCCGGGGACACTACCAGCCACCACTGCAGCGGCGCCCTTCGGATCGCGCAGAATGTCCGTTTCCCAAAGTCGGATCACGAGCCATCCTTCACGCGTGAGGCGCTCCGAGACCGCATGATCGCGTTGGACGTTCGTGCGAATCTTCTCTGTCCAGTATGACGCATTGTGTCCCCGAGCGAGACGGGCCAGGCGCGAGTCAAGATCGCGTCCGTGCCAGAAGTCGCCATCGCAGAAAATGACAACTCTATACCGTGGAAGGATGAGATCAGGGCGGCCAGCAAGTCCCGGCACACACTTCCGATAGCGAATCCCCATAGCCCAGAGCGCGCGGCGGAGAGCAAGTTCACACTTGGTACCCATCTTCTTGCTGGCTCCCTTGGCCGCCCGCCGCGCGCTTGCAGAGGCCGGATGGAGGCCCGTGAAAGAGGGTGTGCTTCGCTTGAGCTTCATGACGTTTGTTCGAGGATACGACTCTCGACGAGATGCGAGAAGATCTTCCTGGCCTCCGCGGCGGGAGGGCCACCGAGCCGAACCCCGATCTCGATGTTCCCGGGCAGGCCATGGAACGTGAAGTTCGCCGACGTCACGAGCAGATCCTTGCTGTCGATGAGTAAGCACTTCGCGTGCATTGAGGCGTATGGAGCGCAGTCCGCTCGCTCGCGGTCGTGGAAGATCCGCGGCGGAGGTGTGCGCGAAGGCCAGGACTCGAGGATCCGCTGCGCGGCGCCGCGACCGCGATCACAGATCATGATGACGCCGGCACCACGATCAGCCGCAGCGGCCAGCAAGCCGATCAGATTTCGATTGGTCAGCTCGTACTTAAGGAGGATGACCTCTGTCGCCGCGCCGTCGATCATCTCCTGGACCACCCGCTCCGTCGGCCGCGCGATCCCGGGAGTCTCGGGAGGCAGCGTAGCCACCAACTCGGTATCCAGCAGCTTTGGCCGGAGCTCCTCGTGCTGGATTCGCAGCGCCTGAAGGCAAAGGCGCATCACCGACGCGGGGTCTGTCGACCGGATCCGCCCGAGCATGCTCGCGGACTCCGGCATCTCAAGCAGACCGCGGCGCTCGACGGCGGCGAACAGATCGACATCGTCACGCCCCCGCAGCCTCGCTTCGAGCTCGACGAGGTCACGCGCGAGCCCATGTCGCTCAGCTCCGAAGCTCACGAAGGTAGTCTTCGAAGAAGCCAAGTTCCGGCTGCCCAGGCGTTCCGACGAGGAGGGCCCGATCGAGGAAGGCGTTGAACTCCTCGCAGGAGGTTTCGGCGGCGAGCAGGCACGCGTGACACGCCGCGCCATTCGCAGGCTCGGTGCGCGCGTGCACACCTTCGATGCAAAGGGGATCCGAGGAGCACCAGGTCATCGAAGAGAGCGCGTCCTCGAACACCCGTACGATGTTTGCGCTCTCGCCCTGCCGCGCGAGTCCCCCCAGGGTACCGTCGGCATCCGGCGACGACGTGAAGATCAACAACCCAGCCATGTCCCACGACGAGCCGACGTCCACGTAGAAACGCTCGCGCAGTGATGCGCTGCTGTAGCCGCAGCTGAGCGAGAGCTCACGGATGAGGGCGTGGGCGAGGCTGTGAATCAGGAGCAGCCTCGGCGTGACCAGCTTCCGCGGCGCGCCAGGGCGTCCTCGGTCCCGCCACGCCTGCTCGTACGCCTTACGGATCGCCGCCGCACGATCAACCACGGCCTGGATGTTCTCCCAGGTCCGAACGCGATCGAGCCGAAGCTGGATGAAAACCCCCTCACCGCGGTTCTCTACAGCGGGCAGCCAAGGCTGCCGGTTCAGAGAGATCTTCGCGATCCGCTCATCGTCGCCAGCGGCCGGCGGGAACACACGGGTGAAGCCACGCAGAGCCCTGACCTCCCGCAAGCGGGTTGCTCGAGTCACAGACTCGAGCCAGCTCGCGAGCTCGGGCGGAGCTGCAGCTGGTCGGATCTCGAACTCGGTGTTCTCGCCGAACGGCTGCTTATGCTGCACGAACTGCTGGTACTCCTCCCAGCGGAGGTTACGATCCGGCGAGCGCAGGCGCGCGACGCGATCCTCTATCACGGCCACGAGCTCGTCTTCGGGCTTGCCGGTGATGTCGGCGAGCCGCATTGCCTGAATGAGGAGCCTTCGAGAGCTCTGGTCGGGTGCCTGGTCGAGCATCGCCCACCGCATGCCGATCTTCTTCTGAAGCTCATCGGACCAGGGCGGGATATCGAGCGCCGACTCGATGACGGAAAAGTAGAGGTTGGAGGCTCCACGCTGGACTACGCGCGGATCGGCGTCGCACTGCTCGTCGGCATCTGTGCCGAGCCACGGCCGTCGGCCCTGACACTGCCCCGAAATGGCGTCGGACCCAAAGCAGCCCTCCATAGAACGTGAGGAGCCGCATCCAAGGCACGAAAGGATCAAGCCCGCCAAACCTGCAGTGGCACTGCCCTCGAGCTTGAGCTCCTTCCTGCGGCCGGGGAGCGGACACTTCTCGTCGTGCTTGACCCACCAGTCCCATGGAAACTCGTCGAGGTGTCCGTGATCGCAGATGACGATGAACCGCACGGGCACGACATGGACTCGGTTGCGACCGCCGGCCTTCTCCGAGCAGTCCGCGCAGTAGAGCGCCGGATCCCCGGGATCCTCGGTCCAGTACCGCGATTGGCGAATGAGATGGCAGCGTGGGCACTGGAGCCATCGCGGGAAGCGCACACCGACGAGCTTGCCGGCGTTGTTGGGATACTTGCCGGGCTCTACCTGGGGCGCGACCGGAGGAAGTCGGAAGCCATCGACACCGAGCTGCTTCTGGAGCCGCGGCTCATAGACCGTTTGGGGGTGGCCCAACCCTGGAGGAGGCGCCCAGCGATCCCACTCCTCGAGCCCGGCGGCGACGACAGAGATTCCAGCCCCGCCGTAGTGTCCAGCGCGGAAGTCGACGATGGAGCCTGGCCCGTGGGTCGTGATGATCTGGCTACGACGGACGTCTCCCAACTTGTTGGGCATCTCAGTTTCCCTCCGTCTTGAGGACGTGGCGCAGCACGAATGGTGCTCCGGGCTCGACCTCGCGCATCGAGTTGGGGGTCGGCCATAGGGCCCGTCGCGCACCTTCGGCGTCGAGATCGGGGTCCACGTCCGCCTTGGCGGCGAACTGCTCTGCCGACATCAGGAGGCTAGTGCGCCGGTTGTAGTCGTCCCAGTACGTCTGGAGGTCAGGCCGGCTCGCCCACTGGTCGATGAGGCGCTGCAGCTTCTGCGAAACGATGATGCGCTCCGCTGGATCGACCCTCGCCACCCGGGCCTCGATGGTCGACGCGATGCGCTCGGCGTCTGCTCGACGAATCTCGTCGAGAACCGGACGGCGAGCCATGCCCGGGATGAGGTGGCGCACCAACGCCACGAGCACTGCGTGGAGAGCCTTGTCCTGCGCTCGTGACGCGAAGGGCGTGACGCTCGTTGCCTCGACGTCCCGGTATAGGCAGCGGTGCCACGTCTCGAAGGTCTCGAAGTGGGAGCGGTCGCGAGCGCGCATGCTGTTGTACATCGTGATGACGATGCCGGGAGCGTCGCCTCGGCCCACGCGGCTGGTCGCCTGGATGTACTCCGAGAGAGTCTTCGGCTGAGCGTTCACGACCATGAGCCCAAGCCGGGGAATGTCCATGCCGACGGAAATCATGTTAGAGGCGACGAGGAGGTCGACAGCCTCTGGGTCGCCGGCCGGCTTGTTGAGCCGTTCCAGCATGTCGCGGATCTCGTAGGAGCGAACGCGGCTCGTGAGCTCGGCAGGAGCCTCGATCCGGCGCCTTTGCTCTCCACGTCGCGCGGCGAACTGCCCGATGGACACCGGAACGTCGTCCTGCATCAGAACCAGCGCGCGGCCCAACTCGCGCAGCGAGTTGAAGTAGGCCACGAGCGTCCAGTAGTAGTCGCGCTCTCGCGGCGAAGCGCCTGGCGCTGTGGCGGCCTGGAGGAGCGACGCGACGAGCGCCTGCAACATGTACGTCGCGGATCGGCCCGCTGTGGTGAGACCAACGTAGAGGCGTCCGGGGCTGTCGAGATCGGTAACAGCGAACCCGGAGTTGCCGGCGTCGAGGCCAGGCGCCGGAAACTGATAGGTGCCGCGATCAAACAGTGCTCGAATCTGTTCCTCGGCTCGACGGATCGTGGCTGTCGATCCGATGACCTTCGGTCGAATCCCATCGACTCGACACAGCTCATCGATGGCGACCTCGTAGAGACCGGCCATCGATCCGAGGGGACCGGAGATGAGATGCAGCTCGTCCTGAATAATGAGGTCAGGCGGAGCGTGCGAAGTGCCGCGCCCAAAGATCACAGCCGTGTCGGGCTTCCGGACGATCTGCGCGAACTTGTCGACCGTGCCGATGACCAGCGATGGCATGTGACGGTAGACCTCTTCGTCGATCGTCCAAACCGGCAACCGTGGTCCGCTCTGCGCCAGCTCGCACGTCCCAGGAGCCGAGCTGCACTCCACCGTGGACTCTTTGGGCGAAAGCTTCCAGCTGAGCTTCGCACCGCAGCACGGGCATGCCGTGAGCTGCTCGGGCGTGCTGGGATTGCCCGGTGATCGATCGAGCGCCTTTTTCAAGGTGAGCGGAGTGGCGGCACCACCTACCCAAAGGCCGATGCCGATCGGCGCTTTGCCGAGATCGGGAAGTCCCGCGCCCCTGCTAGAACCACGCCTGCGAAGGAGCTCGCATGCGAAAATCATGGCGGCGGCGCGTTGGAACTGCTGCACCGTCAGGAGGCGAAGCGTGTATCGCATCAGGACGGCGACACCGGCGCCGTCGTCCTTCTTGGTGGCGCGCAGTCTTCGCAGCATGATGATGAACGCCGTGAGCGCCAGGTACGCCTCTGTCTTGCCACCGCCCGTGGGGAACCAAAGAAGGTCCATTACGTTTCGGTCTGCGTGGGATCGCTGAGCGAGAGACTGGAGAACGAGCAACTGGAATGCGAGCTGGAACGGGCGCCACTTGAGCGATGCTCCGTCCCGAGACCAGCCGAACTGCATCGCCATCGCGGACTGGGCCAACTGAAACGCGATGCGCACGTCCTTGTCCGTGCGAATCGCCGCGATCCCGTCAAACATTCGCTGCGCACCGAGCCGGCAGCGATCGATGTGCTTCTGCGCTTGCGCCTGGAACTCAGCGGGCAGGCTCGGAATGCGCGCCGCTTCGCGCGTAATCCACTGCTGGTATGCGGCTACGAGATGCTCGAGCCCCACGACGAGGTCCGGCGCGGATGCGCCAGCGAGCCACTGGGCTTCCAGGGGACGACGCTCGTCGTTCGGCTGGTGGAGAGCATCGAAGACCGGATCGCCACGGTCAGATACCCGGGGCACGATGACGGCTGGTACCCATTCGATCTTGAGCTTCGTGACTTGCTCGGCACCCAAAACGGCGCGTGCGGAGCACGTGTGCCCCACGACGTACTCCTTGACATTGCGATAAATGAGCGCAGCCGCTCGACTGTCTTCGTCCGTCTGTGCGCGACGGGAGGGGCGCCGCGCGAATCGACCGTTCGCCACCACAGCGACCTGGAGGTCGACCTGAAAGAAGTGCTGCTCCTCGTCGAATGCTGACGAGTCGCCGCGTGAGCGCTGATTCGCGAGGGCCACCGTCACGGTCGCTAGGCCAGCATGGGGTGTTACGAGGGCGTAGAGCTCCAAGCCCTCGATGCCATACTCAGCAAGATCGATCCTGGTCTCGCCGGGACGCAGCTCCATGTCGACGAGCGCGTTGAGAGGCATGCGCCGCCAACGTTCATGCGCGCGGTCCGGTGGCGCGCCTTCGACCTCATTGCCGGCATCATCGATGGCAAACCTCTTGTAGACGGCGCATGCGACCTCGATGCGGATCACTGGATGGACGTCGCTCCCTGACGCCTCGAGAGCGAAGGAGAGCCCTGCGGTGGCAGGCTTAAGCGCGGCGTGAAGCGAAACGCCCGCTTCCTCGGGCTCAGAAGCAGCGTCCTCGGTAACGTTCACCGGCAGGCCGCCGTCCTCGTCCTCCTGAGGCTCGATTCGAGCATCGCGCGGGTAGAGGATCCCAGTGCTATACCGCTGTGTCGGGCGATCGGAGAGAACCTCGTTCGGATCGAGAGGTCCCACGAGGTCCTCGATCAAGCGCGCCACGATCTGATCTCGAAAAAGGGGAGTGCTCATCGTGCAAACCTGCCTCTCCGGCGGAGGAAGTGAATCATCGGGAAGCCCTTGATTACGGGCGCCAGCGCGAGCGCGCTCTGGCTGAAGGGAGGCTTGACCGCGCCTCGTTCGTGCTCCGCGAGCCCTACCGTTCCTACGGCCGCGAGGTAGAGATGCGGAATGTTCTCAGCCGGCTTCAGGGAACTGGTCTGATCGATCTTGCTCCAGAGCCTTCCAAGGTCCGCGCGGAACGAGCTGCTGAGCTGGCCGATCTCGAGCACGCGGGTCACGCCATCGTCGTCCTTCTGCTCCAGCACGACGCGAAGCGCGTAGTCCTCCTCGGCCACCGCCCACGCCTTGACCGGCACCGTGTAGCCCGCATGCGCTGCCAGCGCGCGCTGCGCCTTCAAGGAACTCGACCATGCAAGATGAGCGAGCCTATCGACGTCGCCGTCCCGACCGACCTCCAGCTGAGCCTTCTTATCGCCGCAGATCCGGAAGATTCGGCCCGAGTCGAGGTAGCCAACGCGCGTTGCCGAGTTGCCGGCCGTCGCCAGCATCTTGCGCGCGCGCGTGGCGCCCACGTAGTAGACACGGCCTTCTTCAAAGATCGCCGCGCTGTCGGTGCCGTCCCGTGTCTCGTCTCCCCTCTCCTGGTGTGGTGGCATCACGAGGACAACCGTATCCGCCTCGCGTCCTTTGGACGCGTGGATGGTACCGAGGATCGGCCCGGTGGCTCCGAGCTCGGGGTAGCAGAGCTCGAAGGGTGGGCGGGCGCGAGCGACGATGTTCCGCAAATGCACGAGATCGATCGTGCGCGGTCCGGAGCCGGCGGCGAGACGACGAAGCAGGGCCCAGCAGTCGTCGCGCTGCTCGCCCATAAATGGAGCAGGGCACAGAGAGCCGCGAGACTCCCACAGCTTTTCGAAGTCCTCCCGATCGAGGATCGCCTGCACCGTCTCGCCAAGCAACCAGCCGAGCCAGGGTCGGACGACGACAGGTAAGTCGGACATGCGGAGGCGATGCTCGACGCCGGCCTGCGAACAGTACGAGGATGCTAAGAGGACGTCGGCTCGCCTTCGAAACAGGACGAGCATCGATCGGTCTTGGGCGTGGTTCAGGAAGTCGGCTAGATTCTCAAACGAGGTCACGCCGACATCGTTCCCGCACGTCTCTCGAATGGTCTGCTGCACCCGGGCGACGTGCCCGTTGGCGCTCTTAGCGATCTCGATCTCCTTGCGGGTGCGAAGAAAGAGATCGACGAGCGCGTCGTCCTTGACTCGGTGAATGTTCTTGAGCGCCCGCTGTAGGAGCGGTCGCGGGCACTCGGCAGGCAGCCGTTCGAGGAGCGACTGCTCGGGTGCCTTGTCGTCCGAGCCGTCCGTAGTGAAGCCGTAGATTGCCTGTGCCGGGTCGGCGAGGATAGTGACCCCGCAGCTCGGAGACAGGCTCTTCAGTATTGCGATCACGAGATCGGCACGCAGACCCATGACGTCCTGCGCCTCGTCGATGATGAGATGCTCGAGACGGGACATGAATTCGATCAAGTCCGGATTCCGGTTCTTGAAGAGTTCCACCGAGCGCTCGATGCTGAGGTCGTACGAGCCATCGCCAAGCGATTTTGGAAGCGGCTCGTCATCGAAGCCGGCACGGAGGCTCCAAGCGTGAGAATCGATCGTGGAGATGCGCACGCTTCGCGCAGCGACGCCAGCGACTGCATAAGAGACGATACGATCACGAAGCTCGGCAACAGCCGTTCGAGTAAAGCTCACCAGAAGGATCCGCGACGGCGGGACCGCCTCATCGACCAGGTAGGCGACGCGCTGGCAGGCCACCGCAGACTTGCCAGCACCGGGGCCTGCGATCACCAGCTGCCAGGCGGTCGGAGCCTCGAGGATCACCTCGAGCTGTTCGAGATCCCAGTCCGGCACGTTCGTACCAACGGAACTCACAGCGCTAACCTCCATCGCGTGCGAGCCGAGGGGCGAGCAAGGAGCGCAGCACGGCACCTCGGGAGGCGCGGAGAGCACATCTCAACCTACCTCGCTTCGCCTAGCTCTCGCTCGCGGCGCTGGGCGCCAGGCCCGAGGCCCGGACCCGGATGGTCGCGGTGACGACCACGCAGGTCGAGGTACTCCTTCGGCACGGGGGAAGGACGGACCGGCAGTGGGC
>Ga0209810_1004592_pt1 | contig 13178 bp, 7 predicted proteins | sample Coa_R1_7_FD_187159 | JGI IMG/M metagenome (GOLD analysis project Ga0209810, IMG submission 187159) | Surface soil microbial communities from Centralia Pennsylvania, which are recovering from an underground coalmine fire - Coalmine... | ecosystem: Environmental > Terrestrial > Soil > Unclassified ...
TCGGCCACTGTGGGCGGTCATGGAGGGCGAGTACGGCGGAATCAACACCTTCGACCTGACTGTCGACGACCAGTTCTTCGAGCTGCGCAACAACCCCTGGACGGTCCGCAACGAACTCGACTGGTTCCTGGAGCGCTGGAGCTATACCGACAACACCAACGCCATCATCACCGAGACCTCCGCTCCCACGATCGTCTATCAGCCAGGCGCCAGTATTCACGATCCCACCCCCGAACCGGGTGGGATCAGCTTTACCCATGACATGGGCGGCTGGCCGACGTTCTCATCGCCCGGGACCTCGTCATACGAGAAGCCGGGGCTGGCCGGAGTCAGCTCGTTCATGACCGCCGAGGAGCTGACCAACTGGACGCTTATCGCGCTCACCTACATCGCCCAGACCGGCGACAGAGCGTGGGCCAACGCACGGGCACACGCGCTCGAGGACTGCCTGACGAGCCTGGTGAACCGGGATGACTTCGTTGCGTCCCGACGTGACGGGGTCATGTCGCTCGAGACCGACCGTGAGGGCCCGAACGGGAGGGAGATCACGACCTACGACGCGCTCGATCCCTCGCTCGGCCAGGCTCGGCACTCGGCCTACCTGACCGGAAAGCAATGGGCGGCATACGTCTGCCTGGCCAAGTTCTTCGCCGCCCAAGGCAATTCCGCGGCGGCGGCGACGGCTCGCCAGCAAGCGCGCCGCGCAGCCCAGTCGATCGCTGCGGCAGCCCAACACAGTGGTTACATCCCGGCTCTGCTCCCGGACGACGGCGAGGCCGCCAATCCCTCTCACGTGATCCCGGCAATCGAGGGACTCGTGTTTCCCCTGTACGCGGGCGCGCCCGAGGCGCTTCACTCCAGCGGCGAGTACGCCGCCCTGATGGCAACGATGAAGCGTCACTTCGAGACGGTGCTGAGAGGCGGGGTGTGCCTGTTTGCCGATGGGGGCTGGAAGCTCTCATCGACCAGCGACAACAGCTGGCTCAGCAAGACCTACATCTGCCAGCACATCAGCCGGCGGATCTTCGGACTCCCGTGGGGAGCCTCAGGACGCCGAGCCGATGCTGCGCATGTGAAGTGGCTGACTGGCACGCAGGCGCCGCCGGGCGGCTACTCGGGCCCAGGGGCGGACTACTGGTGCTGGAGTGACCAGTTCATCTCCGGCGTCTGCACCTACTCGCGCTACTACCCGCGTGGCGTGACGGGCGCACTGTGGCTCGAAGAGCATTCACGAACGGCGCGCCTCACGCCGAAGCCGCCGCGGACCGCCCGGCGCAGAAGGCGTCGCCGCCAGCGTGTCCACCGCCCGCGCCGGCACCGGAGCACGCGAACTTGAGGAGGCGATTCCTGGCTCTGGCGACGGTTGCAGTCGCCGCGGTGCTTCCCGGGGCGGCGCGCGCAGCCTACTCGCCCTCGGACGTCCCCTACCTGTTCGGCGGTCCGCTGCCCCGGCAACTGAGCAGCCCACCGGTGGCCAGGGGCGCGCCGTACACCCCGTTGGTCAAGAGCTTGATCAAACAGCTCGAGCCCGACAGCCCGCCCACCGCCGCGGAGCTCATCAACGCGGACAAGCTGCTGTATGGGGGGCTCACCTTGGGAGGCGTGAGTAGCTGTAAGTCCGTCGCCGGGGTGCTCGCTCCGAGTGGTACCAGCCCGAGCATCGCGTCGCTTTGCTGGGCTGACTCGGTCGGGGTGAACATCACGAGCGGCCCGAACATCGGCAAGACGACCGCAACTCCCGAGCCGCTGGCGATCGGAGCGACGTTCGATCCCAGATTGGCCAATGCATGGGGCCAGGTCGAGGGCGCCGAAGCGCGACAGTTGATGGTCACCGGCCTCTACGGGCCCGAGGCCGACGTCTCCGTGCAGCCCAACTGGGAGCGCGGCCTCGACACGCTGGGGGAGGATCCCTTCCTCAACGGCGTCATGGCGGCCGCGCAGGTCAACGGGATGCAGGCGCGCGGGTTGATGTCGCAGGTGAAGCACTTCGCCGCCTTCACGGGCGCCAACCGGTACACGTTCACTCGGGTCCAAGACCAGGCGTTTCAGGAGCTGCTCGCCGCCCCGTTCGAGGACAGCATCACGCGTGCGAAGGCCGCCTCGCTGATGTGCGCTTACGAGGAGTACCAGGTGGCAGGCGGGCGCCTTCCGGGGCCGCAGAACGCCCTCTTCGAGCCCAGCCCTTACCCCGGATCGGCGGCCACCTGGCCGTTGAACGAGCCACACTGGTCCTGTGAGCAGCCGCTGGCGCTCAACTATCTGCTCCGCGGTTTGTGGCACTCCGTTGCGTTCGTCGGCTCGGACTACCCGGCCACCCACAGCACCGACGCGATCACCCAAGGGGAGGCTCAGGAGTTCCCGATTACGACGTTCTTCGGACCTGCCGACCCCACCGATCCGACCGCACCGTTGCTCGCCGTGGGCCGGGGAAACGATCCGACCGGTGACGCGTGCCTCCTCGGCACGCTTCCCTCGCCGTGCTCGGCGAGCGGCTCACGGCACATCGGCGGGATCCCCGGCCTCGCCTGCGACCCGGAGGACGGCTGCGGCCTCGTTGCCGCCGTGGAGACGGGCGCGCTGCCGCTGGCCGTGTTCAACCAGGCCATCGCCGAGATCCTCTATCAGGAGCAGCGCTTCGGGCTGCTCGGCTGCGACGACAGCCCGCGGCCGACGACGTGTACCAATCCCGGCGGCGTGGGCGGCGATCGCAGCGGGACGGCGTCGCTGCCCCACGGACCGACCAGCCGGGCCACGGCAGCGGCCGACCTCGGCACGGAGGATGGCGACGCGGCGGTGGTCGAGCGGCTGGCCGAGGAGGGTGCGGTGCTGCTGAAGGACCGGGACGGGGCGCTCCCGCTCACCCGTCGTGACCTGCGCCGCGGCGTGGCGATCTCCGGCGCAGGGGCGGAATATCTGATTGCCGAGCCAAGCAATGAGGCCTCCACGGGGTTCCCGGACCGCGATGCGATCAGCCCGCTGCGCCAGCTCGAGCTCCTGGGCGGCCGGGGAAGCCGTATCGGCTTCACGCCTGCTCTCGATCCCACCGGGGTGCCCGTTCCGACCGCCGAGCTCTCCACAACCTCGGGTAGCCACGACCGCGGCCTGGACCGCTCGGCCGGCCCCGGCTCGCCGCGCAAGGATCGGATGCTGGACTACACCACCGCCTCGCCCGAGGGCCAACTCCAGCCCGGCGATTACACCTGGACTGGCTACCTGTACGTGCCCCGTCAGGACGCCTACACGTTCCGCTTCCAGTACACGCCCGGCACCACGAGCAGCCAGACCCCGCCGGTGGGCTTCTCGCTCGACGGCCGAAGCCAGAGCACCTCCACCGCATCGAGCTTCTACTGTGGCCAGTACTACGGACACAACGTCTGCGTCCCGGTGGCAACGACGCACCCGGGCTACACCCAGGGAGGGCTGACCAATGTGCAGACCGCGCCGAGCAGCCTCAGCCCCGGGTTCCACCAGATCCAGATCAGCTTCCGCAACGACACCTCGGCACCGGCCAGCTTCCGCTTCGCCTACAGCCGCGCCGCCGGCGACGCGATCGACGCCGCGTCGGCGGCGCGCGCCAAGGCGGCCGCGGTGGTGTTCGTCAACGACAACGGCGTGACCGTCGTCAACCAGGACGCCTACACGCCGCCATCGACCGGCGTGGCCAGGTTGCCTGCCGATCAGGTAGCCCTGATTAACGCCGTCGCCGCCGCCAACCCGAACACGATCGTGGTCATGAACACAGCCGACCCGGTAATCGTGCAGCCGTGGATCGCCAACCCCCATGTGCGGGCGGTGCTCGAGATGTGGAATGCTGGCTCGGAGGGTGGGACAGCCACCGCCCGGCTGCTGCTGGGTCAGGCCGACCCCAGCGGCCATACCACGATCACCTGGCCGCGAAGGCCCGGGGACACGATCTGGGCCTATCCCGAGACCCGGCCGTTGTTCCCCGGCGACCACACCGGGTCCCACCCCGAGCGCCTCAATGGTCTCAGCGACCCGAGCCAGGCGAATTGCAGCAGCTACCTTCCCCCGCCTTCGCCCTGCACGATGACCGTGCTCAGCGAGGGGATCTTCTCCGGCTACCGCTTCTTCGACCGGGAACGTCTCACGCCCCAGTTCCCGTTCGGATATGGGCTCTCCTACACGCGCTTTCGCTTCAGCCACCTGAGGATCCGCCGGGCAGCGGGCGGTTTGCGTGTCGTCTTCACCGTGCGCAACATCGGCTCCCGTTCCGGTACCGAGGTCGCGCAGGTCTACGTGGGCGCGGGTCCGCCACGGCCCGGCGCGCAGCAGGCAGTCCGTAGCCTGCGCGGTTTCATCCGCATCACCGATGCGCCACACCACGCTCGGCGCGTGGTCGTGGATCTCGACGCTCGCTCTCTCCAGTACTGGAGCCCAGCGCAGCAGCGCTGGGTCACCGATCCCGGACAGCGGGTCATCTGGGTCGGCGATGCCGACGCACCAGCGCACCTGCCACTGAGGGCGACGGTCCGCATCGGATCCCGCAGGAATGGGGTACCGAGATGAGCGCCCAGAGCGAGCGATCAAAGCCGGAAACCCGGCGGCATCCAAAACCGCGCAAGGCGGCCTGCGGGAAGATTCGCGCAGCGAACCGGAGGACTGCGACTGCGCTGATCGGCGCGGCACTCTCGCTCGGTGCCCTGGCCGCGCCAGCGCTGGCCGACGGCCCGGTGACCGGCAACGTCGCGAGGGCCGGCAAGTGGATCGTCGACTCCGAGGGCCGTGCAGTGATCGTCCACGGGATCGCCGTGATGAGCAAGGACGCGCCCTTCTATCCCGCGTCCTTCGGCGCCCAGGACGCGCGCTTCCTGGCCGACGAGGGGTTCACCGCCGTTCGCCTCGGCTTCATCTGGGCCGGGATCGAGCCGAAGGCCGGCCAGTACGACGAGCGCCTGCTCGCGCACATGGTCGGTCTGGATGACCTGTTCGCGCGCTACGGAATCCGCACGCTCGACGACTTCCATCAGGACGCGTGGCGCGATGGGAGCGGCGGCGACGGCGCGCCGTCGTGGGCAACTCTCGGAAGCAACTTCGAGCAGGATTTCCAGGACTTCTGGGACAACGCGCCGGGTCCGGGCGGGGTTGGAATCCAGACCCGGTTCATCGAGATGTGGCGCCACGTGGTCGAGGAGGTCGACGCCAGCGCCGGAGCCTCCGACATCTGGGGCTGGGACCTGTTCAACGAGCCCGAGCCCGGAAGCGGCTATCCGGAGTGCGCGCCGTTCTTCTACGGCTGTCCGCCGTGGGAGGAAGGCCCGCTGCCGGCCTTCTACAACCGGGTGATCGCCGCGATCCGCAGCACCGGAGACCGGCACGTGATGTGGCCCGAGGACATGGCGCAGAACGGCGACACCCCGATCTACATGCCGGGCTTCGCCGACCCGCAGACTGCATACAACTTCCACTACTACTGCACGATCACGCAGACGGCCACCTCGAGCGGGCCTCAGGACGCAGGATGCGCGCCCCTCGACAAGCAGAGCTTCGACACCCAGCTCGCGCACGCCGACTCGCTGAACGTGCCGGCGATCGTGAGCGAGTTCAGCTGCTCGGACGCCAACGACGAGAACCAGTCGATGGTCGATCGGATGGGAAGCGACTTCCTGTCATGGATGATCTGGGCCTATTACACGAAGGACCCGGCCGGCTGCCCGACCGAGGGGCTGCTGATCGACGACGGTAAGCCCGGCTCGGAGGCGAATGCCAAGCAGCCGAAGCTCGACGCGATCGTCGTGCCCTACCCGCAGGCGATCGCCGGCACGCCGCAGAGCTACGCATACGATCGCTCCACCGACACGATGACGCTCACGTACGTCGCCAAGCCGGTGCCGGGCGCGCGCCTCTCGCGCGGCGCGCTCACCCAGATCTTCGTCCCCCGTCGCCACTACCTCCACGGCTACCGGGTGACCACGTCGGGTGCGAGAGTCGTCTCTGAGCCGGGCTCTCCCTGGGCGCTGCTACAGGCGCGACCCGGGACGAGTGTCACGGTCACGATCAGCCCGACGTCCGCCGGCACGACAAAGATGCCCCTGCAGGCCTGTCCGACACCGACCGGCCGGCTCGCCAGATCATCGCTCGGGCAGCTCCGGCTGGGAATGACGCGCTCTGCCGCGCGCCGGCGGCTCGTGACCTTCGCGGCGGGCACGCGCAGCCGCGACGTGTTCTGCCAGTTCGCCTCACCGGGGATCGTCGCCGGCTACCGCTCGGGTCGCGTGGCGACGCTGCTCACCGCCAACCCGAGCTACGCGTTCGGCGGCGTGCGAACCGGTGCCAGGCTGACCGTCGCCGCGATGCGTCGCCTCCGTCTCAGCCGCACGCGCTGGCCAGGTGGCGGAAGGTGGTACCGGAGCGTGCGGGGCTCGACCGTCGGCTTGGTGCAGGTCAAGCGCGGAGTCGTGACGCAGGTGGGCATCACGCGGAGAGAGATCTAGGTGCTTCGAACCATCATCCGCTGCGTCGTCTTGGCCGGCCTCGGGGCAGCGACATGGTTTGGACTTGCTCCGGCTGCGATTTCGGCCGCTGCGTCAACCCCGGCCTACCTGAACCCACTGCTTCCGGCTCCCGAGCGCGCCGCCGACCTCGTCTCACGGATGACTCTGCCCGAGAAGGCAGAGGAGCTCTCGAGCAACTACTCGGCGCCGATCCCGCGCCTCGGCGTCCAGGAGTACGCATGGTGGAACGAGTACCAGCACGGTGTCAACACGCTGTTCGACAACATGGTCTGCGGGGACCCGACGTGCGAGAACGGGACGACGGGGTACGTCGGCTCGAGCTCGGGGCCGCCGGCCACGAGCTTCCCGACCAACCAGGCGGCGACGATGTCGTGGGATCCCCGTCTGACCTACGAGGAGACGACCGCGATCTCCGACGAGGCGCGGGGGTTCCTCGACAAATCCCTCTACGGCGCCGGCGTCAACAACCTCGGGCCGCTGAAGTCCGACTATGGGTCGCTGTCGTTCTACGCGCCGAACGTCAACCTGATGCGCGACCCGCGCTGGGGACGCAACAACGAGGCGTTCGGCGAGGACCCGTACCTGGTCGGACGGATGGCCGACGCCTACGTCGATGGGGACCAGGGCGAGACGATGAGCGGCCGACCACTGACTCCCTACCTGAAGACGATCGCGGTGGCAAAGCACTATGCGCTCAACACCGAGGAGGCCGACCGGATGAACGGCTCCTCTGACACCACCGACGCCAACATCCGTGACTACTACACCGCGCAGTTTCGCAGCGTGATCGAGAACGCGCACGTGGCCGGGCTGATGAGCTCCTACAACGCGATCAACGGGACGCCCTCTCCGGCCGACACCTACACGCTCGACGAACTCGCCCAGCGGACCTACGGCTTCGAGGGCTATGTCTCCTCGGACTGCCTGGCGGTCACCGATGTGTGGTCGAGTCACCGCTGGGCGCCGCCGGGCTGGGCGCAGGTGGCTGCCTCGGGCGGCGCCGCGGTGGCGTGGCGCAACGTGGCGACGGGACAGGTGGTGTCGGCGCCCGCCGGAGGCGAGGCGTATTCGCTGCGTGCCGGGACCGGCGTCAACTGCATCGGCCCCGAGGCGAACGCAGCGAGCGTCGCGGAGGCGATCCGCGCCGGCGTCCTCAGCGAGGGTGTCCTCGACACCGTGCTGGTGCACGAGTTCACCGATCGCATCGAGACCGGCGAGTTCGACCCCGCGAGCAAGGTCCCGTGGACGAAGATCACGAAGGCGGCGATCCAGAGCCCCGCGCACACGGCTCTCGCCCGCAAGCAGGCCGACGAGGACATCGTCCTGCTCAAGAACAGCCGGTCACGGGGTGCGAAAAGCCCACTCCTCCCGGTCAACCCGAAGAAGCTGAAGAGCGTCGTGATCGTCGGGAACCTGGCCGGCGTCGTCACGCTCGGCGGCTACTCGGGCGATCCGTCCACGCAGGTTGACGCGGTTCAGGGGATCACGCAGGAGCTGGGGCGAGCCAACCCCCACGCGACCGTCACCTACGACGCGTGCGGCACCTCGACCACCGCGACGGAGCCCGCGTCGTGCTCGGCGGCGACGCTCGCGGCGATCCGGCACGCCAGCCTCGTCGTCGTGTTCGTGGGCACCGACCTGAGCGTCGCCCAGGAGGGCCAGGACGCCAGGAGCATCGCGATGCCGGGCAACTACGACTCGCTGATCGGCCAGGTGGCCGCGGCCGGCAACCACCGGATGGTGCTGGCGATCCAGGCCGCGCTGCCCGTGACGATCGACGACGTGCAGAAGCACTTCCCGGCGATCGTGTTCTCCGGCTACAACGGCGAGGAGCAGGGCAACTCGCTGGCCGACGTGCTGTTCGGAAGGCAGGATCCGGCTGGGCACCTGGACTTCACCTGGTTCAAGGACAACGGGCAGCTCCCCGCGATCGGCAACTACGGGTTGACCGCTGCGCAGACCCATGGCACCGGCCGCACCTACATGTACTTCACCGGAAAGCCGTCCTATCCGTTCGGCTACGGGCTGAGCTACACGCGCTTCAAATACTCGGGCCTCCACATCAGTCCGAGACGGCGGGTCTCGGCCGACGACCGCGTCAGAGTCAGCTTCACGGTCACGAACATCGGACGGCGATCGGGCACGACCGTGCCGCAGCTCTACGCCGCCCCGCGCTTCTCCGACCCGAGCCTCGCCCTGCCGATCCGCCAGCTCGTCGGCTTTGAGAAGACCCGCGTGCTCCGGCCGCGCCAGCGGGCGCGGATCACGCTCACGGTGCCCGTCAGCGGCCTCAGCCGCTGGGACGAGCCGCTGCTGAGGGAAATCGTGCCGGACGGCCGCTGGCGCTTCGAGCTGTCGAGCGCCGCAGGCCGAGTCGCCGCCGCCCGCACGCTCCACGTCTTCGGCGCGATGGCGCGGCGCGTCAAGTACGTGACCGTGCAGCCCGACGAGGTCGTGTTCACCGTCGGCCAGACGCTCGACCTGACGGGCAGGAACCCGTGGATCGCCCCGGACACGAACCCGAAGCTCGAGCAGCCTCACGCGCCCGCGGACGGCATCGTCGAAGTGGTCGACAACGATGAGTCGTTCGCGGATCTCGCACACGCGACGGTGCGCTACAGCAGCAGCGACCCGAAGGTGGCGACGGTCAGCGCCGACGGTCTGCTGAAAGCGGTCGGTCCCGGTGTGGCCACCGTCTACGTCACCGTCGACGGCGTCACCGGCTCAACGCCCGTCGCCGTCCAGTAGCCGCGCTCCTGGGCCCGGCCGCACCTCCAGTGCGCCCTCCGGCGTGCCCGCCCCGGGCGGCATCAGCCCGAGCACGTGACCCCCGAAGCCCCCGCCGATCACGCGGGCGCCGAGCGCTCCGGCATCCCGGAGCGCCTCCACGGCAGCCTCGACGGCGGGAGTCGAGACCTCGTAGTCGTCGCGGAGGCTCGCGTGGGAGGCGTCGAGCAGCCGCCCGAGCTCGACGAGATCCCCGCGCTCCAGCGCGTCGACGGTGGCGAGCACCCGCTCGTTCTCGCTCACGACATGCCGCACCCGGCGGTCGAGTGGCGCTGACAGGGCGCGCGCCGCGCTGAGGTCCGCCTCGCTGAGGTGGCGCAGGCCGAGCGCTCGGCACGCCGCCTCGCACTCGTGCCGGCGCTGGTTGTAGCCGCCGATCGCGTTCGAGTGCCGCTCGCCGGAGTCGAGCGTGACGAGGCGGTGCTCGCCTAGGTCGAGCGGCAGCGTTCGCACCTCCAGCGAGCGGAAGTCGATCAGCGTCGCGTGGTCGGTCTGGCCGAACAGCGAGGCGAGCTGGTCGAGGAGGCCGGTCTGGGCACCGACCCAGTCGTTCTCGATCCGGGAGCAGATCTGCGCCAGCGCGACGCGGTCGGGCGGCGTCTCGCCGGCGATCCCGATCAGTGCCAGGCAGAGCGCGACGGCGAGGGCGGCCGACGAGGACAGGCCGCTGCCCCGCGGGAGCGTTCCCGTGATCTCCAACGAGGCGCCTGGCAGCGGCACCTCCGACGTCAGCAGCTCCGCCACCGCGCCACGGACGAACGCCCGCCAGCCGCTCGCCGGCGCGCGATCCCCGAGGGCAAACGAGTCGCGCTCGCCGAGATCGTGTGCCTCGGCAACCACACGACCATCGTGAGAAGCGCTCGCGATGACCGTGACCCCATCCCGCACCGCGAAGGGCAGGGCCAGCCCGCCGTTGTAATCGGTGTGCTCGCCGATCAGGTTGACCCGTCCCGGAGCGAACGCGCGGACGCACTCGGTCATCGCGCGAAGCGTCTCACGCCTGACCGTTTCAGTAGTTGCCCGCAGCCAAGTCCGCTCGCTCTGCGGATGGCGAATCGCCACGACGGGACGACTCTTACCGCGAGATGAGCGTCACCACGGCCTCCCACCCCAGCGTCGAATGCGACGCCGAGGAATTCGCTCCGGGCGTCTACGTCACCGACGGGCAGCGGCTGTTCCGGGTGATCCGTCCGGGAGAGAGCCTGTTCCCCTCGGCCGAGCTCGAGGACTGCATGACCCTCGAGATCGACCGCTACTTCTCAGACGAGCTGTACGCGATGCGCCTGCATCGCGTACAGGCGCGCTGATCGCCCGCCGGGCAAGCCGCGGCCGGCAATAACGTTCGGCGCGTGCTCGCGCTGATCCTCGCCAACGCCAGCCGCCGCCGTGCCCGCACGGCGCTGACAGCGGCCGGGATCGCCGTCGGCGTCGCCGCGGTCGTCGCTCTGCTCGCGCTCTCCTCGGGGCTGAACCGATCCGCTGGCCAGCTGATCCACCTCGGGCGCGCCGACGTCGGGCTGTTCCAGTCCGGCGCGGCCGATCCGACGTCGTCGGTGCTGCCGCTCTCGCTGCTGCCCCGCCTGCGTGCCCAGCCCGAGGTGCGGGCAGCCTCGCCGATCCAGCTCGTCGTCTCGGCGCTGCGTCAGGATCGCTCTGCGATCACGTTCGGGATCGAGCCGGGCGGGTTCGTCGCGCGCTTCCTCGTCTACACCCGGGGGAACGGGATCGCGCCCGGCCAGGCCGACGTCGGAGATCTCCTCGCCCAGCAGCTGCATCTCCGCATCGGGCAGACGATCGAACTCGGCCGCCGCCCCTTCCCGGTCCATGCGGTCTTCCACGCCGGCGTGCCGTTCGAGGACAGCGGCGTGATCATCCCGCTCCGCGACGCCCAGCGACTCGCCGGCCGAAGCCGCGACGAGGCGACCACGATCGCCGTGCGCTTCGCGCCCGGCACGTCGGCTCACAAGGGCGCGGCGCAGCTCCGGCGGGCGTTCCCCGGGATCATGGTGATCGCCGACGCGGGCGAGGCGGTCCGCGCGGGCGCGAACGGGCAGCTGATCGGCAAGGCCGTTCTGCTGATCGTCGTCCTCGCGCTGATCATCGGCGCGCTCGCGGTGGCCAACACGATGCTCGCCGCCGTTCTCGAGCGACGCCGCGAGCTCGTGGTGCTCGCCACGATCGGCTGGAGCCCGACGCAGCTCGCCGCGCTCGTGCTCGGTGAGGCGATCGCGGTCAGCCTGATCGGCAGCGCGATCGGCGTGCTCCTCGGCGTGCTGGCGGCGGCGCTCCTGCCCGGCGCGCTCGGCCTGTCCAGCTTCGTCTCCCCGTACCTCGGTCCCTGGGTACTCGGGCGCGGCGCCCTGATCGGCGTCGCGATCGGCATCGTCGGGGCGCTCTACCCGGTCTGGCGGGTCACCCGGATCCCGTCGCGAGCCGCCCTCGCCCTCGCCTAGAAACGCTCGGCCCCCCAGCGGCAGCGGCTCAAGGGCGCCAGGCGAATGTGTGCGCGCCGGACACGCCGTGGAAGTAGACGTAGGCGCCCTGCCTTCGCCCCTTCCTGCCGTGGTAGGCGCGAGCCCTGCTCCACACGACGCGCCCGTCTTCGGTGATGCGGCGGGCGGAGCCGAGTAGCGGGACGGCGACCATTCCGGGGGTGGCAGACGGGATCCGGACGGTCATGCTGTAGCCGGCGCGGGTGCGGGTCCAGTTGTCGGCAAGGGTTCCGAACGGGCTCTGGTAGTCGGCGTCGACGTGGGTCAGGTTGCCGACTACGGCGGGGCGGATCACCGGCTTGGCGTAGGCGACCCCACCGGGCGCTTGCCCGATCCCGGCGAGCCCGTAGGTGAACCAGGCGTCGATCCCGCCGAGGAAATGGTGGTCGAGCGATCCGGTCGTACCGTCCCAGTACTCGGTCATCGTCGTGTTCCCGAGGCCGACGACGTAGCCGTAGCTCGGAAACGCGGTGGAGGTCGCCCACCGGTAGAGAACATCGTCGCGGCCAGCATCGTGCAGGACGCGGATGACCGGCGCCAGGGCAACGCTACCGACCTCGATCAGCCCGTGGGCCGAGGCGATCGTTGCCAGCAGGTGGCGAAGAACCGCGGCCCGTTGCGACCTGGGCACCAGCCCGGCGTCGAGCGCCAGCGCGTCGGCCGCCTGCGTGCCGACCGAGTAGGTGTGGGCGCGGGCGTTGAGGTACTTCGCGTTGAACGCAGCGGCGATCGACCGAGCGAGGCGCTCGTAGCGCGCGCGATCAGCGCGGCGCCCGAGCACCGCCGCGATGTCTGCGAGCTCGCGGACCTCCCTGTAGTAGCCCCAGCTGTTGACATAGCCGATCGGTGTGGTGGTCGGATCGGGTGAGACCCAGTCGCCCAGCCCATAGCTGTCTGGCAGGAGCCGGTCCTTGGCCTGCGTGCCGAGGAACGCGATGTAGCGCTGCATGTTCGGGTAGTAGGTCGCCAGCGTCCTGAGGTCCCCGTAGGTCTGAAAGAGAGCCCAGGGGACGACGATGATCGCGCCGCCCCAGTTGGGGCCGTCGTCGCCGTTGTTGAAGTCGGGGCCCTCGGCGGGGACCATGCCGTTGGCGTGCTGGGCCTCGGCGAAGTTGCGTACCTCGGCGCGCATGAACGCGCGCATATCGAAGTTGTTCAGCTCGGTGGCAATGTCCTGCTCGGCATCGCCGGTGTACGGCCCCTTCTCGCGATCGGGGCAGTCGGTCATGACCGATTCCATGTTCGCCCGGTCGGCATTGCGCACGATCGCGTCGATCTGATCGAGCAGCGAGCTCGAGCTGCTGAACCGGCTGGCCGGCGGGTCGCTCTCCCCGCGGGAACTCGGCGAACGCTACCGCGTCGTGGTGGCGGGCCGCGAAGTGCGCCGCAACCTGACCCGCATCGCCGAAACCGGGGCGACGGTGCT
>Ga0209810_1004593_pt1 | contig 13173 bp, 11 predicted proteins | sample Coa_R1_7_FD_187159 | JGI IMG/M metagenome (GOLD analysis project Ga0209810, IMG submission 187159) | Surface soil microbial communities from Centralia Pennsylvania, which are recovering from an underground coalmine fire - Coalmine... | ecosystem: Environmental > Terrestrial > Soil > Unclassified...
CACCGGCTCCTGGAGGCGAGCGGCACGCTGGTCCGACACCACTTCCAGCGGGCCGTGCTCCGGGCCGCCCGCGAGCGCATCGAGCGCGGATCGTGAGCGCCTCCACCCGGACCGGGATGGCCGGCTCGCCCCTGGAGCTTGAGCACCCACCCGACCTGGTCCTGCTGGCCGGGGCCGCCCGTGACGCCGGGCAGGAGGTGATGCTGTTCGAGCGTTCGGCCCCGGAGTCGGTGTCGGTGCTCGGCATCGGACGGCGCTACGAGCTGGTCTCCGTCCCCGGCGGGGTGGCGCTGGAGGACGCCGAGGGTCGCCTCCTGGACCAGGAGCCCGGCCCCCGGCTCGAGGCCGCCGCCCGCCTCTGGCGACGCCTGACCGCCCGGGTGGTCGACCTGCCCGGCCTTCCGGAGGCGGGGCCGGTGGCGCTGGGCGGGTTCGCCTTCGACCTCGACCGCGAGCCGGGAGGCCCCTGGCTCGGGTTCCCGGCGCTGCTGCTGCGGGTGCCGGCCCTGACCCTCGCCCTGGTGGGCGGGCGGGCGTTCGCCGCCGGCGATCTGGCCCTGCTCCCCCAGCCGTCCTCCCCGCCGGGGGCCGGCACCGCCCGGATCGACGTCGAGCCGCGCCCGGCCGAGGCGGAATGGGCGCGACTGGTGGGACGGGCCCGCGACCGCTTGCGCCGGGGGGCAGCGCGGAAGGTGGTCCTGGCCCGGGAGGTGGTGGCGCGCGGCGACCGGCCCATCCCCGCCGGGGCGGTGGCCCGGCGTCTGCAGCGCGCCTATCCCGCCTGCTACCGCTACCTGATGGCCGGCGGCGACGGCAGCGCCCTGGTCGGCGCCTCCCCCGAGCTCCTGGTCCGTCGCTCGGGGGCGGTGGCGATCTGCCAGCCCATGGCCGGCAGCATCGGGCGGGGAGGCGACGGGAGGGCCGACGCCACGCTGGCCGAGCGCCTCCGGACCAGCCGCAAGGACGTGGCCGAGCACCGGCTCACCGTCGCCCACGTGACGGCGGCGCTCCGCCGGCTGGGAGCACAGGTCTCGGTCGGCTCGCCCGAGGTGCTGCGTCTGCCCAACATCCAGCACCTGGCCACCAGGGTGGAGGCCCGGCTCGGCCTCCCCCCTCCCGATCTGTTGGAGGTGGCGGCGACCCTCCATCCCACCCCCGCCGTCGGCGGCGCCCCGGCGGAGGCGGCCCGGCTCCTGATCCGCGAGCTGGAGGGCATGGAGCGAGGCTGGTACGCCGGCGCCGTGGGCTGGATCGACGCCCGGGGCGACGGCGAGCTGGCGGTCGCCATCCGTTGTGGCCTGCTCTGGGAGGACGGCGCCCGGCTCTACGCCGGGGCCGGGATCATGCCCGGCTCGGACCCGGAGTCGGAGCTGGAGGAGACCCGGATGAAGCTCCAGGCCCTGCTCGGCGCCCTCGCCCCCGCCCCGCACCCCCTCCCGGACGGCCCTCGACCGTAGCTCGGCTCTGGCCCGACCCCGGGCGGTCCCTACCGCGCCCGGCGCTGCTCCTCCAACGCCCGCCCGGAGCGCTCCCTCCCGACCCGGGCGGCGCCGTCTCCGCCGCCAGGTCGCGGGCCCGGACCCCACCTCGGCCGGCTCCAGCCCCCCGGCCGCGGCAGCCGGAGGGGCGTCCCCGCGCCCGCTTCCGCGATCGCTCGACCGCGGCCGGACCTGGTCCGGGGGTGGTGCCGGGGTCCCGGAGCAGGCGGGCGGGGACGCCCTCGATGAGCAGTCCGAGCGCCAGGTGCTCGGTGCCGACGTCGGGGGGACCGGCGGCCATGGTGAGGGACGGCCCGATCGCCGCTCAACCCGGGCCCAGGCCGAGCTCGGCCGCCACCGCCGCCCAGCACTCGCGGTGGGCCAGGGCGCTGGCCCCGCGGTCGAACCGGACCGAGACCAGGGTGGTCTGGGGGGCGGCCAGCGCCGTCGCCAGAGCCCGGGTGAGGCCGTCCACGGCGCACACCTCCACGAAGCCCAGCCCGTAGAGACGGGCCACGTCCTCCAGGCGCAGGCCGAGCGGGGTCGCGAACAGCTCCTCGAAGACGTCCGGGTGGTCGACCTGGGGAAGGTGATGGAAGATGCCCCCGCCGTCGTTGTCGAGCACCACCAGCGTCGCCCGCAGGCGGTGGCGACGGACGGCCCAGAGCCCGTTCATGTCGTGGTAGAGGCTGAGATCGCCCAGGAGCAGGGCGGTGGTCGAGTCGGGCGAGGCCGCCGCTGCACCCAGGCCGGTGGAGACCAGGCCGTCGATCCCGCTCGCCCCCCGATTGGCGAGGAAGCGCTGATCGGGGCCACCGGCCGGCCAGAAGGTCTCCAGGTCGCGGACCGGCAGGCTGGACCCGACCACCAGGGTGGCGTGGTCCGGGAGCAGCCCGGCCAGGGCCCGGACCACGTGCGCCTCGAACAGCGGCAGCTGGGCGAGGCGGCGCTCCAGGGCGACGGCCGCCCTCTCCCCCGCCTCCTGCCACTCCCGCCGCCAGCCGCCGGGGGCGCCGTCGAGACGCTCGGCCACCGCGGTCAGCAGCGCCTCGGGGTCGCACCTGATCACCTCCTGGGCGAGGTGGTCGGGATCGCGCCAGCCGCCCTCGGGGTCGACCACCAGGCTGGGCGTCGCCTCCGCCGCCAGGAGCTGGCCGAGCGCCTTCGAGGTGGGGACCGCGCCCAGCCGCAGGACCAGGTCGGGCCGGTGGGCGGCCGCCCACTCGCCCACCCGGAGCAGGGCGTCGTAGGTCGCGACCAGGCCCGGCATCCCCTGCCGCCGCAGGTGGGAGGTCGGCTCCGCCAGCAGCGGCGCGTCGATCCGGGAGAGCAGCGTGGCGAGGGCGCCGGCCAGGTCTCCGTCGGCGGCCAGCTCACCGGCCACGACCAGGGGACGCCGGGCCCGGCCCAGGGCCCGGGCCACCCGCCCCACCGCCTCGGCCGAGGGCAGCGGTCGGCCGCGCTCCAGCCGCGTCGGCTCCCGATCGGCCGGGACCGGGGCCACGACCCCTCCCGCCGGCGGGGTCAGGGGCTCCCGGAAGGGGAGGTTGAGGTGGACCGGGCCGGCCGGCGGGCCCAGGGTCTCGGCCAGGGCCCGGGCGGCCAGCTGCCGCCAGCGCCGGGCGGCCCCGGGGAGGTCGTCGGGCGGCCCCGGGTCGAAGAACCATCGCACCGCGGTCCCGTAGAGGCGGGTCTGGTCGATGGCCTGGTTGGCCCCCACCTCCCGCAGCTCCGGAGGACGGTCCGCGGTCAACACCAGCAAGGGGACGCCGGCGTGGTGGGCCTCCACCACCGCCGGGTGGAACTCGGCCGCCGCCGTCCCCGAGGTGCAGAGCAGCGCCACCGGACGCCGGCCGCGTCTGGCCATGCCCAGGGCGAAGAAGGCGGCCGAGCGCTCGTCGACGTGGACCCAGACCCGCACCCCGGGGTGGCGGGCGAAGGCCATGGCCAGGGGGGCGGAGCGGGAGCCGGGGGCCAGGCACACCGCCGCCAGACCGCAGCGGGCCAGCTCGTCGACGAAGCCCGCGACCAGGGCGTGCGCTACGGTTCCCTCAGCCATGGAGACCGTCACCTGCCTGCACGGGTTCAGCCAGTTCGGAGAGAGCTGGGAGGAGGTGACCTCGCTGGTGGGAGGCGACCGCCGCTGGCTCGCGCCCGACCTGGAGGCCCACACCCCCGCCGGGGCGGTGGCGGAGGTGGTGGGACTCTGGGACGGGCTCGGCATCGCCACCTCCCATCTGGTCGGCTACTCCCAGGGCGGCCGCGTGGCCCTGCTCACCGCCCTCGCCCACCCCGAGCGGGTGAGGAGCCTGGTCGTGATCGGCGCCCACGCCGGTCTGGAGGGGGAGGAACGGAGGCGCCGCCGGGCCGAGGACCTGGCCCTGGCCGACCGGATCGAGCGAGAGGGGATCGACTGGTTCGCCGCCTACTGGGCCTCCCGTCCCCTGTTCGTCGGCCTGGCCCGCCGGGGACCGGCCTTCCTGGCCCGCCTGGACGCCATGCGCCGCCGCAACCGGCCGGCCCACCTGGCCGCCTGCCTGCGCGGGCTGGGGGCGGGGGCGACGCCGCCCTTCTGGGACCGGCTGGGGGAGATCCGCTGCCCGACCCTGGTGGTGGCCGGGGCCGAGGACGGGCGCTACCTGGCCTTCGCCCAGCGCCTGTGCGAGGCCATCCCCGCCGCCGGGCTGGCGGTGGTCCCGAGGGCCGGCCACGCCGTCCACCTGGAGCGGCCGGAGGCCTTCGCCGCCCTCCTGGCCGAGCACCTCGCCGCCCATTGCCGCCCGGCCTGACCCGCCTGTCACAGCACCAACCCCAGCGCCCAGAGCAGGGACCACCAGATCTCGAGCCGGGCCCCGCGCCCCAGCGCCGCCACCAGGACCTCGGGCCGGGTCGAGCCCGAGGCCCGGACCACGGCCAGAGCGAGGGGGGCGACGAGCAGCGAGAGGGCGGCGCTGGCCGGCGCCCAGCCGACCGCCACCGAGGCCGCGGTGGTCAGCAGCGTCGCCCCGTAGAGACCGGCGATCAGGGCTCGGGCCCCGCCCCGGCCCAGCCGGACGGCCAGCGTGCGCTTGCCGGCCTCGGCGTCGGTGTCCAGGTCGCGCAGGTTGTTCAGGCCCAGGACGGCGCAGGCCATGAACCCCGTGCAGGCCCCGGCCGCCCAGGCCGCCGGCGGTGTCCGCAGCTCCTGCACGTAGGTGGTGGCGACGGTGGCGAAGAGCCCGAAGAAGGCGAAGACGAAGAGCTCCCCCAGACCCCGGTAGCCGTAGGGCCAGGGACCGCCGGTGTAGGTCCAGCCGGCCGCGACGGCCAGCGCCCCCAGCGGCAGCAGCCGCCAGTCGGTGGCCAGGGAGAGGGCCAGGCCGGCGGCGGCGGCCAGGCCGAAGGCGGCCAGCGCCGCCGCCTTCACCTGCCCTGGGGGGACCAGGCCCGACGAGGCGGCCCGCAGGGGCCCCCGCCGGCGGCGGTCGGCGCCGCGCACGTGGTCGGAGTAGTCGTTGGCGTAGTTGACCCCCACCTGCATGGCCAGGGCCACCAGCAGGGCGGTCAGCGCCGCCCAGGAGCGGCTGCGGCCGTCGTGGACGGCCACCGCCGTCCCGGCCAGCACCGGGGAGACCGAGGCGGCCAGGGTGGCGGGCCGAGTGGCCAGCCACCAGATCCGGAGCCGCCCGGGCCGGTCCCCGGCTCGGCCCGCGGCCCCCGGCGGCGCCGGCTCGGAGGCCACGCGGCGCCTCAGGGGCGCCGGGGGAAACGGGAGAAGTCGGGCTTCCGCTTCTGCACGAAGGCGTCCCGGCCCTCCTGGGCCTCCTCGGTCATGTAGAAGAGCATGGTGGCGTCCCCGGCCAGCTGCATCAGCCCGGCCAGGCCGTCGTCGGCGGCGTTCATGCCCGCCTTGATCATGCGCAGCGCGGTGGGGCTGTGCTGGAGCATCCGCCGGCAGACGGCGACCGTCTCCTCCTCCAGCCGGTCGAGCGGGACCACCCGGTTGACCAGCCCCATCCGCAGCGCCTCCTGGGCATCGTACTGCTCGCAGAGGAACCAGATCTCCCTCGCTCGCTTCTGACCCACGATCCGGGCGAGGAGGCCGGAGCCGTAGCCGGCGTCGAAGCTCCCCACTCGTGGCCCGGCCTGGCCGAAGCGGGCGTTCTCGGCCGCGATGGTGAGATCGCAGACCACGTGCAGGACGTGGCCGCCGCCGATGGCGTAGCCGGCCACCATGGCCACCACCGGCTTGGGCGTGCGCCGGATCTGGATGTGCAGGTCGAGCACGTTGAGCCGGCCCACGCCGTGCTCGTCCAGGTAGCCGTCCTCGCCCCGCACCCGCTGGTCACCGCCGGTGCAGAAGGCCTCGGTCCCGGCCCCGGTCAGGATGATCACCCCCACCTCGGGGTCGTTGCGGGCCACGTCGAAGGCACGGCTGAGCTCGAACAGGGTCCGGGGCCGGAAGGCGTTGAGCACGTGTGGACGGTTGATCGTGATCTTCGCGATCCCGTCCATGGTGTCGTACCAGATGTCCTCGTAGTCGCCGCTGCGCACCCAACCGTTCAAGTCATCACTCCTAGAGCATTTACTAGTATGGTCTCAGAGCATGGTAGTCGATCCGCTCCGAGAGCTGGCCGCCCGGCACGGTCCCCGCCGGGCGTTGATCGACCGCACGGCGGGGTTCTGGGTGAGCTGGTCCGCGCTCGACGACCTGGCCCGGACCTGGGCCCGGCGTCTGGAGCGGGAGGGCGTCCGCGGCGGCCAGCGGGTGGCGGTGGTCGAGCCGGCCGGGGCGCGCTTCGCCGCCCTCCTCCACGCCTGCCTGCGCCTGGGCGCGGCCATGGTCCCCATCTCCCCCCGGGCTCCCGGCACGGAGCTGGCACGCATCCTGGCCGACTGCCGGCCCCGCCTCCTGATCCGGGAGGGCGAGGTCGAGCCCCTGCCCGACCCCGCCTCCGGGCCCGAGGGCGACGCCTGCGTGCTCTACACCTCCGGGACCACCGGGCCGCCCAAGGGGGTGCGGCTCACCCTGGCCAACCTGGTGGCCTCGGCCCGCGGCTGCGCCCAGGTGCTGGAGGCGGGCGAACGCGACCGGTGGCTGCTCATGCTCTCGCCCCATCACGTGGGCGGCTTCGCCATGTTCCTGCGCAGCGTGGTCTGCGATCAGGCCCTGGTCACCCTGGCCCGCTTCGAGGAGCGGGCGGTGCTGGAGGCCATCGCCGCCACCCGGCCCACCCTGACCTCGGTGGTGCCGGTGATGCTGGAGCGCCTGATCGCGGCCGGAGGTGCGGAGGCGCTGCGCGGTCTGCGGGCGATCCTGGTCGGAGGCGCCCCGGCCACCCCGGAGCAGACCCGCCGCTGGTGCGACCTGGGCCTGAAGGTCTGCCCCACCTACGGCCTGACCGAGACCGCCTCCCAGGTGGCGCTGGTGCCGCCGGGGCGGGCGCGCGAGCTGAGTGGGACGGCGGGCGTGGTCTGCCCGCACGCCCGGATCGAGGTGGAGGAGGGGGAGATCGTGGTCGGCGGCCCCTGCCTGTCGCCAGGGTACGTCAACCCCGCCCTGAGGCCCGCCCCCGAGCAGGGACGGTTCCGGACCGGCGACCTGGGCCGGCTGCGCCCGGACGGCTGCCTGGAGGTGCTGGGCCGCCGCGACGACGTGATCATCACCGGGGGCGAGAACGTGCACCCGGAGGAGGTCGAGGCCGTGCTCCGGGCCCACCCGGCGGTGACCGACGCCGCGGTGGCGGGCCGGCCCGACCCGCTCTGGGGCGAGGTGGTGACGGCCTGGGTGGTGGCCGACGGCGCGGCCCCGGCCGAGCTGGAGGCGTGGTGCCGGGCCCGCCTGTCCCCCTCCAAGGTGCCCCGCCGCTGGCGCTTCGTCGACGGTCTCCCCCGCAGCGAGGGCGGCAAGCTCCTGCGTCGGGCGCTGGCCTGACCGCCACCAGGGCCGGCGCGGGCCTCAGCGCGAGTAGGGAAGCCAGACCGTGCCCGAGCGCCCGCCGCTCACCGCCCCGACCTGCACCCAGCACACGCCGCTGCAGGCCCCGCCGGGTAGCACCTCTCCCCTGCTCCCGGTGCCGGGCTGGCTCAGCACCCGGTCGGGCGCGCGCACCCGGAGGTCGATCGGGTCCGTGAACCCTGGCGCCCGCACCAGGTCCACGCACAGGGGCTGGCCGGGCCGGAGCCGGGGCGGCGGGCCGGCGGGGAGCAGGAGGAACGAGGCAACCACGGCCACCACCCGCCCCTGCTGGAGGTCGCCGACGATGGGATTGCCGGCGCCGTCCAGGGTCAAGCCCTGAGGCTCCCGGAACCCGGTGACCAGGTCCCGGGCGGCCCCGTCCGAGATCTGGACCAGCACCCCCCGCGAGATCCCGATCGCGTACTCAGCGCCGCCCGGGGCGGCGGCCACGTCGTCCACCAGCCCGATCCCGGAGGCCAGCAGCGTTCGGCCGCCGTCGGGAGCCACCCGCTCCACCCGGCCAGCGTCCTCGTCGGCGACCAGGACCGAGCCGTCGGGCAGAGGCCAGGCGCCGGTGGGGCGCCGGAAGCCGCCCACCGCCCGCTCCACCCGCCCGTCGGGGCCGACGAAGAGCAGCCGGCCCCGGGCGCTGTCGGGGACCAGCAACCGGCTACCGTCGCTCGCGATCCCATCCACCCCCTCGACCCCGGGCACGGGCTGGAGCTGGAGCACGGGCGTGACCGTGCCGTCGGCCGCGACCCTGACCACCCGATCGTGGAGCTGGTCGGCCGCGTACACGTCACCGCCGAGCCGGGCCAGGCCCTCCACCTCCGGCACCTGGCCGGGCAGCAGCCGCGGTCCCCCCCGATCGCCCAGGACCACGATCCGTCCGGCGCCGTACTCGCCCACCAGCACCAGACCTCCATCCCAGAGCAGGTCGTCGGGCCGGTCCAGCCCGGAGCCGAGCGTGACCAGGGGCAGCGGCGAGGTGAGCCCGGAGGCGGACGCCGGCGTCTGCGCCGGGGCGCAGGCCGCCGGGGTGGGGGTGCCGCGGACCGGGGGCGCCGGCGACGGGCGCCCGGCGCCGCCGGAGCAGGCCGTCAGGAGCGCCACCGCCAGGGCCGCGAGCATCGGTCGCACCAGGTGAGGTGTACCGCAACCGGCGGCGACGAGCGCGGCCCGGTTGGCACCCGTGGCCGCCGGAGCAATATATGTGCCTGGAGCCGATCCATGGACAGCGGGGGTCTCGATGCCATCGGTCACGGTCCCTCGGCCGCGCCGGGGACGACGGCGGGCCACGGCCGGGGCGGCCCCCGGGGCCGCGGTTCCAGGACACGGTGACAGCCGTCGAGGTAGAGGAGGTGCGGCGGTGCTCACGAAGATGGCCTTCTTCGGCCTGGGCTACCTGCTCGGCAGCCGAGCCGGACGGGAGCGATACGAGGAGATGGTGCGGGCGGCCAGGGACTTCCTGCAAGGAGAGGAGGTCTCCACCGCGGTCGGGTTCGTGCGTGGGATGCTGTGGATCCTGCGCCAACGGGGTCGAGGGCTGGAGCGCACGCAACCGTGAGGGGAGGGGCTCGCTGAGCCTTCGGGGCTGAGCCGGGACGGCCCCGGCGGCGGGGGCGGCGGCGACCGGCCCCCTCCCGGCCCTGGCGATGGAGCCCGGGCGCCCACCGCCGCTCACCGGCGGGTCCGGCGTGCTAGTCTGGGGACCTGCCCATGAGGGGGTGAGGATGTGGGCGCCTGAGCTGCCGGGGGGCGTGCTGGGCCGGTATCGGATCGAGGAACACCTGGGCACGGGGAGCGCCGGTGCCGTCTACCGGGCCCGGCGGATCCAGGACGACGAGGTGGTGGCGCTGCGGGTGCTGGACCCGGGTCTGACCCGGCGTCCCGGGTTCATGGCCCGCTTCGCCGACCAGGCCGCCGCCATCGCGGCGCTCGCGCACCCGCACATCCTGCCCGTGCACGAGCTGGGCACGCACGGGCACCTGAGCTATCTCAGCATGCGGCTGGTGGAGGGTGAGACCCTGCGCCGGCGCCTGGAGCGAGGCCCCCTCCCCCCCGACACCGCCCGGCGGGTCGCGAGCGCCATCGCCGACGCGCTGCACCGCGCCCACCAGGTCGGGGTGGTCCACCAGGATCTGAAGCCGGCCAACGTGTTCCTGGGCGGCGACGGCTCGGTCCTGGTGGCCGACTTCGGGCTGGCCCGGGTGCGCTACGGCTGCGCGACCGGTACCCCCGGCTACCTCGCCCCGGAGCAGGCCCAGGGCCTGGAGGTGGACCCCAGGACCGACGTGCACGCCCTGGCCCTGCTGGTCTACGAGATGCTCACCGGGGTCCCGGCCTACCGCGGCGACTCCCCCATCGACCTCGTCCTGGCCGCGGTCGAGCGGCCGGTACCCCCCGCCCGCTCGATCCGGCCGGACCTGCCCCCCGAGCTGGACGAGGTGCTCGCCCGAGCGCTGGCCAAGGACCCCGAACGGCGCCACCCGGGCGTCCTCGAGCTGCTCCAGGATCTGAGCCGAGTCCCGCTCGGCGTCGGCTCCCCTGCCGGCCCGCCGCCGGGCCCCGGCCTCTCCCCTCCGGGTGCGGAGGTCGCCGGCCGGGGGGACGACCTCGAGCCGGTGGGCGGGCCGGAGGCGTTGCCCGAAGCCATGTTCGCCCTCGACGGGCGCGGCCTCGTGACCCACTGGGACGAGCGGGCCGAGGCCCTGTTCGGATGGCCGCGGGAGCGGGTGATGGGGCTCGCCGCCTCGACCACCATCGTCGCCCACCGTCACCGAGAGCTGCTGGAGCGCACCCTCGCCGACCTGTGCCGGGAGGAAGGGCCAGGGACCGGCTCGGTCGAGCTGCTCGCCGTCCACCGGGACGGACACCGCTTCCCGATCGAGCTGCGGCTCCGGCGCCTCCGTCCCTCGAGCGGCGACTGCCGGTTGCTCGCCTCCTGCCAGGACCTCACCGAGCGCAAGGCGGCGGAACGTCTGAGCGCGATGCGCGAGGCGGTGGACGGCGTGCGGCTCGAGGACGACGACCCCGACGCCCTCCGACGAGTCGTGGCGGCCATCGGCGCCAGCCTGGACTGGCCGGTCGGGGTGCTCTGGCGGCCCGTCCACGGCCGTCTCCGCTGTGAGCAGTTCTGGCACGCGCCCGGCCTCGAGGTCGGCGAGCTGGAGGCGCTGACCAGGAAGGCGAGCCCGAGCAAGGACGGTTCGCTCCCCGGTCGCGCCTGGGCCCGGGGGGCGCCGGTCTGGTGCCAGGACCTGGCCCGGAGCGAGAGATCCGACCGGGAGCGGGCGGCGCTGCGCGCGGGCCTGCGCGCCGCCGGAGCCTTCCCCCTCGCCGAGCGCTCCCGGACGGTTGGGGTGCTGGAGTTCTTCGCCGCCGGACGGGCATCTCCCGACCCGAGCTGGCTCCAGGAGCTGACCGAGGTAGGGCGCCGGCTGGCCCCGACCCTGGCCCGGGGCCGACCCCGACCGCTCCCCCCACCCGCGGCCGAGGCCGCCCCGGCCGCCCCCGAGCGGCGGCGCTACCGCCTCGATCCCCGCCGGACCCGCCTCGGCTTCTCGTGCTCCTTCATGAGGTTCCTTATCGTGCACGGGCGTTTCAAGAACGCCCGGGGCTGGGTGGAGATCGAGGGCGACGACCTCTCGACCCTCCGGGCCGAGTGCAGGATCGAGACCGAATCGGTCGATACCGGCAGCGCGGATCGCGACCATCACCTGCGCTCGCGGGACTTCTTCGCCACGGACGTCTTCCCCGAGATGAGCTTCCGCAGCACCCGCGTCCAGGCCCGCGGGGAGGATCGGTACCGCGTCTTCGGAGAACTCACCATCCGGGACGTGACCCGGCCCATCGCGCTGGAGGCCCGGCTGGAGGATCGAACCCGCGAGCCCTCGGGCAAGGAGCGGGTGGTGGTGAGCGCCTCCGCGCTGGTCAACCGCCGGGACTGGTTCCTGGACTGGGAGGAGGCGTTGGAGGCCGGCCGCTGGATCGTGGGCGAAGAGGTGCAGCTGGAGCTGGAGCTGACGCTGGTCTCCGAGTCGGGTTGACATCACTTCCGCCGTTTTCCGATGTCGGATACTCTTAGCGTTGAGACAGCGTTGGGCGCCGAGGTTGAGAGTGGGAGGAAACCCTCGATGAAACTGGTGCTTTCGCTGGGCACTGACAGCCCACGTCCCGGCGGTCTGACGGGGCAGGTGGTGAAGCTCCTCCTGGCCGGCCTGCTGGTGGGACTGATGACCAACCGTTCCGACATCCGACGCTATCTGCGTATCCGGCGCATGTAGTCGGAGGAGCGGTCGCGGGCCGGCGGTGCCCGGCGAGGGGCGGCGCCGGCCGGTGCCCGGCCCCGGCCGGCGGTCGCGATCAGCAGATCCGGGGCAGGGGATCGCCGATCAGCATGTCGACCACCCGGGAGCCGCCGAAGGCGGTGTGCATGAAGACCATCCCCGGCGGCTCGGAGCGGATCTCGCCGAGGATGGCGGCCCGCTCCCCCAAGGGATGGGCCCGCAGCGCGGCCAGCGCCGCCTCGGCGTCGGCGGCCGCCACCACCGCCACCAGCTTGCCCTCGTTGGCCATGTACATGGGGTCGACGCCGAGGATCTCGGCCGCCCCGCGGACCTCGTCGCGGACGGGGACGGCGTCCTCCCGGATCGCTACCGCCACCCGGGCCTCCGTCGCCAGCTCGTTGAGCACGGTGGCCACGCCCCCCCGGGTGGCGTCGCGCATGAGGCGCACGTCGCCCGCCTCGAGCAGGGCCGCGCAGAGCTCGTGGAGGGGGGCGGTGTCCGACTCCAGGTCGGTCTCCAGCTGGAGGTCGCCCCGGGCCAGCATGATCGCGGTCCCGTGGTCGCCGACGGTGCCCGAGACCAGGACCGCGTCCCCGGGTCGGACCCGCTCGACCCCCAGGCGCCCGGGCTGGGCGACCAGACCCACCCCGGTGGTGTTGACGAAGAGCAGGTCGGCCTTGCCTCGGGGCACCACCTTGGTGTCGCCCGCCACCAGCTGGACCCCAGCCCTGGTCGCCGCCCGGGCCATCGACTCCACCACCCGGCGCAGGGTCTCGACCGGCAGCCCCTCCTCCAGGATGAACCCAGCGGTGACGTAGAGGGGCCGGGCTCCGGCCACGGCCAGGTCGTTGACGGTGCCGTTCACCGCCAGCTCGCCGATGTCCCCGCCGGGGAAGAAGAGGGGCGAGACCACGTAGCTGTCGGTGGTCACCGCCAGGGTCTTCCCCTCCAGGGCGGCCAGGGCGGCGTCGCCCGCGGGGTTGCCGAAGGCCGGTCGGAACAGCGCCTCCACCAGGGTGTGGGTGGCCTTGCCCCCGGCCCCGTGGCTGGTGTTGATGGCCTCGTCCCGGAGCCTGGGCGCACGGCGGCGGATGGCCTCGATGCGCTCCAGCACCTCCTGCTCCGACCACTTGCCGATTCGAGACGATTCGCTCGCAGGCATCTCCACCGCTCCTACTGCAGGACCTGGAGGCGCGTGGCGGCGCGCGAGAAGCGACCGAAGTTGTAGTAGGCGGCGCAGGCCCCCTCCGACGAGACCATGCAGGTCCCGATCGGCGTCTCCGGCGTGCAGGCGGTGCCGAAGACCTTGCACTCCCAGGGCTTCAGCACCCCCTTCAGGACCTCGCCGCACTGGCAGGCCTTGGGGTCTGCCACCCTCACCCCGGGCACCTCGAAGCGCAGCTCGGCGTCGAAGCGCGCGTACTCCTCGCGGATGGCCAGCGCCGAGAGCGAGATGAAGCCCAGTCCC
>Ga0209810_1004596_pt1 | contig 13168 bp, 7 predicted proteins | sample Coa_R1_7_FD_187159 | JGI IMG/M metagenome (GOLD analysis project Ga0209810, IMG submission 187159) | Surface soil microbial communities from Centralia Pennsylvania, which are recovering from an underground coalmine fire - Coalmine... | ecosystem: Environmental > Terrestrial > Soil > Unclassified ...
GGAGCCGCGCGATCACGCGCGCCTCGCCCGCGCGAAAATAAGGCTCCCCGTGTTCGGCGAAGATTTCGGCGATGGTCATGCCGGCCGCACGCTCGATCTCGGAGTCCGCGTCGACAAAAGGAATGCTCAGTCGGCCGGCGAGCCGACGGCCTACCGAGGATTTCCCAGCCCCCATCATGCCAACCAGCACGATCGAGCGGCGACCAAGCGCCCGCACGAGCGCCTGCACCAAGGCCCGATCGGGGGCGTCCTTTGCCGGTTTTTGAGCCATGGTGTCGCTCATGCTAGGCTTCCCAAATCACCCTTGACGGTTCCATATATCAGCGATTGGGACAACCGCGGGGTGGCCTTCGTGCAAGTGGCCGGAACCGGCCGCCGACCGTATGGCCGACGTTGACGATCATGCCGAGCCTGTTTCGATTCCTGGTCTTCCTCGGCTTGCTATGCGGGCTGGTCTACGTGGCGATGTTCTCGCTCGCCAATTTTGTGAGCTACCAGCCGCGTGAGATCGTCGTGACCATACCTTCGGACCGATTCGCCAAGCCATAGTCAAGCGGACGGCGATGCACTGATGGCGCGCGAGCCAAAGACCGTCGACGAAACGCTGATCGCGCTCTTCCTCGACATGCTGGCGGCGGAGCGCGGGGCGGGCGCCAATACGCTCTCCGCCTACCGTAACGATCTGACGGATCTCGCCGCCCATCTGCGTGCCGCACGCCGGCGCTTGGGGAACGCGACGACCGATGATCTGCGTGATTTCCTCGCCGGCCTCTCCGCGCGCGGGTTCAAGACCTCATCGGTGGCGCGACGCCTGTCCGCGGTGCGGCAATTCTACAAGTTCCTTTATGCCGAGGGCAAACGCGCTGACGACCCGGCGGCGGTGCTCGAGGGACCCAAGCGCGGGCGCAGCCTGCCCAGGGTGCTCGGCATTGCGGAGGTCGACTTGCTGCTCGCGCGGGCACGCGCCGAGGCCGAGGACGCAACGCGGCCGCCGTTGCAGCGGCTGCGTGCGGCGCGCCTGCTCTGCCTGCTCGAAACCGTCTACGCCACGGGTCTACGCGTCTCTGAGCTCGTCTCTCTGCCAGTCTCCGCCGCCCGACGCGACGAGCGTATTCTGATCGTGCGCGGCAAGGGCGGCAAGGAACGTCTGGTGCCGCTCAACCAGGCCGCCAAGCAGGCCATGGCGGACTATCTGGCGCTGCGTGCCCAATTCAAGCCGCAGGCGGAGTCGAAATGGCTGTTTCCGTCATTCGGGGCGAGCGGACACCTGACACGCCAGCACTTCGCGCGCGAACTCAAGGCATTGGGCGCCGCCTGCGGCATCGCCAGCAGGCGGCTTTCACCGCACGTCCTGAGACACGCGTTTGCAAGCCATTTGCTGCACAACGGCGCCGACCTGCGCGTCGTGCAGACTCTGCTCGGTCATGCCGACATTTCCACCACGCAGATCTACACTCATGTCCTGCAAGACCGGCTCAGGTCATTGGTACGCGACCTGCATCCGCTGGCCAACGAATAGCCCGCATGTCCGCGCCGAAGCGGTGTCGCGTGACCCATTTTCAGCCTCACCGCATGCGCAAGACGCTGACCGGCCGCTCGCCGAAGAGCGCATCCACGCCGGTGTCGCTCACCGATCCGCGGGGACCGATCAAGCACTCGTAGCGCCCCGGCGGCAGCATAAGCCAAGCCTCCCATCGTGCTGGCCACCGCCGACCTCCCTGCGTCAGCCTGCCGAAATGGCGCCCCACCACCACGATCAATCGCTGACTCCTGAACTCGCGCGCGAACGCAATCACGTGTTCCGCATGCGCACCCCTCACCGTTATCGGGTCATACCTTCCCTGGCGGAACAGGTCAGGAAAACGCCGTCGCAGATCCAACAGCTCGCGCATCAGCCCGAACTTGATTCTCCCATCGCTGCATGACGCGCTGAGTCTTGGTTGCGCACGTGGCTGCGCTAATTCCTTCATACGCAAGGCGAAGTCGACAGGCCGCCGATTGTCGGGGTCGACCAGCGAGAGATCCCACAGTTCCGTGCCTTGATAGAAATCAGGTACACCCGGGAGCAGCACCTTGAGCGCGAGCTGCGACAACGCGTTCAAGAAGCCGATGAGCGACGCGCGTGCCGCAAAATCGACAAATGACGACAGAAAAGCAGGCGAAAGATGTGAATCGAGAATTGCCTCGACAAATCGGCCAAGCGCCGCCTCATATGGCTCGTTGACATTCGTCCAGCTTGTTTCCTGCTTGCTCTCGCGCGCGGCCTTGACCGCATAGGCCTTCATGCGATCGACAAATGCGCGATCGATCGAGCCAGGCCATGCGCCGATCAGCGTCTGATACAACAGATATTCGTGCGCGCGGGACGGGGCGCGGCGGCCGGCCACGCAGCTTATCAGCGGGCCGTTCATGTCGCGCCAAGCGCGTACGGCTTCATCCCATTCCTCCGCGAGCTCGGAAAGCGCGAGGATGCGTGCGCGCGCGTCTTCGCCACGCTTGGTGTCGTGGGTCGCGGTCGCCGTGAGCCCATGGGCTGCCTCGTTCGCGCGGTCTTGCTGGCGCATATGAAACTCGCGGAGTGTGACGGCACCGAGCTCCGGATGTCCGCCGACCTCGTTGAGCGCGAGCAACCGATGATGTCGGTAGAACGCCGTATCCTCCATCGCCTTGGCCATCAGCGGGCCCGTGAACTGCTGCAACCTGAGTGCGAAATCGCGCACGCGCGGCGCACTGTAGCCGGCGCTCCTTGCTAGATCGATGGTCGCCGCACCGCGCAGGAAATCGAAAATTTCTGCATCCGGTCCTTGCCAGCGCGCGCGGGCACGCACCGTCGCCTCGTCGATGGTGGCCCGGTCGGCAGGGGAGGCGCCCGCCGCGGTCACATAGGTCCGGTAGACCGGGAATTCGAGCACGTAAAGCTGCAAAGCCGCGCGCAGGCGGTCGATCGTGAAGTCGCGCGTGGCAGGATTGCCGGCGGCGATGCGCGCGAGCGAGCGTACGAGCACCGTAAACTCGCTTGCGAGCATGGTCTCGATCACCTGCTGCTTGGCCTGGTCGAGAATTGCCCGAAAGCTGGACTGTTCGCCCGTGAACTGCCGCCAGGTCAGATCGAGCTGCGCGAGTCCGGCGTCTTCAACCAGCACACGCGAAATCAGGTTGAGCCATTCGTAGCCTGTGGTTCCGGCGATCCCAGGCCATGCCGGCGTCGGCTCGCTTTCGGCCAGGATCTTTTCGACGACGACGTAGAACGGCCCTTTTCGCGGTCTGGGCCGATGCCTCGCGACGAGGCGTTGCAGACGACGGATATATTGCGCAGGATCACGCAGGCCGTCGATATGGTCGAGGCGCAGGCCATGCAGCTGACCCGCTTCGATCAGACGCGCCACGAGGCCATGAATCGCGCGAAACGTGGCGGCGTTTTCGATGCGCAACCCGGCGAGATCGTTGATGTCGAAGAAACGACGGTAATTGATGTTGGAAAACGCCACCCGCCAGTAGGCGACACGGTAGTATTGGCGTTCGAGCAGGCGATGCAACGTCGCAACACCGGCGTCGTTCTCGCAGCGGTAGGCGGCAAGGCCGCGTGCGATGAGCTCTTCCGCTCCGCCGATGGCGGCGAGACGCCGTTTCAGGTCTGGCGCTTCGCGGTACGAGGGTGCGCGCGGATCGCGATAGTCGTGGGCAAGGTCGATCAGCGCGCGGCCTGCTGCGGTCGTTGCGGCATCCGCGGTCGCCACGATCGTGCGCAGCACCTCTCCGTAGCGTCGAGGATTGATCGGCAATTTGTGATGGAAGTACCAGACGGCGAAACTGCCGCTCGGCGCGTCGTAACGCAATGCGATCTCGCCTCCCCGCAGCGCCTCGCCGTAGGGCCGGCCAAGGATGGGAATGAGCACGCCGGGATGTCGCCGATAAGGCAAGCCAAACCAGTCAATGTCGAAAGCCGCCGCATGCGGGGATAGTGGCCCCCATTCGAGCACATCGAGCCACCAGCTATTGTCGGCATGGCCCACGCCCATGTGATTGGGAACGAAATCGAGGATGAGGCCCATATCGTGCGCTTTAAGCGCCGCCGCAAGCCGCGCGAAGCCTTGCTCGCCGCCCAATTCAGGGTTGAGACGATCGTGATCGACGATGTCGTAGCCGTGCGTGCTGCCGGGGCGCGCCTTCAGGAACGGGGATGCATAGAGATGCGTGATGCCCAGCTGTTTGAGATAGGGCACGATGTCCGCGGCCTGATCGAACCCGAAATCCCGGGTAAGCTGCAGACGGTAGGTCGCGCGCGGGACGGCAGGTGGCATCAGGCGTTACCAATGGCGGCGTAAACCGTCCACGGCGGCAAATCCCGCGGCGGCGGGCCGCCCCAGATGGGCTCTCCCCACTGCGCGAGCGGATGGCGCTTCCGGTTCGCCGAAAGATTGGCGAGCAGCATCAGCCGCCTTGTTCCTGCACGCCAGCACGCCCGCAACACGCCGTCGCGAAAACTTGCCTCGCCCGCGCTCGTCATGGCCGGCAGCAACGGCACGATAAAGCGGCGGCGTGCGGCCAATAGACTTCGTGTCAGTTCAAGCCGTGAGCTGGCGGCGGGATGAGCAAGTTCGCTCCAATCAAGCACCGCAGCGTCGCGCGTGGCGGCCGCCAGTGGGTCGGGAATTTCCCCACCATGCAGCGCAAAGGCTGCAGCGAATTCGCGCTTGCGGCCTTGGCGGACGGCATCGGCGAGCGCGCCCGTGAAGTCGCAGAAGAATGGGAAAGGATGGCGCGTTCCCCATTCTTCGCCCATGAACATGAGCGGCGGACCAGGCTGCAGGAGCAGCACGACGAAGGCCGCGGTCAAGGCATCGGGTTCCGCCAGCGCCGTCAGCCGCTCGCCTTTGGGACGATTGCCGATCTGGTCATGGTTCTGCAGGAAATTCACGAAACACACACGCGGCAGGGACGCACAATATTCCCCCCGCGGTTTGCCAGCTCGGTGCCGCGAGATCTCGCCCTGGTAAGCGAAGCCCTGCGCGAGGCTGCGCGCAATGTGCGCGCCGGGATTCTGATAATCGCGGTAATAGCCCGTGCGTTCGCCGGTGAGCAGAACGTGCCAGGCGTGGTGATAGTCGTCGTTCCATTGCGCGCGGTATCCGCCTGGCGGTGTGAGAAAACGCGAGGCATTGTCGTCGTTTTCGAGCACGAGATGAATATGCCGGTTGCTTTGCTCCGCGAAACGCCGGACCGCGTCAGAAAGCTCGACAAGGATGTGAGGTTCGCCCGGCTCGACGATAGCGTGCACCGCGTCCAGCCGTAGCCCATCGAAACGATACTCGCGCAGCCAATACAAAGCGTTCTCGATTGCGAATGCGCGCACTTCCGGCACTCGGTAATCGATCGCCGCGCCCCATGGCGTGCGGTGCCGATCCGTGAAGAAAACCGGCGCGATGCGGTGAAGATAGTTTCCTTCTGGTCCGAAGTGGTTGTAGACAACATCGAGAAACACCATCAAGCCGCGCATGTGCGCCGCATCAATCAAAGCCTTGAGATCCTCGGGGCGGCCGTAGGTGCTGTCGGGCGCGAAAAGGAACACTCCGTCATAACCCCAGTTCCAGCGGCCGGGAAAATCGGCAAGCGGCATCAACTCGAGGGCGGTGATCCCCGTCGCTGCGAGATGGTCGAGTCGCTGCGCCATCGCCGCAAACGTGCCGGCAGACGTGAAGGTGCCGACATGGGTCTCCAAAAATACCGCCTCCTCCCACGGCAGTCCCGCCCAATCGCTCGCCTGCCAAACAGCGGCGGAATGATCGATCACCTCGCTGGGTCCGTGAACGTCATGCGGCTGAAAGCGGGAGGCCGGATCCGGGATCTCCAACTCGTCGTCGACCCTGAAACGATACTGCGTTCCCGCGCCTGCTTCGGGCACGGTCAGCATGAACCAGTCTCCCTCGCGTTGCATCGGATACGGCGCGTCCAATATCAATTCCACGGCGCGCGCGGCCGGAGCCCAAAGTCGAAACGTCACGCCAGCCGCCGAAAGCTCTGGGCCGAACCGACTCATGGTTTGTTTCCGGCGCGGACCGCTGCGAGTGGCCATTTGTCGATGACGGTCTGCACACGGCCCGCGCGATCCGTTGGGGCACGGCGGGAATGAATGCCCCTGCGGTCGGCGACCGCCTGTGGCTTCCGTCCTGTTCGAGACATGTCCGACGCGGAAAACGGATCGCATGCGGAGCCGGTTCCGTCAGCGGCGCCGAATTTTCCTGCCGAACGGTGGGCGTGGCATTGCGGCAACTTCGCGCCGCGCACCTCTTCCCAGCGGCGAGAGGCGGCCGATCACACGGCGAATGGCCAGCCGATCCGCCACTTTCTTGACTTATGATCCGGCTCGAGGCCAGTTGCGGCCGTGACGTCCGTGGTATGTCCGCTCCTCGCCCTTTGGCCGAGACACTCATGCGCAGTTACCTCGATTTCGAAAAACCCGTGGCCGAACTGGAGGCCAAGATCGATGAGCTGCGGGCAATGGGCGAAGGAGGCGACGCGCTCGCCATCGGCGAAGAAATCTCGCGTCTGAAGGTCAAGGCCGCGGTCGCGCTAAAGGAGCTCTATGCGAACCTCACGCCGTGGCAGAAAACGCAGGTCGCGCGTCATCCGCAACGGCCGCATTGCCTCGAATACATCGCTGGTTTGATTACCGACTTCATTGCGCTCGCGGGTGACCGAAAATTCGGAGAGGACCCGGCCATTGTGGGTGGGTTCGGCCGCTTTCGCGGCGAAAGTATCTGCGTCATCGGCCATGAAAAGGGTGCAGATACGGAGAGCCGGATCCGGCACAATTTCGGCATGGCGCGACCGGAGGGCTACCGCAAGGCGGCGCGGCTAATGGAAATGGCCGACCGCTTTTCGATTCCGGTGCTCTCGCTCGTTGACACCGCAGGTGCCTATCCCGGGATAGGTGCGGAGGAACGCGGCCAGGCGGAGGCCATCGCCCGCTCGACCGATGTCTCGCTGAGTCTTGGCGTTCCCAACGTGGCGGTGATCTTGGGGGAAGGGGGATCGGGGGGTGCGATCGCGATTGCGACCGCCAATCGCGTGCTGATGCTCGAGCATGCCGTCTATTCCGTGATCTCACCGGAGGGAGCGGCCTCGATCCTCTGGCACGATACGGCCAAGGCCCAGGAAGCGGCCACCAGCCTGAAGATTACCGCGCAGGACATGATGCGCTTTGGCGTGATCGACGGCGTCGTGCCCGAGCCGATCGGCGGCGCCCACCGGGACCCGGCAGCCGCGATCGCAGCCGCAGGCGAAGCAATTGCCGCCGCCTTTTCCGAGCTGAAGGCCCTCGACCGGGATGCGATACGCCGGCAACGGCGCGAGAAATTCCTCGCGATCGGCCGCAACCCGGGCTGGGGGACCGGCTAAAGCGCCTCGATTTACCCCTGTTTCACCATGGGCTTAGACCCTTCGGCGGAGCCTCACGGGTGCCTTGCGGCCGCCACATCTTAAGGATAACGATAAAAGGCGAAGGGCCCTGCCTTCGGGGAGTATCGTTTGAAACAGTTCGCCTTCCGCGCGCTGACCGCGCTCGCGGCCCTGGCTGCCGCAATTGCGCTTGCCGGCTGTGACGCCGACAAGCTTACCCCCAACGGACGCGCGCTTGCGCCGCTGTCCGAGAAGATGCTCGCCACCCTGGCGGAAAAGAACATGGACAAGGGCTCCCCGATCCTTGTCCGCATCTTCAAAGAAGAGTCCGAACTTGAGGTTTGGAAGAAGAACCGGGACGGCGAATTCGCACTGCTCAAGACCTATCCGATCTGCCGCTGGTCGGGCGATCTGGGTCCCAAGAAACGCGAGGGAGATCGTCAAGCGCCCGAGGGCTTCTATACCATCACGCCCGCGCAGATGAATCCCAACTCCAATTATTATCTTGCCTTCAATACCGGTTTCCCCAACGCCTACGACCGCGCGCATGGCTATACCGGTTCCGAGCTGATGGTCCATGGCGATTGTTCCTCACGCGGCTGTTACGCAATGACGGACGAGCAGATACAGGAGATCTATGCGCTCGCCCGCGAGGCCTTCTTCGGCGGACAGAAGGAATTTCAGTTACAGGCCTTTCCCTTCCGTATGACCGCACTCAACATGGCGCGACATCGCAATAATCCGAACTTCGCGTTCTGGAAGATGCTGAAGGAAGGCTATGACGATTTCGAAGCCACGCACCAGGAGCCGAAGGTTGCAGTGTGCGAGAAACGTTACGTGTTCGACGCCGTGGCACCCGAAAATGCCACCAAGCCACTCACGTTCAATCCGGTGGGCAAGTGTCCAGCCTACCGACTTGATCCCGCAGTGGCCGATGCCATTCTCGATCATCGCCGCGACGAGCAGGTCAAGATGGCCAATTACATCGCGCGCGGTGTCGAGACCGTACCGCCCCGCACCGGGATCGACGGCGGCATGAATCCCGTGTTCGCCGCCAAGCTTGCGTCTTACAACGTGTTTGACAATGACGGCCGCGCCTATCAAGTCGCCGGCATCAATGCAGTTCCGGGTGCCCTGCCGCATGTGCCCAATCCACCCGGCGCCTCCAAATTGATCGAAGCGAAGGACGCGCCGGCGACAGATAGCGCTGCGGCGACGAGCGTACCGTTACCACCACCGGCGCCGCTGCCGAAGGAAAACGACGCGCCACGGCACGGCGTCGCAACGGCAAGCCGCCCGTTTGACAAGCATGCAAGCGGAGCGGTGGCCGCGGAAGCCGCGCTGCCCCGTGGCGCCGACCGCACGGCCATGCCCCAGCAGTCCGTGCCTGTTCGCACTGCCGGCGTTTCGAACCCGTCGCAATCCAAGAGCGAGCCGCGGTTGGCGAAAAACGCGTCTGGACCCGCGCCTGCACTTCCGCAGCCGCCGGCCCAGCGGTCACACGCAAAGCCGACCGAGACGGAGAACAAGCCGGCGGAGCTCCATACCGCCTATTCAGCGCCACCTCCGCCTTTCAATACGCTTCCGGGCGCTCAGCCGGTCGTGCCGGCGGGTTCCTTCGACGCCCGCTGGTCCGCACTGCGCTGAAACCGTCCGAGTATTTCCCATGCGGCCTTTTCTTTAACCCCCCATGGGCGGCAATGCGGGGGTTTGAGGCCGGCTGAACACCGAGGGTCCCGACCGGTCGCACCACGCGACGACTTGGCGCTCACACGCCAACGCAAGGTCCGCCCGTGCGAAAGGGGCAGACGACCTGCAGACGCCGCGGGGCACGGGCCGTCGGGCGCGACCCTAGGTGTATTTGCCGTGACAGTGCTTGTATTTCTTGCCGGAACCGCACGGGCAGGGTTCGTTGCGGCCGACCTTGCCCCAGCTTGCCGGGTCACTGGGATTGCGCGCGCCGGAGGTCTGGCGGAAGCTCTGCGGGTTAACGCTGCTTGCGGCAAGCGCCGGTGCGAGGGGGGCTGCGGCGAGTGCCATCTCGTCCTCGCCGGTGGACGGATCCACCTTGTGCGGCTCCATGTGGGGAAGATTTCCCGTGGGTTCGACGGGCGGCTGCTGCATGATCTCGACGCGCATCAATTGACCGGTGACCGCCTCGCGCAGGTGAGCGACCATGTTTTCGAACAGCGCAAATGCCTCGGCCTTGTATTCATTGAGCGGGTCACGCTGGCCGTAGCCGCGCAAACCGATCACCTGACGCAGATGTTCAAGCATGACCAGATGTTCGCGCCATAAATGATCGAGCGTCTGCAACAAGATCGACTTCTCGACATAGCGCATCACGTCGGGGCCCCATTTGGCCACCTTGGCCGCCATCCACTCGTCGGCGCGACGTTTGAGCCGCTCCCGTACCTCCTCGTCGGCAATACCTTCTTCCTTCGCCCACTCGGAAATCGGCAAATCGAGCGCGAGCACGCCGCGCACCGCCTGCTCGAGTCCCGTCGTATCCCACTGCTCGGGATAGGCGTTCTCCGGAATATATTTGCTGACCAGATCGTCGATCACCGCATGCCGCATGTCGGCGATGGTCTCATCCACCGCCTCCTCGCGCATCAATTCAAGCCGCTGCTCAAAAATGACCTTCCGCTGGTCATTCATGACGTCGTCGAACTTGAGCAGGTTTTTGCGAATATCGAAGTTGCGCGCTTCGACCTTCTGTTGAGCCTTCTCCAGCGCCTTGTTGATCCAAGGATGAACGATCGCTTCGTTCTCTTTGAGACCAAGCTTCTTCAACATCCCGTCAAGCTTGTCGGAGCCGAAGATGCGCATCAGATCATCTTCGAGAGAAAGAAAGAACTTCGATCGTCCCGGATCGCCCTGCCGACCCGAACGGCCGCGAAGCTGGTTATCGATGCGTCGACTTTCGTGGCGCTCGGTGCCGAGCACGTAGAGCCCCCCGGCAGCCAATGCCTTTTCCTTGAGCCGCGCAACCTGCGCGCGAATCTCCGCGATGCGCGTTTCACGCTCCTCGCCTTCGACGCCGGCGAGTTCCTGGCGTATGCGCATGTCGGCGTTGCCGCCGAGCTGAATGTCGGTTCCGCGGCCGGCCATGTTCGTGGCGATCGTGACGGCGCCGGGTACTCCGGCCTGCGCGACGATATAGGCTTCTTGCTCATGGTAGCGTGCGTTGAGGATCGCAAACACCTTGGCTTTCGACGAATTGTCGCCGGAATAAAGCGCGGCAAATGCATTCGGATCGGAAAAGTCGTGCTGCTCCCAACCCTGCTTGCGCAGCATTTCGGCTAGCTGTTCGGATTTTTCGATCGATGTCGTGCCGACCAGCACGGGCTGTCCGCGCTCTTTGCAATCTTCGATCAATGCGAGAATGGCACGATATTTCTCCGCCGCCGTGCGGTAGACCTCATCGTCCTCGTCAACGCGGATCATCGGCATATTGGTGGGTACTTCCAGCACCTCGAGTCCATAAATGTCCATGAACTCGTCTGCTTCCGTCATCGCCGTTCCCGTCATGCCGGCGAGCTTTTCATACATGCGAAAATAGTTTTGGAAGGTTATCGAGGCGAGCGTCTGATTTTCCGGCTGGATCGGCTGACGCTCCTTGGCCTCGAGCGCTTGGTGCAAACCTTCGGAATAGCGACGGCCCGGCATCATGCGGCCGGTAAATTCGTCGATGATGACGACCTCGCCGTTACGGACGATGTAATCCTTGTCGCGATGGAAAAGCTTGTGAGCACGCAGCGCCTGATTGACGTGATGGACGACGGAGACATTCTCGATGTCGTAAAGCGAAGGCGCCTTGAGCAGATTGGCGTTGCGCAGCATCTGCTCCATTTTTTCCATGCCCGCCTCGGTCAACGTGACGGTTCGCTGTTTCTCGTCGACTTCATAGTCGCCCTTGTCGAGCTTGGGAATGAACGCGTCGATGGTGTTGTAAAAATCTGAACGGTCGTCGAGCGGGCCTGATATGATGAGCGGCGTCCGAGCCTCATCGATGAGAATCGAATCCACCTCGTCCACGATGGCGTAGATGTGACCGCGTTGGACCATGTCCTCCATGCGGTATTTCATGTTGTCGCGCAGATAGTCGAAACCCAGCTCGTTGTTGGTTCCGTAGGTCACATCGCAGTCGTAAGCGGCCTTGCGCTGTTCGTCGTCGAGGCCATGCACGATGACGCCGACGGTAAGCCCGAGAAAACGATAGATTTGCCCCATCCATTCGGCATCGCGTTTGGCAAGATAATCGTTCACCGTTACAACGTGAACGCCGCGGCCGGCCAATGCATTCAGATAGACCGGCAATGTAGCCACCAGCGTCTTGCCTTCGCCGGTCTTCATCTCGGCGATCTTGCCTTCGTGCAGGATCATGCCGCCGATGAGCTGGACGTCGAAATGACGTTGGCCGATGGTGCGTTTGGCGGCCTCACGCACCGTGGCGAACGCCGGAACGAGCAGATCGTCAAGCGCGACGCCCTCGGCGATTTGCTGCTTGAACGCGGCGGTGCGCGCCTTGAGCGCGTCGTCCGACAGCGCGCTCAATTCCGCCTCAAGCGCGTTGATGGCGGCAACGCGGGGCTGATAGCTGCGAATCCGCCGTTCGTTGGCGGAGCCGAACAGCTTGCGGGCAACGGCGCCAATCATCGCGGAAGCTCCCGAGTTATGGCCGCGGCGTCTTTATCCAGCATGTTTTTTAGCACGACGCCGCCGCCGGATTTAAGCTTCCGGCGCCCCCGAATGCGGCACTTTTCGGGCGGATTCAACGCAAAATATGGCTTGGTCAACGTTGCGTGAGACATAGGAGGGGGCCCGACTCTTGTCAATCGGCCGTGGCAGAACCCATTGTCGCGCGGCGAGGAGGCGAGTTCTGGGTTCAATGCGGTGAGCCGGCCATTGCAAAGCCATGGTCGTGGGGCGACAAGAGCGTTATGATCGCTGCAAGACGCGACCTTTCCGGTTCCAAGGACATTCTCATGACATACGCAACCTCCCCCGGATCGCGGGCGCCGCTGCGCCGCGCCGGCCTTTTTGCCCTCGCGTTAGCCTTGCCGTTGGCGGCGGCAGCTTCCGCTTCTGCGCAAGACAAGGATCCGCTCGTCGCGAAGGTCAACGGTATCGAGATCCATGAGAGCGACCTGACAATCGCCGAGGAGGAGGCCGGCCAGCTTCCGCCCATGACCCCCCAGGCAAAAAAGGACTATCTGGTGCAATTTATGGCCGACATGATCCTGGTGTCGAAGGCGGCGGAGGACAGGAAATTCGCCGACAGCCGAACTTTCAAGAAGCACCTCGATATCGCCCGCAAAAAGCTCTTGATGGCCGAGCTGCTGCAATCGGTCGGCCGGGAAGCACTCACCGACGCGGCAATGCACAAGGTCTATGACGATGCGGTCAAACAGATGGGCGAAGAACGGGAGGTGCGTGCCCGCCATATCCTGATTCGTGCCGCGCCCGGCGATGAAAAGGCGGGCAAAGAGGCCGAGGAGAAGATCAAGGCGATCATCGCCCGCTTGAGGAAAGGGGAAAACTTCGAGGCACTTGCAAAGGAAATGACCGAGGATCCGTCCGGCAAGGCGAACGGAGGCGATCTCGGTTATTTCACCAAGGACCAGATGGTGCCTGAATTTGCGGAAGCCGCCTTCAAGCTCAAACCGGGGGAAATTTCGGGCCCGGTAAAGACCCAATTCGGTTGGCACGTCATCAAGCTCGAGGATTCGCGCACCAAAGCCCCGCCCACCTTCGACGAAGTCAA
>Ga0209810_1004597_pt1 | contig 13166 bp, 12 predicted proteins | sample Coa_R1_7_FD_187159 | JGI IMG/M metagenome (GOLD analysis project Ga0209810, IMG submission 187159) | Surface soil microbial communities from Centralia Pennsylvania, which are recovering from an underground coalmine fire - Coalmine... | ecosystem: Environmental > Terrestrial > Soil > Unclassified...
ACGAGAAGATGGTGGGCTTCTTCCCGCGCGAGGCGATGACGGCCGAGCTGCCACTGAGCGCGGTCGTACTGCCGCGGGTCGTTCCCGGCGGTCGCTGCCGGATCGTTCCCGCGAGCCGCGCGGCGGCGCTGCTGGCGATGGCGCCATGGGTGACGCTGCACGTGGCCGGCGGTGCCGAGCAGGCGTTGCGCTCGACCCGAGCGATGCTGTCCCGACTACCCGTGCACGGCCTCGAGGTCGGCGATGACCTCGCCAGCCTGCCGAGCATCTTGAGCGAGTTGATCGAGGCCACCGCGTGAGGCCGCTCAGCGTGATCATCGCCGTCCGCGACGGCGCCGCGTTCCTCGCCGAAGCGATCGAAAGCGCACGCGATCAGAGCTGGGCGCCAGACGAGATCATCGTCGTCGACGACGGCTCGCAGGACGATTCGGCTCGGATCGCCGCTTCGTTCCCGGAGGTGCGGCTGCTCCGCCAGCCACCTCGCGGCGTCTCGGCCGCACGCAACGCGGGAGTGGACGCGAGCCGCGGGGAGCTGCTCGCGTTCCTCGATGCGGACGATCGCTGGCCGGCCAAGCTCGAGCGCCAGGTCGGACACCTGCTCGCACACCCCGACACCGACGTCGTGCTCGGCCGCCAGGAGCTGCTGCTGGAGCCGGGCGCGCCGCTCCCGAGATGGGTCGATCGCGAGGGCGGGGTCGAGGCGGTCAACGGCTCGGCACATCCCCTCACGCTCGTGACGTGGCGCTCGATCTGGGACCGCGTCGGCCCGTTCTCGAGGGCGGTCGCGAACAGCGAGGACACGGACTGGCTGTTGCGGGCGGGCGAGCTCCGGATGCGCATCACCGTGCTCGATGACATCGTCCTGGTCCGGCGAATCCACGCTCACAACGTCACCCACGACGACGACGCCCATCGCCGCGGGGTTGTGCTGATGCTGAAGGCCCGGATCGACCGAAAGCGGGCGGCAGCAGGGCAGTGACGGACGCGCCACTGATCAGCGTGATCGTGCCGCTGCACAATCACCGCGACACCGTCGGCGAGGCGCTCGAGAGCATCCTCGAGCAGGATCACCGCCCCCTCGAGGTGTTGGTCGTCGACAACGGCTCGACGGATGGGGGCGGCGAAGTTCTCGCCGCGTACACCCCGCGCGTCCGGCTGCTGAGCAAGACCCACGGGCCGGGGGGCTCGGCGCGCAACCTGGGGTTCGAGGCGAGCCGCGGAGAACTGATCGCGTTCTTCGACGCCGACGATCTGTTGCCGCCGGGACGGCTGCGCCGGCACGTCAGGGCGCTCGAGGCCGACTCGAGCCTCGATGGCGTGTACGGCGACGTGGTCGCGTTTCGCGAGGAGCCCCGTCCCTGGCGCGGAGCGCCTCAGCCGGCCCGGCTTCCCGGCAGCATGACGCTCCGCCGGAGCGCCGTCGAGCGGACCCGGTTCGATCCGCAGGCGCGCCAGGGCGAGGTGGTCGACTGGGTCGCTCGACTCGAGGAGGCGGGAGCGAGGCTCGCGCACGTCCCGGGCGAGGCGCTGCTACGCCGGCTTCACCGCGGCAACCACGGAATCGACGCTGACATGCACGACTACGCACGCCAGCTCAAGGCCATGCTCGACCGTCGCCGCGCCCGCGAGCAGAGCCATGCGCGCGAGACGCAGTGAAACGACCCCCGTCTGCCGGGGGCGAGCTCGACCGGCTCCTTCTCCGCGCCGCGCTCGCCCCTGAGCTGCCCGACCTGCCGGCACGCGAGACGTGGGCCGAGCTCTCAGAAGCATTGGCCCCGCCAAAGGCGCTCCAGCGACTCGAGGGTGAGCGACAGGCCCTGCTCGGACTCCTGCACCGCAGCGCCGTCTCGGCGCAGGCGGACGACGCCCTGGCCGGCATCGTCCGTGGCGGGCACCGGCGCACGTGGGCGGCGAACTCGCTGCGGCTGGACGGCCTGCGCCGGGCGGCCGAGCAGCTCACGGCGGCGTGCGTCGAGTACCTGCTGGCCGACGAGCTCGCCGTCGTGGCGATCCTCGGCGACCTCGGGGCACGCCCGCTCGAGCGCCTGCGGCTCGTGATCTCGCCCGGCGCACGCGACCGCGCCGCGAGCGCCATGCGTGAGGCGGGCTGGACACCCAGGACGCCGGCGCCGGGAACGTTTCTCACCGATCCCGACGCCACCGTGTGGCGGGCGCCCGGCGGCCAGGCGCTCGAGCTCGCCTGGAGCCTTGGCCGCGACCTGCGCCTGACGGAGGATGAGGAGCTGCGGGCAGACTCCATCCCCACCGAGGGCGGCCTGCTGCCCGGCGAGCGGCGACTGGCCGACGTCCACCTCCTGGTCAGGCTGGCCGCGGCGCCGGCGTGGGCGGGCGCGCCGCGTCCGAGCCTGCTCGCGGTCGCCGAGCTGGCCCTGGTGGCCAGCCGAGCGGGCGACCAGATCTGGTCGGCGCTCGCGCTGGAGGCCCGCCGCCGCGGAGTCCTTGCGACGGCCGGCGCTCGCCTGCGCCACCTGGCCCAACTGGTGCCCGAGGCGGTGCCCGCGGCCTGGCTCAGCACCCTGGAACGCAGTCCCGCGCCCCCGCGCGAGCGCATGACCCACCAAGTCGCTCTCTTCTCCCCCGCGCTCGCCCGATACCTGCGCGATACCCGAGCCGGGCCGACCGGAGCACCCGCGCGCCGGCTGGCAAGCTCGCTACAGGAGAGCTGGGGGCTCGAGACCGCCCGGGACATTCCCCGCGCCGCGGTCCGTCACGCCTCAGCGCGCCTGCGCGAGGGGCTCGGCGGTGTCAGCCGAGCTGGAGGCTCATGAACAGGATCGTCAGGACGGTCAGGGCGAGCTGGAACAGACGGGCTCGGCATCGAGCGCGGCTCAGTTGGTCGGCTGGTAGCGCCCGAACACGTCGCGCATCGCCTCGCACACCTCGCCCATCGAGCAGCGGTCCTTGAGAGCCTGGCGGAGCACCGGCAGCATGTTCCCGCTCCCGCGCGCCGCCTCGCGGATCTCCTCGAGGCGCCGCTGCACGAGCGCGGCGTCGCGGTCGGCCTTGAACGCCTTCAGCCGCTCGACCTGGAGGCGCTCGGACTCGGGATCGACGCGGAGGATGTCCGGAACCTCAGCCGTCTCGGTGACGAACTTGTTGACGCCGACGACGACGTCCTGCCCGGTGCGGTAGCGCTCGTGGTAGCCGAACGCCGACTCCTCGATCTCGTTCTTGATGAAGTCGATCGCCTGGACCGAGCCGCCGAGCTCGTCGATCTTGTCGATCAGCCACTGCGCGCGGCTCTCGATCTCGTCGGTGAGCGCCTCGACGAAGTAGGAGCCCGCGAACGGATCGACGGTGTCCGCGGCGCCCGACTCGTAGCCGATGATCTGCTGGGTGCGCAGGGCGATCCGGGCGGCGCGCTCGGTCGGCAGCGCGAGCGCCTCGTCGAAGCCGTTGGTGTGCAGCGACTGGGTGCCGCCGCAGACCGCCGCGAACCCCTGCAGAGCGACCCGGACGATGTTGTTCTCGGGCTGCTGAGCGGTCAGCGTCACGCCGCCGGTTTGGGTGTGGAAGCGAAGCCGCCAGGAGCGCTCGTCGACGGCCCCGAAGCGCTCCTTCATGATCCGCGCCCACATCCGCCGGGCGGCGCGGAACTTGGCCACCTCCTGGAAGACGTTGTTGTGGCCGTTGAAGAAGAAGGCGAGCCGCGGGGCGAAGCTGTCGATCTGAAGCCCGGCGTCCAGGGCTGCCTGCACGTAGGCGATCCCGTTGGCGAGCGTGAAGCCGACCTCCTGGACGGCCGAGCAGCCCTTCTCGCGGAAGTGGTAGCCGCTGATCGAGACCGTGTTCCACTTCGGGACCCGCTCGTTGCAGTAGGAGAACAGGTCGGTCGTCAGGCGCATCGCGCCCTCGGGCGGGTAGATGAAGTTCCCGCGCGCGATGTACTCCTTGAGGATGTCGTTCTGGGTCGTGCCGCGCAGCTGTTCGGCGGGCACGCCCTGCTCCTCGCCGACGAGCTCGTAGAGGAGCAGCAGCACGGCGGCTGGGGCGTTGATCGTCATCGAGGTCGAGACCTTGTCGAGCGGGATCCCGTCGAACGCGGTCCGCATGTCGTCGATCGTGTCGATCGCCACGCCGGTGCGGCCGACCTCCCCGAGCGAGCGCGGGTGATCGGAGTCCAGGCCGAGCTGGGTCGGGAGGTCGAACGCCATCGAGAGCCCGGTCGAGCCGTGCTCGAGCAGGTAGCGGTAGCGCTCGTTTGACTCCTTGGCCGACGCGTAGCCCGCGTACTGGCGCATCGTCCACAGCTGGCGGCGGTACATGTCGGGGTGGACCCCGCGCGTATATGGATAGGCGCCAGGCTCGCCGAGCTCCTCGGCCAGCCCGTCGGGCAGGTCGGCGTCGGTGTAGAGCTGCTTGACCTCGATCCCCGAGTCGGTGAAGCGGCGCGGGTCGTCGGGGCCGACGATCGGCGCGATCGTGCGGTGCTCGGTCTCTTCCATGGGGCCGGGAGGTTACCCGCGCAGCGGTGTGGCCGGTGCTACTGGCCGGCAATGCCAGTAGCACCGGAACCGACGTCGGTCAAAGGACCTTCGAGAGGAACGCGCGCGTGCGCTCGTGCCTGGGCGCGTCGATCGTCTCGGCCGGCGGCCCCGACTCGACGACGACGCCCTCGTCCATGAACACGACGGTGTCGGCGACCTCGCGGGCGAAGCCCATCTCGTGGGTGACGACGATCATCGTCATCCCCTCGCGGGCGAGGCGGCGCATCACGTCGAGGACGTCGCCGACCAGCTCGGGATCGAGCGCCGAGGTGGGCTCGTCGAACAGCATCAGCTTCGGCTGCATGGCGAGTGCGCGGGCGATCGCCACGCGCTGCTGCTGGCCCCCCGACAGCGCCACCGGATAGGTGTCGAGCTTGTCCTCGAGGCCGACGGTGCGCAGCAGCTCGCCGGCGTGCTCACGCGCCTCCTGGCGGCGCCGGCCAAGCACCCGGACCGGGGCGAGCGCGACGTTCTCCAGCGCGGTCATGTGCGGGAACAGGTTGAAGTGCTGGAAGACCATTCCGATCTCGGTGCGCCGGCGCGCGACCTCGCGGTCGGGGAGCTCGTGCAGCTTGTCGCCCGACTCGCGGTAGCCGACCAGCTCGCCGTCGACGAACAGCCGCCCCGCGTTGATCTTCTCCAGGTGGTTGATGCAGCGCAGGAACGTCGACTTGCCGCTGCCCGAGGGTCCGATCAGGCACATCACCTCCCCCCGGTTGACGGTCAGGTCGATCCCTTTGAGCACGTGGAGCGTGCCGAAGCGCTTGTGGACGCCCTGGGCCTGGACCATCGCGCCGCTCATCACGTCGCCCCCCGGGAGCCCAGCGCGAACCAGCGCTCGCGCAGGCCGGCCTGCTCGGCGCGCGTGAAGCCGCGCCCGTAGCGGCGCTCGATGAAGTACTGCGCCACGTACAGGACGCTGGTCATGACCAGGTACCAGAAGACCGACACGAGCAGCAGCGGGATCGTCTTGTAGTTGACGCTGTAGATCAGCTGGACGCTGTAGAGCAGCTCCCCGTAGGCGACGACGCTGGCCAGCGAGGTGTTCTTGAGCATCGAGATGACCTCGTTGCCGGTCGGCGGCACGATCACCCGGATCGCCTGGGGCAGGACGATCAGCCGCATGATCTGCAGGCGCCCCATGCCCAGCGACTGCGCCGCCTCGGACTGCCCCTCCCCGACCGAGATGATCCCGGCGCGCACGATCTCGGCCATGTAGGCGCCCTCGTTCAGCCCGAGTGCCAGCACGACCGCCACCGAGGTGGGGATCAGCGAGTTGGGGTTGGCGTGGATCAGCCCCGGGCCGCCGAACGGCACCCCGAGGACGATCGTCTTGTAGAGCGCGCCGATGTTGTTCCAGAACAGGATCTGGACGAGCAGCGGCGTCCCCCGGAAGAACCAGATGTAGACCCAGCTGGCCCCCGACACGAGCCAGTTGGGCGACAGGCGCATGACCGCCAGCACGACCCCGAGCACGATCCCGATCGCCATCGCCAGCGCGGTCAGGCGGATCGTCACGACCGCGCCGTGCAGGACGTTTGCGTCGAACAGGTAGTGCCCGACGATCGACCACTGGAAGCCCTTGTTGGGCCCGGTGTCGAGGATCGCCGAGCGGATCAGGGACGCGGCGATGATCAGCACGATCACCGCGGCGATCCATCGCCCCGGGCGGCGGACCGGGACGGCCTTGATGTCCTCGGGCCGCCCCGGTGGCTTCTCAGTCAGCTCGGAGGTAGCCACCTCTGAGCCGTAGTCTGACGTGTGAACCGGCTACGAGGTGGCCCCGTTGATCTTTAGCTGGGCGGGCTGGATCTCGATGCCCTGAAGGCCCCACTTGCTGAAGATCTTGCCGTAGGTCCCGTTCTGCATGAGGACCTTCATCGCGGCCAGCACGGCCTTGTCGAGGCCGTTCTTGGGCATCGCGAGGCCGTATGGAGCCGGTGCGTAGGCCGCGCCGATCAGCTTGAACTGGCCGCCTGACTTCTTGACCTGGTAGGAGGCGACGGGGGTGTCGGCGAAGCCGAGCTGCGCCTTGCCGCTCGAGACGGCCAGGTTGGCGCCGTTCTGGTCGGGGAAGACGAGCACGGTCACGCCGGGCTTGCCCGCCTTCTTGCACTTCTGGCCCTGCGTGGTGGCGTCGGCCTGCTCGGTCGTCCCCTTCTCGACGGACACGGTCTTGCCGCAGATGTCGCTGATGCTGGCGATCGTGGTGCCGCCCTGGGCCTTGGTGTAGAAGGACTCGCCGACGTTCGCGTAGTCGACGAAGTCGACCGTCTTCTCGCGCTCCTTGGTATCGGTGAAGGACGAGGCGCCCATGTCGTACTTGCCGGCGGCGAGGCCCGGGATGATGCTGTCGAAGGTCGCGTTGACGACGTTCACCTTCAGGCCCATGACCGAGCCGAGCGCCTTGACCAGATCAGCGTCCATCCCGACGACGGTGTGGCCGTCGGGGCCGATGAACTCATCGGGCGCGTAGGTCGCGTCGGCGGCGACGGTCAGCGTCCCCTTGGACTTGACCTGAGCCGGCACGAGGGCCTTGACGGCGGCCTCGCCGCCGCTCGCGCCGGCCGACTGGCTGGCCTGGGTCGACTTGGTCTGGTTTGACGTCGTGTTGTTGGACGAGCTCCCACAGCCGGCGATCGCGGCACACGCCGCGAGCAGCGCGACCCCGTAGCTGGCACTGTTTCGAACGCGCATCGTTCTCCTTCTCCAGGTTTGGCCTCCCGCGGCGCAGCATAAGGCAACGCACCGGGGCTCAGGACTACCCTTAACTGAACATGCACGTCCGACTGCGCCTGTTCGCGGGGCTCCGTCAGCGCGCGGGCACCGACGAGCTGGCGCTCGAGCTGCCAGACGGGGCATGCGTGGCCGATGCGCTCGCGCAGGTGGGATGGCTGACCGGCGGGGCGCCGGTGGTGATGGCGGTCAACCGTGACTACGCGGACGAGACAGTCGTCCTGCGGGCCGACGACGAGCTGGCGCTGATCCCGCCCGTGTCGGGTGGCGCGGTGGCGCCGCAGGTGCACGCGAGGGTCGTGGATGGCGAGCTGTCGGTCGACGTGCTCGTCGAGCGGGTCCGCGATCCGCGGGCGGGCGCGATCGTGACCTTCTCGGGCGTCACGCGCGAGGTGCCGGCGCTGGAGTACGAGGCGTACGTGGAGATGGCGGAGGCGAAGCTCGAGTCGATCGTCAGCGCCGCGTGCGCGCGCCACGGTCTCTGTGCGGCAGCCGCCGAGCACCGAATCGGGACGGTGCCGCTGAGCGAGGCTTCGGTCGTCGTGGCCGCCTCGGCTCCCCACCGCGCGGAGGCGTTTGCCGGGGCGCGGGAGATCATCGACGAGCTCAAGGCGCAGGCGCCGATCTGGAAGCGCGAGGAGGGCGAGTGGGTCGCCGGGCGGCTGCCCGGGGGACCGGGCCCGGACGCCACCTCGGCGTCACGCGATTCGAGCTCCGACCGCTAGATTGCCGACCATGCCAACCTGCCTGGTCACCGGCGGCGCCGGGTTCCTCGGCTCGCACCTCTGCGACGAGCTGCTCTCCCGGGGCAACCGCGTCATCTGCGTGGACAACCTCGAGACCGGATCGCTCGCCAACATCGAGCACATCCGCACCGAGGATTTCGTCCACCTCAACCTGGACATCATCGAGCCCTACTTCGTCGAGGAGCCGATCGACTTCGTCTACCACCTGGCGTCCCCGGCCTCGCCGATCGACTACCTGCGCCTGCCGCTGCACACCCTGAAGGTGGGGTCCTACGGCACCCACCACACGCTCGGGCTGGCAAAGAAGCATCGCGCGCGCTTTCTGACCGCGTCGACCAGCGAGGTGTACGGGGACCCCCAGGAGCACCCCCAGCGCGAGACGTACTGGGGGCACGTCAACCCGATCGGGCCGCGCGGGGTCTACGACGAGGCGAAGCGCTACGCCGAGGCGCTGACGATGGCCTACCACCGCCAGCAGGGCGTTGACACGGCGATCGTGCGGATCTTCAACACCTACGGGCCGCGGATGCGCGCCCACGATGGCCGCGCGATCCCCACCTTCCTGCGCCAGGCGCTCCAGAACCGGCCGATCACCGTGTTCGGAGACGGCTCCCAGACCCGCTCGTTCTGCTACGTCGACGACCTCGTGCGCGGAATCATCGCGCTCGCCGAGTCCGGCTACCACGACCCGGTGAACATCGGCAACCCGCGCGAGTTCACGCTGCTCGAGCTGGCCGAGACCGTCATCGACGTGACGGGGGCCAGCTCGGAGATCATCTTCGAGGCGCTTCCCACCGACGATCCGCAGGTGCGCCAGCCCGACATCACGCTGGCTCGGGAGATCCTCGGCTGGGAGCCGGCGATCGAGCTCAGAGAGGGTTTGGAGCGCACGATAAGCCGCTCCGGCCGGGACGCACTCGTCGGGGTCCCGCGTTAGTGTCCCCGGCGGTAGAGGCAGTTAGCGTCCTGATGCGCCGAAACGGCTGAGTCGGGGCCCGCTGGGGTGCCGGTTGCTCGTAACTTCGGGGGCCGGATACCGTTACTACCCGAGAGACCTACCCCGAGGTCCCACATATCTTGAGCAGCTTCCAGACAGAGGCTCCGGCCAGCCATACAGGCGGCGTCCGTGCGGCGCCCGTTCCGCTGTCCGCCGCGCCGCCGCGGGACATGCGCAGCAAGCGCCCGCCGCTGTTGTCGTTCATCTTGCGCCTCGAGACGCTGCGGCGCTTCTGCCGTGTCGTCTCGCTGCTGATCCTCGACTACGTCGGCGTCGCCGGAGCCCTGACCACCGCCCTCTGGCTGAAGCTGGCGATCAAGGGGCATCCGAGCGTCTCCCTGGCCTGGCACGAGGGGGACCGCTGGGCGTCGTTCGCCTACCTCATCACCGTCCTGATGTTCGCGCGCGTGGACCTCTACTCCGACCGCCCACGTCGCCCGGGGCTCGGCCGGATCGCCTCGGCGCTGTTCCAGACGACGATCGTCTGCCTGGTGTTCGCGCTCGCCAACGGCGATCACTTCTCGAGCTACTACGTCTTCTACGGCTCGCTGGTGTTCGGGACCGCCTACGTCGGCGCGCTGCGCTACATCCACACGCGCATCACGGGCTGGCTCCTCAGCGAGGCCGGCTATCGCCGCCGCGCGCTGCTGGTCGGATCGGGACACCAGATCGAGGCGGTCGCCCACGCGCTGGCGGGGCGGGCGCGCGCGGACGTGCAGGTGATCGGCTACATCTCGCTGACCCCCCGGCCCGAGAACGGGCTGCGCTCGCTGGGCCGCCTGGCGGACATGTCCGAGATCCTCGCCACCGCGCGCATCCAGGAGGTGATCATCGCCGACCCCGACTTCCCGCAGGGCCAGGCGGTGGAGCTCGTCGACCTCTGCCACCGCCGCGGGGTGACCGTGCAGGTGGCGCCCTCGACGATGGAGATCCTGATCGACCGCGCCGAGTTCGTGCCGGGCCAGAGCGTGCCGCTGTTCCGGCTGCGCCCGCCGGTCTTCGAGGGGATCGACTTCGCGCTGAAGCGGACCTTCGACCTGATCGTCGCGAGCCTGACGCTGCTGTTCGCCTCGCCCGTCCTGCTCACGATCGCCCTCGCGGTCAAGCTGAGCTCGCGCGGGCCCGTCATCTACCGCTCGATCCGGCCCGGGATCGCCGGACGGCCGTTCTCGTGCCTGAAGTTCCGCACGATGCGCGAACACGCCGACCAGATCCAGGCCGACCTCGAGCCCCTCAACGAGCAGAGCGGCGCGCTGTTCAAGATCCGAGACGATCCGCGGCTGACCCGGGTCGGGCGCTTCCTGCGGCGCTTCTCGCTCGATGAGCTGCCGCAGCTGGTCAACGTGGTCCGCGGCGAGATGTCGCTGGTCGGGCCGCGGCCGCTGCCGATGCGCGACTTCGAGCGCCTCGACGAGTGGCACAAGAAGCGCTACCTGGTGCTGCCCGGCGTCACCGGCCTGTGGCAGGTCTCGGGACGCTCCGAGCTCGACTTCGACGATCTCGTGCGCCTCGACTTCCTCTACCTGGAGCAGTGGTCGATCTTCCTCGACATGTCGATCCTGCTCAAGACGATCCCCGCCGTCCTGACGCGCCGCGGCGCCTTCTAGCTCCGCGGGACATCCAGTCCCGCGGTCGGAAGGGAGGCTCGGCGTCACGCCTCGCTTGACCGGCCCCGCTAGGCTCGGCCTCCCATGCCCCCCACGGATCGCTTCGTTATCTCGTTCGCGGCCGAGCCGCCGCAGGACGCGCTCCCCTACGGCCGATGGGCGGACACGCTGCGCGACCACTTCCTCGCCGCGTGCGGGGAGATCGACACCGAGGGCGAGGAGATCGGCCGGCCCGGCGAGGTGAAGTGGTTTCCCGACCGCACCTACGGGGGGCGGACCTACGTGCCCGGTGTGGCGCGCACCGACGCCGGCTTCGAGGTGTTCGGCTTCGTGTCGTTCGCCGAGGGCGGCGAGGGTGGCGGCGGGCCGAGCGGCTTCACGGGCAGCGCCGATTTCACCAGCGAGACCGTCGAGAGCAACCCGGACTGGAAGCTCGACCTCAACGACGAGGTGATCGGGACATGGCGCGGGGAGAGCGGCAAGACGGCGAAGATGACGCTCGTCTGGGGAGTGCCGATGGTCCCGGGCGGGGCGATCGTGACCGCCGAGCTGGCCAACCTCGCCGTCGACCAGTGCGAGATCTCGGAGGAGCGCTTCACGCTGATCGCGCCGGACGACTACCGGGGCGACTACCTGGAGGTGAAGCTCTGGGACAGGCGCGGCGGCCTGCTCGCGTCGGAATCGCTGTACGTCGAGGACGACGAGAGCTGATCAGCGCGTCAGCGCGGCGGGGAGGCGCTGCCTGATCTCGTCCTCGGTCAGCGGGAAGTGGCAGGCCGCGAGGCCCTCGTGGGAGGGATCCTTGTGCTCGAGCGGGGGCGCTTCGACTGAGCAGAGCTCCTGCGCCTTCGGGCAACGGGTGTGGAACCGGCACGCCTTCGGCGGGTTGGCGGGGCTCGGGACGTCGCCCGAGAGGAGCATTCGATCGCGCTTCTGCTCGGGCGGCTCGGGGACGGGAACGGCGGAGAGCAGCGCACCGGTGTACGGATGGCGCGGGTGAGCGTAGAGCTCGTCGCTCGAGGCGAGCTCGACGAGCGACCCCAGGTACATCACGGCGACGCGGTCGCACATGTGGCGCACGACCGAAAGGTCGTGGGCGATGAAGATCAGCGTCAGCCCCATCTCGCGCTGGAGGTCGCGCAGCAGGTTCAGGACCTGGGCCTGGATCGAGACGTCGAGGGCCGACACAGGCTCGTCGGCGACGAGCACCTTCGGCTCGAGCGCGATCGCCCTGGCGACGCCGATCCGCTGGCGCTGGCCTCCCGAGAACTCGTGCGGATAGCGGTTGTAGTGCTCGGGGTTCAGACCGACCCGGTCCATCAGCTCCTGCACGCGGCGCTTGCGCTCCCCCTCGCCCTTGAGCAGCCCGTGGATCACGAACGGCTCGGCGATGATCGAGCCGACCCGCCGGCGCGGGTTGAGCGACGAGTAGGGGTCCTGGAAGATCATCTGCATCTCGCGGTGCAGGGCCCTGAGCGCGTCCCCCTTGCGCTTGGCGATGTCCTCGCCCTCGAACAGGACCTGGCCCGAGGTCGGATCGAGCAGGCGCACGATCAGCCGAGCGGTGGTGCTCTTGCCGCAGCCGGTCTCGCCGACGATCCCGAGCGTCTCGCCGCGCTTGACCTCGAAGGAGACGTCGTCCACCGCCTTCACGGCGCCGACCTGGCGCTGGAAGATCACGCCGCGGGTGATCGGGAAATGCTTGACCAGGTTGCGCACCTCGATGATCGAGGTGCCGCTGGTCGGCTCGGCGACCCTCTCACCGGTCACGGTGGCGGTCACGACGCCTCCTCGGCGAGCGGCGTCGCCTCGACGGGCGCCGATGCCGCCGGCTCGACCAGCCGCCGCGCAGCGGCCGGCGTCTGGCCGGCCTGAAGGGCCCGCCAGATCGATCCTCGCACCTGAGGCTGGAGCAGGCAGGCGACCTCGTGGCCCGGGTCGTCGGGGACCGGCTCGAGGCGAGGGTCGATCCGCTTGTGGGCCTCGCGCACATACGGGCAGCGCGGGTGGAAGTGACATCCGGAGGGCCGGTTGATGAGGCTCGGCGGGCGGCCCGAGATCGGCACGAGCTCCTCGCCGCGCGGGTTGTCGAGGCGAGGGATCGACTTGAGCAGGCCCCACGTGTAGGGATGCTGGGGCGAGGCGAAGATCTGCTGCGCCGAAGCGTGCTCGACGATCCGCCCCGCGTACATGACCGCGATCTCGTCGGCGATCTCGGCGACCACGCCGAGGTCGTGGGTGATGATGATGATCGCCATCCCGAGCCGCCGCTGAAGGCCCTCGAGCAGGGCGAGGATCTGCGCCTGCACGGTGACGTCGAGCGCCGTCGTCGGCTCGTCGGCGATCAGCAGCTTCGGCTCGTTGGCGAGCGCCATCGCGATCATCGCCCGCTGCCGCATGCCGCCGGAGAACTCGTGCGGATAGGCGTCGACGCGACGCTGCGGGTCGGGGATGCCGACGAGCTCGAGCAGGTCGATCGCGCGGTCGCGCGCAGCCTGCTTGGAGACGTCGCGGTGTGAGAGGACCGCCTCCATCAGCTGGTTGCCGACCTTGTAGAACGGGTGCAGCGCGG
>Ga0209810_1004602_pt1 | contig 13157 bp, 12 predicted proteins | sample Coa_R1_7_FD_187159 | JGI IMG/M metagenome (GOLD analysis project Ga0209810, IMG submission 187159) | Surface soil microbial communities from Centralia Pennsylvania, which are recovering from an underground coalmine fire - Coalmine... | ecosystem: Environmental > Terrestrial > Soil > Unclassified...
TGCACACGTCCGCCCCCACGCGCATGCCCCCGTCGGTGATCACCGCCACCCGCCGGCCGGAACGGCGGAGGTACTCGTCCCGGGCGGCGGCGACGTCGCAGGTGGCCGTCACCTGGGGGACGCCCACTCCGAGCACCCCCCGCGTGGTGCAGGCCGCCCCCGGCCCGACCCCGACCAGCACGCCGGCCACCCCCGTCTCCATCAGCTCGAGCGCGGTCTGGTAGTGGACGCAGTTGCCGACCACGACCGGGATCGACAGCGAGCCGCAAAGCCGCTCGAAGGAGAGCTGATGGTGGGCCCGCGAGCGGTGGTGGGCGGTGAGCACCGTGCCCTGGACCACGTACACGTCCGCCCCCGCCTCCTCGACCAGCCCGGCCCGTTCCTGGGCCCGGGCCGGGACGGAGCTCACCGCGCACGGCACCCCGGCCGCCTTGATGGCCTGGATGCGCGCTCCGATCAGGTGGCTCTTGACCGGTTCCCGGTAGGCCTCGACCAGGACCTGGTTCACGTCCTCCCGCCCCGCGGTGGTGATGCGCCGGATGACCGGGGCCGGATCCTCGTACCGCGTCTGCAGTCCGTCCAGGTTGAGGACCGCGATGCCCCCCAGCCGCCCCATGGCGATGGCGAAGTCGACGTCCACCACCCCGTCCATGGCCGCTCCCCAGAAGGGGATGGACAGGGCCAGGTCACCCAGCCGGAAGCTGATGTCGACCTCGTCGGGGTCGATGGTCACCCCGCCGGGGACGAGGGCCACCTCGTCGAATCCGTAGGCACGCCGCGCCCGTCGACCGATTCCGATCTCGAGGCTCGGCTGACTTGGGCGGGTCAAGGTCTCGATGGGTGTGCGTGCTCCTCTCGCGGCGGGACGTTGATCCGATTATATTCGGACCCCGTGTCCGGCGACCGTCGTCGCCGGCGGGAGGTGAGCCCGAACCGGCTCCGGTGGAGCACGGCCGCCGGCGGCCCGCCTATGCTGGTAGCCACGCCATGGCCATGAGGACCCTCGAGTACCTGCGCGGCATCTCGGCCGAGGACTGCCGCAAGCTGCGGAGCCGCGGGATCAGGCATACCAACCAGCTCCTGCACGCGGTCACCCTGGAGATCGATCGAGAACGGCTGTCGGCGAGGACCGGCATCAGCCCCGAGCGCCTGCTCGAGTTCGGGCGTCAGTGCGCGATGCTCGAGATCTCGGGGATGGAGCGCTACCTGCCCGTCCTTCGCCGGCTGGGCATCACCGGCCTCAAGCTGCTCAAGCGGGCCGACCCGGCCCAGCTCCACGCCCGGATCGTGGACGCGGTGGGCCTGGCCGGAGCCCCGAGCCTGCAGATGGTTCAGTACTGGGTCAGCCAGGCCCGCACCTGCGACACGCTCGAGGAGCCGGATGCCCTACCGGCGCAGGTCGAGAGCCCGAACCTGCTGGACCGGCCGCCCCGCCCGGCCCGGGCCGGCTGACCGGCGCCGGGCGGCGCTCCCCTCAGGGGTAGATCCCGCGGACGGTGGTGGCGTTGGCGACCCGCTGCACGGCCAGCACGTAGGCCGCCGTGCGCATGTCGAGGCGGCGGTTGACGCTGGTGTGCAGCACCTCGTAGAAGGCCCGCGTGATCACGTGGTGGAGCTTGGTGTTGATCTCCTCCTCCTCCCAGAAGAAGGCCTGGAGGTCCTGCACCCACTCGAAGTAGGAGACGATCACGCCCCCGGCGTTGGCCAGGATGTCCGGGACCACGAAGACCCCGCGCTGCGCGAGGATGGCGTCGGCCTCGGGGTCGATGGCGGCGTTGGCGGCCTCGGTGATGAGCCGGGCCCGGATCCGGGGGGCGTTGCGCTCGGTGATCTGCCCCTCCACCGCCGCCGGCACCAGGACGGTGACCGGCAGCTCCAACAGCTCCCGACCGGCGATGTCCTCGGCCTTCTTGAAGCCGGAGACCTCGCCCCTGACCTTTCGGTGCTCCTCGAGGGCATCGAGATCCAGCCCGCCCGGGTTGTAGACCGCTCCCTTCGAGTCGCCGACGGCGACCACCCGGAGGCCGGCCTGGCGGAGCAGCCGAGCCGCGGGAAGGCCGACCTTGCCGAACCCCTGGATGGCGACGGTGGGCGTCTCCTCCCCCAGGTTGAGGTACTTCAACGCCTCCATGGTGAGGTAGGTCACCCCGCGGCCGGCCGCCTCCTGGCGACCCTCCGAGCCGCCGACCTCGACCGGCTTGCCGGTGACCGAGGCGGTCACCGAATGACCGGCGTGCATGGAGATGGTGTCCATGATCCAGGCCATCACCTCCGGCGTCGTGCCCAGGTCCGGGGCCGGGATGTCCTTCTCCGGCCCGATCAGGAGCGCGATCTCGGTGGCGTAGCGGCGGGTGACGTGCTCCAGCTCGGAGCGGCTGAGCCGGCGGGGGTCGACGACCACGCCCCCCTTGGCGCCGCCATAGGGGATGCCCACGACCGCGCACTTCCAGGTCATGGACATGGCCAGGGCCTTGATCAGGTCGAGGCTGACGTCGGGCGAGTAGCGGATGCCTCCCTTGGCCGGTCCGCGGTTGATGTTGTGCTGCACCCGGAACCCCGTGTACAGGTGCACCGAGCCGTCGTCGTGACGGACGGGGAAGTGAACGGTCAGCTCCCGCTTCACCTCGCGGAGCAGGCGGCGGGTGTCGTCCGGCAGGCCGAGGACCTCGGCGGCGGCGTCGAAACGCCGCTGCGCGATGGCGAAGGCGGATCTGGGCTGGAGCTCGACTGCCATGTGCGATGCCTCTCTTCCGGCGGGGTGGGGCCCCAACCCGGACATAGTAGTACGTCGGGTTCTCCCTCCCACGCAGAGCCCTCGCGGCCGCGGCCTGGCCGAGACCCGGGGCGAGCGAACCCTCGGCCGCGGCCCCGGCGGGCTAGGGCTGGCCCTCGCCCGTCTTCGGCGCCCGGCGCCGGCGGGGCACCTGCTCCCGGGCCCGGGACAGCCGGCGCTCGAGGTCGTCCATCCGGGCGCTGAGGGCGTCGAGGTCCCGGCGGGTGGGGATGGAGAGTCGGTTCAGCGCCCGGTCGACGGCGAGGTCGACCAGCTCCTCCAAGTCCAGGCGACCCCGTTCCACCGTGCTGGTGACCAGGGCCGCCGGACCGCTCAGCGTCCGCCTCAGGTAGTCGAGCAGGGCCTGCCCTCGCTCCTGCAGCCGCTCACCGGTGCGCTCGGCGGGCTCTCGCTTCTCCTCGGTGGTGACGATCTGGGAGAGCACCAGCGAGGTGATGTCGCGACCGGTGTCGCGCTCGATGACCTGGATGTCGTGGCCCTGCTGGACCAGCCTGGAGATCCCCTCCAGCGTGATGTAGCGGCTGGTCCGCGTGTCATACAGCTTGCGGTTGGCGTACTTCTTGATCAAGTAGCGCTGCCCGGCCATGTCACCCCCAGTATAACGCATTGCGTTATGGGGCGCGGCCCGGGGCCGGGGCCATCTCCGCCAGGAGCCGGGCCAGGAGCGCGGGGTCGATGTTGCCGCCGCTGATCACGGCCACGGTGGTCGGCCCGGGCGCGAGCTGCTCCAGCGCCGCCACCGGCAGGGCTCCTGCGCCCTCGGCCACCACCCGGGCGCGGGCGACCAGCCCGCCGACGGCGTTGCGCAGCCGCGACTCCGGGACGGTGACCCAGCGGTCCACGCAGGCCGCCAGCCGCTCCCGCATGACCGCGTCGTACGGGGCGGTGGTGCCGTCCGCGATCGTGTTGGGGACGAGCGTGGGCGGACGCCCCTCGGCGAACGTACGGGGCCACAGCGGATAGCCGTCGGACTGCACGCCCACCACCTCGGCCGAGGGGCGCAGGTGGGCGAGGGCGGCCCCGATCCCCGAGACCAGCCCGCCGCCACCCACCGCTACCACCACCCGCTCGACCTGGGGCAGCTGCTCCAGGATCTCGAGCCCGATGCCGGCGTGCCCGGCCTGCACGGCCGGGTCCGCGAAGGGATGGATGAACGCCTCGGGCTCGCCCTCCCACCTCCGGTCGGCCAGCCAGGCGAGGAGCTCCGCCCGCGGCACCAGGAGCGGGATGCCCCCGAGGCGGCGCACGCCCTCCACCTTGGGCGCCGGGGCACGGTCGGGCATGACCACCCGGCACGGCACCCCCAGCCGGCGGGCGACGTGGGCACAGGCCAGGGCTGCGTTGCCGGCGCTCACGGTCAGGAGGCCGCGCCTCCGCCGTTCCTCGGGCAGGGCCAAGGCGGCAGCGAAGAAGCCGCGGACCTTGAAGCTGCCGGTCGGCTGCAGGAGCTCGAGCTTGAGCCAGACGCCGTCGTCGATGGGCAACAGCGGGGTGCGGGCGACGAAGGGGCCGGCCCGACCCACGGCCGTCCGAATCTGCTCCAGCGAGATCACTCCCCGGATGGTAGTCGCCGCCCGCGGCCGTCCCCCCGGTCCGTTCCCCACGCGATCGGGGATCGCGCGGGGGCCCCGGTCCGTTCCCCACGCGATCGGGGATCGCGCGGGGGCCCCGGAGTCAGGCCGCCGCCAGGACCTGACGGGCAGCCCGGATCAGCTCGGCTCGGCCGCGGTCGTCGCGGGCGAAGATGCGGAAGATGGCGATTCGGACCGGCAGCCGTCGGAAGAGGTCGAGGACCCGGGAGCGCTCGTAGGTCTGGCCCAGCGGGTCGTAGAACAGGATGTCCTGGTCCTCCATCAGCGGGTTGAAGGCCCGAGACTCCTGGGCGGCCACGTCCACCTCGAACTCCGCCGAACGCAGCTCCGGGGGCAGGCGCTCGCGGATGCGTCGGGCGAACTCGGCCCCGGTGAGCGTGAGGGCGCCGCTCGGCACCTCCCGCCCCTCCACGTAGCCGGAGTAGACCAGACGCCACTTGAGGCGGCGGGCGAGCAGGTCCGCCCAGGCCCGGCCCAGCTGGTGCCGGGAGGGATCGGGCCCGACCTCGGCCCACCGCCCGACCTCGGTCATCAGCCACCAGTCGTCGAGTCGCCGGTAGGCGGGGAGTCGCTCCAGCGGATTGCCTCCGAGCAAGACGTCCATGGTGGGGGCGAAGATCTCCCGGAGCTGGAGGTCGATCCGGCGCACGGTGCGGTGGAAGTAGACCTGGTGGTACAGGTACAGCCTGGCGCTCAGGAACATGAAGAGGGCCTCGGCACCGTGCAGGTGCAGCGTGAGCCCGTGCTCCGAGATGAACGAGTAGTGCAGGATGCGCTGCACGTCCACCGGCCCCACCGCCACCCCGCACACGTAGGCGTCGCGGGGCACGTAGTCCATGTTGTCGGCCGAGAAGGGACCGACCATGAGCGCCCGGAGCGGTACCAGCCAGCCTGGCGGATGGAAGCCCTCCAGCTCCGAGCCCGAGATCAGGTAGGCCACCCAGCGGGGATCGACGCCCTCGCCTGGCTCGAAGTCGGCCTCGGGTTCGGCCCGCAGCTCCGCGATCAGGGGGGCCAGCTCCTGGAGGATCAGGTGCCGACCGATGACCTCGTGGTCCACGCCCCAGCGCGCCAGGTAATTCTCGTCGAAGAAGTGGCCGAAGGGCCCGTGGCCGACGTCGTGGAGGAGTCCGGCGAGGCGGAGCGTCTCCACCACCACTGGAGAGGAGGGGAGGTCCGGGTGTTGCCGCCGGAGCGTCGGATAGAGCCGCCTCGCCCACTCCCCGGCCAGGTGCATGGCCCCCAGGGCGTGCTGGAAGCGGGAGTGCTCGGCGGTGGCGAACACCCACCAGGCGCTCTGCATCTGGTGGATACGGCGCAGCCGCTGGACCCAGAGGTGGTCGATCAGGTCCTGCTCGGCCGCGACCCCGGGCACCCCGCCCGGCTTGGTGATCTGCACGTAGCGGTGGATGGGGTCGCTGGAGAGGTTGACCCTCCGGTAGGCCGCGGGCGGCTCGGGCCCGGTCATGAGGCGATTGTGGCAAGAGTCATGGGGATGGGATCGGCTAGGCTCCTCCTGACGTGAGCTTGCGCGGGGGCGTGGAGCTGTTCAACCAGGGCCGCTACTGGGAGGCGCACGAGGCCTGGGAGCGGGTCTGGATCCCCGACCGCCACGGTCCGGATCGCGGCTTCTACAAGGGGCTGATCCAGGTGGCCGCCGGCTGCCTGCACCACCGGCGGCGCAACCGGCGGGGTGCCCTCAACAAGTGGCGCAGCGGGGTCGACTACCTGCGTCCCTACCTCCCCCGACACCACGGGGTCGAGCTGGCTCCGCTGGTGGAGCGGGTCGAGGCCTGCCTGGCCGCGCTCGAGGCGGGCACCTGGCCTTCCGAGGCCGAGCTGCCCCGCATCGAGGTCGTCCCCGACCGGAGCCCGCCCCTCGGCCCATGAGGTCATCGGCCCGCCCCGCTGGAGCACGTGATCCGGTTGCACTTCGAGGCCGACGAGTGCGGAGGGATGGATCGCTTCCTGGAGCGGGCGCCGGGCTCGACCCTGGTGGGCAGCGCCCTGAGCGTGGTCCCTGACCGGGGCCGATGCCGGCCACGTCGCGACCCTCCAGCTGCATCATGGCGTAGCCTCCGGCCGCGGGGTCGGTCGGCTCGCCCCTCCCGCCGAAGAGGCCGCCGTAGAAGGCCCGGGAGGTCCCGGGGTCGCCGGTGGCGAGGTCCACCCAGATGGGAACGACGGGCACCGGGCGCGGTGGTCGATCATGGCTTCCGTCCTCCGGTCAGCATCCGGCCTGCGCAGCGACCGTCCGCCGGCCCCGCGTGAGTCCACCTCATCCGCCCCGCGCCTCCCGTCGACGGGAGCACGGTGCGGCCCCGGCTTCAACGATAGGGCGGGAAGCGGCGGCCGGCACCCTGCTCGACCAGTCCGCCGTAGCCCAGGCGGGCGAAGTCCAGCTCGTCCGCCTCCCCGTAGGCGAAGACGAAGGGCAGCACCAGGTCCAGCGCGGTGTTCTTGCCGAAGCCGGCGCAGGAGGCCACCCCGAGCACCACCGCCCGCCCCAGCCGGCCCAGCCAGAGCATGCTCCCGGGGTGGGCTGGGGCGCCCTGCCGCAGCAGCTCCCCGCCCGCCGCCTCCAGTTCACCGTAGGCGGCGTCCAGGGGATCGATCGAGGAGGCCCCGGCGAACAGGACCAGCTCGGCGTCGTCCCGGCGGACCTGCTCGTACGCCTCGCGCACGGCGGGTCCGCTGCGCGCCACCTCGCGCACGGCGAGCAGCTCGGCTCCGTACCAGCCCAGCTTGCGGGTCACCGCCTGGGCGAAGAGCTCCCGGGCCCTGGGCTTGAGTCGCTCCGTGACCACGACCAGGGTTCGGAGCGGCCGGAAGGCGTCGACGCGCACCACCGGCCGGGCGGCGGCCGCCGCCCGCTCCGCCTCCCGGATCAGGAAGCCCGGCACCGCCACCGGCGTCACCTTGGCGCCGGCGACCTCCTCGCCTTCGTCCACCGCCTGGCCGTCCACCAGCGTGAACACCCCCACCGCGGGCAGATGGTTGAGCCGGTCGACCGCCTCGCGATCGATCCGCAGCAGACCGCGGCGGGTGGCCACCAGGCGCACCTGGCTCTGGACGGGCTCGCCCACCCGCGTGCCCGGCCCCGCGACCGCGGCGCCCAGGCGCCGTGCCGCCTCGTCCTCGTGCACGTCGCCCTCTTCCAGCTCGGCCAGGTGGACCTCGGCCAGCGCTCGCAGCGCCTCCACGTGCTCCGGGCCGAGGATGGTGCCCTTCCTGAGCCCCGGCCCCACGTCGTGGGTCAGCACCCGGCCGGCCACCAGCTCGGGGCGGAGATCGGCCGCCCGGAGGCGAAGGACCCTCAAGGCGGGCACGCCCTGGCCGGCGGCCCGGGGGGCCGGACCCCGAGCGGCCGCGGATGCGGTGTCTCCATCGTCATCAACATTAGGCGCGCGGCCACGGCCGTGGCGGGCAGCTCATGCCTGAGGGCAGGCGCGCAGGATGCGATCGTCGTCCGGGGCCGGGTTGCCCCGACCGTCCCGGTTGCTGGTCAGCACGTAGAGGCAATGGTCCGGCCCGGCCACCACGTCCCGCAGGCGACCGTAGCCGCTGAGCACCGTCTGCTGGGCGAGGACGTGGTCCGGCCGGTCGGGGTCGATGACGAAGCGGAGCAGCTCCTGGCCGGTGAGGGCGGCGACCAGCAACGTCGGCCGCTGGCCGGGGTCGGGCCGATAGAAGGTCATGCCCGAGGGCGCCCAGGTGGCGTCGTCGCTCTCGGCTACGGGCGGGACGCGCTGGGGCGGGTTGCCGTAGTCCTGGGCGGGGCCCGCCGGCGCCAGGCCGGCCCACACCGGCCAGCCGTAGAAGGCTCCGGGTCGGATCAGGTCGATCTCGTCGTGATGGAAGAGGCCGAACTCCCCGGTGGGACCGTTGACGCTCGCGTAGAGGCGCCCCTGATCGTCCCAGGCCAGGCCCTCGGGGTTTCGCAGTCCCCAGGCGTAGACCGGGGATCCCGGGAAAGGGTTGCCGGGGGGCACCGAGCCGTCGTCGCGGATCCTCAGGATCTTGCCGTTGAGCGAGGCCCGATCGGCAGCCCGCCCCGGCACCTGGGCATCGCCGACCGCCACGTAGAGCAGGTCGTCGGGCCCGAAGGCGATGCGGCCGCCAAAGTGACAGCAACGGCCGCCGGGGATCCCGTCCAGGACCACGTGCTCGTCCACGAGTCGGCCGCCCGTGTAGGTGAATCGGGAGACCCGGTTCGCCGTGCCGGAGCTGCCGCGATGGGTGTCGTAGAGGTACACGTAGGGCGGGTTGGGGAAGCCCGGGTGAACCGCGAGCCCCAGCAGGCCGCTCTCCACCCCCGGCGCCTGCACCACGTTCAGGGTGAGGGCGGGCTGGGGCAGCAGGCGACCGTTCCGGATCACCCGCACCTGCCCCGTGCGCTCGGTGACCAGCATGGTGCCGTCGGGCAGGAAGGCCAGCTCCCAGGGGACGGTCAGGCCGCCCACCACGGTCTGGACCTGGAACCGGAGCGGCCCCAGGGGAGCGGGGGTCGGGCTGCGCGCCGGCGACGGCACCGGCGAGGGGCGGGCGGGTGGCCCCGCCTTCCCGGCTCCGCACGCGACCAAGACCAGCAACGCCAGCGCGGCCGCCGCGCGCCTCATCTTCATCATGGTAGGCGGGGCCCGGGTCCTCAGCCGTGCGACTGGGGCATGCCCGTGCGGTAGATGGCTGCCACCGAGGCGGCCTCGGGCAGCCCGCAGGCCAGGACCTCCGCCGCTGCCCGCTCGACGTCGTAGGCGACCCGCCGGGTGGACGCCTCTCCGTCCTCGATCAGGAGGTAGGCGGCGCGCGCGTCCCCGTCGAGGGGCAGGCCGACGCTGCCGCTGTTGGCCACGATCAGGTCGCCGATGTGACGGACGAAGGCCCGGTGGATGTGGCCGTAGACGGCGATGCGGGCGCCCAGGGGGGCGAAGGTGGCGCGCAGCTCGGCGTCGCCGGACTCGGGGAACACGGCCCGCCATACGTCGCCGGGGGCCGCGTGGACCAGCGCCACCTGGTCCTCGTGCCGCCACTCCAGGGGAAGCCGCTGCAGCCAGGCCACCCGGTCCTCGCCGATCCGCTCGCGTGCCCAGGCCACCCGCCGCTCGATGCTGTGGCTCTCCAGAGCCTGGTCCATGTTCCCCATCACCCCGGGCCAGCCCAGCTCCCGCACGCGATCGATGCACTCGGCCGGTCGCGGCCCGTTGAAGGCCAGGTCGCCGCCGTGGACCACCAGGTCCGGGGCCACCTGCTCCAGGTCGGCGATCACCGCCTCCAGGGCCTGGAGGTTGCCGTGGATGTCGGACACGATCGCGAGCCTCACGCTCTCAGGCTAAGCGTTCCGGCCGGGGTGGTTCGCGACCGCGGTTGGGGAGGCGGGACCCGTGGCTCGGGATCAGCGCGGTGCCCTCCGCCGTGCGCCTACACTTCGCCTCCTGGGCCATGGGCGAGCGCCTGGGAGGTGACGCATGCGGATCCTGCTGACCGGTGGTGCCGGCTTCATCGGCTCTCACATCGCCGACGCGCTGGTGGAGCGTGGCGACGAGGTGATCGTCGTCGACGACCTCTCCACCGGCAGCCGGGAGAACCTGAACCCGCAGGTGTGGTTCCACCACCTGGACGTGCGCTCCCCCCGGGCGGCCGCCCTGATCGACGAGCTGCGGCCGGACGTCGTCTGCCATCATGCCGCCCAGGTGAGCGTCAGCCGGTCGGTGCGCGAGCCCGCCCTCGACGCCGAGGTGAACGTCCTGGCCGGCCTGAACCTGCTGGAGGCGGCGCGTCGTGCGGGCGCCCGCTTCATCTTCGCCTCCACCGGGGGGGCGCTCTACGGGGAGGCCACCGTCCTCCCCACCCCCGAGGACCACCCGGCCTGGCCGATCTCGCCCTACGGCGTCTCCAAGCTCGCCTTCGAGCACTACCTGCACTGCTACGGCGCGCAGCACGGGGTCTCGTACGTGGCCCTGCGCTACGCCAACGTCTACGGGCCGCGACAGAGCCCGCACGGGGAGGCGGGGGTGGTCGCCATCTTCTGCCAGCGTCTGCTCGCCGGCGAGCCGCCGGTCATCCACGGCGACGGCCGGCAGACCCGGGACTACGTCCACGTCGCCGACGTCGTCCGCGCCAACCTGGCCGCGATCGACGCCGGCGTCAGCGGGCACTTCAACGTCGGCACCGGCCGGCAGGTCGACGTCAACCACCTCTTCCGGCTGGTCGCCGAGCGGATCGGGACCGGGATCGAGGCGGTGCATGGGCCGCCGCGGCCTGGGGACCAGCGCACCTCGGCCCTGGACTCCAGCCTGATCGCGGAGCGCCTGGGCTGGCGCGCGCAGATCAGCCTGGAGCAGGGGCTGGAGGAGACCGCGGCCTGGTTCCGGGCCCGGGTCGCGGCGGCTCGGTGAGAGGCCGGCCGGGGACCGGGCCGGACGGCCCGGCCTGGATCAGCGGAGGACGCAGCCATGGCCATGATCGATGAGGAGACCCACACCGGCGAGGAGCTGATCGCCCGTTTCTTCGACCGGCTGATGGAGCTTCGGCCGGTGGAAGCCTCGTACCACGGGCTCCATCAGCACGACCCCCGCCTGCCCGACGGCAGCCTGAGCGGCGTTCAGGAGCTGATCGCGCTGGTGCACGGGTTCGAGTCCGAGCTGGGGCGGCTGGGCGACGGCCCCGAGCTCGATCTGGCCCGCTACTGGGCCGGGCTCACCCGGTTCCAGCTCGAGGAACAGCGGCTCTGGGCGAAGCGGCCGGAGGCGGTCGACCAGATCGGGACCGGGGTCTTCCTTCTGTTCGTGCGCGACTACGCGCCGCTCGAGGTCCGGCTGGAGGCCATCGCCTCGCGACTGGAAGCGGTGCCCGCCTACCTGGCGGCGAGCCGCGAGCAGTTGCGAGAGCCGGTTCGGCTCTGGGTCCGGACGGCCCTGGACAGCGCCCGGCGCCTGCCCGAACTCTTCGACAGCGTGGTCCGGTCCGCCCCCGAGGGGCCGCTGCGGCGTCGGCTGACCAGCGCCGCCGCCGCCGCCGGCGAGGCGGTGGACGACTTCTGTGGCTGGCTCGAGGGCGAGGTGCTGGCCCGCTCCACGGAGGCGGAGGCACTGGGCGAGGAGCGTTTCGCGGCCCTGCTGGATCTCCGCCAGCTCCCGGATCCGCCCGATCGCATCCTGGCCCTGGGACGGCGGTACCTGGCCGAGTTCGAGGACGAGCGGGCGGCGCTCGTGGCCCGCCACTGGCCGGGCCGGAGGCCGGAGGAGGTGGACGAGCTGGTGCGGGCTCGGCACCCGGCGACCATGGAGGCCGTCCTCACCGCCTACGGGGAGGCGATCACGGCGGCGCGCAGCTTCGTCGAGCAGCAGAGGCTGGCCACCCTGCCGCCGGGCGAGGAGCTGCTGGTCGAGGCCACGCCCAGCTTCCTGCGGCCGGTGATCCCCTTCGCGGCCTACGAGCCGCCGGCCAGGTTCGACGCCCACCAGCTCGGCATCTACATGGTCACCCCCGGCGAGGACGGCCTCCGCGGGCACGACCACGCCTCGGTGTTGAACACCTCGGTCCACGAGGGCTATCCGGGCCACCACCTCCAGTTCGCCTGCGCCAACCAGCATCCCTCGCTGGCCCGCCTGCTCAGCGCCGACCACGCGGTCGAGATGGTCGAGGGCTGGGCCCACTACTGCGAGGAGCTGATGTACGAGCAGGGCTTCATGTCCGGCCCCGAGGTCCGCTTCGTCCAGCTCAACGGCCTGATCTGGCGGGCCTGCCGGGTCGTGATCGACGTGGAGCTCTCCTGCGGCCGCATGGGCTTTCCCGAGGCGGTGGAGATGCTGGTCTCCCGGGCCGCGATGCCGCGACCGGGTGCGGAGGCGGAGGTGCGCCGGTACACGTACACGCCCGGCTACCAGCTCTCCTACCTCTACGGCAAACACCTGCTCCTGGCGCTGCGGGAGCGGCGCCGCCGCCTCGAGGGAGACCGCTTCCAGCTCAGGCGCTTCCACGACCGGCTCCTCTACGCGGGCGCGGTCCCGGCCGCGATGTGGGACTCCCTGTTCGACTGACCCCGGGCGGGGGCACCCCACCGCCCGGGATGGGCCCTCAGGCGATCTCCTCGCTGCTGGCCGTGGTCGCGCCCGCGGCGCGCATCTCGGCCAGGGCCCGCTCCCCGTCGCCCGGCCGGGCGTCGACCGCCCTGATCCCGTCCGTGAGCACCACCACCTCGAACCCCTGGCTCAGGGCGTCCAGCACCGAGGCGCGCACGCAGTAGTCGGTGGCGAGGCCGGCCACGTACAGCCGGCGGACGCCGCGCGCGCGCAGCCAGCGGCCGAGGTCGGTGCCGTCGGGGGCCGTGCCCTGGAAGGCCGAGTACGCTTCCCGCTCGGGCTCGGTGGCCTTGCTGAAGACCTCCTGGATGGGACCCCGGTCCAGGGCGGGGTGGAACTCCGCTCCCGGGGTGCCGGCCACGCAGTGGGGTGGCCAGGGGCCGCCCCGGGCCTGGAAGGAGCAGTGGTCGGGCGGGTGCCAGTCACGGCTGGCCACGACCAGCGGCAGTCTCCGCGCAGCCCGGTTGACGGCCGGGAAGATGGCGTCGCCCCCGGGGGCGGGGAGCGCCCCGCCGGGGCAGAAATCCACCTGGGGATCGACGATCAAGAATCCCTCACCGCTATCTCGATTCGGGGGCATCGAGCGTATTATTCGCCTCGGGGCATGGATCTCAACCAACCTGTCCTGCTGACTGCCGGGGGCCTGGAGAAGCTCAAGCAGGACCTCGAGCAGGCGCGGGCGAGACGCAT
>Ga0209810_1004606_pt1 | contig 13149 bp, 11 predicted proteins | sample Coa_R1_7_FD_187159 | JGI IMG/M metagenome (GOLD analysis project Ga0209810, IMG submission 187159) | Surface soil microbial communities from Centralia Pennsylvania, which are recovering from an underground coalmine fire - Coalmine... | ecosystem: Environmental > Terrestrial > Soil > Unclassified...
GAGGCCCTCGGGGACAGGCAGCTGGAGGAGGATGCCGCTCACCTCGGGGTCCGCGTTGCACTGCTCGATCACGGCCGCGATCTCGTCCTGGCCGGCGGTCGCGGGGAGGTGGCGGTGGTGATCGGCGATCCCCACCTCGGCGCACGCCTTGCGCTTGTTGGCCACGTAGATGGCTGAGGCCGGATCGTCGCCGACGAGGATCGTCGCGAGCCCCGGCGTCCGCCCGCCTCGGTCGACCCGCGCCCGGACCTCTCGCGCGACCTGCTCGCGAACAGATCGCGCGACAGCCTTGCCGTCGATGATCTGGGCGGCCACCGGTTAGCGCTTCGTGATCGGGGCGAGATCGGCGACGAGCTTGCGCTCCGAGCGATCCTTGCTGAAGCGGATCACGACGATTCCGCCCGGCTCGAGCCCGGTCACGACTCCCTCGCCGAACGACGGATGCGCCACATCGTCCCCGAGACGGTACGCGACGGGCTCTGCCTCCGCCGCGTCATGGGCCGCCCACGACGTGAGCCGTTCGCGGAAGCCCCCCACTCGCCTTGACGGCTGCTCCTCGCGGTCGGTGAGCGCCACCGGGATCTCGGCGAGGAAGCGGCTCGGGATGGCGTAGGTGCGCGCACCATAAACGGTGCGCGCACGGGCATAGGTCAGATAGAGGTCGCGCTGGGCGCGGGTGATGCCGACGTAGCAGAGTCGCCGCTCCTCTTCGACGTCCCCCTCCTCGAGCGCGCGCGAGTGCGGGAAGACGCCGTCCTCGAGGCCGATGATGAACACGATCGGGTACTCGAGGCCCTTGGCGTTGTGCACGGTCATCAGCGTCACGAGCCCCTCGTCGTCGGTGCGCTCGTCGGCGTCCGCGATCAGCGCGACCCGCTGCAGGTACTCGGCCAGCGTGTGCTCGGCGGTCTGGTCCTCGTCGTACTCGGCGGCGCCGTTGACCAGCGCCTCGAGGTTCTCGATCCGGCCCTGCGCCTCGATCGTGCGCTCGGCCCGCAGCGATTCGAGGTAGCCGGTCTGCTCGAGCAGCTCCCCGAGCAGCTTGGCGATCGGCGGGCCCGACTGCGCCCGCTCGCGCAGGATCGTCATCGTGCCCATGAAGCGGCCGATCGCCTTGATTGCGGCGGCGCCGAGGCCGGGAACCTGGGTCGGGTCGGCGGCCACGTCCCAGATCGTCATTCCCATCGTGTTCGCGAAGCCGACCAGCTTCGCCACCGACGTCGCGCCGATCCCCCGCCTCGGCGAGTTCACGATCCTGGTGAACGCCCCGACGTCCTGCGGGTTCACGAACGTGGTCAGGTAGGCGATCGCGTCCTTGATCTCGGCGCGCTCGTAGAACTTCGCGCCGCCGATCACCTGGTAGGCGATCTCTGCCCGCCCGAGCATCTCCTGGAGCACTCGCGATTGCGCGTTCGTCCGGTAGAAGACCGCGATCTCCCGACGCGAGACCCCGGAGTCGACCAGCTCCTGGATCTCGCCGGTCACGAACTTCGCCTCCGCCTGCTCGTCGTCGAGCTCGCGCACGTGGATCGGGTCGCCCTGCCCGAGCTCCGTCCACAGCTGTTTCGACTTGCGTCCCCGGTTGCCCGCGATCAGCGCGTTCGCCGCATCGAGGATCGTCTGCGTCGAGCGGTAGTTCTGCTCGAGCTTGACCACGTGGGCGTCCGGGAAGCGCTCCTCGAAGTCGAGGATGTTGTGGATGTCCGCGCCTCGGAACCCATAGATCGACTGATCAGGATCGCCGACGACCGCGAGGTTGCGACGCTCCGCCGCCAGCAGCTCGAGCCAGCGGTACTGGACGCGGTTGGTGTCCTGGTACTCGTCGACGAGAACGTGGTGAAAGGCCTCGACGTAGCGCTCGCGGACCTCGTCGAACAGCTCGAGCACGTTTACCGCGCGCACGAGCAGGTCATCGAAGTCCATCGCGTTCATGCGGTGCAGCTCGCGCTCGTAGCTGCGGTAGACGTCGGCCACCGTCTGCTCGAAGAACGAGCCGACCAGCTGCGCATAGGCGTCGGCGTCGCGCAGGTGGTTCTTGGCATCGGAGATCTGGGAGTGGATCGCCGCCGGCGTGAAGCGCTTGGGGTCGACGCCGCCCTCGTCCAGGCAGCGCTTGATGAGCCGGCGGGAGTCGGCCTGGTCGTAGATCGTGAACTGGCGCGTGTAGCCGAGGCGGTCGGCGTGGGCGCGAAGCATCCGCGCGCAGGCGGCGTGGAAGGTCATCACCCACATCGCCCGCACGCGGCGCCCGACGAGCAGCTCGACGCGGTCACGCATCTCCCCCGCCGCCTTGTTGGTGAACGTGATCGCGAGGATCTCGCTGGCCTGGGCCGTCCCGGTACCGACCAGGTAGGCGATCCGGTGGGTCAGGACCCTCGTCTTGCCCGAACCGGCGCCGGCCAGGATCAGAAGCGGGCCCTCACCGTAGGTGACCGCCTCCCGCTGGGGCTGGTTCAGCCCCTCCAGCAGGGCGTCGATCTCGGTCGGGGTCTCGCTCATGCGCCCCGACCAATTTAATCGGCGGGGTGGTCGAACCAGATCTCCTCGCCGATTTGCGGGCCGCCTGCGCGGCGGTGGCCGCCTCGGCGCGGCACGTCCGGATCGAAACCGAACGGGTCGCGGGCTATGCGGCGTCGCTGCCGCCCCCACGCCGCATCGAACCCGCGCGGCCGCCGGCTCCCTCAGAGCGTGAGCCGTGTGCCGCGTACTGGTTGACGCTAGATGCGATCAACTTCGGCTCGGGCTGGTTTCCCACCCTGCGCAAGGAACCCGGCCGATCGGGCTACCAGACGATCGCGGGAGGGCTGCGGGCGAGGTTCGAGGCGCGCGGGCCATGGAGTGCCGAGGAGCTGGCGGCGATCTCCGGTGACGAGGTGGCCGGCGCCGTCGGGCAGGACCCGGCGCACGAGCTGATCGAGCTGTTCGCCGTCTCGCTGCGCGACCTCGGCGCTCGGATCCGGGATGGCTATCACGGCTCGTTCAGCGCGCCGGTCGAGGCGGCGTCGGGCTCAGCTCCCCGGCTGGTCGAAGAGCTGGCCGGCTGGGCCTGCTTCAGCGACGTCTCCGAGCACCTGGGCCAGCGGCTTCCGTTCCTCAAACGCGCCCAGATCGCCGCCGCCGACCTGCAGCGTGCCGGCGTCGCGACCTTCTCCGATCTCGACCGCCTGACCATGTTCGCCGACAATCTCGTCCCCCACGTGCTTCGCCTCGACGGGGTCCTGCGCTTCAGCCCGGAGCTGGTGCGGCGAATCGAGAACGGGGAGCTGATCGAGCACGGCTCGCCCGAGGAGGTCGAGATCCGTGCCTGCGCCGTCCATGCAGTCGAGCTGATCGTCGCCAGCGCACCCGCCTCCATCACCGCCGCCCAGGTCGACCAGCTCCTCTGGAACCGCGGCCAGGAGCCGCGCTACAAGTCGGTCCCCCGCCACCGCTCGCGCTGCACTGCCTACTGAAACAGCTCAGGTTCCTCCGCTTCGGGCGCTCCAGCACCCAAACGGGAGGAACCTGCCGAAGAACGGCGCGCGACTGTCAGTCCCGGTCCATCGCGTCGGCGCGCGCGTCGGCGATCGCCTTCGCACCGGGCTCGCCGACGAGCAGCTCTGGCCGGATCGTCCCGCTCGCGACCAGATCGACAGCCGGATAGCGACCGGCGCCCGCAAGCCGGGCATCGAGCGCGATCACCGTCGTCTCGCCCCCGATCGGCTCACGCGCGGTGGCGATCACGGTCAGCGACCCGCCGCCGACCAGGTTCCGCGCGGACGCCATCGCCCTGCGTGCGGCGTGCGGGTGCAGCCCGTCGAGCGTGTCGATCAAGACGACCGTATCGGCGCCCCGGGCCGTGATCCGCCGTGCCTGTTCGACGACCAGCTCGACCACGTGATCGAGCGCGTCGGCCGATGCCGCGAAGCCGAGCGCCGCCGTCGGCGTCAGACGGCCCTCCGCGGGCCACTCCGAGAGCTCCTCGGGTCGTACCCCGGCGAGCGCCACGAACAGCTGCAGCGCCTCATCGGCGGCGAGAGCGTCGGCGAGCAGCCGCAGCGCGCGCGATTTCCCGGCCCGCGACCCACCGACGATCGCCACCCGGGAGCCCCGACCGAACGGCGTCAGGAACTCGATCGCCTTGAGCGTGGGCTCATCCGAGCCGAGCCGGAAGCGCTCGGTGGGAAACGCGCTCGGCAGCTCGTCGAAGCGCACGCCGTCGGCCTGCTCGGACGCGGGCCGGCCGTTGATCGTGTCGATCCGGATCAGCGACGCGAAGCGCTCGGAGCGCCGGGGCGGCCGCTTGGGTCCGGAAACGCGGTCGCCGCCGACCAGCTCGCAGCGCTTGACCTGGGCTGCGGAGATGTAGATGTCGTCGTCGGTCGGGTCCGGCGGCGCGACGCGCAGGAATCCCGAGCCGTTGGCGAGCAGCTCGACGACACCTTCGACGATCGCTCCATCCTCCTCCTGAGCCGGGGCTTCGCCCTGGGCCTCGGAGGGCTCGGCCTCCGCCTCTGCGGCCGGCTCCTCGCGCGTCCGCCCACGGCCGCCGCGCCGGCCCCTGCGCCGCTTCCCGGCGGCCGCCCGCGCTTCGGGCTCGTCCTCCTGAGCTTCGCGCTCGTCAGCCGGAGCCTCGGGCTCGTCCTCCTGAGCTCCGGGCTCGTCCTCCCGAGCCTCGGGCTCGGCCGCAGGCTCGCTCTCCTCTTCGGTGGCCGGCTCGGCACCCTCCTGCCGCGCGACGATCCGGTCGATCAGCTCAGCCTTGCGCAGACGGCGGAATCCGTCGATCGACAGCTCGCTGGCGATCGCGTGAAGGTCTGCCAGGGGGCTGCCCTCGAGCGCGGCCCGGTCGAGAATTGACATCGTTCCTCCTTGGATTGATCGGTTGGCTCCGGCCGCGTTGGGGCAGCGGCCGGCGATTCCCGGTAAAGCCTAACGTCTCTCCCAGCGGAGCTCGTCGGCGAGGCGCGCGTCCGACCCCAGCTCCAGCTCCTCACCGAGCACTCGGTGCACCGCGAGGAAGTCGGCTGCCGCGGCGACGTCGTGGACGCGCACCACGTGTGCGCCCGCCGCCATACCGTGGGCGAGCGCCGCCAGCGTCCCACCCAACCGCTCCCTCGGAGCACGCCCCGTGATCGCACCGATGAAGTCCTTGCGCGAGATCGCGAGCAGCAACGGCCGACCGAGCGCGTGCAGCTCCCGCAACCCCCGCAGCACCTCGACGGTCTGCGCCGGCGTCTTGCCGAAGTCCGGGCCGGGATCCAGGATCAGCTGCTCGAATGCCACCCCCCGCGACAGTGAGAGCTCGATGCGATCGGCGAGAAGCGCCTTGACGTCGGCCAGGACCCTCCCGTCCAGCGATGGATCGAACAGCTTCTCCTTGGGCGCCGCCCGGGTGTGCATGACGACAAGGCCCGCTCCGGTCTGCGCGCACACGTCGGCCAGCTCGGGGTCGCGGAGCGCGCTGACGTCGTTGACGATCGCCGCGCCGGCCGCGATCGCGGCGCGGGCGACCGCCGGCTTGTAGGTGTCCACGGAAACGAGCGCGCCGAGCTCCCCTGCGACCCGCTCGATCAGCGGCACCACCCGCGAGATCTCCTCCTCCGCCTCCACGGCGGGGCGATTGGTCACCCCCGACTCCCCGCCGATGTCGATCACGTCGGCGCCCGCCTCGAGCTGCTTGCGCGCCAGCTCGACGCGGTCCTCCAGGCTGCGGACGCTCCCGTCGTCGGAGAACGAGTCCGGGGTCGCGTTGACGATCCCCATCAGCCAGATCCGCCCACCTAGCTCGAGCTCGCCGCGGGCGGTGCGAAGCACGAGCTCGTTCACGCGCGGCCCCAGGCGCGGTAGCAGACCGATGCCTCGAGCATCGCGGCGTGGGCGCGCTCGCAGTCTGGACACCCCATCAGGTGCTCGCGCACCAGCTCGGCCTCGCTGGGCTCGAGCTGCTCGTTGTCCTGGCGGCGGGCCAGCGCCCGCAGGCAGCGCTCCCAATCGGCGCAGCCGCCCCCCTCCTCCGGCTCGGTGCCGCGAAGTCGTGCTCGCAGAAGCAGGCGTGCCCGGGCCAGGAGCAGGCCGGCCGCGGCCGCGTCGAGGCCCATCACCTGACCGGTCTCGGCGTGCGAGAGCTCGAGCCGCTCGCGCAGGACGAGCGCTTCTCGCTGCCGGTCAGGCAACGAGCCGCTCGCCGCCGCGACCTCGGCCGCCACCGCCTCGTCGAGCGATCGCCCATCCGGGCCAGCCGCGCCGGCAGGCGGCCACGTCGCGGTCCGGCGCCGGCATTCCCGCACCGCGCGGGCGAGCATCGCGACGCGGTCGTCCGGCCCCGCGGTGAGCGCGGCGACCGCAGCCTCCCGTGCGACGACCGGCGAACCGAGCAGGCGCCGGCAAAGCTCGGCCACGTCGGCCACCAGCTGTCCCTCCGCCACCCCCGGCTCGCTCATGCTGCGGCACCGATGCCGTCGAGCGAGGCCTCTTCGTCGAACGCTGCCAGCTCGGCCTCCAGGCGCTGATCGCTCCACTCGAGCTCCGCCCCGAGCAGCTCGGCGATGCGCCGCGTGCGGTCACGCGCGACCCCGGTCAGCTCCCTTGCGGCGAGCAGCCCGAGCCGCGTTCGGCGCATCAGGACATCGGCCAGGGTGCGCGCCTGCTCGTTGCGCACCGCGTACATGGCCTCGGCGGTCAGATCGGGCAGGCCCGGCAGGACGGCCTCGGCGAGCTCCGGGCGCTCGGCAGCGAGCGCCAGCACCCTTTCGGCGTCGTGCCCGTAGCGATCGGAGAGCGCGGCGTAAGCGTCTTCCGCGACGCCGCCGACGCGGGTCAGGCGGTCCGGCTCGATCATCTGCCCGAGCGGGATCTCGTGCGTGCGGCAGGGCGCGAAGCGCCCCTCGCGCTCGACGAGCGCGTCGACCGCCATCTTGGCCATCCGCCGCCAGGTCGTGAGCTTTCCTCCGGTGATCGTGATCATCCCGCTCGAGGTCTCGTAGAGCTCCGCCTTGCGCGAGATGTCGACCGACTTGCGGCTGTCGCCGGTCGAGATCAGCGGCCGCACGCCGGCGAACGCCCCGGTCAGGTCGTCCGCCCCGAGCTCGCACGCGAAGAAGGTGTTCACCGCATCCAGCAGGTAGGCCACGTCCTCGGCGGACGGGCGCACCCGGTCCACGTCCCCCTCGTAGTTGTTGTCGGTGGTGCCGATCAGGCTGCGGCCGAGCCAGGGCAGCGCGAACACCGTGCGCCCCTCCCCCGCCGGCACGATCGCCCCAGACACGAGCGGCAGATCGACGGGTGACAGCGTGATGTGTGTGCCGCGGCTCGGGCGGATCGTCGGAACCTCGGCCTCCGAATGGAGCTCTTCGGGACGGATCCGGTCGGCCCACACGCCGGTCGCGTTGACCACGTTGTCGGCACGCACGACGAACTCCGCTCCGCTCGATCCGTCGCGCACGCGCACTCCGGCGGCTCGCCCCTCCTCGTGGGCCAGCTCCACCACCTCCAGCCGGTTCGCGCACACCGCGCCGAAACGCTCGGCTTCGGCCAGAACCGTGAGCACGAGCCGGACGTCGTCGGTCTGGCAGTCGTAGAACAGGTAGCCCCCGGTCGGATTGCGCCGCTCGAGCGCAGGGAGGAGCTCGAGCACCTCCTCGCCCGAGATCACCCGGTGACGCTCCGGGCTCCAGTCGGCCTCCTCGAGGCCGGCCGCGGCAGCCCGGCGGGCCGCCCGCCGCGCCCGCAGCCGCGGCGTCGACATCACGTCGTACATGTTCAGTCCGATTCCGACAAGCAGGTCGGGCCGCGCGCCGTCGAATGCCGGCACGACGAGCCTCAGCGGGCGTACGAGGTGGGGAGCCAGCTTGACGAGCAGCTGGCGCTCGAGCAGCGCCTCGCGCACCAACCCGAGATCGAAGTTCTGCAGGTAGCGCAGGCCACCGTGCACGAGCTTCGAGGAGCGACTGCTCGTGCCCGACGCGAAATCGGCCTTCTCGACGAGCGCCACGCTGAACCCCCGCGAGGCTGCGTCCAGGGCCACGCCTGCGCCGGTGATCCCGCCGCCGATCACGACGACGTCGAACGGCTCGCCCTCGAGCGTCTGGAGCGCCGCCTCGCGACTGAGCATCGGCTCAGGTTAACCGTGCCCGCGCGCCGGGCAGCGGCGGGGCTTCAGCCCTGGGCGCGACGGTACAGGCCGACCATGATCTGGTACATGGCCGGCGAGGTCTCCTGCCAGCCCGGGCAGCACGTCGGTCCACCGACATCGCTGATCCCGATCTCGAGGTGCGGCGCACTCGAGATCCCCACGTCGCCGCAGCCGACCTCGGCGATCGGCTGTCCCGCCTTGACGTGCGCGCCGACCTTCACGAGCGCCGGCGCCGCGTGCCCGTAGTAGACGTAGCGGCCGGCGTACGGCCCCGAGGCGACCTTCAGAACAGGAGCGTACGGGCCGAAGCCGCTGATCCCCTCCTGCACGATCGTCCCGGCCGTGACCGCGACTTCGGTCACCTTCGCTCCACAGGCGTTGCCGTAGGTTCCGATGTCGACGCCCTGGTCGAGGGTCCAGTCCGACGGCGGCAGCACCCGCGAGACGGGCGCGAGCGGGAACACCCAGCTCGTCGAGCTCGGCTGCGAGCCGCTCAGCGAAGTTCCGCCTGATTTCGCCTTCTTGGTGTCGCCTGCCGCCGAGCTGTTGCCGGTCGAGGGGTTGGCGGCCACGACCTTGTGGCGCTTGGCCGCGGCGCGGACCTTGGCCCGCAGTGTCTGGGCGGTGCTCTGCCCGACCACGCCGTTGGCGGGCCGCAGGCGGGCGGCGCGCTGGAACAGCTCGACGCCGCGCTGCGTCGAGACCCCGAAGTAGCCGTTCACGGGGACCCGCTCACCGAGGTAGGTGAGCCAGGTCTGAAGCGTCTTGACGTCCTGACCGCGGTCGCCGCGACGCAGCACTCGCGAGAACACCTGACTTCCGGCGCTCACCATCCCCTTCGGAGCGGTGAGTCCGGCCCCGCCGCTGGGCCCGCTCTTGGCCGGGGCCGAGGTGGCGCCTGCGCTCGGGGCCGCGCCGCCGCTCGGAGCCGTCGCCGCCAGGGCCGGTGCCGCGGCGAGCGCGGCCGCAGCCACCAGGCCCAGCAGGAGCAGCTTCAGAGCGGTTCGGCGGTTGGCGTTGCTCAGCATCATGCATGCGCCCGGAAGGGCGCTGTTCATCCTTGGCGCCTGTCGCCTGCGGGGTTAGCTGACGGGCTAGCGCTGTTGCTCGCGCTTCCCGCGGATCACCGCGGGATTCGCCCCAACGACTGGGTTCCCCGCTCCCCGGTTCGGCGGACCGGAGATTCGGCGCTGGAAAAGCTAACAAATGCTTCGGCGCGCCGGGAGAAGTCCTGAAGGCCTGAAGGCTCGCTTTCAGAACAGCGACGTGCGTCAGGAATGGGCGGGATCGGCCACGCCCTGCTGCTGGCGCTCGCGGATGATCTCCTCGATCCGCCCCACGGTCTCCTGCGACATGCGGCGGATCTCCCAGTGCGTGAGCTTGATCACGAGCATCGGCGAGGTGGCGACCACGTCCGCGTTGCGGGGCTCGCGGGCCAGCAGACCCATCTCGCCGATCAGATCGCCGGGCCCGACCGAGGCGATCCGCTCGCCGCTCTTGAGCACGTCGGCGGTTCCCTCCTCGATCGCGATCAGCTCGGTCGAGTAGTCGCCCTCCTTCATGAGGATCTGTCCCTCGGCGATGCTGGTCTCGTTCGCAAATGTGGCCAGCCGCTTGGCCTCGGTCTCGGAGAGCTGCGAGAACAGCGGGATGGCGGTGAGGCGCTGTGGATCCATGCTCATGCGGTCACTCCTGGTCGAATCGTTGCCGCGACTCTATTAGAGACCCTGCACCTCGGCCACGATCTCGGAAACAGACGCCTTTGCGTCGCCGAACAGGAGCGAGGTCTTGGGGTCGTAGAACAGGGGGTTGTCGATGCCGGCGAAGCCGCTCGCCATCGAGCGCTTGAGCACAACCACCGCTCCCGAGCGGTCGACCTCGAGGATCGGCATCCCGTAGATCGGCGAGCCAGGCTCGTTCTTGGCCGCCGGGTTCGTCACGTCGTTGGCGCCGATCACCAGCGTCACGTCGGTTCGCGTGAACTCCGGGTTGATCTCGTCCATCTCCTTGAGCAGGTCGTAGGGCACGTCGGCCTCCGCCAGCAGCACGTTCATGTGCCCGGGCATCCGCCCCGCGACCGGGTGGATCGCGAACTTGACCTCGACGCCCTTGGCCTCGAGCGCTCGCTCGAGCTCGCGCACCGCGTGCTGGGCCTGCGCCACCGCCATCCCGTAGCCCGGCGCGATCACCACCTGGCGCGCGTATGACAGTTGGATCGCCACGTCCTGCGCGCTGGTCGAGCGGACCGTGCCGCCCTCGGTGCCGCCGCCTGCCGGCGCCGCGACCGCGCCACCGAACCCGCCCGCGACGATCTCGGGCACGGAGCGATTCATCGCCTTGGCCATCTGGTTGGTGAGGATCGTGCCCGACGCGCCGACGATCATCCCGGCGACGATCATCACCGTGTTGCCGAGCGCGACGCCGGTGGCCGCCGCCGACAATCCCGTGAACGCGTTCAGCAGCGAGATCACGACCGGCATGTCGGCGCCACCGATCGGCAGCACGACCATGTTCCCGAGGATCGCCGCCGCGACGAGGATCCCGAGGATGAACAGCGCCTGCGAGTGGACGCCCGCGTACAGCGCGATCGCCGACCCCACGCAGACGAGCAGCAGCGCCAGGTTCAGCACCGACTGAAACGCGCCGGGCAGCTTGATCGGCCGGCCGGGGAGGATCTCCTGGAGCTTCCCGAACGCGATGTTCGACCCCCAGAACGAGATCGAGCCGACGATCGCGCCGAACACCTCGAAGAACTCCGAGCGCAGCGGATACCCGCCGCCGAACGCATGCCGATACTCGACCCACGCGATCAGCGCCACGGCGCCGCCGCCGACGCCGTTGAAGATCGCGACCATCTGCGGCATAGCGGTCATCCGCACGTTGAGCGCCGCGGGGATGCCGATCGCCGTCCCGATCACGAGTCCGAGCACGATCAGCCACCACGTGTCGGAGCCGCTGAACTCGTGGTTGCGCAACAGCGTCGCGATCACCGCGATCGCCATCCCGACCGCCGCGATCTTGTTGCCGCGGACCGCCGTCCGCGGGCCGGTCAGCCCGGTCATCCCGTAGACGAGCAGGATGAAGGCGACGATGTAGAGGCCATCGATCGCGTTGCGGCCGATCGCCGCGGGAATCAGCATCTACGCCTCGCCTCCGGGCGCGTCCGACGAGTCCGCGCCGGTCGAATCCGGTGTCTTCGGTGGGTCCTTCTGCTTGAACATCCCGAGCATCCGGTCGGTGACCAGGAACCCGCCGACCACGTTGATCGTCCCGAACGCGACCGCGATCACCAGCAGCAGCTTCTCGAACCAGCCGCTCGACTCGGCCATCAGCAACAGGCCGCCGAGCACGACGATCCCGTGGATCGCGTTGGTGCCCGACATCAGCGGCGTGTGCAGCGTGTTCGGGACCTTCGAGATCACCGTGTAGCCGACGAACCCGGCCAGCACGAGCACGGCGAGGTCGATTACGAGTCTGTCCACGTCGGTAGTCCTCCTGCCTTCTCAGCTGACGCCCGCGGCCGCCTTCGCGCCCTCGTGCACGATCTCCCCGTCGCGCGTCACACACGCGCCCGCGATCACCTCGTCCTCGAAGTCGAGCTCGAGCCGGCCTTCCTTGATCATCAGCTCGAGCAGCGCCTGGATGTTCTTGGCGTACATCGCGGACGCGTGCTCGGCCAGCGTCGAGGGCAGGTTGAGCGGCGCGATGATCTTGACGCCGTGCTCGATCACGGTCTCCCCCGGCTGACTCAAGGCGCAGTTGCCGCCCTGCTCGCCGGCCAGGTCGACGACCACGGAGCCCGGCTTCATCTTCTTGACGGCCTCCTCGGTGACGAGGATCGGCGCCCTCCTGCCCGGCACGAGCGCGGTCGTGATCACGACGTCGACCTTGCCGATCGCCTCCGCCATCAGCTCCTGCTGGCGCGCCTGCTGCTCGGGGGTGAGCTCCTTGGCGTAGCCGCCCGCCCCTTCGAGGTCGCCGCCGAGGTCGAACTCCAGGAACTTCGCACCGAGCGACTCGACCTGCTCCTTCACCGCACTGCGCACGTCGAAGCCCTGCACGACCGCGCCGAGCCGGCGCGCCGTCGCGATCGCCTGAAGCCCGGCGACGCCGGCACCGAGCACGAGAACCGTGGCCGGCCGGATCGTGCCCGCGGCGGTCATCAGCATCGGGTAGTAGCGGCCCAGCTCCATCGCCCCGATCAGCGCTGCCCGGTAACCGCCGATGTTCGCCTGCGAGGAGAGCGCGTCCATCGACTGCGCCCGGCTGATCCGCGGCACCGCCTCGAGCGCGAACGCCGTCGCGCCGGTGCGGGCGATCGCGCTGATCCCGGCGCCATTGCTCAGCGGCGCGAGGAAGCCGATCAGCACGCTGTCGCCGCCGAGCCGGGACACCTCGTCGTCCGTTGGCGGCGCGACCTTGACCACGACCTCCGCCCCGAACGCCTCCGCAGCATCGACCAACCGGGCGCCCGCCTCCTCGAAAGCCGAGTCCGGGATCAGGGCTCCGTCCCCCGCCCCGCGCTCGATCAGCACCTCGTGATCGGATCCGGTGAGCCTGCGCACGACCTCGGGTACGAGCGCGACGCGCCGCTCCCCTTCGGCCGTCTCCTTGGGGACACCGATCTTCATGCGGCGCCGGAGGGTACAGGTTGAAAAACGTTCACGTTCGGAGGTGTGTCACACGCCGACGGGCGCCAGCGCGAGGGCCACGAGCACCCCCGCATCGGCGCTGAGCGGCCGCAGATCCGGCACTGGCCGCACCCGGATCTGGCGCCCGTGCGCGGCGCGGTGCCCCCTGGGCGCCCGGGCATGACGGACTGTCCGGTGCCGCACCGTTCGTGCCGGTGGCTTGTGTGCCACCGGCACGACCACCACCGCCCGGAGAGGCGCGATCGGCAGCGCGCGTCCGGCCAGCGCAAGCTCCGCCTGGGCGGTCACCCACACCGGCGTCTGGTTTTGGCCGCGCGCGTACGCGACGTGGCCGTCGGGAGCGATCAGGCGACGGAGGTAGGCCTGACCGCGCCCCGGGTCGCG
>Ga0209810_1004611_pt1 | contig 13134 bp, 12 predicted proteins | sample Coa_R1_7_FD_187159 | JGI IMG/M metagenome (GOLD analysis project Ga0209810, IMG submission 187159) | Surface soil microbial communities from Centralia Pennsylvania, which are recovering from an underground coalmine fire - Coalmine... | ecosystem: Environmental > Terrestrial > Soil > Unclassified...
CGTTATCCCCATCCTCTTCGGGATGTCGGTGGTGGTGTTCGCCATCATCCGGCTGGTGCCGGGGGACCCGGTGGCGGCCGTGCTGGGTCTGAACGCGACCCCGCAGTTGATCGAGCAGACCCGGCACCAGCTCGGGCTCGACCAGCCGCTCTGGGTCCAGTACCTGCAATGGCTGGGCGGTATCCTGCACGGCGACTTCGGGCGCGACTATCGGAGCGGGCACCCGATCGCGCAGCTGCTCGCCCAGACGCTCCCGGTGACCTTCGAGCTGATCGTGCTCTCGATGCTGATCGCGGTGGTCGCCGGGGTCGGTCTGGGCACGGTCGGCGCGGTCTGGCGGGGCCGTGTCCCCGACCGGGTCGGGCAAGTGCTGAGCACGCTCGGCATCTCCGTGCCCGACTTCTGGCTGGGCATGATCCTGATCCTGGCCCTGGCGCTGGCACTGGGCCTGTTCCCATCGTCGGGATTCACCCCGCTCACCGACGACCCCCTCGACAACCTCTGGCACCTGGTGCTCCCGGCCTTGGCCCTGGCCACCGGGCTGGCCGCGGTGCTGGTTCGCATCACCCGGTCGGCGATGCTGGAGGTGCTCGACCAGGACTTCCTACGCGCCGCCCGCTCCCGGGGCCTCTCCGAGCGGGCGGTCGTTCTCGGCCACGGGCTCCGCAACGCGGCGGTGCCGATCGTGACCGTGATCGGCATGCAGTTGGGCTACCTGTTCGGGGCAACGGTCGTGATCGAGAACGTGTTCTCGGTGCCCGGTCTGGGCCGGCTGATCCTGGACTCCACACTCGCCCACAACTACCCGGTGATCCAGGCGTCGGTCCTGGTCCTGGGGGCGGTGTTCGTGCTCACCAACCTGCTCGTGGACATCGCCTATACGGTGATCGACCCCCGAGTGGCTCGGCCTGCCGGAGCCTAGCCATGGCGCTGGACGCAGCCCCCATCTCCCGGCCGGCACCGCGCCCGGTCGCCTGGCTGACGGCGAACCTGACGCCGCCGCTCGTGGTCGGGCTGGCCATCATCGGCCTGGTCCTGCTGGGTGCGTTCCTGATCCCGGCGCTGTCCCCCTTCCGCGCCGACCAGATCAATCCCAAGAACTCGCTGGCCGGGCCCAGCCTCCTCCATCCGCTGGGCAGCGACGACCTCGGCCGCGACGTCCTGGTCAGGGTAATGGTCGGCTACCGGATCTCGCTCGCGGTGGCGGCCGGCTCGGTGCTGCTGGCGCTGATGGCGGGCCTGCCCCTGGGGCTGGCGTCCGGCTACCTGCCAGGCCTGGTCGACAACCTGATCATGCGGCCCCTGGACGTGCTGATGGCGTTCCCCGCCATCCTGCTCGCGGTCGTGGTCATGGCCGTGCTCGGCACCGGCACGGCCGTGGTCGTGATCGCGATCGGGATCGTGTACACACCGATCATCGCCCGGGTGATGCGCGCCACCACGCTGACCGCCCGGGACGAGCTCTACGTGGAGGCGGCGCGGGCCCGGGGCGCGTCGGCGCTGCGCATCATCACCACCCACATCCTGCCCAACAGCCTGGGGCCCGTGATCGTGCAGGCGTCGATCCTGCTCGGGTTCGCCGTGCTCCTGGAGGCGGCGCTCAGCTTCATCGGGCTGGGCGTGCGGCCGCCCACGCCATCGCTGGGCCTGATGCTGTCCACCGAGCGGGATTTCATGACCCAGGCGCCGTGGACGGTGGTGTCGCCGGGCGGAGCGCTGATGGTGCTGGTGCTGGGCTTCAACCTGGTCGGGGACGGCCTCCGCGACCGGCTCGATCCGCGCGGGAGGGCACGGGTGCGGTGAGCGAGGTGCTCGCCATCGAGGCGCTGACCGTGACTTACGGACGCGGACCGGTGGTGCGCGCACTCTGGCTGCGGCTGGCGCGGGGCGACGTGCTCGGCCTGGTGGGCGAGTCGGGGTGCGGCAAGACCACCCTGGGCTGGTCGATCCTGGGGCTGTTGCCGAGAGGTGCCCAGGTGGAGGGCACCATCCGATTCGAGGGCGCCGACCTGTGGTCGCTGGACGGCCGCGACCGGCGAAGGCTGCTCGGCGACCGGCTGGCGATGATCCCGCAGGGCGGCTCGGGCGCGCTCGACCCCCTCTACCGCATCGGCGACCAGATGGTGGAGACGGTCCTCGCCCACCGCCACGTCTCCCGCGCCGAGGCCCGAGCCATGGCGCTGCGCCAGCTCCGCGCCGTCGGCATTCCCGACCCCGAGGCCAGGCTGGCGTCCTACCCGCACGAGCTGAGCGGCGGCATGCGCCAGCGGGTGTCGATCGCCATGGCGCTGGTGCTGGACCCGTCCTTGCTGATCGCCGACGAGCCCACCTCGGCCCTGGACGTCACCATCCAGGCCCAGGTGCTGGCGCTGTTCCGCGACCTGATCCACGAGCGCGCCGGAGCGGCGATCGTCATCTCCCATGACCTGGGCGTGATCGCCCAGCTCTGCAACCGGGTCGCCGTCATGTACGCCGGCCAGATCGTCGAAGAGGCGCCGGTAGGCCAGCTCTTCGCCGAGCCCCGCCACCCCTACACGAGGAGCCTGCTCGCCGCCCACCCCGCGCTGGGGCGGCAGGGCGATCGGCTGGCGACGATCCCGGGCACGGTGCCCGATCCGGCCTCGCCGCCCACGGGCTGCCGGTTCCGTCCCCGCTGCCCGGTGGCGGTGGCCGCCTGCGGTCGGGAGCCGCCGTGGGTCGAGCGGCCGGGCGGTGGCGTCCGTTGCGTGCACCATGCCGCGGGCTGAGCTGCTCGGCGCGAGCGGCCTGACGCGGGAGTTCCCGGTGCGTCGGCCGTGGATCGAGCGGCTTCGCGGCGGCCGACCCCCCGTGGTCCGGGCGGTGACCGACGTGTCGCTCTCGATCGCGCCCGGGGAGACGCTGGGGTTGGTGGGTGAGTCCGGCTGCGGCAAGACCACCCTGGGACGGATGCTGGCCGGCCTGCTCCGGCCGACCGCGGGCCAGGTGCGGTTCGAAGGCACCGACATCGCCACGCTCGACGCGGCCGGGCGACGCCGGCTCCGGCAGCAGATCCAGATCGTGTTCCAGGATCCGTTCACCTCGCTCGATCCTCGCCAACCGGTGTCCCGGATCATCCGTGAGCCGCTGGACATCCACCGCATGGGGAGCCGGCGGGAGCGGGAGCGGCGGGTCCGGGAGCTGATGGACCAGGTGGCGCTGCCCGCACGCTACGCGGGGGCGTATCCCCACGAGCTGAGCGGCGGGCTGCGCCAGCGCGTCGGAATCGCGGCCGCCCTGGCCTCGCGACCGCGGGTGATCATCGCCGACGAACCGACCTCGGCCCTGGATGCGTCGGTGCAGGCCGAGATCATCAACCTGCTCCTCGACCTCCAGGCGACGACCGGCGTGGCCTACCTGTTCATCTCCCACAACCTGGACGTGGTCCGCCACGTCAGCCACCGGGTCGCGGTCATGTACCTGGGACGCATCGTGGAGAGCGGCAATGGCGACGCCGTCTACCAGACGCCCAAGCACCCCTACACCCGGGCGCTCCTGTCCGCCATCCCCGTGCCCGACCCGCGGGTGCCGCTCCGGGCGGAGGTGCTGGAGGGAGAGCCCCCCTCGCCCGTCCGGGTCCCCTCCGGCTGCGCGTTCCACCCCCGGTGCGCGCTCGCCACCGCCGAGTGTCGGCGCGTCCCACCCCCGGAATATCGCTTCGCCGGCGGTCAGGTGGCGCGCTGCCACGTGACCGCCGCCGAGGAGGGGGCGCGCGCCCCGGAGCGAAGGGAGGCGAGCGCGTGAGGGGGACGATCGTGGCGGGGGAGGGGTCGCCGGGACCGCCCTCCCCGAAGGCCGGCGGATCCGGGCCGAGACGGCCCGGGCGGCCGGACGCGGCCAGGGCGGGGGCCTGGATCTCGCCGACCAGGGCACCGGCCCCGGGCCGGTGGGTGGGGCCACGCCGGCCGGATGGCCGCGAGCATCGGTCCCGAGCCCGGCGGGGCGACGCCCCGCCTCGACCCGCGCGGCTCGAACCGGAGCCCGTGGCGCCGGCGGGCGAGTCGCGATCCCGGTGCGGTTGCACCCGTGCGGCGCCGCGGCGCCGCGCGGCGGTCCCCGGTGGGAGGTTGAGATGCGCATCGACTCATCGACGGCGGAAGCCGTGATCGGGCTGATCGACGCCGACGTGCCACCCGGCGACGTGCCCGTGCTGGCCGGGATGCTGCGCGCCCACCTGGCCGCGTTCGAGGCCCTGGAGGGGCTGGACCTCTCCGACCTGGAGCCGGCGGCGCGCTTCGAGGCGGCGTGGGATGCATGAGCTGGCCCGGATGACGATCGCGGCCGCGTCCCGGGGCCTGGAGCGGCGCTCGTTCAGCGCGCTGGAACTCCTCGATGCGGTGCTGGCACGGGTGGAGGAGACGGAGCCGCGGCTGCACGCCTACGCGCGGGTGACGGCCGACGCCGCGCGTCGGGAGGCGGCGGCCGCGGACCGAGAGATCAGCGTCGGGCGGCGGCGCGGGCCCTTGCACGGTATCCCGGTCGCGGTCAAGGACCTGTGCTACACGGCCGGGGTGGCGACCGAGGCCGGCTCGCGGGCCATGGCCGGGTTCGTGCCCTCGTTCGACGCCACCGTGGTACGGCGGCTGCGGGAGGCAGGGGCGGTGATCGTGGGCAAGACGGTGACCCACGAGTTCGCCTACGGGCAGAACATCCCCGTCACGCGCAACCCGTGGCACGAGACCATGTACCCGGGCGGGTCGAGCGTGGGCTCCGGGGTCGCGGTGGCGGTGGGATCGGCGATGGGCGCGATCGGGACCGACACCGGCGGCTCGATCCGGGTGCCGGCCTCGATCATGGGCATCGTGGGGCTGAAACCGACCTTCGGCCGCGTCAGCCGCCACGGGGTGCTGCCCTTGAGCTGGTCCCTGGACCACGTGGGACCCCTGACGCGCACGGTCGAGGACTGCGCGATCATGCTAGGCGCGATCGCCGGGCACGATCCGCTGGACCCGATGTCATCGGCGACGCCGGTGCCGGACTACCGGGCCGGGCTGGAGGAGGGCGTGGAGGGCTTGCGCCTGGGCGTCGATCGGGACTACTACTACGGGCCCGGCGTCGACCCGGAGGTGGCGGCGCTGGTGAGGGATGCGGAGCGCGTGCTGGCCGCGGCCGGAGCCGAGATCGTACCCGTCGTCATCCCCGAGCTGGCCCACGCCACGGTGATCGGCATGACGCTGATGCAGCCCGAGGCGAGCGCGGCGCACCGGGAGCGGCTGCGCCGGCGCCTCGCCGATTACGAGGACGGAACCCGGCTCATGCTGGAGTTCGGGAACCTGATCCCCGCCGCCCACTACGTGACCGCGCAGCGAGCCCGGCGCTGGTTCCAGGCGGCGATCCGGGACGCGTTCCGCCGGGAGCGGCTGGACGCGCTCCTGGCCCCGAGCCTGCCCATCCCCACCATGCCCAGGGAGGAGTCGGTCGGCGACTTCCTGGGCGGCACCGAGGGCCGCGTCGACCTGTCCGGCCTGATCAAGCACGGCATCGTCGCCAACGTGGCCGGGCTCCCGGCCCTGAGCGTTCCCTGCGGGCTCGCGGCCGGCCGCCTCCCGGTAGGCCTGCAGATCGTCGGCCGCCCCTTCGCCGAGGCGACGGTCCTTCGCATCGGCCGTGCGCACGAGGTACGGACCGACTGGGTCGCCGTCCGCGACGCCGCGTTGATGGGGAAGTCCCGGTGAGCCCGGCCACCGGTCGGTCCGGCGGCGAGACGAGCGCCGAGGCGCTCCAGGCTGGCCCAGCGGCACCTCCGACCCCCGGCGTCCCCGAAGGACGTCTCGGCCCCGGAGGTCGGTGGGCCACCCGGTCGGGAGCGTGACTCGGACCGCTCGACGACGGGCTCCTCACCGCCGGGACCGGGCCACGGCCGGTCCCGGGAACGGACCCTTCGCCCACCGGCGCCACCGCCGGGCGTCGTGATCCCTCAGGCTGAGATGGCGACGGTTTCGTCCTTGAGGAGGAGACGATGAGGGACTGGGATCGGGTTCGAGGGACGGTGGAGGAGGTGGTCGAGGCCGGCCTCGAGGACCTGCTGGGGGCGCTTCGCATCCCCAGCGTCAGCGCCCACGGTCGTGGGCTGGAGGAGTCGGCAGCCTACCTCCGGGACCTGCTCCAGCGCGACGGCTGGCGGGCCGAGGTGGAGGAGGTCTCGGGCAACCCGATCGTGCTGGCCGAGACCGGGGACGGCGATCCCGGCCTGATCCTCTACGGTCACCACGATGTCCAGCCCGTCGACCCGGAGCCGGCGTGGGAGACACCGCCCTTCGAGCCGCTACTGCGCGACGGGCGCATCCGGGGCCGCGGGAGCGCCGACAACAAGGGTCAGTTCTTCTGCCACATCTTCGCCGTGCGCGCGATCCGCCGAACCCTGGGCCGGGTGCCGGTCCGGGTACGACTGGTCCTGGACGGCCACGAGGAGATCGGGAGCGCGGAGCTGCCCGAGTTCATCGCCCGTCGACGCCCCCAGCTCGAGGGCGCTCGCTTCTGCCTCACCGCCGACGGTCCCACCCGGCTCGAGGGACGGCCCGAGGTCGTCTTCGGGGTCAGGGGCGCGCTCAAGCTCAAGCTGACGGTCAGGACGGCCGACACCGATCTCCACTCCGGGAACTGGGGAAACCTGGTCCCGAGCGCCGCCTGGCGCCTGGCCTGCATCCTGGCCGAGCTGAAGGGGCCGGACGGTCGGGTGCGGGTGCCCGGGTTCTACGACGATGTGGTGCCTCCGACCGAGCTGGAGCGCCAGGCGCTGGCCGAGATCCCCTTCGACCCCGAGGCGGCGCGCCGCTCGGTGGGGGCGGCCCGCCTCGACGGCCCCCCGGACGTCCCGGCCCTGGAGCGGCTGATGTTCCAGCCCACCCTCACCGTGAACGGCATCGAGGGCGGCTACCGGGGCGAGGGGTTCAAGACCGTGATCCCGAGCCAGGCCTCCTGTTACCTCGACGTCCGGCTGGTCGTCGACCAGCGGCCCGAGGCCATGCTCGAGCTGCTCCGGAACCACCTGGCCCGGATCGCCCCGGAGGCGGAGCTGGAGTACCGCGGCCATTACCTGCCCTCGCGGACGCCGCTCGACCGGCCCGAGGCCGAGGACGTGCTGGCCGCGGTCGAGGCCGGGTTCGGCCGCCGGCCGCTTCGGGTCCCCTGCTCGGGCGGCTCGCTGCCCGACGCCGCCTTCGCGGTCGGGCTCGGGATCCCGGTCTTCGACGTCCCCTACGGCGCTCCCGACCAGCGCAACCACGCCCCCAACGAGAACCTGCGGCTGGAGAACGTGCGCCAGGGCACGGCGACCACGGCTGCCTTGCTCCTGAGGCTCGCCGGGAGGTGGTGAGCGGCGGAGCCGGGGCCAGGGGCCGTGTCCGCCTCCGGTGGAGGTCGGCGCGCGATCGCGAGCGCTCGCCGGCCGGCGCCGGCTCGGCGGGCCGACCTCGCCTCGCCCATCGCGCCCGTCGGTGGACGTCGACCCTATCGAGAAGACGACGCCTGCGATGGGCTCCGGCTCGCCAGCTGCACCGCCCGGCGGGCGCGCTCGAAGAGCCCATTCCGCTCGCCGGAGCGCGGCACCAGGCAGGACCCGATGGCGACCGCGGCGGCGCCGGCGGTCAGGTAGCCCGGGATCTCCTCGATCTCGATGCCCCCGGTGGGAACCAGCGGGATCCCGGGGAGCGGACCCCGCAGGGCGCGCAGGTACCCGGGGCCCACCGGGCCGGCGGGGAAGACCTTGACCATCTGAGCCCCGGCGCGCCAGGCCCGCAGGACCTCGGTCGCGGTCAGGGCTCCGGGCACCACCAGCAGGCCCGCGGAGCGCGCCGCCTCGATCACCGACCGGTTGACCTCGGGCGAGACGATGAAGCTGGCCCCCGCCCGGCGGGCCGCCTCCAGATCGTCCAGGGTCAGCACCGTCCCCGCCCCGATCGCCACCTCTCCCGGCCAGCGAGCGCTGAGGGTGGCCAGCGCCTCGGCCGCGCCCGGCGTCTCCATGGTGACCTCGATGGCACGGACCCCGGCCTCGACCAGCTCGTCGGCGATCCCCGGGGCACGACCCCCGTCGTCCAGGCGCAGGATCGCCACCAGGCGGCTGGCCAGGATGAGGTCCTTGGCCTGCTCGGCGCTGATGGCGCTCATCGGATGACGGTCCTCCGGGTGGGGCCGGGACCGAGCGCTTCCAGGTCCTCGGGGCCAGCGACGAGCACGTCGCCGGGGACGGTGTGCTTGAGGGCGGCGGCTCGCGCCGCCAGGTCGGCCGCCTGGTCGAGGTCGGCCCCGGCCAGCCGGGCGGCCCAGAAGGCGCCGGCCAGCGCGTCGCCCGCGCCCAGGGGATCGACCACCTCGGCCCGGTAGTCGGGGCTGGACGCGACCCGGTCCCCGACCGCCGTCACCTGCTGCTCCACCAGCCGGGCCTCGAGCTGGCGTCGGGTGCCGACCACCACCAGCCCCACCCCGAAGCGTTCCCGCACCGCCCGGGCCAGCGCCACCGGCTCGCCATCCATCGCCAGCACCAGCCGCAGGTCGAAGGCGGTGGCGAAGAAGACGTCGACCAGGGGCAGCGCCTCCCGCACCGCCCGGACGGCCACGTCCGGCGACCATAGCCGCATCCGATAGTTGAGGTCGAACCCTGTTATCAATCCCTGGCGGCGGGCGGCGGCGAGCGCCTCCAGCGCGGCCGCGCGAGGACCATCGCCGAGGGCGAGGGTGATGCCGGTGGTGTGGAATCCGGCCGCGCCGTCGAGCGCCGTTGACCAATCGAAACACCCAGGGGAGAGCCCGGTGGCGGCGGATCCCATCCGCTCGTAGAGGACCTCCCCCGGCCGCGGGATCGCTCCCCGCTCCACGAAGTAGACCCCCGTGCGTCCGGCCGGCTCCCAGTCGATCATCGTCTCGACCCGGTGCGCCAGGGCATGGGCCTGGATGCGCCGGCCAAGCGCCGTCGCGGCCAGGCGCGAGACCCACCTCGCCCGGCCGCCCAGGCGGGCGAAGGCAACCAGGGCGTTGAGCTCGGCGCCACCGACCTCCACCTCCAGGGAACTCGCCTGCTCGAGGCGCTGCCGGCCCGGCGGCGAGAGCCTGATCATGGCCTCGCCCAGGGCGACCAGGCAGCCGTCAGGCGCCGGGATCAACGACGCCGCCCTCGGGGGCCTCCTTGTAACGGGTGGCCCACTCCACGCCCTGCCAGGTCAGCATCCGCACCGGCTCCAGGTGGAACAGCCAGCGCCGCTGACCCAGCGTCGGGGCCAGGTAGCGGGGACCGTTCTCCCCCAGGTACCGAACCGCCATCCGCTCCGCGATCCCCACCCAGCGACCCCCAAGGTTGGGCTCCTCCACCAGCCGGGCCCGGCACTGGGCGATCACCTTCCGCTGCGTCCCCACCTCGTCGACGCTGACCGCGCAGCGCGGGTCCCGCCGCAGATGGCGGGCCCAGACCGAGCGGGCACGGGGAATGACCCACCAGCCCTCGCCGTCCCACTCGTGCCAGACCGGGATCACGTACGGCCACCCCTGCTCGTCCAGGCAGGCGAGCCGCATGAGGTGACCCTCGGCCAGGAAGCGGTCCAGCTCCTCTCGCTCGAGCCGCCCGATCTTGCCCCGCCAGCTCTCGTCCTCCGTCATCCCCTCATCTCCCCACGCTCACCTCCTCGTCACCGTGGTCCTGGCGCAAACGCGCCTCGCCGCGGTGTCCCAGCCGCCGGGAGAGCTCCTCCGCGGCCGCCCGAACCCGGGGACCGAGCTCGAGCGCGCGCTCCCGGGTGAGCCGGTGCTCGGGCCCGGCCACGCTGATGGCGGCGGTCACCCGGCCCTCCTCGTCCAGGACCGGCGCGCCGACGCAGCGGACGCCGGCCTCGTTCTCCACGTCGTCGATCGCGAAGCCCCGCTCGCGAACCCGCTCCAGCTCGACCTCCAGCTGTCCGAGCTCGACGATGGTGCGCGGCGTCCGCCGCTCCAGGCCCGCCGTCACCGCTGCCCGCACCAGCTCCTCGCCGGCGAAGGCCAGCATGGCCTTGCCCAGGGCCGTGCAGTGGAGGGGGTTGGTGCCGCCGATCTGGGAGACCATGCGCAGGGCGTGCGGGCTCTCCACCTTGTCCACGTACAGCACCCGGCCCCGGTCGGGAACAGCCAGGTGCACGGTCTCCCCGGAGAGCTCGACCAGGGCGTGCAACAGGTCGGCGGCCTCGGCCCGCAGGTCGAGGGCGCCGCGGAAGGCCGCCCCCAGCACCAAGCACTCGGGGCCCAGGCGGTAGCGGCCCCCATTCCTGCAGTCCACCAGCCCGAAGTCGAGCAGCGGACCCAGCAGACGGAGGGTGGTCGGCTTGGGCAGGCCCACCCGGCGGCAGAGCTCGGCCAGCTGGAGCCCGGTGGGGCTGTCGGCCAGCACCCTGAGGAGCAGCAGGCCCTTGGTCAGCGCCTTGGGACCGGTGCGGTCGACGCTCCCCCCGTGGTTGCGTTCCCCGGGAGTCACGGGCTAAGGTTATCAAAAATGGACCGCCGTTCCAAATTTGACGACGGCCGGACCGGATCGCAGCGAGGGAGGGGCGGGTGAGCACGTCGGGCGGCGTGGTCGCCCTCGCCCGTCGCCTCATCGAGGCCAGGAGCGACAACCCTCCCGGGGATGAGCGGCGCATCGCCGAGGTGGTCTGCGCCGCGCTCGCCGAGCGCGCGCTGCCCCGGCCCCGCATCCTGGCCGGCCACGCCGAGCGGCCCAACCTCCTGTCGACCCTCGACTTCGGGCCCGGCGGCCGCCACCTCTGCCTCTGCGGCCACCTCGACACCAAGCCTCCGGGCGAGGGCTGGAGCCTCGACCCGCTCCGGCCGCGGGTGATCGACGGGGAGCTGTACGGCCTCGGTGCCTGCGACATGAAGGGGGCGGTGGCGGCCATGATCGAGGCGGCGGCCGAGCTCGCCGCCCGGCCTCCGGCCCGGGGCCGGCTGAGCCTCCTCCTGGTCGCCGACGAGGAGCGCGGTGGTCTCCACGGCGCCCGCTACCTGGCCGAGCGCGGCCTGGTGGAGGCGGACGCGATCCTGATCGGGGAGCCAGGAGGGCTGGAGGCCGACTGGGACCAGCTCCACCTGGTCAGCCGTGGGATCGCCAACCTCTCGATTCGCGTCCTCGGCGACCAGGGCCACTCCAGCCTCTCGGATCGGATCGGGCTGATCAGCGCCACCCAGGAGGCGGCCCGCCTCCTCCTCGCCTTCCGGCGCTTCCGGCCCCGCGCCCCCCGGAGGGCCTGGCCGGGATGGCGGGTCACCGTCAACCCGGGGGTGCGGGTGGAGGGAGGGGTGGACTTCGGGGTGGTCCCGGGCCAGGCCCGGTTCGCGGTCGACGTGCGCACCCTGCCCGGGATGACCCGAGCGGCGTTCGATCGGGACCTGGCCGACTTCCTGGCCCGGCAGCGGGAGAGGAACGCCAGCCTCCGGGCCGAGGTCGCCTTCGAGCCGGCGCCCCGGGACTGGCTCCCCCCCACCGAGATCGCCGCCGGGCACCCCCTGGTGCGCTGCCTGGAGTCCGCCCTGGCCGAGGTCGTGGGGCGGCGGCCGCCCCGGGCGGTGTTCCCCGGGACCACGGACGCCGCCTGGCTCCAGGGCTTGGCCGGCATCCCCACCCTGCCCGCCGCCGGCCCGGGCCTCCTCCCCCGCGCCCACGCCCCCGACGAGCGCGTCTCGGTGGCCGCCCTGGAGCAGGCGGCGGCGGTCTACGCCCGCACCGCCCGCCGGTTCTGCACGGGAGGGGAGGGCTGAGGTGGCCACGACCACCGACCGCCGGGTCGAGGAGGCGGCGGGCCAGGGCCGGTTGGGACACGTCCGCGAGCTGGCCCGAGCCGGGCTGGAGCCGCTCGCCTCACTGGCCGGGGTGGGGCTGGTGCTGCTGGCGGCGGCGATCTTCGCCCCCCACTTCTACTCGGTCCAGAACCTGGGCAACGTCGTCCGACAGATGGGGTTCCTGGGCGTGGTCGCCCTGGGCCAGACCTTCGTGCTGCTGGTCGCGGGCATCGACCTCTCGGTGGGCGGGCTCCAGGGCCTGGCCATGGTCGCCCTGGCCCAGATCACCCGCGGCCACGACGCCATGCTCCTGCCCGCCATCGGCTTCGCCTTCGCGGCCGGGGCCGTCGCCGGGCTGGTCAACGCCGCGCTCGTGGTCGGCCGCCGGGTGCCGCCCTTCGTCGCCACCTTCGCCACCTTCGTCCTGATCGAGGGCCTGCTCCTGCTCTGGACCGGAGGGGCGCCCAGCGGCTCCATCCCCCCGGGCATCCAGGTGCTGGGGGCCGGCAACCTGGGACCGATCCCCGTCCCCGCGGTGATCGCCGCCGGGCTGATCCTGGTCGCCGCCTTCGTGCTGCGTCGCACCGGCTACGGCCTCTGCGTGTACGCGACCGGGGCCAACCGGCTGGCGGCGGCCATGTCCGGCCTGCCCACCCGAGGCGTGATCGCGTCCACCTACGTGATCAGCGCCCTGCTGGCCGTGCTCGCCGGGCTCATGATCTCCGGCTACGCCGGCTACGTCGACACCTACCTGACCCAGAGCCTGAACCTCGACTCGATCGCGGCCGCCATCGTCGGCGGGACCAGCCTGCTGGGCGGCCGGGGCGGCGTCGTCCGCACCCTGGCCGGCGTGGTCCTGATCTCGGTGGTGGTCAACTTCATGGTCATCCTGAACGCCGGTGAGGCCGGGCAGCTGCTCATCGAGGGGCTGGTGATCATCCTCGCGGTGCTCCTCCAGATGCGAGGTCGCGCCGCGCGTTGACGATGAAAGGAGGTACCGCATGCACGTGAACCTCGCCCGCTGGCGGGCCGGAGCGGCCGCCGCCACGCTGCTGGGGCTGGTCGGGGTCGCCTGCTCGAGCGCCAACGCGCCCCCCTCCAGCGCCGCCGGCCACCAGGGCTGCAAGAGCGCGTCCGCCCTCCAGGCACAGCTGGTCCAGACCTGGCATCGTGACCAGGCCGAGCTGGGCGTGCCGCAGATGGCCCCTCCCGCACAGCGGATCTGCATGGTCGACACCAGCAAGTTCAAGAAGCCCGGGCCCTACCACATCGCCTTCGCCTCCCAGGGACCGACCAACTCCTGGGCGGTCGAGTACGACGCGGCTCTCAAGCACGAGGCCCAGACCCTGGGCATCGACGTGCTCTACGCCTCGGCCAACG
>Ga0209810_1004613_pt1 | contig 13131 bp, 6 predicted proteins | sample Coa_R1_7_FD_187159 | JGI IMG/M metagenome (GOLD analysis project Ga0209810, IMG submission 187159) | Surface soil microbial communities from Centralia Pennsylvania, which are recovering from an underground coalmine fire - Coalmine... | ecosystem: Environmental > Terrestrial > Soil > Unclassified ...
TTCCACAACTGAGCACCGGCGCGGTGGCGCAACTCCCATTGCGATGGACGGATACGTTTCGCGCCGTGGTGAACCCGTTTATGGACGGCAGCGAGGTCATGCTGAGTGACGCGCCGGCTACGGGAGTCGCGTGGAATCTGACTTACACGGGATTAGCCGAATGCGAGCGCCAGACACTACAGCGGTTTTTTGAGCAGACGCGGGGAGGGCTGAAGACATTCACGATGCTTGATGCCGCCGACAATCTACTGGCCTGGAGCGAGGATTTCACGCAGTCGTGCTGGGCGCCGGGACCGCTGCTCCGGATTACCCCCGGCGCGGCCGATCCTTTCGGGGGCACGGCGGGGATGACAATGACCAACACGGCGCAAGCGAGCCAGGCGGTTTCGCAACAGATCAACGGTCCCGGTGGTTATCGGTACTGCCTGAGCGTGTATGTCCGGTCTGATGTCCCACAAACGGTTTGGCTGACGCAGAGCTGCAACGGAGCGACGCTTCGGGATGAGGTGATCACGACGGGATCATGGAGGCGCTCGGCGATGTCGGGAGCCGTTTCGGGCGGAGACGGTGTCGCGTTCGGAATTCAAGTGCCCAGTGGCGCGCAGGTGCAGGTATTCGGAGCACAAGTGGAGGCGCAACCCGCGGTGGGCACGTATAAGCGGACCTCAATCAGCGGTGGTGTGTATGAGAATTGCCGATTCGACCAGGACGAATTGCAGATGACGGCAACTGCGCCGGGAGTTTACCGGTGCGCGTTGCGGATCAGAACCACGGGGCAGACGCCATGGCGACGATAGACGAACTGAAGCAGGCCGAGATTTGCGATACGCCGATATTCCTGTTCGACTTTGCACTGCCGGGCGGCGCGACGGAACACTGGAGTACGCATGCGATCACGGTGGCGGGCCAGGCTTATGTGCAACGGGTGCTGCGGCACAACGCGTTTCAACTGCGAGCCTCGCTGGACACGGCCAGCAATGGGTCCGCCGGGCTCACGGTGGTTCTCGCAAATGCCGACGGGATCTGCTCGGAGGTGGAGCAGGAATATGGATGGAAAGGCACGCGGGTCACGGTGTCGTTCGTGTTTGCCGATGCTGTGTCCGGGACGCCGACATCGGACGCGCGGGTCGTCTTTACCGGCATCGCGGACCCGGTCCAGGAGATCACGGAGAGCACCTGCCGGTTGAGCTTCGCGGATCGCATGAGTCTGCAACGGGCGTACGTTCCGCAGGTTCGGATTCAGCGGCAGTGTCCGTGGGTGTTTCCGGCAAGCGTGGAGGAGCGGCAGGAGGCGGTCAGCGGTGGCGGCAAGGGGACGTATTCACGGTATTACGCCTGCGGATATTCGGCGGACGTGCCGGGTGGGTGCGGAAACCTGGACAATGGCGCCGCGTTTCAGTCGTGTGACCATACCAGGGCGTCGTGCCAGCTGCGCGGTATGTGGGATTCCGATACCCAGAATCGCGTAACGCGGCGATTTGGAGGACTGGAATTTGTACCGTCATCGATTCTGGTGAGAAGTTATGGCGATCGGTCCTATCATTGGTCGGTGGTAAGTGACAACAAGGCTCGCTATAACGACTACGTTCCGCTGACGTATGGAACAGGGTGGTACACTCCGCCGGTTGTCTTTGCCCGTAACGATGGCAACCTGACCCGCATGGAGGTTCTGCTGGGGCTGGGGCATATTTCCGGTGTGCTGAAGGTTGTAGTGAACAACATCGAAATACCCGCGGGACAGCCGGGAACGAACATGACCGCAACCGGCTGGTTCACGATGCTCGGCAGCGGGGTGCGAGACGGGACCTTCGACCCCGATTACACAGACGGGAAGGGAAATTTCAGCGGCGATCCGTACGGCAGCATGGCATATCTTTCGGTGGTTGTGCCGAACCGAATTTCGGATGGGACGACACTACCGCATATCGACATTCTGATTCAGGGTTTGCAGTTGCAACAGTACGATACCGCAGGACACGCGACAGAGTTCGGATACACGAACAACCCCGCATGGGTGCTGCTCGACCTTCTGCGCAGGAGCGGATGGAGCTCGGAGGAGATTCATGCCGGGGCGTTCGCAACAGCCGCAGCGGTTTGTTCAACGCCGGTGCAGACAGCGGACGCGCATGGGAATCCGACAAGTGTTCCGGCTTACTCGTGCAATCTTCTCCTGACGACGCGGCGGAGCGTTGGCGACGTCATTCGGGGGATCAGAACTGCCTCCAACCTATACTTCGCCACCGGACCTGACGGAAGGCTGGAACTGCATTGTGAGGGTCCGCTTGGAAGCCAGCAGGGAGAGAAGCCGGCAGGCACGAACAGCGTGGCAGCGTCCGGGCCGGGCTGGCCGGCGTACGAGTTCGGCGATAACGCGATCTCAGGGATTCTTCGAAACGCGGACGGGAGCTCGAGTCTTCGGGTGTACTCGCGATCGATGGCGGATACGCCGAATTTCGTGAGCATCGAGTTTCAGGACGAGCTGAATGAGTACCAGCAGGACAGCCTTTCGATGTTCGATGCCGATGACGCCGCCTTGTGCGGGCAGGAGATCACCACGGCGTTGCCCGCCATCGGTTTGTCGAATTTTGCGCAGGCGGGACGGGTCGCGGCGTTGTACCTGAGTAAGTCGCTTCAGGGCAACCGCTACGTCTCGTTCTCCACGAGCTTTCGCGCCGTCTCGCTGAACCCGGGGGACCTGATCGCGATCACGTACTCGAAACAGAACTGGACGCGGCAACTCTTCCGGGTGGTGACCATTGCACCTGATCTGAACTACCGGACGGCGATTGTAACCGCGCAGATTCACGACGATCAGTGGTATGGGGACGGTCCGGGCGGCGGCAATGGCAGGCGCCAGGCGGCTTTCGATACGGGAATACCGCGGCCGCTGATCGGGTCGGTCATAACCGCAGCGGGCGACACGGAATTCGGTATTACAGAGGCGGATACACAGCGGACGGATGGGAGTGAATTCTACACGTTGTCCGCGGCGTTTACGGCGCCGAGGAAGCCAGCGCCATCCACGGCTGGAATTCCACTGGTGAGCCTTGGCGTGCAGACGAGCGCAACGGGCGGCACACTGCCCGGCGGCACGGTACGTTATTACGCCGTGAGCGCGGTCGATTCGGCGGGCAACGAAAGTCCGCTGTCCTTCCTGGTAATGGCCATGATTCCCGCTGGCGCGAGCACAAACACGGTTGAGTTACAGGGAATGAGTTTCTCGAGGGACACGGCGAGCTTCAATGTCTATCGAGGGACCAGCGGAGCCGATCTGCTGCAGATAGCCACAGGCGTACATCCGGCGCCGACGTTCACGGACACGGGGCTTCCCGCCATGGCGGTTCCGCCGCCCGATATGAACTATGATCACGCGAACTTCTATTGGCGTTATGAGCTAACGCCCGAGGCCGCGGCGGAAACGCACAGCAGCACCACCGTTGGTAACTCCGCGTTGCAGATGACGGTCAATGAGTTCAGCGGGTACCTGGTGCGGATTACCGGCGGGACAGGGGGCGCCCAGGAGCGGACGATCTCAAGCAATACGGCATCGACGCTGACCATCACCGGGTCGTGGGACACGGAGCCGGACTCAACCAGCACGTTTGCCGTAGTTGAAGCCGGATGGCGATTCGGCGCGACGGGCGCATCGGGGCCAATCAGCTTTGACGTCCCTCCTACGGCGCTGTCGTTCGTCGAGATTTGCGGCCGCTCGGCAAATGTCCGGGACGAGGAGTGTGCGATTGAAGTCTCACCCGTGACGCGCTATCTTCTGGGGGGCGGGACAGCGGACAGCGGCGTACCGGGGGCGCCAATATTCGGGCTGGACTGGGCCGGAGATGGAACTCTGGTTGTTGCCGGGATTGCTTTTCCAAGCCTCACGAACACGGCATCGATCACGTCCGGCACGTTTACGATTCACTTCTGGGATGAATTCAGTTATCCGACGCAGTACGCGGTCACGACAGCGCTGACCCCGGACACGGCGTCCCTGAGCGTCAACGGACCGGCGATTCCGAGCGGAACGTCGGTGATGCAGATTGAATCCGAGTTAGTTCAGGTCAGCAGTATTTCGCCGACGGGCGGGTTGACAATAACGCGCGGAGCTTATGGGACACAGGTGGCCCCGCACGCGACAGGAACACCGGTGTACCCGCTTGCCAGCAGCACCTTCGTGCTGCCGTTCGTCCGGAACTTTTTCGGCAGCGAGGCGAGTGGCGATTACAGCTACACCATCACAGCGCCCCACATACGGGCGGCTGCCGCGGAGCTGTTCGTGACGAACTCATTCGGCAACAGCGACGTGAGCAGGCGCAATCTTCTGGACACTCTGGATAACGGAGTTCGGACGCTGGGCGGGGGGCAGATTGCGCTGCAGATACAGGGTATTGTCGCGGTGCAGACGAGCGCCGTGCCGCCTCTCTTCGTCGACAAGAGACGTGCGATCCGCGATGTTTATGCGGTGGTTGGGCGGGCTCCGCACGGCGGCGCAGTTACTCTGAACGTGACAGTGAACGGCAACATTCTGTGTCCTCTTACGATAGCGGATGGGACAACGGTATCGGGTAGTGTGGACGGCTTCGGACTGGGCCCAATCGATGAGGGCGCCGAAATCAATATTGATGTCACCTCGGTGCCAGGCGGGGCGGATGACGTGACCGCGAGCGACCTGACCGTAATGATCCGGTTCTGAGCCATGGAGGCGCTACTTCAGAAACTTCAGCCGGATCGCGACCTGCAGTGTTACTTCCTGACTCCGTCGGCGATCGCCGCGCTAAGCGGGGCCAGCGCCGACGGCTTTACGATTTCGGGAACATGGCGGCAGCAGTTCGACTGGGCAGTGCTGGAATGGAATCGCGACAACGTCTTCGAGCACCCGCCGTTCCGCAATCTGCCGGATGGCGATCTGAGCGGCGTCGTGCTGTCGTACCGCGAATCGCGGCAGAACTGCATTGCCTTCGACTCAGACGTTTACCCCACCGTTGACTGGCCGTACCTGCGCGTCTTTGTGGATACCGGCGCGGGCGACGAGGTTTATTGGGCGCCGCTGGCAGACTACTCGTGCCCCGCAGACGGAGAGGTAGAACCGGCCACAATCGAACTGACGCTGACCGGCACGGCGACGGGAAACGATTACGTTGGATTTTCGTTTCTGGACCAGCACTACACGCATCAGCTTTATGGCGACGACACGCTGGAGAAGACGATCAGCGCGCTGGCCGATGCGGTAAACGCGTTTTCGCACATCATGACGGCCGTGGTCACGGGGCCGACGACAATCCAACTTTCGTACATGGGTACGTCGGGGAAAGCCGGCGCGAACGGCAATCGCGTTGGCGTGTATACGTATGTGTCCGGGTCAAAATCGGAGAAGTGGGACAAGACCAGTGGCCTGCTGCAGGGAGGCAAATCGCCGAGCAGTTGGGACGTTCGACTGGACTTCAGCGCCCTGAAGGACCGCGACGGGAGGACAATTCCCACCAACTCGGTGAGGAAACTTCGCTGGACGTGGGCAGCGGATATTCAAACAGGAGCATACTCGCGATCAGAGTTCCAGGTATCGGTGACGAATTGGGTGGTAAGCGGGTCCAATACCGCGTACCTCGTTAATGGCCCGAACGGGTTTCGTATTGAGGACGACGATGCTCGGATCAGATACTCGGGAAACTGGACGTCCGCAAAAGGAAACTTTTCAGGCGGCACGATTCATTTAACGCAGACCGCCGGTTCGGCACTGACCTGTACGTACCAGAGCGCGTCCGCTCACTCGCTGTATGTGGGGACACGATTAGCGTTCAATGCAGGGACGATTCAAGTCAGCGTGGATTCCGGCAGTACGCAAACGATTCAGCTGAACCTTGCCGGCGAAGATATTCTGGCGAGGAAGCGAATTGCGGAGCAGTTGCCTGCGGGCAGGCATACAGTACAAGTTCAGAGCACGACTGCGGATGGCGTCGTTTACTTCGACTTTCTCGAAGTCGTTGTGTCAACGGCCGCCCTTCCCGGTATTCCCGCAGAGCCCGTTTTGGGTATGGCTACCGATTGGGATACCGAACACTGTCTCGCTCTGGCCCCGGAGCGCACAGCGTGGATGATCCAGTCGCTGGGGTTCCATGGCCGAGTGAATCACTATGCCGGCGCGTTGTGGTTTTTCGAGCTGGTCAATCCGGAAAACGTGTACGCGACTGGAACGTTAACCTTTCTGGGAACTCCTATACCGAACTCGATAACTGCGGTACTGGTGGGGCGACAAGGCGCGCAGCCCACGACGCTCTCGCACGTGAACCTCTACGGAGATACGGCAGAGACGATCGCGAAGGCCTTCGAGCTGATCCTGAATCAGGGTTCGACGGCTGTATGGGCAAGCGCGGACGGCAATGTACTCACGCTGCAATCGCGATCGCTGGGCGGCGATGGCAATGCCATTACGATTTCAGGAGCAGGCGATTCCGGTTTGCAGGTGATCGCGTCCGGGGCGACGCTGGCGGGTGGAAAGGACGGCGCATGGCTAACGGACCTGAACGCGACGCCTCGGCTTAACCGCGCGGCACGGGACTGGTCAAAGTCGTTCTTTTCGACGCTGCATTCATATGGACTCGACTGCGTGACGGCGTTCAGCACGGAGCTGCAGTTTGGAGACGGTTCCCCAGCCGCTGGAATTGCTCAGGTCTACCCGAGCGGGAACCCTGTTTTCGTGAATACTCCGGCGCTGCAAACGAATTTCTCACCGACGAGCCGGGCCTATTGGCAGCAGGTGTATGCGGATATTGCGGCGATTCAGGACGCGAGTGGATTGACCCCGTACATCCAGTTTGGCGAAATTCAATGGTGGTACTTTCCCGATGACAAATCCGGATTGCCGTTCTACGATGCTTACACGACGTCGGCGTTCCAGGCGGCATACGGGCGCCCACTGCCCAGAATCACCGATCGTTCCACAGATCCCGCCGCGCTCTCCCAGGAGACAGCGTTCCTGCGGGGTCTCATAGCGGCGCATACGCAGGCGATAGCGCAGTTCGTTCGGGCGAGCTATGCGCACACGCGCGTCGAGGTGCTGTATCCACCGGACACGAACAATACGGCGCTGATGCAGAGCGTTAACTTCGCGTCGGATTACTGGACGCCGCAGAATCTGAGGTGCCTCAAGACGGAAAACTTCTCGTACACGGCGTCGCGGAATCTGGACGTGTGCCTGGCCTCGATGAGGACGGGCGATCAGTACGGCTTCGGGCCGAAGCAGCGCAGCCATCTGGTCGGGGATGGCGATTCCAGCACTGCATGGCAGAAAGAAGCGCGAATGGCGGAAGGGCTCGGATACGAGTCGGTGGTGCTCTTCGCGCTCGACCAGATGTGCCTGCTGGGCCACCGGCTGCCGCTTCCGGCAGGCGTTCGGAGAAGCCAGCAGAGCGGCTGAGCGCCAGCAGGCGATAATTCATCTGTAGTGATTTCCGTCCAGAACGTCTCCAAAGCATATCGTCTGTACGGGCGCCAGTCGGAACGGCTTCTGCACGCCATCGCCCCGGAACGGCATCGGCGGGTGACGGATTTCTGGGCTGTTCGCGGCGTCTCCTTTCAGGTGAATCGCGGCGAAGTGGTTGCCCTGATCGGGCCCAATGGATCGGGGAAGAGCACGTTACTGCAGATCGTCGCCGGGATTCTGCAACCAACTTCGGGGCGGGTGTTAACCGAAGGTCGGATCGCCTCGCTCCTCGAACTCGGCGCGGGTTTTAATCCCGAGTTCACCGGCCGAGAAAACGTTTATCTGAACGGCGAGATCATGGGCATACGGCGCGCGGAGATGACGCGCCTCTTTGCCCGTATCGAGGAGTTTGCCGGCATCGGTCAGTTCATGGATCGTCCGGTCCGGGAATACTCGTCGGGCATGTACGTACGGCTCGCGTTCGCGGCGGCGATTCATGTGCAGCCGGACATTCTGATCGTGGACGAGGCATTGGCAGTGGGCGATGCCGCGTTCTCTGTCCGGTGCGTCCGCAAGTTCGAGGAGCTCACCGGCCAGGGAGTGACCGTTCTGCTGGTCTCACACGATCTGGGCCTGGTGAAGCGCCTCGCGCATCGAGCGATATTCCTTCTGAACGGCGAAGTGCAGATATCAGGCACTCCCTCCGAAGCGGCCAACCAGTACATTGCGTTTGCCCTGCGGCGCGATACGGCGGCCGAGAATGGCCCGGCAGCCGATCTGAGTAATTCCGTGCGGCACGGAGATGGCGCCAGCCGGATCACGGGCATCGACGTCATGGACGCGAACCTTCGCTCCTGCAGGTCATTCGTATCCGGCGATCCCATGCACATCCGCGTTGGCGTGCGTTTCAGGACCAATGTCGTCAACCCTGTTTTCGGCATTCTCATTCGTAATCGGCTGGGGGTGGATGCGTTCGGAACAAACACCCGAGTGGAGGGCAGGGAACTCGGAGCAGTCGCGGCCGGGGATCAGGTCGAAGTAGAATTCAGTTTTCCCTGCATGCTGGCTCAACACGAATACACGCTCACCGTGGCTTCGCAGTACCCGGACGGCACGGCTCAGGACTGGATCGACGACGCGCTGACGTTTCGGGTGTCGAGCGCTCGGGCGACGGCGGGGATTCTTAGCGTGCACACGGACGTACACTGTTCCGTTCACCGGAACGGCGAGGCGCCCGCCGAATGATCTACGTTGTCGTTATTGCCATCGTCGTCCTGGCGCTGCTGGCCACAGCGATTTACAAGTCGCTGGCGGTCCGAAACAGGGCCGACTTCCTCGTAGCCGGCAGGAAACTGGCGTGGCCCGTTCTGGTGTTCACGCTCCTGTCCTCCTGGATTGGCGCGGGCAGCCTTTTTGCCGGCGGGGAAAACGCTTATCGCAACGGGTTCGCCGCACTCTGGCAGCCGGCGGGCGGCTGGCTGGGCCTGGTCGTGATCTGGTTTATCGCGGGCCGTGCGCGGCGGTTCGCACAGTTCACTGTTCCGGATCTGCTGGAGGCGAGATACAACACCGTGGCGCGAGTGATGGCCACAGTGGCGATCGTGATCGCATATACGGTCATCACCAGCTATCAATTCAAGGGCGGCGGCGACGTTCTGCACCTCATCTTCCCCGGTCTGGACAGGCGGAACGGCATGTACATCATCGCTGCGTTCGTCATCATCTTTACGGCGGCGGCCGGAATGGCGTCCATCGCGTACACGGATCTGATCATCGGCAGCATGGTGACGGTCATCGTCGTAATCGCCGTGCCGGTTCTGCTTACGCGCGCAGGCGGCTGGGGACACGTCAGGGCTGCGCTTCCGGCCACACATTTCCAGGTTCTGGGTAACGTGACCCTGTGGCAAGCGCTGGGATGGCTGATTCCAACCATGCTTCTGCTGGTGGGTAATCAAAGCATGTACCAGAAATTCTTCTCAGCCCGATCGGAGCGTGATGCGCGCTATGCGGTTTATGGCTGGATCGCGGGCACTCTCCTGCTGGAAACACTGCTGATCACTCTGGCGGTGATTGGCTCGAGTGTTTTTCACACGGAAAATCCGCGGGAAATCATTCCTCTTACAGCGCGCGAGGGTCTGCCGGCGTTGCTTGGCGCGCTTCTCCTGGGCGGCGTATTCGCGAAGGTAATCTCGACGGCGAACAACTATCTGTTCTCACCGGCAACGAACCTCATTCAGGATGTTTACCTGCGCTTCATCGATCGCCACGCGTCCGAAAAGCGGACGCTCATCGCCTCGCGCGTGATCGTCGTGCTGCTGGGCGTTTTCGCCTTCCTGCTGGCCACCCAATTCGAATCGGTGCTCAATGCCGCGGTCTACGCGTACACGATTTACGGGACTGCCGTTACACCCGCAGTGCTTGCAGTCTTTCTCTGGAAGAGAGCCACCACGGCAGGAGCGATCACGTCGATAGTCGCGGGAACGGTGGTTACGCTGGCGTGTAACGTCTTTCAATACCCCGCCGACCAGGCTGTCTATCCGGCTGTCGCGGCATCGGTAGTTTGCCTCATTGCGGTGAGTTATCTGACGCCGCCGCCGAGTCCAGCGAAAATGAAAGGCTTTTATGAGTGATATGCAGCATGTGGACGTTGCGTCCATCCAGGATGCGATCCGCGCCGAGGGTATCGACGGCTGGCTCTTCTTCGATCACCATCGGCGCGATATGCTGGCCTATCGTGTGCTGCGTTTCGAGCCCACCGGGCACGTTACGCGGCGTTGGTATTACTTTATTCCCGCACAGGGAGAAGCGCGGGGGCTCGTCCACGGGATCGAGTCACACACACTCGATTCGCTGCCCGGCCGGAAGGCAGTGTATGGCAACTGGCCTTCACAGAAAGAGGGGCTCGCCTACCTCATCGACGGAGCGCGCCGGATTGCGATGCAGTATTCGCCGATGTGCGCCATTCCTTACGTCTCGAACGTGGACGCCGGGACGATCGAGCTGGTACGCAGCCTGGGCGTGGAAATTGTGAGTTCGGCCGACCTGATCCAGCAGTTTGAGGCCACCTGGACCGACGCGCAGTACCGCAGCCATATCGAGGCCGGGAAGCTTGTGGATGAGATTCGCGGGCAGGCGTTCCGGATGATCGGCGAGCGCCTTGCAGCCGGCGCGTCCGTTGATGAGTACGCGGTCAAGGTATTCATTCGCGAGGCATTCGACCGCGCCGGCATGGTGACCGATGGAGGTCCGATTGTCGGCGTTAATGAAAACATGTCAGACCCCCACTACGAACCCGAATCGGGCACGGCCAGGCCGATCCGGGCGGGCGATGCCGTCCTCATCGACATGTGGGCGAAGTTAAACCGCGAGCATGCCGTGTATTACGACATCACCTGGACAGGGTTCTGCGGACCGTCGGTCCCGGAGAACATCGCCCGCGTTTTCGGGATCGTCCGCGAAGCGCGCGACCGAGCCGTGGATACCGTCCGGACGGCGGTGGCCAGCGGCCGTTTGCTTCGTGGCTTCGAGGTTGACGATGCCGCGCGGGGCTGGATCGCAGGGCAGGGCTACGGAGAGTATTTCATACACCGCACCGGCCACTCCATCGGAGAGGACGTACACGGGACGGGCGCGAACATGGACAATTTCGAAACGCACGATGTGCGCCGGGTGATCGCGAACACCTGCTTTTCGGTGGAACCGGGGGTTTATCTGCCGGAGTTCGGGATACGTTCCGAAGTCAACGTATTCGTGGGCTCCGGTGAGGCGCAGGTGACCGGCGAGGCGCAGCAGGAGATGGTCCGCATCGGCGCCTGATGTAATCCCCGATTAACAAAGCCGCTCATTCATATATCGGCGCAATCGAAATTTTCGATTGGACCCCCGACGGCCGCGAATCTAGCCTGAGATATGGCTACCTTTGTGACCGAACCAGCGGCTTCTCAGATCAGCCTCCTGCACCGGATCAGCAGCATTGTTAGTTCCGAGCTCTCGCTCGACGAGATGCTGGGCGAAATCGTCGGCCTGACCGTCCAGGTAACGGAGTGCGACGCGTGTCTGGTGTATCTGATGGACAAGGAGACCGGCGATGTCGTTCTCCGCGCCTCTCAGGTGCCTCATGCCGCGGATCTCGGGAACCTGCGCCTGAAGGTCGGCGAGGGGGTGACCGGCTGGGTCGCGGAGCACAAATCCGTGGTAGCGCTGTCTTCCAACGCCGCCGCCGATAAGCGATTCAAGCTGTTCAAGGGTTTGGTGGAAGACACTTATCAGGCTTTCCTGTCCGTACCCCTGGTGACCGGCGGCGACGTGATCGGGGTCATCAACGTCCATCATCGCGATTCGCATGATCACGCCCCGGAAGAAGTTGCGCTGCTCACCTTCATCGGGGAGCAGATGGGTGTGGCCGTGGCGCGCTCCATGCTCGCGGAAGAGAACGCGCGTCTTCTCGAAGAGACCCAGGAAATGAAGCGGCAGCTGGAGATCCGCAAGCTGGTGGAGCGCGCAAAGGGTCTGCTACAGCACCGCTACGGGTTGACCGAAGAAGAAGCCTACCTGCGGCTGCGGAATGAGAGCCGCAGGCTGCGGCGGCCCATGCGCGATCTGGCGGAAGCCATCATTCTGGCAGAGGATCTGAGCCGCAAGGCCGAGGCGTCGTCCTCCGACGAGGCATAATGCCGGCGTGCGGGCAAACCGTTCCGCGGGATACAATTAAAGTAAATTGCCCCCGTTCGAGCCGTTATTCCGTAGTGCGCACCTGCTGACTATTGCCGGGAACTATTGGAAGCGCGTGCTCGACACGCGACGTTTCCCTGTGCATACGGTTCTGCATGAAACCGAGCCGGGGGTGCGCGTGCTGGTTCAGACGCAGCGCCCGGAAGAAGCGTCCAACCGTCATCTCGTTATTGTTCACGGCCTGGAGGGCTCCGGCGAATCCGGATACGCCCGAAGCCTTGCCCAGGCGGCGCTCGAAGCCGGTCTTATCGCGCACCGCTTCCACATGCGAAGCTGCGGCGGAACCGAGGCGCACAGCGGCAGTGTTCTCTATCATTCCGGTCAAACGGCCGATCTGGGCGCGTTTTTGCAGGCGCTGCGTGCTGATTCACCGGATGCCCTGATCCATCTTGCGGGCTTCTCGCTGGGGGGGAACGTAGCTTTGAAGCTCGCCGGCGAGATTGGTGTTGATGGCTGCGACCTGCTCGATTCGGTATGCGCGGTCTCCGTACCGATCGACCTCGCCGCCTGCGCCCGCCGGTTGCAGGCGCCTGAAAACCGCCTTTACGCGAACCGCTTTCTCAAGCGCCTGAAGAAGAGGATCCGAACCAAGGAGGCGCTCCAGCCCGGGCTGTTTCGTCTCGAGCTGCTCTCGCGGGTGCGCACGATCGAGGAGTTCGACGATACCTTTACGGCGCCTGGGTTCGGCTTCGGCACGGCGGCCAGGTATTACGCGACACAGTCGGCCGGCCGTTTTCTTGACGCGATCCGCGTGCCCACGCTGATCGTCCAGGCAAAAGACGACCCGCTCGTTCCGTTTGCCATTTTTGATCATCCCGCTTTTGGCTCGAATCCGGCTCTCAGGCTGCTGGCCGTCGATCATGGCGGGCATCTGGGATTCCTCTCACGGCGCCGGCCGCGCTTCTGGCTGGATGGCGTCATAATCGAATGGATTCGGGAAAGGGAGTCAGACCGGGCGATCGCCGGCGGATCGAGCATGGTTT
>Ga0209810_1004615_pt1 | contig 13121 bp, 13 predicted proteins | sample Coa_R1_7_FD_187159 | JGI IMG/M metagenome (GOLD analysis project Ga0209810, IMG submission 187159) | Surface soil microbial communities from Centralia Pennsylvania, which are recovering from an underground coalmine fire - Coalmine... | ecosystem: Environmental > Terrestrial > Soil > Unclassified...
CACCCTCCCCGGTGGGGAGGTATCCTTGTGCTGGCCCATGCCCTTCCCCATTCGCCGCCATGAGCAAATATCTCAATGCCTCCACCCCGTCGGGCACAGCGACGACCTCGTAGCCCTCGCGGCGCAGCACGACTTCCACGATCTTGCGAATCGTGGGCGAGTCGTCAGCAATCATGATGAACTGGCTCATCGCACGTTTCTCTCCCTTCTCGCCTGTGATAGCCCTGGGAGACGCTGCCCACCCCAACCACCGAAGTTCGCAGCGTTGCTTCCCAGGTGCTAGCGACAGTATAAGTCCTCCATACTCTAAATACCATATTAACTCGTATCTAAATATTATGATCTGAATAGAAGGTAGAATATCTTCTTATCCAGGAACTTGGTATATTCATCATCAATGTCGCTCATAGATACTAAAATCCCTGTCTCATCTCTACGATCCGGGATAGGAGATTCATTATCCTGGTGAAAGATGATGGGTTTCTCATCATCTTCCATCAACTTGCCGGTTTCACTCAGAAACTCTCGACGACCCCGTTCTTACACGCTATACTCTAAAGAGACCGGTATCTACAAGGACCGGCAGTCATGTGCAGGAGGATGAGAACGGCATGGAAGACAAGATGCGCAGAAATTTACGCATGGCCCGCTTGCGGAAAGGATGGAGCATGGAGCGGGCAGCGCAGGAGTTTGGTGTCGGTTCCAATGCGATTTATCGCTGGGAGCATGGGATCTCGATGCCCTATCCGCATTTTCGCCAGATGTTGTGTGATGTCTATGAACTGCCAGCCCATGAATTAGACCTGGCCGAACCAGATCCGGTAGCTGGCCCTATCACGCCCCTGCCCCTGGCGCCGGTCCTGGTGGCGGGAGCCGAACCACAGCCGAGGTTGGAGGCCCTCGCGCGCCAGAATCTGGAATCACGCCTCCAGTGTGTGATCTATGACTGGCTCACACACAAGAAGATGTCCTGGCCGCTGGCAAAGCTCCAGCAGCGCTTAAGCAGGGAGATAGAAAGTTACGACAAGATGAGCAAACAAGACCACCCCAACCACGCGGGGATCGACGAGGGGCGCCGCGCGGCGCTGCGCACCCTCGCCTTGATCCCCCTCCAGGCGATGGGCCTGGGTGTTGTCGCCGACAACATGAAACTGGCATGGTCGCCCCAGGAGTTTCTGACGCACTGCGCGGCAGGCATCACGGCCTGCTACTATCTGGCAAAAGGGCAGTATGAAGATATGCTGACGGCCTCCGATACCATCACAGCGTATCTGCCAACGTTGCAAACGCTGGTGAAGGAGTCATCCACCCATCGTAAGGAAGCGGCCAATCTGGTTGCCCAATGCTGGCAACTTAAAGCACTACTGGCAGTGCGTCGCGAAGGAGCACAGCATGCTATCAGCTATGGGCAGCAGGTTTTGACCTTCGCCGAGCAGAGCGGAGATCCAGTTTTACAACTTTCTGCCGCCGAACGAATGATATGGTACTCTCTGCTGGAGAAACAGCCGGGACGGGTACGCGATGCTATCTTACGGGTGCAATCGCAGCTTGAACATCCTGCTAAGCCAATCCCTTCGGTGGTGCAAAGCATGGCGTATGCCGGTATAGCAAGAGGACAGGCATTCAATCATCAGAAGCGGGATGCTTTCGCGGCTACCTTGCGGATGCATGAAACATTCGCTCGGGCAAAGGACAGTGAAAACCTTGTCTACCTGGATTATGCTGGTCCCTTCAAGTATGATGGCATGGTTCCTTACTACCTGGGGCAGTATAACGAAGCGTTTGAGGCTTTCGCAAAGATTATTGATCCACAGACGCTCACGGTCAAACTGCCAGTTTCTTCCGAACGTTCGCGTATCGATATCATCAATCTGCTGGCGCTGACAGCATTGAAGCGCTCGAACAAGGACAAAGAGTTGATCGTATCCCTATGGATGGCAGGTATGCAAGGCGCGAAGAATTTGCGCAGCGAGACGAGCTATGAGGACGCAGTGGCGGCCTACGGCATCATGGAAGCGCTGTGGTCCGACGATGCGCGGATCCGCGATTTGCGCGACCTGATGGGGCATTGGTAGGAACCATGCGCCAGGATGTCAGCCCGAGCGCCTATCCATGACATCCTGAGCGCCCAGTGTCATCCTGAGCGCAGCGAAGGATGACACGGGAGGGGGATGACAGGAATGCACTCAGGATGACATTCTTTACAATCGTACCCCGGCGCGCGGCGGGTGCGCGCGTTCGGTAGGGCTGGCCGGTCTGGATGGCGCGGCTCATCTCATCGTAGATGTCGAGGATGACGCGTTTGGTGCGATATTCGCCGTACTGCTTCTCCTCTTTCAGATCGGGCATTGTACTGCTATTGAAGAGGAAGCCATCCAGAGATGGCAGTCCAGGCTCAGGGCATCCCTGTTCCTCTGAGAGCTTACGCATGACCAGTTGCAGCACCTGGAACAGGTCAGTGTGATGGGAGCCGATCTGTTTCTCTGCGAACTGCGCAACCTGGCCGTCGCATAAAATTTCCGATACCTCCTTTTAGCTTCATCGCCGGCATCGGGGCGAAACAGTAAATCCCGATCCTCAGCCGCGAAAAGGACGACCAGACGATAAATCAAACGTAAGACCTATCGATAGTAGCAATGGGCATCCAGGGTTCTCGAACGCAGCTTCTCGTAGAGGTCGTGATTGGCAGTGATGATACATTTCTATCGTGGTAGTGGAGCATAAGTTCCAGATAGTACAAAGCAAGCAAGCGTCATCTTACCCAATTATTCAATCTTTGTGCTGTGAATTTCACCATACCGGCATAACCAACTGCCTTTGCAGTGAGCATCTTTTTGATCCCTGCAAGCGCTAGCATTGCGCTCGCTTATCTTGTATAATAGGCCGAAGAAACTACTGATAGCCGCTCTGATATGCAAGGAAGGCGTATGCACAACGAGAACGATTCGCTGCGAGAGGAGGTGCTGCGTTCGTATCTGGACCTCACACCAGAGCAGATCCGCCAGCAGCTTGTTGCCATTGTGGTGCGTGAGATTCCCGCTCCTGGGCATCGGCAAGTTCCCTTCAATGCCGTGGAAACCCTGATGTGTTATGGCCTCTTCTATCTGCTCGATCCGCATCGTTATGGCGGGGGCAATATCGATCAGGTACCTTCCATCGTCAACACCCTCGCCAGGTTCTTCAAACGCCGCCCTGGTTCGCTCACCAGCAAGATGCTGAACCTGGATGGATCGCGCCCGCATGGCAAGAGCCTGGAACCGCTGCTCTTTGCCATCCTGGCAGCGGAGCCAGAACGGTTTCGAGCGCTCTATCAGATGATCCTGACTGCGGCGCGCCAGCTTGACCTTGATGAAGATACCTTGCCAGATTTCCTGGCCGACCCGGCGCTGGCTCCTGCACAGGAGGATTTGCTGGGACAGGAGGAGATCCCTGCCAGCACATCGCAGTTGCTCATCGGTGTGCAGCCGGAGATGGAGAACCTGGAGCGCGCTTTCAGGCTAGGAGAGCGGCTGACTGAGAAGCTGGTGGAGCGCAAGATCCGGCTAGCGCAGCATCGTTTTGCTCTGGAGGTGCTGCGCAATTGTGGGCGCCACTGCGTCTTCTGTGGCTTTGAGCCGCGTTCGCTGCCCGAGCAGAGCGGTCTGTTGCGTGCCTCCCATATCAAGCCCTGGGCGGTGGCGACTGCCCAAGAACGGGTGGATGTGCGCAACGGGCTGGCGGCCTGTCCGACGCATGATGCCGCCTTCGATCAGGGCTATCTTACCGTCAATGGCGGCTATCGCATTCACCGGGCGAGCGTGCTGGAGCAGAGCCTGGTCAAAGATCAGGGCGTGCCGTATTATTTCGGCGCGGTCCTCGCCTCGCACCTGCTATTGCCTGAGCAGGCGAAACGACCCGCTCTACGCTACCTGACCTATCATGGCGAGCATATCTTCAAGGGCTAACCGCGATGCGGAGCAGCTTTTTCGTATGAGGAGCATTTTCGTTTCTGAGAGAGAGGCGATGAACATGAATCAGACGAACTACAACGAGATTGCCGACTGGTATGATCGCTATCTGTCTGAGCATCCCATCTATTTGGAGTTGCTGCTGCCGCATCTGCTGGAGCTGGTGGGCGAGGTCGAGGGAGAGCGGGTGTGCGATCTGGCCTGCGGGCAGGGCTGGTTCGCTCGCGAACTGGCGCGGCGCGGAGCGCGGGTGACGGGCATCGATGTGTCCGGGCGCCTGCTGGAGATCGCACGACGCCACGAGCAAGAGGAACCGCTGGGCATCGACTACCGGCAGGAAGACGCGCGGCTGGCGGCTTCGTTGGCTGCCGGCAGCTTCGATGGAGTGGTCTGTGTGCTGGCGCTGATGGATATGCCAGAAATCGATCCGGTGTGCCGCACCATGCGCCGCCTGCTCAAGCCGGGCGGCTGGCTGGTCGTGGCGCTGACACATCCCTGCTTTGAGTTGCCGCAGGCGCGCTGGATCACCACCAAAGAGGGACAAGTGTCGCGTGCGGTGCGGGGCTATTTCCAGGAAGGCTACTGGCAGTCGGAGTCGGGCGGCCTGCGCAGTCGCGTCGGCGCCTATCACCGCACGCTCAGCACCTATCTCAATACCTTCATTGCAAGCCGGTTGGCGCTCGAACGGCTGGTGGAACCAATGGCAACCGGTGAATACGCCGAGCGGGTGCCGGGGCTGCGGGAAGTGCCTTCGTTGCTGGTGGTGCGCGCTCGCTCCGTCTGAATTGATCGATGGGTTAGCGTTCTTTTTTCACCCTCTCCAGCCAGGCGCGCATATCTGGCTCGTGCTCCTGGTGGAAATGAGCGAAGAACAGGCTGCCGCTGATCTGCTCTTCTTCCAGCCCGAGGCTGTGCCGCAGATCCTGGAGTTCCTCCTCCGAAAAGGCATCGAGGGTATCTATCAGTTGCTGGAAGACTTCCCGCGAATCGCTGAGCACATCTGCCAAAGGACGATTGCGATTGGCCTGGTAAATCCAGGCATTGATTTCATCGTCTTCGCGCAGTTCTGGCGGCCAGGGCGGGGAAAAGTCTGGTTCATGATGCAGAAGCGCCTGGAAGCGCCGAACCGAACGGCGGCGCCAGCCCGTTAAGTGCGCCACGATATCCTTGACAATGTGCCAATTTGGCTTGGCCGGTAGCGACCTGGGTGTTGCTCCATGAGTCGGGCGAGCAGGGTCGTGGCTTGCAACGCGGGATCGCGTTCGAGTTGAGCGATCACCCACTCCCAATCCTGCTCAAAAGGGTTCTGGCGCGTCAACCAGGTCCGGGGCTGCTTGAGTTGGGAGGGCAGCTTGCCCATGCGCTCATACTTGCGCCCCGTTCGCTCGCTCATTCCTGCTTTCGCGGCGGCGAGTTTCTGGCTTTTGCCTGCTTTGCGTGCTTGCATATACAGCTTAACCTCGCTATCCTGTTTCATGGACTCTCCTCTCGTTGTACTGAGTTGAGAGTCATCTCAGGCCATCAAGCAGGCGCTCGTCTAGCTTGAGGGCCTTTCTCTGTGCAGAGGAGCGTTGAGGACAAACCCATTACAACTCTCCCTGCGGTCAACTACTTCTTGCGGAGTCAAGCGGCAAAAGTAATCTGTCTCCGGGGCCCTATTCTAACTGTGCTTTAACAGTGGTTTCTGATATGGTGTATCTGTGCTCTATGGCAGGCGTTTGCACTCGTCGCGTGCGTGACAGATGGCATTTTTGCACGATTGGGGCCGGCGTTGGAGCGCGAGGCGTTAAACCGGCCACTTTCTCCCGTTGAACTTTCTCCCGTTGATATGACGGTCATTCTGCTCTCCGCAGGTCTTGCCTTGATCACCTATGGGGTATATTTTTCTCCCCTGCGAGCGCTGCCTGATACGTTTTTTCAGGTCCACGCCTTTAGTCCTTACGCTGAACGGCGTCCTCCCATCGATCCTGCTCTGTTGGCGCGCTGTCGTCTCGCTCAGGTGATTCTCCTGCATCCTGATCGGTTCAGCTATGCGTTCTCAGGCAAGGTGCTGATCGTAACGGCCGAAAAGCGCAAGCAGGTTCCTGCTCTGTGTCCGGCTCCCACGCCCGAGGATGGGATCGAAGCGCCAGTCGCCGATCATGCCAGCGCGCCCGAGGATATGATCGAAGCGCCAGCCACCGACCATGACAGTGCACCCGAGGATGGGATCGAAGCGCCGGTCGCCGATCATACCAGTGAGAACACTGAAGAGACGAGAACTGCTTTAGAAGAGCTGCAAGAACCCGAAGAAAGTCGCAAGTCCATTGAAGAGGAACTGGAGCTGTGTATCTTTATTGGTCAGACAATCTCATTTTTCCTGCGTGAGAAGAAAGAGCTGGCTTTGCAGCAGCCAAAAAGAGGTATAGAGATCTCTTTGGATCATGAAGCGTATCAGGCGATCTTCGCCTATCTCACCATCCAGGGCATCGGAACCTGGGTGACTCGCGACAAGTTTCTGGAACTGATCTATTCGTATCTCGTTGATGAAAAGGGGAGCAGGCAACAGACCTTTAATACGCATATCAGCAGGATACGGCACCAGATTAGAGCCTGTATCAAAGAGCACTTCCCTGCCTGGGCTGCACAGGCGCAGGAGTTCGGGATCTTTGGGCAAAAGAAGCGGGGCAGAGAATCCTTGTGGTGCTTGTTGCCATGCTGCCGCGTCATTGGGATTGAACAGCTCCAGAAGGCGTATCGTTCCATCCAGGAGTTGAAAACAGGTTCTCGTACCTCGCATGTGAGGGCGATGAGTGAAGAGAAGCTCTACGAGATGGCGTGGCAGTTGATCAAACGCTACTCCGGCAATTATCTGGATAACTTTATTGACGAAGAAAGGTATGTGGGTGGCTATCTGGTGGAGAAGCTGGATGAGTTATCGTTCAGAAGCTGGGTGATGGGCTTCTTTGAGGATTGTCGCCAGAAGTACATCACGGTCCTGGAATACGTGGCAGAGTGTGAGAGCCGATTATGGCGGCAGAAGCAGCAACAACAGCACCTGGAGGCTGCCATCCGTTTCTATAAAGAGTGCGCCTATGCGGCGACCTGTCCTCCGGCTGATCACAAGCGGGGAGAGCGGGCCTTGCGCGCCGGAATAGCTCTCTTGCTGGAAAGCGAAGATAGAGAAGCTGTGCAAAACTTTTCTGATGTCTATCGCAATCGGGCAATGCGCCTGTCAACGGCATGGACGCCAGAAAAAGAAACATACCGGATATTTGATTCTATTCTTCCGAAGAGATGGTCGATGTGCGCCTCTGTCATGAACGCATCTCCTCGGAGAGGAAGTTCTCTGCTGTGCCATGTTGCTTTTTCCAACGAGTTTGCTCATAATGATAGGAGAAGATGTGCGGTTTCTTGTCTTGAGAACTCTTAGGAAGAGGTTGGAATATGCTCGCTGAGGGGCATCGAAAGAAGGCGGAACGCATTGAAAGGTCACTGGCAAAACTCCAGCCCGAAGTTGACCCTGATGGAGTGATTGAGATGGCGTGGGGTGCTGCTTTTCAATGGATTGCCTTTGGCTGTGAAACCAAATATCATCAGCATCAGAACAATCATACCCGTTTAGGCCGCTTCCTCAATGGTTTAGGAGAAAGAACAGCGGCGAGCTGGTGGGACAATCTGGATCAATTGAGGCAGGGCGGCTGGTATGGCAGCGAGCCGGATCCCGCCGCAGTGCAAGAGGCGGTAGCTCTCTTAGAAGAGATTCGCTTGTGGGCTACTCGCTAAGAAGGTGTGAGGCCATGCAATCTCAACTTCATGCCATCCCCCCCTGGTTGGATAGGAAGACAAAGGCTCTGGTGAAGGACAAGATCAGGCTGCTCGTTGAGAGGCATCCCGATATCCTGGCTATTCTCCTGTATGGATCTCTAGCACGCCATGAGGAACGCTCTCTTGAGGAGCCTGATCCCAGCGATGTTGACCTGCTGGCCGTCTTTGACACGGATGACCCCCACGTCATTTTGCATCAACGCAGAGCACTGTTTCAGACGATGGAATTGGCGGAAATCGAGCACTTAGATGCGCCGCGTGAGGTCAACGTTATGTTTTCCACGCGTTCCTCGCGAGAGTGGGATCCTGACTTCATTGAGAATGTGAAGCGTGACGGCATCATTCTCTATCAGCGGGGGAAACTGCCTGCGCCCTTTGCTGCCTGATATGGCCCTGATCCATGCTTTGAAGGTTCTGCGCCAGCGCTATGCCCGGGGTGAGATCGATACGAGCACTTACGAGCAGATGCGCGAGCGATTAGAGGCTTCCGGCACCCCGACGCTTCCATCAGACCCATCCAATCGCAACAGGTTGGATGGGCTTTTTCTCTCTCAGACGGTAAAATAGGGCTCGTCGCGCACTGCCTCGATGCACTCATCAACTGTCAAATTCAGATAGAGTTGTACCCACTGGCCGGTGTAGCGCATATACGAGAGGTGAAAACGCCGGTTGTCCGCGTACTGCATGCGGGCGAATTTCGCCTCGAAGCTCGGTACGGTGGGATTGGGACCAGCGACGCGATATTGCGCGCAGAAATAGAACGCCTTGTGATACCACTTGCCATAGATATCGATAATGTAATTGAACTGTGGATTTTCAGGTGGTGGCTGAACGTATCTCGGCTTGAGTACCGTCTCGATCAGCTCGTTCGCCTTTGTCGTGACCTCCGTTTTCAGTGTTTCTGGCAGTGGCGATGAAGAGGTTTTGTGGGGATACATCGCCCACGGATTGATTTCCCCTGGCATCTGGTTTCTCCCTGCCTTGAAAGTGTCGCTAGCTCAAGCTCTTGATGGATGAACCGTTATGTATCCTGGCGTTTCCTGCCTTCTGGAGTCCAGAACCTTCCGCATCCGCCGATTTTAGGGCTCTGGCAATATCTCAAAGGCACGCGGGTATAGCGGGGCGCGCCATGCTCTGCGACATCCTGGGATAGAGAGCACACTTTCCATTGCGTATTCGATGTTAGTTTACCACTTTGTCCCCGATTACGCGCCTCTGGACATGAAGTTCGATGCATCATGACCGGAAAATGATCATAGGGTGTATGAGGGTGAGGCACATTAGCTACAAAGCCCTCCGGGTGAGCCTCCAACCACGTAAGATAGTCTGCGTCATCATGCCGATGAAGGCGCAGAGCCTGGGAAAAGGCCGCTTTGTGTTACTTTGGTAGGGCTTTCTCGTCTTGCATAATGTGACAAAATACCTCTCTTGTGTTATACTAGAGTCAAATAGAATAGAAGTTCTATATAGTCGAGATGGGAGGTATCTGTAGGATTAGCTGTGGAGCACTGTATCTTCTCACGATGACTTGCTCCAACGACCTGGACCTGGCAATCGAGATCTCATAATGGATGCAACCACCATTCCTCAACCGAAGAAAGAGCCAGCAAGCAGATATCTGGCGCAAACTGCTACAGGACGACCTATTGATTGGTATACCCGAGAGCAGGTGAGTCAAGGTATCTGGCGCGAGGAAGAGATCGCCCCCAACATCTCAGGTCTGACTCGTCCACTTATCGTGTATCGGGCACCGCGCAAAACCAATTTGATTGTGCATGATTGGCATGGAGATACACATACCTTTTGCCCGCCGATGTGGTGGGATCTCGCCATTGGATCGGGAGCATGTGGGCTAGGATGCAGAGCTTGCTTTCTTATGCTCACCCACCGCATCAAGCGAGATCCTTCTCGCCATCTGCTCTATGATAACATTGATGATTTTGTTCCTGCCGTCGAAAAGTGGTTAGCTGATCCAGCCCGGCGGAGGCAGCACACCCTCGGGGTAGGAATTGACCGGTCTGACTCACTCCTCTATGAAGGAGTTGCCCCGCATGTACGCAACCTGGCGCCGCTCTTCGCCAGTTCATCTCACAACCCCTGTCAAAACAAGCTCATCTTGCTAACCAAGACGGCGAATACCCATTATCTTGCAGATATTGCTCCAGCCCACCGTCGCCATATTGTCGTGAGCTTTAGCTTGAATCCTGAATCCATCGCGGATTTGTGGGAGGGGAAATGGCCTGATACGGGGGAGCGCATTACGCCCTCTATTGCCAGTCGTTTACAGGCGGTCAGGCAGGCGCAGGATCTGGGCTTTGAGGTGCGAGTGCGTGTGGACCCCATCCTCACTCCTGATGGGTGGGAGGAACAGTATGCAGCTTTTATTGCGGATGTGAAAAATGCTGGCATCAACTTTCGCTATTGGACACTAGGCACATACCGCGAGAAAAACACCCAGCTTGATGCCTGGCGCGAACGATGGGGGCTTCCGCCTATGGAGTGGCAGCCTCCAGATGACGAATTAGTAAGAGATGGCACGCACCGTCATCTATCCGAAGCGCATCGAATCACGATCTATGGTAAGATGTTTTCGCGTATTCGGACCGAATTCCCTCATGCGCGGGTAAGTCTGTGCAAAGAAACCCATACAGTGAGAAAAGCCCTGTCGCTTTGCAACGCGGACTGCAATTGTCTTGTGTAAGAGCCTCTCATCCTATCTTGATGCAGGTAGAATTTTCGAGCGGACCCACAAAGGATATCTGCCCCTGCGCTTGAAGGTACTTCAAAGCTTTATTAACTTCTTTTGCAAAGTATATCTCATCTGCTAATGCGGCGTAGATTTCCCTTTTCGTTCTGGTCTGACCTTTGAACAAACGCATAATATGCCTGCCGATCTCTTCTTTTGCCGGGCAAGCTGGCTTCTCTGGCTGGAGAGGCATATCGAAGAGGGTAAGTTGACCGGGATGCTCTTTTGATTGCTTGAGTCTCTGACGCAGTTCGTATTCCTGGTAGCCTGCCTCCCAAAGCAGCTCGTTCATCTTTAATGCTCCACTGGGATCATGGGTCGTGAGGTAGAGATAATACATGATGCGATCTCTATCTGGAAAATGTAACCCGATAGATTTCACAACCAGATCTGGATCAACCGAGAGCAGTGCTTCACGATAGCAGCCCATCAGCATAGCTTCCAGTCCCCATATCTCATCCTCATCCTGAAAATCAGGCTTGTAGTATCTCCTGGCAAGAGTGCGCCATCCAGTATGACCGAACATCGCGTCATAGTTCTTTATGAGTTCATTCTCAGTAGGGGTGATGGTGGATTTGGCGACGATCCCGCTCTTTTTCTCAAGATCCAGATAGGGGACATAGATGATAGTATCATGTCGCGGGTGCTGGATAATCTTGCTGACAAAAGAAAAAGGGATCCCGGTTGGGCCATATGGGTCCAGCAGGAAAAGCGAGAATTTGTGACCGGATTGTGTATACTGCACCAATTGGTCGGCAAGCAATGTAGAATCTGCCCAGACAAGCGCGATTTCACCATCCTGGAGGTGAGAAAAGTTTTTCGACTCATGCATCCTGGGCGTGAGTCCTGCCATGCCCAGGATGATCTTTAACTCGTCATATACCTTTCGCTCTTTCTCGATGAGAATAGTGCTTGTGCGTACCTGTCTCTGTGCGCTCTTTTTGGCCCAGGCGGCCAGTTGATCCAGAGCTTTTACTCCAATGATAGGTGTGCCAAAGATCGGCTGAGGATCTCGACGAGCTGCAACGTCTTCCAGTTCTCCACGATAGCGCCCATATGAGGCATGACAATCAATATAAACGAGATGGATGTTCGCGCTGGCGTGTTGCCGCAATCCGTTGATGATGATGCCGCCCCAGGCTTGCAGATATTTTTCCAGGATCATGTGTTTCACTTTGGTCTGGGTTTTTCGTGGTTTGATAAGCGCTGTCCCGTGATCACTATTGTCGTGCTGATTGCCCTGCCTCATGCTTTTCATGTGGTATATTTCCTCCCTGATATGCAGTTCGTTATCTCCGAGCGGGGATAGGTTCTCCAGAGTATGTTGCGTGTACATATGGTCCTGTGAGGATAGATGATAAAACTACCAACCAGACAGAATAAGAGGAAGGAGTCTAAAGAATGATCCTATGTAACACAACGTAAGAATAAGCGAAAGGAACTGAGAATCTGTAAAAATCCGGTATATATATAACTATAGTAAATAGTTTCAGAGATATCAACTGACAAATGTTCTATTTAAAGATGGAGCTGTTTAACGAATATGAGTGAGGGGAAACATTCTCATCTGGCATAGACATCTTTCCCCCTATTCTGCTGAAAGCGAGCGAGATAATCAGAACAGCTTCTTACCCGTAATGCCCCAGATGAGTCGAGTCACCGGATCGGGGTCCTGTTTGCGAAAGTCAACCCACGTCATGCCCTGGAGAAAGATGGGGAGTTGGGGTGTGCCCGGCGCACCGGCTAAAATCACAGGGATGACCGGGCATCCTCTCCTGGTAAATTCACGCAGGAACGCTTCCAGCTCCATCTGTTGCCAGGGACCTACCCCGCTTTTGCCAATAAATACGGCGGCGGATTTAATGCGCTCGATTTGCTGTTCCAGTAGGCGCTGCCAGGGCAGGCCGGGGCGCAATTCCCACTCATCGAGCCAGGGAAGGATACCTTGCTCCTTGAGCTTCTCACCAACTTCCTTGACGGCTGCCCTGTCCTCCTGGTTATAGCAGAGGAACACATCAAAATCGTTGGTCTCCGTTTTCCCCTGGATCACCGATTTGGCCGCTTCATAATCCGCCCGTTCGTTCGCCGCCCGGTCCATCTGCGGCACGAGCGAATCGGGAGTGCGGGCGAGTCGCTCTTCTCGATCCAGCAGCGTGACCTCAATTTCACAGAGCGAGCATTGCATTGATCTATGCCCCATTGCGCGCCGGCGCACAACACGCTCATTATCGAACGGGATCTGGCACTGTGGACAGACAAAGATGCGCTGCCGGGCAATAGTCCCGGGCGCGGCATAGCGCTCCAGGTGCGTCCTGACGTACTCCTCGAAATGATAGCGTGTCTCCTCGCTGGCTGCTGCATCGAAAAAGAGGGTGAATTCGCCCTTGCCCTCCTCAGGCATGCGCAGCGCGATCCCGCAGATTCCTCCCACATTGGCAGCGAACTCGACGGCATTCTGCCAGAGCGCTCGTTTATGGAAGATGCCGCTATGGGAAAGTCGCACGGCAAGCGTGGCGTAGATATTGAGCACTGGCCCCTCAAAGGTAAAGATGATGGTTTTGCCCGGCGGGTCCAGTGAGCGCACATCGCGGCGCATCACTTCCGATGGGAAGACCAGGTAG
>Ga0209810_1004618_pt1 | contig 13119 bp, 14 predicted proteins | sample Coa_R1_7_FD_187159 | JGI IMG/M metagenome (GOLD analysis project Ga0209810, IMG submission 187159) | Surface soil microbial communities from Centralia Pennsylvania, which are recovering from an underground coalmine fire - Coalmine... | ecosystem: Environmental > Terrestrial > Soil > Unclassified...
ACTTCAAGCTCGGCTACCGCGGCGCCCGGTTCTCGTTCGGCTACGGCGCGTGCCCCGACCTGGAGGACCGGGTCAAGACCATGGCGCTGCTGCAGCCGGAGCGCATCGGGGTGAGCCTGTCGGAGGAGATGCAGCTGCATCCTGAGCAGTCCACCGATGCGTTCATCCTGCATCACCCAGAGGCCAAGTACTTCAACGTCTGACGCCTATGGCTTACTCAGCGTCGGTCCGGACCGCCGTACGGTTCGCGTCGATCGCTGCGCTCGGCGGACTGTTCTTCGGCTACGACGTCTCTGTAACGAACGGGGCAGTGGCGGCGCTGCAGGACCAGTTCCGGGTCGGTAACGCGCTGCTGGGTTTGGCAGCCGGCGCTGGGCTGCTGGGCGCCGCGGCAGGAGCGATTACCGCGGGCCGGATCGCCGACCGGATGGGTCGGCGGTCGATGATGAAGCTTGCGGCCGCGCTGTTTTTGGTGTGCGGGCTGGGCACCGGGCTGGCCGGCAACATCTGGATCTTCGTGGCGTGCCACGCGGTAGGTGGCTTCGGCATCGGTATCGCATCTGTGGTGTCGCCGGCCTACATCGCCGAGATTTCGCCCCCGCGTATCCGCGGTCGGCTGGGCTCGCTGCAGCAGCTCGCCATCGTGTGCGGCATCTTCCTGGCGCTGGCAGTGGACTGGGTGCCGTTCCACATCGCGGGCGGCTCCCGCGAAGAGCTGTGGCTGGGTTTGGCCGCATGGCGCTGGACCTTCCTCGCGGAGGCCATCCCGGCGATCCTCTTCGGTGCGCTGGCTTTCAGGATCCCGGAATCCCCGCGTTACCTCGTTGCCGCCCAACAAATCCCAGAAGCTCGCCGGGGGCTTTCCATGGTGCTCGACGAGCGTGAAGTCGACGTCACGATCAATCGCATTCAGGAGACGCTGAGACGAGACCATCCGCCGTCGTGGCGTGATCTGCGCAAGCCGTCCGGCGGCTTGTACGGCATCGTGTGGGTGGGCCTCGGCGTGGCGGTGTTTCAGCAGCTGGTCGGCATCACCGTGATCTTCTACTACGGCAGCGTGCTGTGGCAGGCGGTGGGGTTCAAGGAGAACGCGTCGTTCGGCATCGCGGTGGCCACCTCCGTCGTCAACGTGGTGATCACGTTGATCGCCATGGCGCTGATCGACAAGGTCGGTCGCAAGCCACTGCTGTTGACCGGGTCCGCGGGCATGGCAGTGATGTTGGCGACACTGTCGGTGGTTTTCACCCAGGTCCCGATCGTCGGAGGCAAGCCGCACCTCACCGGAGCCTCCGGGGTAGTAGCACTGGTGGCCGCCAACGTCTTCGTCGTGGCGTTCGCAGTGTCCTGGGGGCCGGGGCTTTGGGTGCTGTTGGGCGAGATATTTCCGAACCGCATCCGTGCCGCGGCGCTGGGATTGGCGTCCGCCTGCCAGTGGTTGACCAACTTTGCGGTCGCGTTCACGTTCCCGTCGCTGCGCGAAGCGCTCGGCGTGGCGTACGGCTTCTACGCACTGTGCGCCACGTTGTCGTTTGTTTTCGTGTGGCGATATATCCGGGAGACCAAAGGGGTATCGCTGGAAGACATGCACGCCGAGCTGTTGCACGAGTGAGCCGTTTCCCTGCGCGAGCGGGCGTGTCTGTACACAGACACGCCGTCCACGCCGGCATTTCGCGCCCGCTCGCCGCTGAAGCCGACGACAAACTGCCGTGACTTTGCTGGCAGGCACGTGAAACAATCGCTGGCCGTGAAGACTTTCGAGGATCTGTTCGCCGAACTCGGCGAGCGTGCCCGCAACCGACCGGCCGGCAGCGCCACAGTGGCCGCGTTGGACGGCGGAGTCCATGAGCTAGGCAAGAAGATCCTCGAAGAAGCCGGCGAAGTGTGGCTGGCGGCCGAATACGAGCCCGACGACGCGCTGGCCGAAGAAATCAGCCAGTTGCTCTACTGGACACAGGTGTTGATGATCTCGCGTGGACTCAGCCTCGACGATGTGTACCGGAAGCTGTGATGGCGCGGACTGACCGCGGCGGTGCATCATCGATGCTGCGGGTCGCGGTGCCCAACAAGGGTGCGCTCAGCGAGCCGGCGAGCGAAATTTTGTCGGAAGCCGGCTACCGTCGCCGCACCGACCCGAAGGATCTGACCGTCCTGGACCCCGTCAACAATGTCGAGTTCTTTTTCTTGCGGCCCAAAGATATTGCGGTCTACGTCGGATCCGGTGATCTCGACTTTGGGATCACCGGCCGGGACCTGGTGCGTGAGTCCGATGCGCCGGTGCGGGAACGGTTGGCGCTGGGTTTCGGGTCGTCCAGCTTCCGGTATGCAGCGCCTGCGGGTCGCGACTGGACGACCGCGGATTTGGCCGGTGTTCGGATCGCCACCGCTTATCCGAACCTGGTACGAAAGGATTTGGCAGCCAAGGGAATTGAGGCGACCGTGATCCGGCTCGATGGCGCTGTGGAGATTTCGGTGCAGTTGGGAGTCGCCGATGCCATCGCCGACGTGGTGGGCTCCGGTCGCACGCTGGGACTGCATGATTTGGTGGCCTTCGGTGAACCGCTGTGTGATTCCGAAGCGGTGCTCATCGAACGAGCCGACCCCGACCGCCAGGACCCTGCCCACGCTGCGGCCCGCGACCAGATGGTGGCCCGCGTCCAGGGCGTGGTCTTCGGCCAGCAGTATCTGATGCTGGACTACGACTGTCCGCGTTCGGCGCTTGACCAAGCCACCTCGATCACACCGGGGTTGGAGTCACCGACTATCGCGCCGCTGGCCGACCCCGACTGGGTAGCGGTGCGCGCACTGGTACCGCGGCGCGACGTCAATGCGATCATGGACGAGCTAGCCGCGATCGGAGCCAAGGCGATCCTGGCTTCCGACATCCGTTTCTGCCGATTCTGATCACGTCGGGGTATCCGCGCCGCCGCTGTGTTAGCGTGCCGGACTGTCCCCGTGCCAGGAGGATCGCCGTGACGCACTCCCTTGTGCTGCTGTTCGCATTGCTGATCGGCGTCGTCGCCGGATTACGTGCCCTGACAGCTCCCGCGGTGGTCGCATGGGCCGCGCTGCTCGACTGGATCAACCTCGAGGGGACGTGGGCGTCTTGGGTGGCTCACTCGGTGACGGTCGCCATCCTCACCATCCTTGCGGTTATCGAGCTCGTCACCGACAAACTCCCGATGACCCCGAGCCGCACCGCCGCCGCCTCGTTCATCGCGCGAATCCTGCTGGGCGCGTTCGCCGGTGCGGTTATCGGCACCGCATGGGGGTACACCTGGAGCGGGCTCGGCGCGGGTGCCCTCGGCGCGGTGCTCGGCACCCTCGGCGGCTACGAGGCACGTATCCGATTGGTCGGTGCCACCGGCGGCCACGACCGCTCAGTGGCGCTGCTCGAAGACACCGTCGCGGTGCTGGGCGGGCTTGCCGTTGCGGTAATGACAGCGGTTCTCTAGCAAACCATTTCAGCGCCGTCGCCGCCTCTGACCGCGGCCGGCTCCGGGCGCTGGTCAGCGGGCCAGCCCGGATAGGGCGGCGGCGTCCCCCCGAAAGCCGGGCAGCGCTGCTGGTGCGGGCACCAATCGCACAGCCGCGACGGCCTGGACCGGAAATCGCCAGTGGCCCCAGCGGATTGGATCGCCCGCCAGATCGCCATCAGCGTCTTCTCGAAGCGCAGCAGCTCCTCGTGCTCGGGGGAGTAGTCGAGCAGCTCACCGTCGGCCAAGTAGATGAGCCGCAGCCGGGTGGGCAGCACACCGCGCGACCGCAGCAGTGCCACCGCATAGAACTTCATCTGAAATAAGGCTTTGAATTCCGCGAGTGCGCGCGCCGCCGGCGGCGCCTTGCCCGTCTTGTAGTCGACCACCCGCAGCTCACCAGTCGGTGCGACGTCGATGCGGTCGATATAGCCACGCAGCAGCGTGCCGTCGGCCAGCTCTACCTCGACGCGCTGCTCGCAGCTTTGCGGATCGAACCGGGTCGGGTCCTCCAGCCGGTAGTACCCGGACAACAACGCGCGGGCCTCGTCGAGCAATTCGGCCAGCTGCTCCGGGCCAAGGGCGTTGGCCAACCCGGGCTCCTCGGCGACCATCTGCTCCCAGGCCGGCGCCACCAGCGCCAGCGCGGTGTCACGGTCACGCTGCAGCGGCGGCAAGGCATAGAGCTGTTCGAGTGCGGTATGGACCACCGATCCCCGCAACTGGGCTGTCGACGGCGGCTCCGGCAACCGGTCGATCGCGCGGAACCGATACAGCAGAGGGCACTGTTTGAAGTCGGCCGCCCGTGACGGTGACAACGCCGGCCGCACCGCTTCCGCGGACGCAGCAGGCGCACCGGCGCACGTCGATGTCATGGCCTGATGCAATCACAAAGGACCGACAAAAACCCGCTACCACACCGATGTCTGTGTCCAAACGGATTAGGGAGAGCCACTGATGCGGTTCGGGACCTCGTCGGGTCGGCCACAAGGTTTGCTGACCGCGCAAACAGGGAAAGTTGCATCCGTGGGTGGAAGGCGCTCGCTATGCCAGCCACAAGCAATTGACTTCACAAAGGATCGTCAACCGATGACTCAGGCCAGGCACGTGCGTGCCGTCGGGCATACTCATCAGGGCCGCGTGCCCTTGAGCCTGCCCGGCTCGGACGGCGCCGTGCACGAGCCGCGCCACCACAAAGGCATTCACCGGCAGTCCCGCCGGCGTGACCCGGTCGCCAAACCACATATCCGCGCATTGACGGCAATGGCAGCGGTAGCCGTGATCTCGGCCGGCATCGGGGCGGGCGCGGCAACAGCGGTTAACCGGTTGCGGCTCACCGACGCCAGCACACTGGCCGCCAGTCAGGCACCGGCTGCCTCGGCAGTGGCGCAAGTGGAGCAGGTTGCGGCAAAAGTCGTGCCGGCCGTGGTGAAGTTGCAAACCGATGCGGGCGCTGAATTCACCACTGGCTCAGGCATTGTGCTGAGCCCGGACGGGCTGATTCTGACCAACGACCACGTGGTGTCGGCTCCAGATGCCGACCCCAACGGCGCGGCTGAGACACGCACCGTCGCGACACTCGCGGACGGCCGCGTCGTACCCGTTAGTGTGGTGGCCAGCGATCCGGCCAGTGACCTCGCAGTGGTTCGAGCGCACGGTGTCTCGGGGCTTACCCCCATCACCTTCGGCTCGTCGGCGCAGCTTCACGTCGGCCAAACCGTCGTGGCGGTGGGATCACCCCTGGGACTGACCGACACAGTGAGCACCGGCATCATCAGCGCGTTGCACCGCCGGCTGCCCAGCCGCAGTGGTGGCAGCGACCGGATCGACGTACCCGACGCCATCCAAACCGACGCTGCGATGAACCCCGGAAGCTCCGGCGGCGCCCTGGTCGATATGACCGGCGCGCTCGTCGGGGTCAACTGTGCGATCGCGGTGGTGGGCGATGACAGCGGCCAGGGCCGAATCGGTTCCACCGGTTTGGGTTTCGCCATCCCGGCCGATCACGCCAAGCGCGTCGCGGATGCGCTCATCGCCGGCGGCGCCGCCCCGCGCACATGATGCGGACGCACTGCCCCAACGCGACGAACCCCCCGCACCGGTTATGGCGTGTGTGCTGGCACGCTAGACGACTGTGTCCGCAACCGGCCCGTTCGCTGTGGGCGACCGTGTCCAGCTAACCGACACCAAGGGTCGCCGCTACACGGTGCTGCTCACCGAGGGCGCCGAGTTCCACACCCACCGCGGCGCAATCGCGCACGACGCGGTGATCGGCCTGCCGGAGGGCAGCGTCGTGAAATCCAGCAACGGCGACGACTTCTTGGCGCTGCGCCCGCTGCTCGTGGACTACGTGATGTCGATGCCACGCGGTGCCCAGGTGGTCTATCCCAAAGACGCCGCGCAGATCGTGCATGAGGGCGACATCTTCCCCGGCGCCCGGGTATTGGAAGCCGGCGCCGGATCCGGCGCACTGACCTGCTCACTGTTGCGGGCGGTCGGGCCGCACGGGCAGGTGATCTCCTACGAGGTGCGCGCCGACCACGCCGAGCATGCCCGCCGCAATGTCGAGACGTTCTACGGAGGCCGGCCGGACAACTGGCAACTGGTCATCGCCGACCTCGCGGACTGCGATTTACCCGCCGGCGCCGTGGACCGCGTGGTGCTCGACATGCTCGCGCCGTGGGACGTACTGGATGCTGTGTCGCAGGTGCTAATCGCCGGTGGTGTGCTGATGATCTACGTGGCCACCGTCACCCAGCTGTCGAAGACCGTGGAGACATTGCGGCAACAGCAGTGCTGGACCGAGCCGCGAGCGTGGGAGACGCTGCAACGCGGCTGGAACGTCGTGGGCCTGGCGGTCCGGCCGGAGCACACCATGCGCGGCCACACCGCGTTTCTGGTCTGCGCGCGCCGGCTTGCCCCGGGAACCACCACGCCCACGGTCTTGCGCCGCAAGCGGCAGCTGTAAGCAACTGGTCAGTCGTCGTCGCTGCGCTGCAGACCCCGGCGCACCGACAACAACTCGAACTCCGGGTGTGCGGCCACCAAGCGTTCAGCGGCGTCGAGTACCTCGACGGTATGGCCGCGATCGCCCGACACCAGGGCCACACCAATGCCGGCCCGCCGGTACAGATCGTGCGACCCGGTCTCGGCGGCTGACACGCTGAGCTTGCGCTGCAGTTCGGCCACAAGCGGCCGGATCACCGAGCGCTTCTGCTTGAGGGAGCGCACGTCGCCGAGCAGCACGTCGAACTCGAGCCAGCCGATCCACATACCAGTTGGTTACGGCGTCGGCGTCGGCGTAGGCGGCGGCGTACCGGTCTGCGAGTTCCCGAAACCGAGCAGCATGTCGGCCGTCTGATGCGACAACTGCCAGCCACCTGGATAGGGCTTGAACTCCATCGGAAACGAAAACCCCGGAGCGTCCCGATTCGGTGAGGTCACGTTGACGGTGGCCACCACATCGGCCGGATCCTTGTCCGACCAGGCGATGTCGGTCGCATTGAACGTCACCGGCGCATAGCCGCCGTCGACCAACGCGGTGGCGAACTTTTCCAGAGCCGCGGCGTTATCCGGTGTCGCGCTTTCAACCAGATCGAGCTTTTGGTTGCCCGGCACCGCGGGGTCGGCCAGCCGGTACAGCACGTCGGTGAGCGCCTGTGCTGGGGGGAGCGGCGGAGTCTGCGGAGTGGGCGCGGGATTCGGCGCCACAGCTGTCGATGCAACAGATGACGACGCCGCAGCTGATGACGACGGGGCAGAGCCGTGCTCGCTATGCGAGCACCCTGATAGCCCAAGTGCCGCCACAACAGTGGCGGCACTCAAGGCGACGACGAGCTGCCGGCGCATCCATCCAGCAGCGGTCAGCCGGAGGCCTGCACGGCCTGCAGCAGCGACATCGCCGAACTACGGGACAGCTTCCAGGTGCCCTGGTTGACGAACGTGATGTTTTGGGTGGTCGGCGCAAGGTTCGGACCAGAGGCAGTGATATCCGCCGAGGCGGCGCCGGGACCTGCCGGCGCGATGTTCGCGACGGTGAACGACAGCGGAAGGGATCCGTTTTGAGCCGCTTTTTGCAGCTTCCGGTCGGCGATGCGGCCTTCGACTCCGCCGACGCCGCCTTCGACCAGATTGCTCTTGCTCGCAAACGGAATGTTGGGATTCTGCAGGCCGTTCAGAACGCTCACCAGTTGGTCGGGGGTGGGCACGTCGGCTGCCGGATCAAGCGGCAGCGGCGCGCCGAAGGCGACCGGCTGCACGTGAGGCGCCGACGGGGCCACGGATGCAATCGAGGTCACACCAGCGGCTGCCGCACCGATTGCAGCAACGGCCGCCAAGCCTGTGGCTAGGGATTTCACGCTTTCCGCTGTCCTTTCGATCGGCCTGATTCGGTGCGAAGGCTACCAGTGGGTACTTATCTGTTGAATTTTGATCCCCACACGAATGCCAAATCGCCGGTAGCGTTGAAGTATCCGCCGCGCCAACATCCGGCGCCGCGAAAGGAGCTCAACATGGGTGACTCAGAGCGTGAAATGTTCGGACCCCCTCGTGACCGAGAGTTGTCCAGCGACGACGCCGCCGAATTAGAAGAGTTGCGACGGGAAGCCGCGCTGCTTCGCGAGCAACTCGACAACGCCGTGGGGTCGCAGGGAACTGTGCGGGGAGCCCGTGATGTGCACCAGCTCGAGGCGCGTATCGACTCGCTCGCTGCCCGTAACTCCAAGCTGATGGAAACCCTGAAGGAAGCCCGCCAGCAGCTGCTGGCGCTGCGCGAGGAAGTCGACCGGCTGGGCCAGCCGCCCAGTGGTTACGGCGTGCTGCTGTCCACTCATGACGACAACACCGTCGACGTGTTCACCTCCGGCCGGAAAATGCGACTGACGTGCTCACCGAACATTGACGCCACCGCCCTTAAGAAGGGCCAAACCGTCCGGTTGAATGAAGCCCTGACGGTTGTCGAGGCCGGCACATACGAATCGGTCGGAGAAATTTCCACCTTGCGTGAAATTCTTTCCGACGGTCACCGGGCCTTGGTGGTCGGGCACGCCGACGAGGAACGCATCGTCTGGCTTGCCGAGCCGCTGGTTGCTGAAGACCTGCCCGAGGGGATCCCGGACGCGCTCAACGACGACACGAAGCCACGCAAGCTGCGTCCCGGCGACTCGCTGCTGGTCGACACCAAGGCCGGCTATGCGTTCGAGCGCATCCCGAAGGCGGAGGTCGAAGACCTCGTGCTGGAGGAGGTGCCCGACGTCAGCTACGACGACATCGGTGGCCTGTCCCGCCAGATCGAGCAGATCCGCGACGCGGTCGAGCTGCCGTTCCTGCACAAGGAGCTCTACAAGGAGTACGCGCTGCGCCCACCCAAGGGTGTGCTGCTCTACGGACCGCCAGGCTGCGGCAAGACGCTGATCGCCAAGGCGGTGGCCAACTCGCTGGCCAAGAAGATGGCCGAGGTCCGCGGCGACGACGCCAAGGAGGCCAAGTCGTACTTCCTCAACATCAAAGGGCCCGAGCTGCTGAACAAGTTCGTCGGCGAGACCGAGCGCCACATCCGGTTGATCTTCCAGCGGGCCCGCGAAAAGGCGTCCGAAGGAACACCGGTGATCGTGTTCTTCGACGAGATGGACTCGATCTTCCGCACCCGCGGCACGGGCGTTTCCTCCGACGTGGAGACGACGGTCGTCCCGCAGCTGCTGTCCGAGATCGACGGCGTCGAGGGGCTGGAGAACGTCATCGTGATCGGCGCCTCCAACCGCGAGGACATGATCGACCCGGCGATCCTGCGGCCCGGCCGCCTGGACGTCAAGATCAAGATCGAACGGCCGGATGCCGAAGCGGCGCAGGACATCTTCTCCAAGTACCTCACCGAGGACCTGCCGCTGCACGCCGACGACCTGGCCGAGTTCGGCGGCGACCGCTCCGCTTGCATCAAAGCGATGATCGAGAAGGTCGTCGAGCGGATGTACGCCGAGATCGACGAGAACCGGTTCCTGGAGGTCACCTACGCCAACGGTGACAAGGAAGTCATGTACTTCAAGGACTTCAACTCCGGAGCGATGATCCAAAACGTCGTCGACCGGGCGAAGAAGAACGCGATCAAGTCGGTGCTGGAGACCGGTCAGCCGGGCTTGCGTATTCAGCATCTGCTGGATTCGATCGTCGACGAGTTCGCCGAGAACGAGGACCTGCCCAACACCACCAACCCCGATGACTGGGCGCGCATCTCGGGCAAGAAGGGCGAGCGGATCGTCTACATCCGCACGCTGGTCACCGGCAAGAGCTCCAGCGCGTCGCGGGCCATCGACACCGAGTCCAACCTCGGCCAGTACCTGTAGTCGCCTTTGTCGCGAGCGGGCGTGTTTGCACGCCGACACGCCGCAAGGGCCGTACAACTGCGCCCGCTCGCGGCGCGACTAGCCGCGCATCGGCCGTCGCCTAGGCTTTAAGCCATGCAAAGGATTATCGGGACGGAGGTCGAGTACGGCATCTCGTCGCCGTCGGACCCGACCGCGAACCCGATCCTCACCTCGACCCAAGCGGTGCTGGCCTACGCGGCAGCCGCCGGCATTCAGCGCGCCAAGCGCACCCGCTGGGACTACGAGGTGGAGTCACCGCTGCGCGATGCCCGCGGGTTCGACCTGAGCCGCTCAGCCGGCCCGCCGCCTGTGGTCGACGCCGACGAAGTGGGCGCCGCGAACATGATCTTGACCAACGGGGCGCGGCTCTACGTCGACCACGCTCACCCCGAATACTCCGCGCCCGAATGCACCGACCCACTAGACGCCGTGATCTGGGACAAGGCCGGCGAGCGGGTGATGGAGGCGGCCGCCCGCCACGTCGCCAGCGTGCCGGGCGCGGTGAAGCTGCAGCTGTACAAGAACAACGTCGACGGCAAGGGCGCCTCTTACGGCTCGCACGAGAACTACCTGATGAGCCGCCAGACCCCGTTTTCGGCCGTCATCGTGGGCCTGACTCCGTTCCTGGTGTCCCGGCAGGTAATCACCGGCCAAGGCCGGGTGGGCATCGGCCCCGCCGGAGACGAACCCGGTTTTCAGCTCGCGCAGCGCGCCGACTACATCGAGGTCGAGGTCGGCCTGGAAACCACGCTCAAACGCGGCATCATCAACACCCGCGACGAGCCGCACGCCGACGCCGACCGATACCGGCGGCTGCACGTCATCATCGGTGATGCCAACCTCGCCGAGACGTCGACGTATCTGAAACTCGGTACCACGGCGCTGGTGCTCGACCTGATCGAAGAGGGCATCGACTTAAGCGATCTGGCGCTAGCACGTCCGGTGCACGCCGTACACACCATCAGCCGTGACCCGTCGCTACGGGCCACGGTCGCGCTCGCCGACGGCCGCGAACTGACCGGGCTTGCCCTGCAACGGATTTACCTGGACCGAGTGGCCAAGCTGGTCGACTCCCGTGACTCCGACCCTCGTGCCAACGACATCGTGGAAACCTGGGCGCACGTCCTCGACCTGCTCGAGCGCGACCCGATGGAGTGCGCCGAGCTGCTGGACTGGCCGGCCAAGCTGCGCCTGCTCGAAGGGTTCCGCCAACGGGAAAACCTCAGCTGGTCGGCGCCCCGGTTGCATCTGGTCGACCTGCAGTACTCCGACGTCCGGTTGGACAAGGGCCTCTACAACCGGCTGGTCGCCCGTGGCTCGATGAAGCGGCTGGTCACCGAACAACAGGTGCTCAACGCGGTGGAGAACCCGCCCACCGACACCCGCGCCTACTTCCGCGGCGAGTGCCTGCGCCGGTTCGGCGCCGACATCGCCGCCGCCAGCTGGGACTCGGTGATCTTCGACCTCGGCGGTGACTCGCTGGTGCGGATTCCCACGCTGGAGCCGTTGCGGGGCAGCAAGGCGCACGTCGGGGCGCTGCTGGATTCTGTCGACAGTGCCGTCGAACTGGTGGAACAACTGACGACGTGAGCTCCGTCCGGCGCCGATGCAGGCCTCAAGGCCTGAGGAGAAGCCGGACTATCAGGCTTCGTCCGGCGCCGATGCAGGCCTCAAGGCCTGAGGAGAAGCCGGACAATGGAGCTCAAGCCCGGGGAAAGGTCGGTGTGGACCGGTAGGGTAGAGGAACCGGCGCCGGCGTGATGCGGCGCCGATGACGAAGCAGGAGGCAGCGATGGCTCAGGAGCAGACCAAGCGTGGCGGTGGCGGCGGCGATGGCGACGACCTCACCGGCAGCAACGCCGCGGGCCAGGAGCGTCGCGAAAAGCTGACCGAGGAAACCGACGATCTGCTCGACGAGATCGACGACGTTCTGGAGGAGAACGCCGAGGACTTCGTGCGCGCGTACGTCCAAAAGGGCGGACAGTGACCTGGCCGTTCCGCGATCGCCTGGTCACTAATTCAGCACTTCCCGGAGTCCCCGCCAGCCCTGTAGATCTGTCCTCGTTCGCCGACTTCCTGCGCCGCCAGGCGCCGGAACTGTTGCCGGTGTCCGCGGGCGGCGCCGAGCCGCTCGGGGCCGGCGGCCAGCTGCCGCACGGGACAACGATCGTCGCGCTGAAATACCCCGGTGGTGTCGTCATGGCCGGCGACCGGCGCTCCACCCAGGGCAACATGATCGCCGGGCGCGACATCAAGAAGGTGTACATCACCGACGACTACACCGCGACCGGCATCGCCGGCACCGCGGCCATCGCCGTCGAGTTCGCTCGGCTTTACGCCGTCGAGCTCGAGCACTACGAAAAGCTCGAGGGTGTGCCGCTGACCTTCGCCGGCAAAGTCAACCGGCTGGCGATCATGGTCCGAGGCAATCTCGGCGCCGCGATGCAGGGGCTGGTCGCACTGCCGCTGCTGGCCGGGTTCGACATCGACGACCCGGATCCAGAGAAGGCGGGCCGCATCGTGTCATTCGACGCCGCCGGCGGCTGGAACATCGAGGAAGAGGGCTATCAGGCGGTGGGCTCGGGCTCGATCTTCGCCAAGTCATCGATGAAAAAGCTGTACTCGCAAGTGACCGACGCCGATTCGGCGCTGCGGGTGGCCGTCGAGGCGCTCTACGACGCCGCTGACGACGACTCCGCCACCGGCGGCCCGGACCTGGTACGCGGCATCTTCCCCACGGCGGTCAGCATCGGACCCGACGGCGCCGTCGACGTGCCCGAGGAGCGCATCGCCGAACTGGCCCGCGAGGTCATCGAAAACCGGTCGCGCGCCGATACCTTCGGCCCGGACGCGCAAGCGGGTGAGAAGTGAGCTTCCCGTATTTCATTTCGCCCGAGCAGGCGATGCGCGAGCGCAGCGAGCTTGCGCGCAAGGGCATCGCGCGGGGACGCAGCGTGGTGGCGCTGGCCTACGCCGGCGGCGTGTTGTTCGTCGCCGAAAACCCGTCGCGCTCACTGCAGAAAATCAGCGAGCTCTACGACCGGGTCGGCTTCGCAGCCGCCGGCAAGTTCAACGAATTCGACAACCTGCGCCGCGGCGGCATCCAATTCGCCGACACCCGCGGCTATGCCTACGACCGCCGCGACGTCACGGGCCGCCAGCTGGCCAACGTCTACGCCCAGACCCTCGGCACCATCTTCTCTTCCACCGGCGAGAAGCCGTACGAGGTCGAACTGATCGTCGCCGAGGTCGGAAAGGGCCCCGAGGACGACCAGATCTACCGCCTC
>Ga0209810_1004621_pt1 | contig 13108 bp, 12 predicted proteins | sample Coa_R1_7_FD_187159 | JGI IMG/M metagenome (GOLD analysis project Ga0209810, IMG submission 187159) | Surface soil microbial communities from Centralia Pennsylvania, which are recovering from an underground coalmine fire - Coalmine... | ecosystem: Environmental > Terrestrial > Soil > Unclassified...
CTGAGCCGGTGTTGGAGACAGCGGGGAAGTCGTTACGCCATTCGTGCAGGTCGGAACTTACCCGACAAGGAATTTCGCTACCTTAGGACCGTTATAGTTACGGCCGCCGTTTACCGGGGCTTCGATTCAGAGCTTGCACCCCTCCTCTTAACCTTCCGGCACCGGGCAGGCGTCAGACCCTATACGTCGCCTCGCGGCTTCGCAGAGCCCTGTGTTTTTAGTAAACAGTCGCCACCCCCAACTCTGTGCCCCCCGCCCCTGCTTGCGCAAGGACGGGGCCCCCTTCTCCCGAAGTTACGGGGGCATTTTGCCGAGTTCCTTCAACACCGTTCTCTCAAGCGCCTCGGTATCCTCTACCAGTCCACCTGTGTCGGTTTCGGGTACGGTCTATGTGCCGGCGCTGTTTCCCGGAAGGCCGCCGCAGCCGCCCCAATCCAATCAGGGACGACACGCCTTGAGCCTTCGTCGCGCTCCGGCAGGCTGGGGAATATTAACCCCATTCCCATCGGCTACGGCTCTCGCCCTCGCCTTAGGGGCCCGGCTAACCCTGCGCGGATTAACCTTGCGCAGGAACCCTTGGACTTTCGGCGACAGTGTTTCTCACACTGTTTATCGCTACTCATGTCAGCATTCTCGCTTCCGATGCCTCCAGCAGCCCTCGCGAGCCACCTTCAACGGCCTACGGAACGCTCCGCTACCACTCCAGGTGTCAGGAGTCAGGAGTCAGGGATCAGGAGGTGCGCGACCAGCTTGCGTAGAGACCTTGCAACATCTTGCTGATCTCAACGTAGTCGGCCATCCACCGCCGTCCCATGACTTCTTCGATATAGCCGAGATCGACGCAATAGCGCAGCCACAGCCGCACCTCATCGCTGCTGCCGATCGCGACCATCAGGTATCGCCGGTACTCCGCCGCAGAACCGCTCTGCCGTGCGAAGCCTTCGACGAGGTTGGCGCAGATCGACTTCGATGCCCGGCGCAACTGATCCGCCAAAGCGAACTGCTCGATCCGCGGAAACTCCAGACTGGCTTTATGAAGCTCCAGCGACAATCGATAGGCGCGGCGAAAGACATCGAGATCCTCGACCCGCTCTATCCTGCCGCTCATCTCCCTGCACCCGTCCTATACCTGACTTCTGACTCCTGATTCCTGACACCTGGAATCCGCAGCTTCGGTGGATGGCTTCAGCCCCGTTACATTTTCGGCGCCGGACGGCTTAGATTTAGACCAGTGAGCTATTACGCTTTCTTTAAAGGATGGCTGCTTCTAAGCCAACCTCCTGGTTGTCTTGGCCTTCCAACATCCTTTCCCACTTAGCCACCACTTGGGGACCTTAGCTGGCGGTCTGGGCTGTTCCCCTCTCGACGACGGACCTTAGCACCCGCCGTCTGGCTGCCGGGCTCCACTCGCCGGTATTCGCAGTTTGGTTAGGTTTGGTAAGGCTCGCGCCCCCCTAGCCCATCCAGTGCTCTACCCCCGGCGGTGAGCGCCCGACGCTCTACCTCAATAGATTTCGCGGAGAACCAGCTATTTCCGAGTTTGATTGGCCTTTCACCCCTAACCACAGGTCATCCCCTACTTTTGCAACAGTAGTGGGTTCGGTCCTCCAGTGCGTGTTACCGCACCTTCAACCTGCCCATGGCTAGATCACCCGGTTTCGGGTCTGATCCCACTAACTTCATCCCGGACCTAGATCCGGGATCGCGCCCTCTTCAGACTCGCTTTCGCTGCGCCTACGCCTAGCGGCTTAAGCTTGCTAGTAAGACCAACTCGCTGACCCATTATACAAAAGGTACGCCGTCAGTTGCAGGAGTCAGACGTCAGGAGTCAGGATCAGGAAAACCCTGACACCTGACACCTGACTACTGACCCCTGAACCTCCGACTGCTTGTAGGCATCCGGTTTCAGGAACTGTTTCACCCCGGTCATCCCGGTGCTTTTCACCTTTCCCTCACGGTACTGGTTCGCTATCGGTCACTGAGGAGTACTTAGGCTTGGAGGGTGGTCCCCCCATGTTCAGACAGGATGGCTCGTGTCCCGCCCTACTCGAGGATCCTCCTGCCGGTTTCCCGTACGGGGCTGTCACCCCCTCTGGCATGCCGTTCCAGGCATTTCCGGTACCAAGCAGAAGAACCACTGGCCTCGTCCGCGTTCGCTCGCCACTACTAGCGGAGTCTCCGGTTTTTGCTTTCGCAAAAACCTGTGTTGATGTCCTTTCCTCCGGCTACTGAGATGTTTCAGTTCGCCGGGTTCGCCTCCCGCACCTATGAATTCAGCACGGGATACCCTTGCGGGTGGGTTGCCCCATTCGGAGATCCCGGGATCAACGATCGCTCGCATCTCCCCCGGGCTTTTCGCAGCGTGCCACGTCCTTCATCGCCTCTCAGTGCCAAGGCATCCACCAGATGCCCTTAATTCGCGCTTCTCATCCCCGGGAACGCCCGTCCAGGTCACCCCGGACACGTCCCCGCCGCCGCACCCAACGGCAAACGCCAGTTCGGGAGCCAGGAGCCAGGGACCGGGCGTCAAGACGCCAGACCCCGCAACCCGCCCCTCTCGGTGCAGCTACGCGTGAAGACACTTCTTCGGACGCGCACGGAACCACAAGGCCCCAGGCGCATCCGCCTCGGTCACGTACAACTCTCGCTTCACCCTTCAATCAACAAGACCCGCCGCAGCCCCAGCCGCGGCGAATGACGCGCTTCTTGCCGAGTTCTCCAATGATCCGCACCAGGAGCCAAAGGCTCTCGGCGTTTGCTCACGCAAACGCCTATCGCCGGAAACGCCTGTCGCCGGAAACGCCTGTCGCTCTTACGGCGAAAGCTGTCGCTTTCGCCGGTGGTGGAGGTGATCGGGATCGAACCGACGACCTCCTGCTTGCAAAGCAGGCGCTCTCCCGACTGAGCTACACCCCCGGTGGCTGCATCGCAGCCACCGCCCCGACAGGCGCATCGCAGATGCGCCGCAAGGGGATACAGCAGCTGCTCCATTCGCCTCTCGGCGTCGCCGCGCAACGCCTGCCGGCGCGGCGCTTGCGCCGCAAGCGCCGGTGGTGGGCCAGGGAGGATTTGAACCTCCGACCTCACGCTTATCAAGCGCGCGCTCTAACCAGCTGAGCTACTAGCCCATGCCGGAGATCGGAGATCAGAGGTCGGAGATCGGAATGCCCAACCTGCGGCAAAACTCGGCAGAAGGGATGCGCAGACGGCGGCGCCTCAGGCGTCAAGACCCGGAAACCAGGTTCCTGGAACCGACGCCGTTGCGGAAGATCAGGATCGGTATCGCAGCCGCCATGCCTGACGCCTGACTCCTGATACCTGCCTCCTGAATTCCAGAAAGGAGGTGATCCAGCCGCAGGTTCCCCTACGGCTACCTTGTTACGACTTCACCCCAGTCGCTGACCTTACCGTGGTCGGCTAGCCCTCTCGCGAGTTGCCGCACCGGCTTAAGGTAAAACCAACTCCCATGGTGTGACGGGCGGTGTGTACAAGGCCCGGGAACGTATTCACCGCGGCATGCTGATCCGCGATTACTAGCGATTCCGACTTCATGCTCGCGAGTTGCAGCGAGCAATCCGAACTGAGACGGCTTTTCGAGATTGGCTCGGACTCGCACCCTTGCCGCCCTCTGTCACCGCCATTGTAGCACGTGTGTAGCCCAGCCCATAAGGGCCATGAGGACTTGACGTCATCCCCGCCTTCCTCCGGCTTGTCACCGGCAGTTCCTTCAGAGTGCCCGGCCAAACCGATGGCAACTGAAGGTGGGGGTTGCGCTCGTTGCGGGACTTAACCCAACATCTCACGACACGAGCTGACGACAGCCATGCAGCACCTGTGTTCCCGCCAGCCGAACTGAAGGACGAGATCTCTCCCGCCCACACGGGACATGTCAAGGGCTGGTAAGGTTCTTCGCGTTGCGTCGAATTAAACCACATGCTCCACCGCTTGTGCGGGCCCCCGTCAATTCCTTTGAGTTTTAACCTTGCGGCCGTACTCCCCAGGCGGTGCGCTTACCGCGTTGGCTGCGACACCGAAGAGCTAGGCTCCCCAACGTCTAGCGCACATCGTTTACAGCGTGGACTACCAGGGTATCTAATCCTGTTTGCTCCCCACGCTTTCGCGCCTCAGCGTCAGTTTCGGTCCAGAGAGCCGCCTTCGCCACCGGTGTTCTTCCCAATATCTACGAATTTCACCTCTACACTGGGAATTCCACTCTCCTCTCCCGAACTCTAGCACGACAGTCCCAAGCGCAATTCCCAGGTTGAGCCCGGGGCTTTCACGCCTGACTTGCCGCGCCGCCTACGCGCCCTTTACGCCCAGTAATTCCGAACAACGCTCGCCCCCTTCGTATTACCGCGGCTGCTGGCACGAAGTTAGCCGGGGCTTCTTATGCGGGTACCGTCATCATCGTCCCCGCCGAAAGAGCTTTACAACCCTAAGGCCTTCCTCACTCACGCGGCATTGCTGGATCAGGCTTGCGCCCATTGTCCAATATTCCCCACTGCTGCCTCCCGTAGGAGTCTGGGCCGTGTCTCAGTCCCAGTGTGGCTGATCATCCTCTCAGACCAGCTACGGATCATCGCCTTGGTAAGCCGTTACCCCACCAACTAGCTAATCCGACGCGGGCCCCTCTTCCTGCGATAAATCTTTCCCCCCAGGATCACTCCCGGGGGCGCATGCGGTATTAGCCGGAGTTTCCCCCGGTTATCCCCCACAAGAAGGCAGGTTCCCACGCGCTACTCACCCGTGCGCCACTCCCACCCGGACCGAAGCCCGAATGAGCGTTCGACTTGCATGTGTTAAGCATGCCGCCAGCGTTCGTTCTGAGCCAGGATCAAACTCTCAAGTTCATCCCAGGCCGATCCCCTTCCAGGAACCGACCCACAAGGGCCAAACGCTCGCACTCTCGCGCGAACGATCAGCCAACGCCGCCGCCCGCGCATCCCTTCCATCAACCCAACAATGTCAATCAGCGACGGCCGGAGCACTCTGTACCGGCCGGAGGGGCGCGCTTATAAGCCCGCCCGCCGGCAGCGTCAATCGCTTTTGCGGCTCGTCCAAATCGCGTTTTGGAGTGCCGCCGGCTCCGGCGACATCGGTTCCATATGGGGCCGCCCTTCGCCCCGATCAAGCGCAGGTGGAACGCTGGCGCAAGGCTGTCGGCGGCGTTGACGGCCTTGCCGCGATTTGTATACTGCGCCGATCCGCGTGGAGGCGACTCTGCGCGCCGTTCGCTTTGCCTGAAATCGAGGAGAGGCACGTGGCGCGAATCGCAGGCGTCAATATCCCCAATCAGAAACGGGTCCCGATCGGCCTGACCTATATCCACGGCATCGGCCGCACCAAGGCCTCCGAAATCTGTGAGCGCGTCGGCATCCCGGCCGACCGCCGCGTCCACGAGATGACCGACGACGAGGTGTTGCGCGTGCGCGAGCTGATCGACCGCGAGTACACGGTCGAAGGCGACCTGCGCCGGCAGGTGGCGATGAACATCAAGCGGCTGATGGATCTCGGCTGCTATCGCGGGCTGCGCCACCGCAAGGGCTTGCCGGTGCGCGGCCAGCGCACCCATACGAACGCGCGTACGCGCAAGGGCCCCGCCCGACCGATCGCCGGCAAGAAGAAATAGCGCGGCTTCCTCCAGAGAACGGAACGACATATGGCGAAATCGGCGGCGGCGCCGCGGCTGCGGCGGCGCGAGCGCAAGAACATCACGTCGGGCACGGCCCACGTCAACGCCACCTTCAACAACACGATGATCACGATCACCGACGCGCAGGGCAATACGATCGCGTGGTCGTCGTCGGGCAGCCAGGGCTTCAAAGGCTCGCGCAAGTCGACTCCGTATGCCGCCCAGGTCGCGGCCGAGGACGCCGGGCGCAAGGCCATGGAGCACGGCATGCGCACCCTCGAAATCGAGGTAAAGGGGCCGGGATCGGGGCGCGAATCGGCGCTGCGCGCATTGCAGGCGGTCGGCTTCGCGGTGACCTCTATCCGCGACGTGACGCCGATCCCACATAACGGGTGCCGTCCGCCCAAGCGCCGCCGCGTGTGAATTTTCCGGGCGCGGAACCTCTCCGCGCCTTGGCTTCGATGCCGGCGGCCTTGCCGCCGACCGTTCGTCGCGGAGCCCGCTCCGCCCTTACCGACCGAGGTCGACTTGATTCAGAAGAATTGGCAGGCATTGATCAAACCGAAGCAGCTCGCGGTCGAGCCGGGCGACGACCCGAAGCGGGTCGCGACCGTCGTTGCCGAGCCGCTCGAGCGCGGCTTCGGCCTGACCCTGGGCAACGCGATGCGTCGCGTGCTGCTGTCCTCGCTGCAGGGCGCCGCCGTCACGTCGATGAAAATCGAGGGCGTGCTGCACGAATTCTCCTCGCTGCCCGGCGTGCTCGAAGACATCACCGACATCGTCCTCAACGTCAAGGCGATCGGGCTGCGCATGCACGGCGACGGGCCGAAATACATGCGCCTGCGCGCCAACGGGCCGGGCGAAATCCGGGCCGGCGCGATCGAGACCGGCCATGACATCGAGATCATGAACCCGGATGCGCTGATCTGCACCCTCGACCAAGGCGCCCGCATTGTCATGGAACTGACGGTCGAGAACGGCAAGGGCTATGTCCCGGCGACGCAGAACCGGCCGGAGGATGCGCCGATCGGCCTCATCCCCGTCGATGCTCTGTTCAGCCCTGTGCGCAAGGTTTCCTACCGCGTCGAAAACACCCGCGTCGGGCAGGTCACGGACTACGACCGGCTGGCGATGCGGGTCGAGACCAACGGCGCGGTGACGCCGGAAGACGCGGTGGCGCTCGCCGCGCGCATCCTGCAGGACCAGCTCCAGCTCTTCATCAACTTCGAGGAGCCGCGGCACGCGACGGAGAAGGAAGAGCCGGTCCAGTCGCTGATCAACAAGAACCTGCTGCGCAAGGTGGACGAGCTCGAACTCTCGGTGCGTTCGGCCAACTGTCTGAAGAACGACAATATCGTCTACATCGGCGACCTCGTGCAGAAGTCCGAGGCCGAGATGCTCCGCACCCCCAATTTCGGGCGCAAGTCGCTGAACGAAATCAAGGAGGTGCTGGCCAATATGGGGCTCCATCTCGGGATGGAGATCACCAACTGGCCGCCCGAGAACATAGAAGAGCTGGCGAAACGCATCGACGAGCCGTATTAAGCCGCCGGACGGCGGCGGCCGCCTCCTCCGCCCGCAATGCCCGGACTTGATCCGGGCATCGTGGGCTATAGCTGGCACTGTTTTAGCCGTTGTCCGGATGGCCGGGTCATGCCCGGCCATGACGAGAGGAGTGTGAGGATCCTATGCGCCACCGATTGCACGGACGCAGCTTCAGCCGTAAATCGGCGCACCGCAAAGCGATGTTCGAAAACCTCGCGGCCGCGCTGATCAAGCACGAGCAGATCCGCACGACCTTGCCGAAGGCGAAGGATTTGCGGCCGGTCGTCGAGCGGCTGGTGACGCTGGGCAAGCGCGGCGGGCTGCACGCGCGCCGCCAGGCGATCGCCAAGCTGCAGGACGCCAAGCTAGCGGACAAATTGCTGACGACCCTGGCGCAGCGCTATGCCGGCCGCGCCGGCGGCTATACCCGCATCATCAAGGCCGGCTACCGTTACGGCGACGACGCCGCAATGGCGATCATCGAGTTCATCGACCGCGATCCGGCGGCGAAGGGCCAGGATTCGGGCCCGGTGCAGACGGACGAGGACGAGGAAGAGAAGGCCGCCTGAGGCATCAGACGGTCGGCCGGGTCGTAAACCCGGCGCTGCCGTCGTCTTCGGCTTCGACCGCTTCGACACCGGTTACCGCCGCGGCGCGGGGACCGCGGCGGCAGGCCTCGACCAGCGCCGCGACCGTCTCGCCGGCGCCGATAGCGAGGACTTCGACGCTGCCGTCGGCGCGGTTGCGCACCCAGCCGCGCAGGCCCAGCCGGTCGCCCGTCTGTTCCGCCCACATCCGGTAGCCAACCCCCTGCACCCGTCCGGTCACGCGCAACCGAACCGCCCGCGCGGCCATCACTCGAACTCGAGAATGACCTGATCGACGGCGAGGCTGTCGCCGGCCGCTGCACGCAGCCGGGCGATGCGGCCGTCGCGTTCGGCGCGCAGCACGTTTTCCATTTTCATCGCCTCGACAATCGCCAGCGGTTCGCCCGCCTTGATCTCCTGCCCCTCGCTGACGACGATCGACGTCAGCAGCCCGGGCATCGGCGACAGCAGCAGCCGCGAGGTGTCCGCCGGCGTCTTCTTCGGCATCCGCGCCAGCAATTCCGCCGCCCGCGGCGACAACACCTGCGCCCGCCTGACAATGCCGGCATGGACGATGCGGAAGGCGGCCGCGCGCAGCGGCTCGATCTGGACCGCCTCGACGCGGTCTTCAAGACGAAGGTGCATGACGGGCAAGCCCGGCCGCCAATCGCTTGCGACCGACCAGCTCCCGCCATCGGCCGTCGCGATGTATTCGCCGCGTTCGTGCTGCAGCGAGACGCTGCACGGTTGGCCGTCGAGCAGTACGGTGAACGCCTGTTCTGACGGGAGCGGCGCTTCGCTCGCCAACCCATCAACGGTTGCAGCCGCCTCGTTTGCGCGCCGCGCCGCCAGCGCCGCCGCCACCGCAAGGATGCGGTCCGCCGGAACCGGGTTCGCCGGAGGCCCGAAGCCGCCGGGAAACTCATCGGCGATGAAGTCGGTCGAAAGAGCGCCGGAACGAAAGCGGTCGCTGGCCGCAAGGGCGCCGAGGAAGGCGATGTTGTGGCGCACGCCGCTGACGAAGAAGGCGTCGAGCGCGCCGCGCAGCCGGTCGATCGCCGCAGCGCGGTCCGGGCCATAGGCAACCAGCTTGGCGATCATCGGGTCGTAGTAGAAGCCGATCTCGCTGCCTTCGCCGACCCCGGCGTCGATGCGGATGCCCTCCCCTTCCGGCGGCCGGTAGCGCACCAGCCGGCCGGTCGACGGCAGGAAGTTGCGCGTCGGGTCCTCGGCATAGATGCGGGCCTCGATCGCCCAGCCCTTCTGCCGCACGTCTTCCTGGCGGAGCGGGAGCTTCTCGCCGTCGGCGATGCGGATCATCAGCTCGACGAGGTCGAGGCCCGTCACCTCTTCGGTAACGGGGTGCTCGACCTGGAGCCGGGTGTTCATTTCGAGAAAATAGAATTTGCGGTCGCGGCCGAAGATGAACTCGACGGTGCCGGCCGAGCGGTAGCCGACGGCGCGCGCCAACGCCACCGCTTCCGCCCCCATCGCCGCCCGCGTCTCCGGGTCGAGCGCGGGGCTTGGCGATTCCTCGATGACTTTCTGGTGGCGGCGCTGGATCGAGCATTCGCGCTCGCCGAGATGGACGATGTTGCCGTGCGCGTCGCCAAGCACCTGGATTTCGATGTGGCGGGGCTCCTCGATGTACTTCTCGATGAAGAGCCGGTCGTCGCCGAAGCTGGAGCGCGCTTCGCTGGCGGCGGCGCGGAAACCCTCGCGCAATTCGGCGTCGGAAGCGGCGATACGCATCCCCTTGCCGCCACCGCCCGCCGAAGCCTTGACCATGACCGGATAGCCGATCTCGCGCGCGATCCCGATTGCCGCATCGGGATCGGCCACCGTGCCGACGTGGCCAGGCACCACCGAAACACCGGCCTCGCGAGCCAGCCGCTTCGAGGCGATCTTGTCGCCCATGGCGCGGATCGCATCGGCGGTGGGGCCGATGAACACGATACCGGCTTCGGCCAAGGCCTCGGCGAAGGCCGGGTTTTCCGAAAGGAAGCCGTAGCCGGGATGCACCGCCTCGGCGCCGGTCTCGCGGCACGCCGCGACGATGCGGTCGATGGCGAGATAGCTCTGGCTCGACGGCGGCGGCCCGATCGCGACGGCTTCATCCGCTTCCCGCACGTGTAAGGCTTCGGCGTCGGCCTCGGAGAACACCGCGACCGTGGCGATGCCCATCCGCCGCGCCGTGCGGATGATGCGGCGGGCGATTTCGCCGCGGTTGGCAATCAGGATCTTGCGGAACATTCTTCACCACGGAGGCACGGAGATCACCAAGCGAAACTCCTTTGTTTCCGACCACGCCGTGAAACGGCGTTAGGCGTCCATGAGCGCGTTTGGGCTGCGCGTGGGTCACGTCTCTAAAGAAGAAATCTCCGCGTCCTCCGTGGCTCCGTGGTGATCTTACGGGTCAGTCTTAGCGCCACCGGCGGGCGGCCTCATCGTCGGTGTCGCGGGCCTCGACCCAGCGCTCGCCGTGCGGCGTCTCCTCGCTCTTCCAGAACGGCGCCTCGGTCTTCAGCCAGTCGATCAGGAAGTGGCAGGCGGCGAGCGCCGCCTCGCGGTGCGGCGAGGCCGTCGCGACCAACACGATGCGGTCGCCCGGCTCCAGCCGCCCGTAACGATGGATGATCAGCGAGGCGTCGAGCGGCCAGCGGCGGTGCGCCTCCTCCTCGATCTCGGCGAGCTTCTTCTCCGTCATCCCGGGATAATGTTCGAGGGCCAGCGCCGACACGCGGTCCGGTCCCCCCATGTCGCGCACCAGCCCGACGAAACTCGCGATGCCGCCGATGCGGCGGTTGCCGGCGGCGAGGCGGTCGAGTTCGGCGCCGACGTCGAAATCCTCGCGCTGCACCCGGATCATCGGCTCAGCCTCCGGTCACTGGCGGAAACACCGCGACCTCGTCGCCGTCGCGCAGCGGATGATCGAGGCCGACATAGTCGTGGTTGACTGCCACCCGCACGATCTTGGGGTTGCACAGCGCCTCGGCATAGCCGCCGCCGCGGCCGCGCAGCCAGTCGAGCAGCCCCGCCACGTCGCGCACCTCCGGCGGCAGGCGCACCTCCTCCTCCGCCCGGCCGATCCGCGCGCGCAGCCACGCGAAGTAGAGGAGCTTCATCGCGATGCCTCGATCCCATCGCCGCTCACGGCAGCACTCCGGCAAATGGAAGAAAATCGACCACGTTCCCAGCCGCCAGCTCGGCGATGGTCTCATCGAGGATGACGAGGCCGTCGGAGCGCGTGATCGACGACAGGATGCCGGCGCCGTCCCTCTCGTACTTGTGCGCCACCAATCCGCCCTCGCCGGCGTCGAGACGGGCGCGGATGTATTCGCGGCGGCCGGGCTTCTTGCGATAGGCGAAGCCGGCGGTGACACGATAAAGCGGCGGCGGCGGTTCCACCGCACCCTCGAGACGCAGGATCAAGGGTCGCGCCAGCACAATAAACGTGACGGCCGCCGCGACGGGGTTGCCGGGCAAGCCAATCAGAGGCACGCCGCGCACCTGCCCGAGCGCCACCGGGCGCCCCGGCTTGATCGCAAGCCGCCAGAAATCGAGGCGCCCGAGCCGGGTGATCGCCGGCTTGACGTGGTCCTCTTCGCCGGTCGAGACGCCGCCCGAGGTGACCAACAGGTCGTGCGTCTCCGCCGCGGCGGACAACGCATCGGCGAGCGCCGCTTCGCGGTCGGCGACGATGCCGAGATCGCTGACCTCGCAGCCCAAGGCCGCGAGCAGCGCCATCAGCATGAAGCGGTTGGCATCGTAGATCGCGCCCGCGCGCAGCGGGGTTCCCGGCTCGCACACCTCGTCCCCGGTGGACAGCAGCGCCACGCGCAGGCGCCGGAAGACCGGCAGCTCGCGCTGCCCGAGCGCGGCAGCGAGGCCGAGATCGGCGGCGCGGAGCCGGCGTCCCGCCGCCAGCGCGACCTTGCCGCATTCCACATCCTCGCCGGCGCGGCGGCGGTTGGCGCCGAGGCGGATGCCCGGCCGCAGCCGCACCCTGTCGCCGTCGGCGGTGCAGTCTTCCTGCATCATCACGGTATCCGCGCCTTCCGGCATCGGTGCGCCGGTAAAGATGCGGATGGCTTCGCCGCGGCGCAGCGCTCGGCCGAGCGGATGCCCGGCGGCGGCGCGTCCGCCCACCGGCAGCACGGTGTCGCGATCGGGCTGCAGATCGGCGTGCGCGACGGCATAGCCATCGACCGCGCTGTTGGCGTGCGCCGGCAGGTCCATGTCAGCGGCAAGGTCCCGCGCGAGCACCCGCCCGAGCGCCGCCGGCAGCGGCGCCGTCTCGGTCTCGACCACCGGCCCGACCCGCTCCTCGATCAGCCGCAAGGCGGCGTCCACGCTCAACAGCGCACCGCCGAAGGCGAAGCAATCGTCGCTCAGCTGCGCCATCGCCGCGATCCTGCACAGCGGTTGCTAGGCAGTCGAGACCGCTGGAGAAAGGCCGTGCGTCCTTCGAGACGACCGCTTCGCGGTCTCCTCAGGACGAGGAGCACTTGTCGGGCAATCAAAAAGCTCACCTCATGGTGAGGAGCACCCGAAGGGTGCGTCTCGAACCACCGGATCAGCACGGCCGCGCCTCGCGCAATATGAACTCGGCGATCGCCGCGGCGTCGGACAGGCGGTACTGCGGCAGCGGCACGTCGAGCGGCTCGTCGGCGGCGATCGCGACGATGTCAGGGTCTTCCGGGTGCAAAAGCGGCTTTCCGACCGAACGGCGATAGACTTCCAGCTTTGGATGAGGGTCGCGCTTGAAGCCCTCGACGAGCAGCAGATCGGCCGGGCTCATTTGGGCGATCAGCGCGGCGAGCGGCCACTCCGGCTCGCCGTCGAGTTCGTGCATCAGCGCCCAGCGGCGCGACGAGGAGACCATGACCTCGCGGGCGCCGGCGCGGCGGTGCCGCCAGGAATCCTTGCCGGGCTGGTCGATGTCGAAATCGTGGTGCGCGTGCTTGATCGTCGAGACCGAGACGCCTCGCCTGACGAATTCGGGAATGAGCGCCGTCACCAAGGTCGTCTTGCCGCTCCCGCTCCAGCCGGCCAGGCCGAAAATGCGCATGGTTTACCGCAGGCTCCCGGCTTGACTTAGGCGGTTGCGCCGCCCGCCGCAACCCGCCGGCGCTAGGCGAGACGCTGCGACTTGCGGGCCGCCGGCCGCGGCGCGCGGGTCAGGTGGGGCAGCCCGGCGCGAAGATAATCATACCCGGTCACGATCGTCAGCAGCGCCGCCAGCCACAGCAGCGTCTCCCCGACGGCGCTGACCCGCAGGAACGACGGGCCCGCGTCGCCGACGATCAGAAAGCCGATCGCGACCATCTGGATTGCCGTCTTC
>Ga0209810_1004624_pt1 | contig 13099 bp, 12 predicted proteins | sample Coa_R1_7_FD_187159 | JGI IMG/M metagenome (GOLD analysis project Ga0209810, IMG submission 187159) | Surface soil microbial communities from Centralia Pennsylvania, which are recovering from an underground coalmine fire - Coalmine... | ecosystem: Environmental > Terrestrial > Soil > Unclassified...
CCACCCCCCCCCCTCCCCCCGTCGCGTCCACCACCACGTGCCGCACCCGCCACACCCGCCCCAGCAGGTCCACCACCTGCGGGATCAGCTCCCGGTGCTTCCGCCCCGTCCACGCGTAGTGCTCCACCACCTCCAGCACCGGCTCCTGCACCCCCTGCAACCCCTGAAGTAGCTGGGGGTGCACCGCCTCCCGCCACCGCACCCGCGCCACCGTCAGCACCGCGCTGTCCCGCCGCGCCCCTGGCCGAAACTCCCCCGCCTCCCACGGCGTCTCCTCCTCCCCCGCTACGTCCAGCCCGGCCACGTACTCCGCCCCCGCCACCGGCCCCCGCTCCCGCGCGTGCGCCCCCACCAGCTGCGCCAGCTCCGCCGCGCCGAACAGCCGCCCGCTCCCCGCCACCGCCTCCAGCGCGTACTGCGTCCGAAACAGCGGGTGCTCCGCCCCCAGCCGCGCGCGCTCCCCCGCCACAAACGCCCCATACGCCGCGTTCGCCGCCGCTCCCACCGTCCAGTCGTACACGAACGCCCGCCGCTCGCCGTCTCGCGCCTCCAGCTCTCGCGCCCGCCGTGCCTCCTCCTCCAGCAGCGTCCGCCCATCCCACGCCGTCCCGTACAACACGGTCGCCGCCCCGGTGCTTGCCACCATCGGGCGAAAGTCCTTCGTGTACTTCGTGGCGTCGAAATCCTGCGCCTCGTCGATCTCCAAGAGCACGCTCGCCGTGCCCCCCACCACCTGGGCTCCCGGCTGTCCGGAGTACAGCGCCAGCCGCGCCCGCCCCACCTCCAGCACGTAGCCGAACCGCCGCCGCACCTGCCCCTGCGTCAGCGGGCTCCGCGCCAGCAGCCCCTCCACCCGCAGCAGCGACGTCACTACCTGCGGCCGCCACGTCGGCGCCGCCTTCACCAGCGTCCCCCCGCGCCCCTGCTGCAGCGTCAGCAGGTACGCCTCCACCACCGCCGACACCTCGTTCTTCCCCATCTGCCGCGCCATCTGCACCGTCAGCGTCCGGCCCCCGCGTGTCCGCACCGCCTGCACGATCGCCCGCGCCACCTCCAGCTGGTACGGCCGCAGCTCTCGCCCCAGCAGGTACCGCGCGTACCGCCCCACGTCCCCGAGCACCCAGCGCAGCGCGGTCTCCCGCACTAGCGCAGCCCCCACCGGCTCCGCAGCTGCTCCCAGACGACCACCGCTCCCGTCACCAGCAGCTCGAGCACGGCCTGCACCTGCGCCGGCCGCAGCCGCAGCCAGGACCGCAGGCCTCCCAACGTCACGCCACGCCTGAAGGGGTGGCGCTTCGTGCGGTGCGCCGCAGCCCTCCGCCCGGCCGGTGCGGCGCGCCAGGTTCGCCCCCATCGCCGCAGCGCCCGCCGCAGCACCGCCTCCCCCGTCTCGCTGCGCTCGCTGTGGAACTCGTTCTCGTGGCGGGCCGCCTCACGGCGCCAGCCCCAGCTCATTGGCCACCTCATCGAGCACCTTGCCCAGCGCGGCCGCCAGCCCCTCGGCACTCCCGCCGCGCAGCTGCCGCTGCACGCGCAGCTGCCGGCAGAGCGCCTCCACCAGCCGCACGTAGGTGGCGGGCGGGGTGTTCTGCTGGCGCAAGGCGCGCAGGATCATCAGCCGCGTCACGGCGATCTCCTCGTCCAGCCCCTCCACGGCGCGCGCCGTGGCAAGCGCCAACCGCTCCTCAGGCGTGAGCTGCTGGCTGTAGAGCCCGTGGCGCAGGGCGTTGCGGTTGCCCGGCCGCGCGCCGCAGCGACCCGCATGGCTGGCACACACGCGACCGCCCGCCAGCGCCTCGCGGCGACAGGGCCGCCCGCGGCGTGTCACCGCCTCACAGCGCATCCCCGCTCTCCCCACGTATCGAACAAATGTTCTACTACAGAGGGCCCAGCACGCGCTACAGGAGCAGGGCTCCTAACAAAAACACGCCTGGCGCAGGCTGTTCGTCACCCCGCGGCGCGCGCCGGGGCAAACCGCTCCAGCGACGGTGCATCGGCCGCGCGCCGTGAGGTACCCTTAAGGGGCGAAAAAAGTGCTCAAGGGGCGAACGCCGTCGAATCCAGCGTCTCCCTGGCCACGATCAAGCCGCCGCGGCGCGGTGGCCGGCCGGTGGGGCCGAGGGCTGCAGCGTACCTGTGCTAGAGGAGACGAGCCTCCAGTCTAGGGAGTGTCGCTAGCGAGAGGTCGGATGCGTACGAACCCGTTCGTGTCGCCGCCCGCGGCGCCTCGCTTGCCGGGCGCCCTATGCACCCCGCTGCGCGTCCTCCTGCTCACGCCCCGGGCGGACGACGCTGCGGCCTGGCTCGCCGCACTGGAGCAAGCGGGCTTTAAGCCGCGTGCCCAGCATGCGGCCAGCGTGGCCGCGAGCCTCGCTCACCTCGACCCCCTACCCGACCTTATCCTTACCGCCTATCGCCTGCCGGACGGTGACGCGCAACAGGTTCTGCGTCACCTGCGCGGGCGCGGCCTCGATCTCCCGGTGCTCGTCCTCACCGAGCGCGCCGAGGTCGACGCTGCCGCCGCCTGCCTCGACGCCGGCGCGACGGACTACCTGGTCACCGACCGGCTGTGGCGCCTCGGCCTGGTAGTACGCCGCGTGCTAACCGAGCGCGAGGCCATGGCCCGCTACCGCGTCCTGGCCGAGCTGACCGCCGAGGTGCTCTACGTCTTTGCCGTCCGGCCCGACGGCACTATCGTCCCCGAGTGGATAAGCGACGCCTTCGCGCGCCTCACGGGCTATCCCACCGAGGAGTTCCCGAGCCTGCTGGGGCGCCGCCGGCTCGTTCATCCCGATGACCGCGGGCGCGTGGCGCAGCGCTGGCAGCGCCTCCTCGCCGGCGAGCCCGACGTGAGCGAGTTCCGTATCGTCACCAAGAGCGGGGAGACCCGCTGGTGGCGCGCTCATGCTCGCCCCCAGCGCGACGCCACCGGCCGCGTAGTGCGCGTCTACGGCGCTATTCAGGACATCACCGTTCAGAAGCAGGCCGAGGCCGCCCTCGACGCCCGGATGCGGGTGCTTGCAGCGCTCCACGAGCTAGCCGTGGCCGCCGGCGGCGTGCGCGACCCCACCGCCCTCGCGCGGCTGGCCGTCGAACGGGCCAGCGCCCTCCTGGGCGCCGACGGCGGCTCGCTGTTCCTCTGGGACGCCGCTGCTGGCTGCCTGCGCCCGCTGGTCGTCTTCGGGCCCTGGCCGGCGCGCCCGCTGCGGCCCGGCGAGGGCGCGAGCGGCCAGGCCTTCGTGCGGCGCGCGCCGGTGCTCGTCGCCGATTACTCGACCTGGGAGCACGCGCTGCCTGAAGCGCGCGGCCTCGGCCGGCAGAGCGCGGCGGTGGTCCCGCTGCGCACGAGCGATCAAGCGGCGATAGGCACGTTGGGCGTTTATACCATCTCTCGCCCGCTCACCCCCGACGACGTCCAGACGCTCACCCTCATCGCGGCACAGATCGCGCCCGCGTTGGAGACAGCGCAGGCACACGCGACGGCCGAGCAGCGGCGGGTCGAGGCCGAGGCGCTGGCCGATCTGGCACGCCAGAGCGTCAGCGAGCCGGACCTCGAGCGGGTGCTCGCCCTCATCACCGAGTACGCCTGCCGGCTGCTCGGTGCCGACTACGCCGCCGTGGCACTGTGCGAGCCCGACGGCACCCTCTCGCTGCACGGGCGACAGGGCCGGCGCTCCCAGGTGTGGTACCTGGACCGGCTACAGCCGGAGCAGACTCTCGCCGCTCGGGCCCTGGCCGCCGGCCAGCCCGTCGTCGAGACCCTCGCCACCGCCCCGCCTGATGCCTATCCCGTGCACCGCGCCGAGGGCGGCCGGACGCTGCTGAGCGCCCCGCTCGTGGCGCGCGCGGAGCGCACCGGCGGCGAGGTGCTCCCGCCCTCGCTCGGCGCCATCACTTTGGGCTGGCGCCGCGACATCGTGCTCACGCCGGAGCAGGTGCGCCTGGCGGAGGCGCTGGCCGGCCACGCCGCTATCCTGGTCGCCAACGCGCGCAGCCGCGCCGCGCTGGCCGCCCACGCCCAGAACCTCCGCCGGCTGGCCGCCATCGCGGCCGCCGTGACAGCGGAGACCGATCTGGCCGGCGTGCTCGACCAGATCGTGCGCGCCACCACGGAGATCGCGGGGCTGGAGCGCAACTCGATCCTGCTGCTCGATCCTTCCGGCCGCACGCTGCACCACGCTGCCGCCGTCGGCCTACCCGCCGCTTACCTCCACGCCGTGGATGGGCTCGTTGTAGGCCCCACCGCCGGCACCTGCGGCACCGCCGCCTACCGCGGCGAGGTGGTTATCACCGAGGACGCCCTCACCGACCCGCTCTGGGCGCCTTACCGCTCGGTGGCCGAAGCCTATGGGTTCCGCGCCGTCTGGTCGGTGCCCCTCCGGGGCCAGGGCGAGCGCGTGCTCGGCACCTTCGCCGCGTATCCGCCCTACCCCGGCCGCCCCACGCCGGAGCAGCTCGAGCTGCTCGAGCTCTACGCCCGCCTAGCGGCCGTCGCCGTGGAGAACGCCCGGGCGCACGCCGCGCTGGCCGCCTCCGAGGCGCGCCTCCGCACAGTGTACGAGGCGATGACTTGTGGCGTGATCGTCCACGCCGCGGACGGGCGGATCCTCGACGCCAACTCGGCCACGGAGGAGATCCTCGGGCTCACCCGCGACCAGCTCCGCGGGCGCCAGCCCCACGAGCTCTGGGAGCTGTTCGACGAGGAGGGGCAGCCCATCCCCTTCGAGCGCCGCATGGTCCAGGAGCTCCAGCAGCGGCGGCAGCCCCTTCACGGCCGCTTGTTCGATCTTCGCCGTCCCGACGGCGAGCACCGCTGGATCCAGGCCGATGCCGTGCCCCTCCTGGGGCCCGACGGGCAGCTCGAGCAGATCGTGGTGAGCTTCGTGGACCTCACCGCGCGGCGGAAAGCGGAGACGGCGCTTCGCCAGCGCGAGGAGCAGCTCCGCCAGGCCCAGAAGATGGAGGCCCTCGGCCGCCTCGCCGGCGGAATCGCCCACGACTTCAACAACCTCCTCACCATCATCAACGGCTACAGCGAGCTCCTGCTCGCGAACTTGTCCCCGGACCACCCGCATCACGCCTTCATCGCCGAGATCGCGAGCGCGGGCGAGCGCGCTGCCGCCATCACCAGCCAGCTCCTGGCGGTCAGCCGGCGCCAGGTGCTGGCGCCCACCGTGCTCGACCTCAACGCCATCGTTGCCGACACCCAGGCCCTCCTCCGCCGCCTCATCGGCGAGGACATCCAGCTCACGGTCACGCTCCGTCCCGCCCTCGCCCCCGTCCGCGCCGATCCGGGGCAGCTCCAGCAGGTCCTGCTCAACCTCGCGCTCAACGCCCGCGACGCGATGCCGCACGGCGGCTGCCTTGCGCTCGAGACCGCCGAGGCCACCTTGTCGGCCCCGCTCGCCCACACCCATGGCGTGGTGCCGCCCGGCACCTACGTCCTCCTCCGCGTGCGCGACAGCGGAATGGGTGTGGCGCCGGACGTGCTGCCCCACCTGTTTGAACCGTTCTTCACCACCAAGGAGCGCGGGGCCGGCACGGGCCTGGGCCTCGCCACGGTCTATGGCATCGTCGCCCAGAGCGAGGGACATATCGTCGTCGACAGCGCCCCCGGCCGGGGCACCACCGTGACCGTCTACCTGCCGCCCGCGCGCGCGACGAAGGCCGCGGCCCCGCCCGCGGCCACGACGGTCTTGCCGCCACGCGGCACCGAGACCATCCTCCTCGTCGAGGACGAGCCTCAGGTGCGTGCGCTCGCGCGCACCATGCTCGCCGCTTGCGGCTACACCGTGCTCGTTGCGGCCAGCGGCGAGGAGGCGCTGCGGCTAGCTGCCGCGTATGAAGGGCCCCTGCACCTGCTGCTCACCGACGTGGTAATGCCCGGGCTGAGCGGGCCGGAGCTGGCCGCGCGGCTGGTAGCGGAGCGCCCCGGCCTCGCGGTGCTGTACATCTCGGGCTACACTGATGATCGGCTGGAGCGGCACGGGCTCCCGAATGCCGCGACCGCGTTCCTGTCCAAGCCCTTCACCGCGGAGGCGCTGGCGCGCGCTGTGCGCCAGGCGCTCGACGCCGGCCGCTAGCCGGCCTGGGGGCGCCGCCGGCGTGCCGTGCTGGGGGGCGCGGGACCCGGTCCGCCACAGCGCTGACCGGCTCAGGGTTGCAGCATGCCGTCCCGCCCGCTACCATGCCCTTACCGGCAGCCGGAAGGCTGCACCCGCCTAGGGAAGGAGCACGCGATGCCCCGCATCATCATCGCCAACCGCCGCGGGCACCAGGTGATCGAGTGGGAGACCACCGACACGGAGGAGGCGCGCGCCCAGATCGCTGCCGCCGAGCGCATCCTGCGTGAGGCGCGCGAGCGGGGCTGTGCCATCGCGCGCAAGGTCGGGGACCAGCACGTCCTCGACGATGGGCCGTTCGATCCTACCGTCGAAGAGTACCAGATCATCGCCCCGATCGCCGGCGGCTGAGCGCTGGAGTCCCAGGCCGCGCCTGCTCTTCGCGGCCTGGGCACCTAGGCTACCGCATGGACCTCGCTGCGCTATGGCGATGGCTGCGGCGCGCGGTGACGGGCAGGGATGCAGCCGACTCCTCGCTTGTCACTGCGGAGGGGCGGCTTTTAGAGTGCCCCTGGCGCCGCCGCTGGGACCACCTGCCCCGGCGCACGGCCGGCCCGGACTTCACCGCCCGCGATTACGCCGAGGCGCGTGCCCGGGCCCGGGAGGTCGCCCGGGCCACGCTGGGCCCCACGCTGTGGGCCGCCCTCCAGCGGCAGGGCTATCTCGAGGTGCCCTCGCGCCGCTTTCCCGGCGTGGTCTACCGCCTGCGGGTCGGGCGGCGCATCGAGGTGCGCTGCGCGCCCGGCGTACGGCCGCCCTGGCCTCAACCCTACCTCTGCATCAACCCCACCTACCCGCTGCCCGAGGAGGAGTTCTTCGCCCACCTCTACCTCTACGTGCGCGACCGCGAGGACGAGATCATCCGGGTAGCCGCGCCCCAGCCGTGGGACCAGGCGCTCGGCCGCACCTTCTGAGCAGGCTAGTGGGGCTCAGCGGGGCGGCTGGTACTCACCCAGGTACTGCACCGCGAACTGCCGGTAGCGGTCGTTGAACGCCTGACTCAGGTCGATGGGCGTGGTGATCACGCCCAACTCCCGAAACAGCTGCGCATCTTCCTCCAGTGCGCTCCGGTTCACCACCCCGTTCGGATCGATCCACGAGTACTTGATCTGCCGATAGACGGCCGGGTCCTTGATCGCCGTGTGCTCGGTTAGGATGTGGATGATCGCCTCCTGGTCGACGCCGTACTCGAACGCGTTGAGGTAGTCCCGTGCGCCGCGCAGGTAGGCTACCAGGAAGCGCTCGCCCACCATCGGGCCGAGCCGCTCGATGCCCGTCCACACCATCGCGAACAGGATCTGCGTGGTGGGGTACATCTCCTCCTGCGTGGCCATGATCTGGTGCACGCCCCGCACGAGGCCAGCGCTAACCAGCGGCTCGGTCTGGACGCTCACCTCGATGGCGCGGTTCTGCATCGCCGCGAGCTGGTCGGGGAACGACAGCCCCATGAACTCGACGCTCAGCGGGTCGATCCCCAGCCCGCGGAGCCAGCGCGAGACCATGCCGTGGTGGCCGCTGCCCGGCCCGACGATCACGTACACCGTGCGCCCCACCAGGTCGCGCGGCTCGCGGATGACGCCGGCATCCCACAGGTCTTTGCGCACCACCAGCGCGCTGTTGCCGATGGACTTCTCGGTCTTGCCGGCGGACTGCAGGTCGGCCACGATCTGCAGGTCCGTGCGCCGGTTGAGGAAGTTGAAGCAGGCGACGTTGCTCGAGCAGGCGCCCACATGGAGCTGGCCCTGGGCGAGCGAGGGGAGCTGATCGTTCACGCTCGCGGTGACGGTGAACTCGACATTCAGCCCCACCTCCTTGAAGTAGCCGCGCTCCTGCGCGATGTAGTAAGGGGCGAAGCTGGCTAGCGGCAGCACGCCCACCTTCAGGTCTACCGCCGGCGTGGTCACAAGCTCGGGCCGGGCGGGAGTCCCCGCGCCGGTGGCTGCGGGCGCGGTGGCGGGCGCGACGGGCGCCGCCGGCTTGGCCGGCCCCGCCGGCGCCGCGGCTGGGGCCGCCGCTGGCGCGCAGGCCCCGAGCAGCCACCCGAACAGCAATAGGGCCAGGGGCTGGGCGTACCAGGCAACCGAGCGCATGAGCGGCTCCTCTCCGTGCAGTCGCGGATGGGATTACGGTAGTCGCGGCGGGAGCGCTCGGGGGCGTTCCCGCCAGCCCAAGAGGCGCGGAGCGCTCCAGCACGCCGTTGGTTTCGCCGCCAGCGTAGCGGGTGCATCGCGGCTTGTCAACCACACGGCCAGAACGGCGCCGGGAGCACCGCACGACGTCTACCCCGCGTGGTACTTCCCCCCGCGCCCTCCCCCACCACTCACACGGAGATGAAAACGGGCCGGCGCTCCTGTCGCGCCGGCCCGTGAGGGGCGGTTAGCAGACCGTCCAGTCCCAGACGGCGCACCCGCCGGGATCCTCGACCCACTGGTTCCGCGGGAGGTACCGGCTCGGCCCGGGCTCGGGCATCCGCTCCCACGCTACCTCCCCCTCGCTGCTCACCGGCGGGGTGGTCGCCATGCTTGTGGGCAGCACGACCTGCGCCGGTGCGTCGCGCTGGGCGAGCAGGCCGAACGCCGCCGCCGTGCGCCCCGCCGTTGGCGGTGCTGGCAGCGGCGTGCCCAGCAAGAACTCGCCGGGCACAACGGGCTCCTCGTAATCTAGCGCCAATGCAGGGGCCGCGCGACCGAGGAGCACGCCCCCAAGCAGCATGCTTGCAAGGAAGAGTCGCCACATGATCGCCTCCTTGGTTCACCGGATCTGGCGGGCTCCCTCCTCCCGGGTAGGAGCAGGCCACCCGCCATCGCAGACCCCTGGCCTGCCTGCCCGAGGCCAGGGGCCCCCACCTAGAGATGCGTGTCTGCTGGAGCGCTCCAGGGCACCAAAAACCCCAGGTCCCTACGGATACACCGCACCGACCGTGCTCTGGCAGCGAGCCGCCTGACCCGCTGCACTATCGAGTTGTCGTGCGTGCTCCCCGGTACCCAGGGTCCGTTGAGGAGGGTAGCTCGCGGAAGGCGACTTCACAAGAGTTTGCGCCGCGCTATTTCCAAGCCAACAGCCGCCGCTCCACCTGCTCGAGCGCCACGAACAGCCCGGCGATCAGCACCATGATCACAACCACCGTCGCCATCATCAGCGCGGCGTTCTGGGAGCCCTGCGCGAAGTTCAGCAGGTAGCCCAGCCCGCTGCTCGCCCCCACGAACTCCCCGACGATGGCGCCCGTGAAGGCAAACCCCACGGCCACCCGCAGGCTGGCAAACACCCACGCCAGCACCGACGGGATATAGACCTCGAGCAGCAGGTCGCGGGTTGAGCCGCCCAGCACCACGATCCGCTCCACCAGGGCGCGGTCCACCTCGCGGATGCCCGCGGCTACGGCGAAGAAGATGACCACGAAGACGAGGAAGAATGCTACGGCGATCTTTGAGGGCAGCCCGATACCGAGCCAGAGCACGAACAGCGGCGCCAGCACGATGCGCGGCACCGAGTTGAGCAACAGCAGCACCGGCTCGACGAGGTCGGCGAGCAGCGCGCTCCGCGTCACCAGCCAGGCCAGAGCAGCGCCGCCGACGAAACCCAGGACGAGGCCGCCGAGCGCCTCCTGGAGGGTGACTACCAGGTGCTTGTAGATCGTCCCGCTGCCGAACTGGCGCGCCAGCATCGCCGCGATAGCGCTCGGCGAGCTGAAGAAGAACGGATCGATCACCCCCAGCTGCACCCCTAGCTCCCAGAGTGCCAGCACCGCCGCGGCCAGCAGCAGCCGGCTCAGGCCGCGGCGCCCCAGGGGCAGGCGCCGGCTGCGGGCGGGTGCGGCGCTAGCCGGTACCGCGGCCGTAGACACGGGAGACCTCCTCGAACAGGAGCTGCCACAGGCGGGTCGCCAGGGCGGTGAAGCCCGGCTGGGCACGCACCGCCAGCAGGTTGCGCGGGCGCGGCAGCGGCACCGCCTCCTCGGCCCGCACGCGGCTCCGCGGGCCGGCGCTCAGCACCACCACGCGGTCGGCCAGCCCGATGGCCTCATCCAGGTCGTGCGTCACGAACAGGATGGTGCGCTGCCCATCGATGCAGAGCCGCATCAGGTCTTCCTCGACGTAGTAGCGGGTCTGCACATCGAGGTGGGCGAACGGCTCGTCCATGAGGATCACATCGGGCTCGTAGCACAGCGTCTGCGCGATAGCCACGCGCTTGCGCATGCCGCCCGAGAGCCGCGCCGGGTAGTAGTCCTCGAAGCCGCGAAGCCCCACGCGGGCGATCCACTCGCGGGCGCGCTCGCGCACCTCCGCAGGCGGCAGGCGGCGGATACGCAAGCCCAGCGCGACGTTCTCGTAGACCGTGCGCCAGGGAAGCAGGGCATCTTGCTGGAAGACGAAGCCCAGCCGCCGGTCGATCCCCCCCACCGGCTGCCCGTCGCGCCGGATCTCCCCTTCGTCCGGCCGGTCGAGCCCGGCCACGAGCCGCAGCAGCGTGGACTTGCCGCAGCCGCTCGGCCCGACCACGCTCACGAACTCGCCCGGCGCCACATCGAAGCTCACCCCGCCTAGCGCCTGGTAGCGGCCGCCGTCGGGCGTGGGAAAGCTCTTGGTCACGTTGCGGAGAGCGATCCGGGGCAGCGCCCCGGGCGCGAGCGCGCTGGCCACGGCGGGCGTGGTGGCCGCCTGCACGCCTACACCTCGGACACGTACTGGTTGGTAAAGACTTGCTCGGGGCGCACCGTCTGGCCCGGCTCGATAGCGCCTGATGCCTGCTGCACGGCGATCACCCGCTGAACCGCGTCCGGGTCGAGCCGGCCATCGGCCGGGTAGAGGTCCGCCTTGTAGCGATCGAGCGCGGCGGCGAACACCTCCAGCTCGCCGCCGGCCACCAGGTCTGGCGGCACGGCCTGCACGATCGCGCTGCCGGGGTTAGCCAGGATCCAGCGGTTGGCGCGGATCAGCCCGCGGATCAGCTTGCGTGCCGTGTCGGCCTTCGTCGCCAGCACCTCGGGCCGCGTGTTGAGCCCCATGAACTGGTAGGGGCCGCCCAGGAACCGCTCGGTGTCCTCGAGGCGCATGAAGTTCACGAGCACTCGGCCCCCCGCCCGCTCGGTGAGGGTCAGACTGGGCTCCTGGACCATGCCCGCCTCGACCTGGCCACGCACGAGCTGCTCGTAGAGGTTCGGGCCGAGCGCCACGAACTCGACGGTGGCCGGATCGACCCCCTCGCGCGTGAGCAGGTACAGGGCCATCAGGTGGTCGGTGGTGCCGAGGTTGCCCACGCCGATCCGCTTGCCGGCGAGGTCACGGATCGCCCGCACCTCGTCCGCGCGCGGGCTGGCGACGAGCGCGAAGAAGGGCAACCGCGAGGTGGAGGCCAGCATGAGTGCCGGCTTACCCTTCGCCACGGTCTGTACCACCAGGTCGATCGGCGTACCGACGAAGTCCACGCTGCCGGCGAGCAGCGCGTTGATCGCTTGCGTACCGCCGCGCATGTAGACGAGATTCACGTCCAGGCCCTCGGCCGCGAAGAAGCCCTGCTGGCGCGCCACCTCGAAGGGCAGGATGCAGAGCACCTGGCTGCAGAACGCCAGCTCCACCGGCTCGAGCTTGTCGCTAGCGGGCGTCCCCTCGCGGCTCGCCCCCCGCGGCGCCTCAGGTGCAGACGGTGCCGCTGGCCCCGCCCCGCGCGCGCAGGCCGCTAGCGAGGCCACTGCGGCAAGCTTGGCCGCCGTGGCGAGCAGCGCACGGCGCCCGAGCCGCGGCACGGGGCGTAGCTCCCCACTGCCGCCCGGGCGACGCGAACGCAAGACGAGCGGTGGCGCAGGCGCTTCCAGCGCCGCCGGCTCACACGCTCAGTCCACTACGCGGAGGAAGGGGGTATCACCCATCGGCTCTCCTCGCCGACCTGCTGAGTAGCCTGCTCAGCTTTATCAACTTTCGCCAGAGTGATGCTATCAGGCTGCGCGCCGCGAGTCAACTGCTGCGGGCGGCGGGGCCTCACGCCTCGCTCCCCGGCCGGCGATCCGCGTTATGGGCCCACCCGCACCCCCGATCAGGTACACTTCTGCACTGGACCGCTCAGGCCGGGCGACGTCCTGGACGGCGGCCGAGCGGCCAGCGAAGAGCGGGCGACCAGCGGGAGGGTAGCGCCATGACGGACCGCACGCGGCGGTGGCTCCGCGCGATGCTCATGCTCGGGGTGGTTGGGACCTGGCTGGTGACGGGGAAAGGCGTACAGGCGCAAGGCCCCGGCGTGACGAGCGAGGTGCTTGCCCGGGGCCAAGCGGACTATGCGGAGGCGATCGGCGGGCCAGCCGAGGTCATCGTGGCCGTGGTCACGCTAGAGCCCGGCGCCAGTATCGGCTGGCACCGGCATGCGGGCCCGGTCACGGGCGTGGTGACGCGGGGGGAGCTCACCTGGTACGGGGCCGACGGCTGTCCGACGGTCTATCCCGCCGGCGCTGCGGCCTTCGTGGCTCCCGACCAAGTGCACGACGAGCGCAACGAGGGCACCGAGCCGCTCGAGCTCGTCGTCACCTATGTCGTGCCGGCGGGCAGCCCGCTACGGCTGGAAGCCACCGCCCCTGCAGCGCCCTGCCCCCGCTAGGATCGCCGCGCGCCGCCGGGGGCGGCCCACGACGACGGCGCTAGATCCGTCTCCACTAGTCCCGCGCGGCCTTGGCGAGCGCCTCCAGCACCGCCTGCTGGCGCGCCAGGACATGGGCCTGGATCTGGCTCAGCCAGTGGTCGAGGTCCGCGGTCAGCTCGGCCGCCTCCGCGAGCAGCAGCGGGAGCTCGTCTTTCGCGGGCTGCGCCGCGGCCCGGTCGAGCAGCGCCTGGGTGCGCGCCTCGTAGTCGGTCACCTTGACGCCGAAGATCTTGAGTAGCCTCCGCGTCGCGTCCATCGGTCGGCGTTCCTCGCCCATCGCGCCCTCCTCTCGCCCGGCAGCTATCCGTCTTGGCAGACCGGCGCGGCGCCAGGCCGGCCGCGCGCGTGCC
>Ga0209810_1004625_pt1 | contig 13095 bp, 9 predicted proteins | sample Coa_R1_7_FD_187159 | JGI IMG/M metagenome (GOLD analysis project Ga0209810, IMG submission 187159) | Surface soil microbial communities from Centralia Pennsylvania, which are recovering from an underground coalmine fire - Coalmine... | ecosystem: Environmental > Terrestrial > Soil > Unclassified ...
ACTGCTTCTGACCCTCCTCAACAGCATAGCGCAACATTTCGATGATGCCCTCGTCGATGGCATTCATCTTCGTGTGAAACTCGACGCAGGCCACGCCGTCGCCCAGATCGATCAATGAGGCGGAGCCGTTGTCGCGCAGCACCCTGTTTTCGGCCTTCGCCGTTGCCAGCGAGACCATGCCCTGTGGCTGAGGCACCGGCAGGTAGGCGCCTGTCGTGAAATCGAAGTAGCGGCGCTGGCCCGGCGTGCCGGTATAGAATGTTCCCTGCCCCTCGCTCTGCACGCGCTTCACCAGCGGCGGCAGTTCCGCGCCGACCGAGGCCAGCACTTTTTGCAGCGTTTGCGGGTGTTGCAGCAGTACGTCCCAGGTCTCGAAGCTGCCCAGATCGAAATTGAAGCCCCAGCGCATGGCCTCGTCAACGGCCACGATGCTTTCGGCGATTTCTTCGGCCCGGTTGGCGGCGTAGATCAGCGAATCCGCCAGCGTCTCCCGCGCGAACTGCCCGGCGCGATCATCGGCGTCGAGAACGGTCAGCATGCGTTTCGCGGGATCGCTGAAGCTGCGCGCCTCGCCAATCGAGGGGAAGCGCACCTTCTGCTGCGGCTCGTATTCCAGCGTCTTCAGGTTCAATTCCAGGATAGTCGATTCGCCGCCGGGACTCTTGACGCGCTTATAGAAGCCCTGGCCGCTTTTCTCACCGAGCCAGCCGCGCCGGATCATCTCGCGCATCACCTCCGGCACGCGGAAGACCTCGCGCTGTTCGTCGTTGGGCGCGTTCTCATAGAGATTGTCGGCGACGTGCGCGGTCGTGTCCAGACCGGAAAGGTCGGCGGTGCGGAAGACGGCGGATTTTGGCCGTCCCATGTTCGTACCCAGAATGGTATCGACCTCGCCGACGGTATAGCCCTCGGCCAGCGCGCGGCGCAGCGTGGACATGAAGCCGTAGACGCCGATGCGGTTGGCGATGAAGTTGGGCGTATCTTTGCCGATCACCACTCCTTTGCCCAGCACTTCCGTCGCGAACTGCTGCATGAACTGCATCAAGGCCGGGTCGGTATCGACATCCGGCACCAGCTCCAGCAGGCGCATATAGCGCACGGGATTGAAGAAGTGGGTAATCAGGAAATGGCGGCGGAAGCCCTCACTGCGGCCCTCGGTCAGCAGGTGTGCGGGCAGGCCCGACGTGTTGGAGGTGACAATCGTGCCGGGCGTCAGCACGGTTTCGATCTGCTCGTAGAGCCTGCGCTTAATGTCCGGTAGCTCAACAACGGCCTCGATAATCCAGTCCACATCGCGCAATGCTTGCAGGTCGTCCTCGATATTGCCCACCGTGATGAGTTTCGCGGCGCGTTTGCTGTAGAAGGCGGCGGGACGGGCATTGAGCGCCTTTTCCAGCCCGGCGCGAGCAATTTTATTGCGGTCATTGTCGGCATCGGGCGGCACGATATCGAGCAAGAGGCTGGGAATACCGACATTGGCGAGGTGGGCCGCGATGGCCGCGCCCATCACGCCCGCGCCCAGCACAGCGGCTTTGCGTATCTGGTATGGCATGGCTATGACAACCTCTCGATAATAGTGGCGACGCCCTGGCCGCCGCCCACGCACAACGTGGCGAGGCCCAGCGTCTTATCGGCAGTCTGCAAATCGTTGATCAGCGTGGCGATGAGGCGCGCGCCGCTGCAGCCGAGGGGATGGCCGAGGGCAATGGCGCCGCCGTGCGGGTTCAGCTTCTCCTGATCGATACCAAGCGCCTGCACCACCGCCAGCGTCTGCGCGGCAAACGCCTCGTTGATCTCAATGATGTCGATATCGCTCAACTGCAAGCCTGCGCGCTGCAGCGCCTTCTTCACCGCCGGAACCGGCCCGATGCCCATGATATCGGGTCGCACGCCCGCCACCGACATTGAAACCACCCGCGCCAGCGGCTGAATGCCCAGTTCCCGCGCCTTCTCAGCCGACATCAGCACAGTAGCCGAGGCGCCGTCGTTGAGCGGGCTGGAATTGCCAGCCGTCACCGTGCCGCCCTTGATGAAGGCCGGTTCAAGCGCGGCCAGCTTCTCCGCCGAGGTATCGCGGCGCGGCCCCTCGTCAATCTCCATCACGCGGCCATCCGGCAAGGTTACCGGCACGATCTCGCGCCTGAAAATGCCGCTATCGGTGGCGGCGATGGCCTTCTGGTGGCTGCGCAACGCGAAGGCATCCTGCGCCTCGCGGCTAATGTGATATTCGCGGGCCAGATTTTCCGCCGTCATACCCATCGGAATGTAGCTGGAGAAGCCATACTCAAGCTCACAGGGTGGGTAGGGTGAGGAAACCTTTTCACCCTCACGCGGCGGCATGAGGCGCGGGTTGAAGCTCGGATTGAAGCCGCCCATCGGCACGCGCGACATGCTCTCGACGCCGCCGGCGACGATGGCGTCGCCCAGCCCCAGCATGATGCTCTGCGCCGCCATGTTCACCGCCTGCAGGCTTGAGGCGCAGAAACGGTTCACCGTCACGCCAGCAGCCGTCTCCGGCAAACCGGCCAGCGCGCCCACCAATCGCGCCATATTCATGCCCTGCTCACCTTCCGGGAAGGCGCAGCCAATAATCACATCTTCCACCAGCGCGCGGTCAAGCCCCGGTACCCGTTCCAGCGCGCCCCTGACGGCCATAGCCGCCAGATCATCGCCGCGCACATCCTTCAGCGCGCCCTTGTTCGCCCGCCCGATGGGCGTGCGCACCGCGCTCACAATTACTGCCTCTGCCATATGTATGTTTCTCCTTTATGAAAGTTTCAAATCGGATACAGGGAACGAACTCTCGTAGGTGTCGATTGATCGGCAATACACCCGGCAAGGGCAAAACGGGCCGATAAATCGTCGCTACGCGCGATCACCCGGCACCTGTGGAACGGGGTTCGCGAATGATGCCATTGGTCTGGAAGAGCAGTACCTCTTTGCCGTGCTGGTTGCGACAGATGCCTTCCGCGCTCATCGCCATACGCCCGTCTTGCTGCTCAAGGCGCGTGATGGTCACTTCGCAGCGGATGGTATCGCCGGTGAAGACGGGGCGCAGGAATTCATAGGTCATGGTGCGAGCGATGTAGTTCATGTCGCCACCCAGTTTAGTGGGCAGCGTGGCTGTCAGCAGGCCCTGCACCATCAGTCGTCCCTGCTCATCAGGGCGCACATGATGGATGCCTTGATCGCCCGAAAGCTGGCCGAAGAGCAGCACGTCCTCTACCGTGAATACGCGCTCCCATGAAGTCACATCGCCAACTTGCATTGTGTACACTCCGTTTTGCTTGATTCTGACATAGACGGATACGCCGCCTCCACCTGTCAGCACCACCGCCACCCACCAGGCTACCGCGCCGACACAACCACCGGCCCTCAGGCCACCACCCTCAGCACCACCACCCACCAGGCCGCCGCGCCGACACACCCACCCGTCCCCAGGCCGCCGCGCCGACACAATCACCCGCCACCAGGCCACCGCGCCGACACAATCACCCACCACCAGGCCACCCGCAAGGGGTGGCCCTACTATATACGCCCCGGCCCCACCCCGTTCGCTCGCGAGCAGGTCGTGTATAGTAGGGCCACCCCTTGCGGGTGGCCTGGGGGCGGCGTGGCCTGGGGGTGGGTGGCTGCCGGGGTGGCCTGCCGACGTGGCCTGCCGGGGTGGCCTGCCGACGTGGCCTGCGCACGGCGTGGGCAGAGCTTCTATCCTTCCAAAGGATACCCCTGCTTCTGTACTACCAGGTCGGCGATTTCGCGCTGCAAGGCGACGCCGTTGATGAGGAAGTCGCCCAGGTAGGCGCGCACGCGGGGCAGCTCTTCCTGAATCTCACTCTCACTGAAGTTGGTGACGATCACCTGATCCAGATTGGAGCGGATGCGGTTGAAGGCCAGCCAGGTGGCGAGTTGTGCCAGTTTGACATGGATGCTGGCGTTCTCGTCGCCGCGACGCACGGCCTGGACGGCGCGGGCGAGCGCGCTATCGCTGGCGTAGATGTCGATCAGCAGGTTGGCCAGGTACTCGATGAACTCCTCCTCGCTTTCCAGCGCCTGCATGTACTTCATCGCCGCCTTCATGGCCGTGTAGATGGTCGCGTCTTTGGCGCGTTCGACCGCGTTGACTGCCGCGCTCAGTTCCGCCGGAATGCCCTCTGAGCGATCCGGGGCTTTGCCGGAAGTGACGCTGGCCTCGATGGCGGGATAGCGAGCCATCAGTGGAATCTTGCCGGCCATAACGCGGCGGAAGAGCGTACCGGCGGCGACCAGGCGGTTGATCTCGTTGGTGCCTTCATAGATGCGCTGGATGCGGGCATCGCGGTAGGCTTTCTCGATGGGATATTCCTGCATGAAGCCGTAGCCGCCGAAAATCTGCACGCCCTCATCAACCACCATCGCCAGCACCTCGCTGCCGTGAACTTTGGCGATAGAGGCTTCAACGGCGTACTCTTCGATGGCCTTGAACTGGCCCTCGGTATCGCTGGCGCTGCGCCGCGCCTGCTCAATATTGTCGGCGGTGCGGAAAACCTCGCTCTCGGCGGCGTAGGTTTCGGCAGCCATACGCGCGAGCTTCTTCTTAATCATGCCAAATTCGCTGATGTACTTGCCGAAGGCTTTGCGCTCCGTGCTGTAGGCCGCCGCCATGCCCAGAGCGGCCCGCGATCCGCCGACGGCCCCGGCCCCCAGTTTCAGGCGTCCGATGTTAAGGATGTTGAAAGCGATTTTATAGCCCTTGTGAATCTCGCCGAGCAGGTTCTCTACCGGCACCTTCACGTTTTCCAGGTAGACCTGGCGCGTCGAGGAGCCTTTAATGCCCATCTTGCGCTCCTCTGCCCCCGTCGAGACGCCCGGCCAGCTCGTCTCTACAATAAAGGCGGACGGGCGATTGTCGCCGATGCGGGCGAAGACAATCATCATATCGGCGAACCCGGCGTTGGAAATCCACTGTTTCGTGCCGTTGAGGATGTAATATTTGCCGTCCTCGGAAAGTTCCGCGCGCGTACTCAGGTGCATAGCATCGGAGCCGACGCCCGGCTCGGTTAGCGCGTAGGCAGCGATCCACTCGCCGGAAGTCAGCTTCGGCAGGTAGGTGCGCTTCTGCTCCTCGTTGCCGTAGAAGACGATGGGCAGCGTGCCGATAGTGGTGTGCGCGCCGAAGGCTGTGCTGAACGAGGCTTCGCGCATGGTCGAGCCGACGAGCGCGCTGACCAGCAGGCCCAGTTCGGTGCCGCCGTACTCTTCCGGCACATCGATGCTCAGCAGGCCCTGCTCGCCCGCCTTCTTCAGCAGCCCCGGCACCAGCCCCGGCTCCTGATGGTCGATGGCCTCGGCTTTCGGCAGCACTTCGCGCGCGATAAAGGCCGCGCTCGACTCCTCGATCCAGCGTTGTTCTTCGTCGCGCTGCTCCAGCGTGAAGATCTTATCGGCGCTCTGGCTGACCGGCGTGGTCAGGAACGCCGTGCCTCTCTCGGTTGGTTTCACAGTTGTTGCCATTACTACTCCTTATTTCGTTGGTTTCAGTTCGCGTCGTAAGACCTTGCCGACCAGAGTTTTGGGCAGGCTGTCGCGAAATTCGAGAATTTTAGGAACTTTGTACGCGGTCAGTTCGCGTTTGCAGAAGGCGAGGATGTCCTGCCGCGTCTCCTCCGTTGGCTCAAAGCCGGGTTTGAGGACGACGAAGGCGGCAACCGTCTCGCCCCGGTACTCGTCGGGCGCGCCCGCGACGGCGGCTTCCTGGATGGCGGGATGCTGGAAAAGCACCTCTTCGACCTCGCGCGGGTAGACGTTGAAGCCGCTGGCGATAATCAGGTCTTTGGCGCGGTCAACGACGTAGAAGTAGCCCTCTTCGTCCATCTTGCCGAGGTCGCCGGTACGCATCCAGCCATTGGAGAAGATAGCTTCTGTCTCATCCGGGCGGTTCCAGTAGCCGCGCATGATATTCGGCCCCTTGACGACAATTTCGCCGACCTGACCGGGCGGCAGCAGCTCGCGCGTCTCCGGGTTCATGATGGCGGCCTCGACGTTGGGCATGGGCAGGCCGACGCTGCCGTCGCGCACATCGCCGTTGAGCGGGTTGCAGTGCGTGACCGGCGAGGCCTCGCTCAAGCCGTAGCCCTCGACCAGCTTGCCGTGCGTCATGGCCTCGAAATCGTCGCGCACCTTCGCGGGCAAAGCAGAGGCGCCGCTGATGCAATACTTGATCGAACTCAGCTTCTCCGTGTGCTGGCCCGTCTCGCGCATGATGGCGATGTACATGGTGGGGATGCCGGGCAACTGCGTCGGGCGGTAGCGTTCAATCGCCTTCACCACTTCCTTCGCCTTGAACAGCGGCAGCAGCACCATCGTTGCCGCGCCACAGATGGCAAGGTTCATGCCGACCGTCATGCCATATGAGTGGAAGAAGGGCGCGACGCACAGCACCACCTCTTCGCCGTCCTGCACCTTCGGCGTCCAACTGCGCGTTTGCAGGGCGTTGGAGAGCAGGTTGCGATGCGTCAGCATGGCCCCTTTGGAGAGGCCGGTCGTGCCGCCGGTGTACTGCAACACCGCCAGATCATCACCGCTGGCACGTACCGGCAGGTTGAAGACCTCCACGCCGCTTTTCGCCCGCGATTCCAGCATCTCGCCCATCTCGTGCAGCACCGGGTCATCGTGCAGCTCTTTCGGCGTCAGGTGCGGTTCAGGATGCTTCGCCCCGCGCTGGCTGAGCGGGAAAAGCGCGTGCAGCACGGGCGGCAGGAAATCGGCGGCGCTGGTAATGATGATATGCTCCAGCGCGGTTTCAGCACGAATAGAACGAACAATGGGATAGAAGGTATCGAGCATAACGAGGACGCGCGCGCCGGAATCGGCCAGCTGGTGCTGCATCTCGCGCCCGGTATAGAGAGGATTGGTCGGCACCACCACCGCGCCCGCGCGCAAAGCGCCATAGAAAGCGATGGGGTACTGCGGGATATTGGGCAGCGCAACCGCCACGCGGTCACCCTTTTTCACACCCAGTCGTTGCAAAGCGGCGGCAAAGCGATTCGCCAGCGAGGAAAGGCGGGCATAACTCAGCTTTGTGCCATAGTAGATCAGCGCGGTACGAGACGGGAAGCGGCTCACCGTCGTATCGAGCAGCCACGTCAGCGGTTGGTCCGGGATAGCGATTTCTGCCGGTACGCCCTCTTCATAATGGCGTAGCCAGGGACGAGTAGCCACCAGTTCATCAAAACGTGCGGACGGCGACGCGGAGACAGCGCCAGAAGAGCCTTGCGCTTGCGCGCCATGTATTACCGACGAATCAGACATTTTCGATAAGCTCCTCTCTGAGCCATGACAGTACAAAAACGTCCCGTTACTCTAATTATATGTGCATTTTCCCCATAAGAACATGTTGCCAGCTAACAAATTCTGGGGCATAATGGATGTGTAGCTAACGAATAGAGGGAAAAGATGGTTGTCAAAAATCCGTCGGAATTTGCGCAATTGATTACGGAGTTTCGGCAGCGGCGCGGGCTGTCGCAGGGGCAGCTGGCGCAGGCGACGCGGCTCTCGCGCACCTACATCTATCACCTGGAAACGGGCATACGTCGCAACCCCTCGCAGCACGTGGCGCAGAGCATTGCGCGCGCGCTGGAACTCCACAGCGACGAGCGCCGCCGCCTCTACGAAGCCTATACGCGCCTGACCGGTCACTACTTCGACATCGAGCAGAGCGAAAGCGGCCTGCTCGACTTCGGCGAACTGGCCTCGCTGCTCGTCCACAACACCTCTTACCCGGCCCACTCGCTCAACCGGCTCTGGTACCTGCACTCCTGGAACGATGCCGCCGTCGCGCTCTTCGAGATGCAGCAAGAGAGCCTGGACGGCCAGAGACGCCACCTGCTCGAACTCGTCTTCGACCCGCAGCGGCGCCGCCTTTTCTATGGCTGGGAGAACCTGGCTCGCCGCCTCGTCAGCGACTTCCAGTACCAGACGAGGCGCATCACGCACCTGCCTGAATACAAAGAGCTGTGGAAACGCCTGCGCGCTCTGCCGGAGTTCCGCCGCATAGCAGCCGCCACCTCTCCCGAAGGGCGGCCCGAACCCTCCTTCGTCTTCCACGTCCAGCACAGCCAGCTTGGCCGCCTTGCCCTGCGCACCGCCACTACCGTCTTCACCGGCATCACCAGCTACTCCCTCGTCACCTACGTCCCCGGCGACCAGCAGACACTGAGGATATACAGAGAACATCACTGGCAACCGGAATAATTCACTTCTGCCTTTCCCGCAAACGGGCAATAGCGCGCTCGGTCACTTCCAGGTCGGCTTTGAGCGTGGCCTCTTTGTATTCGCGGACGAGCATCTGGTATTCGAGCAGGCGGGGGCGGCGCGATGGGCGGGAGCCGTATTGCTGGCGCACCCACTCCATGTACTCGATTTGTTTGAGCAGGCTGGCGCGATGCTCCAGCAGGTGCTTGAGGGCCACGTCGTCCGTGGTCTCGCCGCAGAAGAAGAGTTTGGTCAGGAAATCATCTTTGCTGAAACGTTCGGGGACTTCAGCGTGCAGCCAGCGTTCGAGTTCGGCCTGGCCTGCGGCAGTCAGCCGGTAGACTTTGCGGTTGGGGCGGCTCTTCTGCACGATCACCTCGGCCTCCACGAGCTTTTCGTGGCTCAGGCTCTTGAGCGTGGTGTAAATCTGGCTGTTGCCCGCGTTCCAGTAGCTGGCGAGGGCGCGGTCAAAAGCTTGCTTGATGTCGTAACCGCTCATCGGGCGCGTCCCCAGCAGGCCCAGGATGATATAGCGCAGGGTATCACGCGAACGCGCCCCCTGTCCCTGCTCTGCCAGCGCGAGCGTCTCCTCACTCTCATCGGTTGTCCGGCCTTCGCTGGCGGTCGCGCCATTTCTATGCGCGCCATTGGCGTTGGCGCGTCCATATTTGCGTTTCCGCGCCGCCGAAACGCCCTGTCCATTGTCTTCTCTGCTCTCAATCTGCTCGGTCATAGGCTTCATACTCTTGTCTCTGTCAGGAATACAGCTATTATATCACCTCTCAAAATCATCCAACCCTGAACATCTCTAAGCGTACATACTGGTAGAGATGTTCTCATACAATACCAATCCCTGGCTTACAACTCTATCGTTTCAAAAAAGTATAGGCAGAGGAGATACAAAACAATGGACACACGTTTCTATCGCACCACCAGCGTAGATATCAACCGGCTCGCCACCGACCTGCAGAATCTGTATCGCTCACAGGGTTATCAGACGCAGCAGATCAGCAACGATGGGCAAATCATGGTACAATTGAGGAAAGGCGGCGACCTTGAAGCTCTGCTCGGCATGCAGGCGGCGCTGACCGTTACCTTCCAGCAGACCGGCGGCGGCGTAGCGGTGGCCGTCGGGCAGCAGAAATGGCTGGACAAAGCGGCGGTGGGCGCTGCTGGACTGGCTATCCCGCCCCTGTGGCCGCTGATGATCACGGCAGGCTTCGGAGCTTTTCGCCAGGCTGCCCTCGCGAGTCAGGTTTTCAACGTCATCGATGGCCTGGTACACCAGCAGGAGCCATCGGCCCAGGCAGGCCCGGCGCCATCGCAGGCGTAATGGCGCAATAAGGAGAGAGGAGAGAAGCGGATGGATGCACGATTTTATAACAGCGAAGAAATAGATATCGAACGGCTTGCCAGTGATTTGATGAATATCTACCTGGCACAGGGCTACCAGGCGCAGCAGATCGGCAATAAAGACCAGATGATGGTGCAGTTGAAAAAGGGCGGCGACTTTGAGGCCATCATCGGCATGCAGGCAGCCCTCAGCGTGACCATCCAGCGCACGGCAGGGGGTGTGCTGGCGATGATCGGGCAGCAGAAATGGCTGGACAAAGCGGCGGTGGGAGCCGTTGGCGTCGTCGCCATGCCCGTTCTCTGGCCGTTGATGCTGACGGCAGGCGTCGGCGCGGTCCGCCAGGCCAGCCTCTCCAACCAGGTTCTCAACGTTGTCGATGGTCTGGTGCGCCAGCAGCGGCCCGGCTTGCAGGCGGGTCAGATTCCTATGCAACTGCTGCCGCAGATGCAGCAGATGTGGTCACCGCCGCCGCCCTCCTATACACCGCCATACGTGCCGGGGCCGCAGGTCGTCAACGCGCTGCCCGCCCCTCCACCGTCGCCTGTGCCCGTTGCGCCCCCGGCAGGCAAGTTGCGCTGCCCCGACTGTAACACGCCCTATGAAGAAGGCGATACCTTCTGCACGGGCTGCGGCAAAACGTTAAAGCTGCTCTGCCCCAACTGCAAGGCTGAACTGAAGCCCGATGCTTCCTTCTGCCCGAAATGCGGCGCGTCCACCTATCAGAGCATGACGGCGACCCAGGCCGCGCAACCCGCGCCTGCTCCGGCCCCCGCTCCAGCGCCGACATATACGCCGCCTCCACCGCGCCAGGTGCAGCCGGAAACGCCGCTCTACACGCCTCCTCCGCAGTCACAGCCACCGGCGCGACCGCAGACGCCTTCGTATACGCCACCGCCGCAGCCAGCGCGGCAACCGGCCTCGCCAAAGATCGAGCCATATGTGCCGCCAACGCCGCAGCAGCCGCCGTCGCAGCCAACGCCGACCATCACCTATATCCCTGCCACGCCAAAGCCGGAGCCGCCGAAGCCGCAGCCCCAGCGCCAGCAGGCCCCATTATACGTGCCGCCCGTCCACCCGCAGCAGGTGACCCCAAAGGCCCAGACGCCTCCCACCCCTGCGACGCCTGCTCCGGCAAAGCCCATCCAGGCGCGGCCCGTCAGCCAGCCATTGCCGGACATCAATACGCCCTGGGGCAGCCTGACCTTCAGCAATGGAGAGCAAATTGAGCTTTCCGGCGAGCGCGCGCTGGTCGGTCGCTACGATCACGACCTCGGCGGCCTCAAACCAGAGGTTGACCTCGGCCAGATGGAAGACGCGACCACCGTCTCGCGTATCCACGCCGCCATCGAACACATCGGCAGCAGCTACACGGTGACCGACCTCAACAGTACCAACGCCACGCGCCTCAACGGCAAGCGACTCGAACCCGACAGGGCCACTCCGCTCAACGACGGCGATACCCTCACCTTCGGCAAAGTGACTGCCACGTTTAAGAAGGCGTAAACAGGGCAATGAAGCTGATGTTCGCGGCCAGACCAGCGAAACGGCGTTCAACGCAGCAGTCACCACATGACGGCAAGAAAGGAGGGGCAGTGCAGCCTACTGGTTGTGGAAGAGATCAAGCGCGGCGGAGACAACCTCTTCGGCTGCAATATCGTCGATGAAGGAGACGCGGTGGCCACAGTTGTGGTATATGCAGTTGAGGCCGCAGACGGGGCATGTAAGCCGCCAGGAATGGGCGGAGCGATGCCGCCTGCGCGTGACCGGCCCGGCATTGACGAGGTTGAAGCACCAGTAGAGGCCGACGGTAGCCGCGCCCACCGCACCGGCGAGATGTAGCGGGCCAGAGTCGTTGGAGACAACCAGCCGACAACGACTGAGCAGACCGGCAAGGCCACCCAGCGAGAGGCGGTCACAGAGATTCTGCGCGTCCGCGTGCATAGCGTTCACTACGGCTTCGTCAATGTCCCGCTCATCTGCCGTGCCGATGACGACGACCTGCGCGCCCTCGTCCGCCAGCGCGTCGCCCACGACGGCGAATTGCGCGGGCGGCCAGCGTCGCCGGGGATCGCCCGCGCCGGGGTGGAGCGCAACCAGCGGCTTGCTTTGCTCCGGCGCCACCTCAATTGATTCCCGCAAATCGTCGGATGTGACGGCCAGGCACGGCTCCAGCATGACCGGGCTGGCTCCCACCAGCGAGACAAGTTCGAGATAGCGCAGGATCTCCGGCTGAAAGTAGATATAGGGCATCCAGAGGTCGGGCGCGGCGGCGTCGGGCGTCTTCGTGCCAATCGTCAAGCGCGCGCCCAGCCGCAGCGTGAAGGGGTTGGAGTAGCGACCGCCGCCGTGCATCTGGATGGCGATATCGAAGCGTTCGCGCCGCATGGCCGCGAAAAAGGCTTCGATTTCAGCGGCGTCTTCAGGATAGCCGGGATTTTCGCTCACGCCTCCATAGGGCGGGACGACCACCACGCGGTCAACCGGGCCGGGCCGCCCCTTGAGAAAGGCGGCATGCCACGCCTTCGCCAGCAACACAATCTCCGCTTCAGGATACGCCGCGCGCAAAGCGGCCAGCGCGGGCAGGGAAAAGATAAAATCGCCGATGGCGTTGGCGCGCACGACTGCGATTTTGCGCACCCCCGGCACAACATCATACGAGGATAAATTTTTCACATGTCTCTCCTGGATGAACCATCATCATACCTTTGCATTCATGACTTCCCGCGCCGCGTCCACGACCTGCTGCACGGTGACGCCCAGCAGACAGGGGGCGCCGATGGGGCAGGTGGCGTAGCCGCAGGGGCGACAGGGAACGTCGTGGGCAAGAAAGCGAAACGGGCCTGCAACCGGCGGGCGGTAGGCGTCGGGATTGCCGCCACCCGCAATGGTCACGGTCGGCACGCCAAGCGCGTAGGCGATATGGGCCGGGCCGGTATCGTTGGTGATGAAGACGGCCAGCCGGGCGATAAGCGCGCCCAGTACCGGGAGCGTTGTTCTGCCTGCCAGATTGAGGCAGACACCGCCGACCCCCTCTATCTCCTCCACAACAGGTGCTAACGTTGCGCGTTCTTCCTCTTCACCAGGAATCACGATGGAGCCGCCATAGCGGTGACTCAGCGTTGCGCCCACCGCCGCGAAACGCGATAGTGGCCAACGCCGTGAAGCGTCCCTGGCGCTCGTGTGCAGGCCGAAGAGCGGGCGCGGCAGTCCGGCCAGCAGCGTCTGTGCGGCAGCGTGATCGGCGGGCCAGAGGGGAAACTCAGTCTGCTCGCCACGCGCGGGCGCGCCCAGAAAAGTTGTCAGGGCCAGCATGCGCCGCACCTCGTGTTCCTCTTCGGGCCAGGGCAGCGCGGCATCCAGCCTGCCCGGCGGATCGCCCCGGCGCACAAAACCGGCGGTGACGCGCGCGCCAAGCAGGAGCATGAAGGGATTGGAGTTGACGCCCGACCCCTGAAGCTGGATGGCGAGGTCAAACTGCTCATCCTGCATCTGGCGCAGGAAATCGACGG
>Ga0209810_1004627_pt1 | contig 13094 bp, 12 predicted proteins | sample Coa_R1_7_FD_187159 | JGI IMG/M metagenome (GOLD analysis project Ga0209810, IMG submission 187159) | Surface soil microbial communities from Centralia Pennsylvania, which are recovering from an underground coalmine fire - Coalmine... | ecosystem: Environmental > Terrestrial > Soil > Unclassified...
CGGCGCCCTGGCCCTGCACATTGACCTGAAGCATCATCGGCCCAGGGCTCGGGTATGTGCCGGTGGCGTATCCGCCAGGCACCGGAAGATTGCTCTGGAACGTGTAGGGCATGCCGTTCACGTAGGTCGCCTGCTGGTAGAGACGGCCGCCCATCTCCGCGAGGCTGGCCGATTGCGGCGCCGCGGCCGAGAGCGGCATCTTCTGCCCCGTCGCCTGCGAATACAACATCAGCATCTTCCGCACGTCGGGATCGCGCACGGCAATGCTTACGTGGCCTGCGTACTTCTGCTGCGCGATGGAGACGATCTGCTTCGCCGTCTGCGTATCGATGTTGATCGAGTAAAGCTGCTCGACCAGGCGCTTGGCCTCGTTCTCCGGAGATTCCACGCCGAAGAGTTTCTCGAACAGACCGATCTCGGCTCCGATCGACGCGCCGATCGCGGCGCCCAGCGGACCGCCGGCCTGGAAGCCGAGCATCGCACCGCCCGCAGTGCCCTCCATGATCCCGCGCCACGTGCCAGCGCCAGAACCCAGCAGCCCGTTCATCGCGAGCATAGATCCGGCCATGCCCGCCGCAGGCGACCGGCCGATCACGTTGGCCCATCCGCTGAACGAATCAAGCGGAATCGACTGGTTGCCGATGGTCGCCCAGCGCGTGCCCTGCGAATCGGTAGTGATGTTGCCCAATCCGGCGAAGGATTTCAGGTTGCTCCAGGAGGCGCGCAGATTGGCCGCCCATCCAGCGCCCATCGCGCCACCAGACGCGCCAATGCCTGGCAGGGCAATACCAACAGGCGATGCGGCCGGCGCGGCTCCGGCGGCCGCGGGTGCAGAAATCGCCGGAATGGACAATCCCGGCACGGACATGGCCGATGGAGCGGCTATCGCGGGGACTCCCGACGCGCCCGCCATCACGGCGGTGAGTGCAGCGATGGCCGCCGTATTCTGCGCGGTCACGGCGGTGTTCATGTCCGTCGCAATCTTCACAGGATCTTGCCGCCCGCCGAACGCCCCTTTGAAGATGCCCGCGATCCCACCTTGCCCACCTTCAGCCGTGCCGTGTCGGCTTCAATCTGCTCCTTGAGCAGCGCCATGTAGCGCCGGTGATGTTCCTCGGTTGCCCGCGCCGTGGCCGCGTAGCGGATGACTCCGCTGTCATCGCGGAAGGTGAGCGCCGACTCGGGCTCCAGACCTCCGAAGCGCATGTCCAGCCGCAGTTGCAGCGCGCGCCCTTTCCGCGTCGCCAGCGTCTTCTTCATGCGGTCGCTGACGATGGACCGCACCTGCGCCACGGCCAGTTCGCGGCCGTACTCGTCGACCAGATCCCCGTAGCGCTCCAGCACCTCCGCGCGGCCGATGACGCCGTCCGGCGCTACGAAGCCGAGCGCAACAAAGATCCCGAATACCGTTTAAAACAGGCCGGGCAGGAATTGGCGAAACTGGCCAGGCCCCAAATTGGCGTGAGCAGCCAGGAGGACGTCGAGAAGTACCGCGCCGCCGAGCAGCGCGTCGAGCAACTAAAAGCTCTGATCGAACACACGCAGAAGCTGCGCGAGGAGGAGACCAGGCTCGAAGCATTCGAGAAGCAGATGTACCAGAAGGACATGGATCCAGTGGCGAGGATCTTCGCCGAGCGCGACGAGCTGGTGAAATCCGGCGCGGACTGGAACCGGGCCACTGCCGCGGCGCTCTATGGCGCGGATGTCGTGCTGAAGAAGCAGGAAGAGGAGCAGTCGAAGCGCTGGCAGGAGCTGACCATGAAGGCCGCCGCCGATAGCGAGAAGTTCTGGGACAAGCAGTGGGAAGAGGTGTACAAAGAAGCCACCGCGCGTGGCAAGCAGGTGTTCGAGAATCTGAAGCAGCAAGTGACTCAGGTTCGCGCGGAGCTGGCGTGGTCGGATGAGCAGACGTTCGCGCGGATGACCTCGTCAGCCGTGGGCTCGCGGGTCTTCAGGTGCGCGAGGATTACCTCGTCGATCCGGCGCGAGAGTTCCGAGTCATGAAATCTGGGTCTTGTCACGGATTGCCTCCTCAAAGCGGTGGAGCCAGTCGAGGGCGGCCGGCGATTTGGCCCGGATGCCCGGGCAGTGCCAGTACTCAAGCCGCGATGCCAGTTCGACCGGATCGAGCGGCGTCTCGGCCAGAGCCAGGACTGCGCGCGTCACCGCCCAGATCGAGTCAAGATCTTCCTTGAGCACCCTGCGTTCGTCGTCCGAGAGGCCCGAGCGGTACCGGCCCGTGCGGTCGGCCACAAGCATGCCCGTCTCGCGCGCGATGCGCCGCGCTTCGGCTGTGGAAGGGAGTTCGGTGGCCTCGCGCAGTTGGCGCACGATCTGCCGGCGCACGGCGGCGGGCAACTGCACGATCTCGCGCTGCGCGTCGGGCGGCTCTTGGGCGATAATGGCGGCGGCGTCAATCGAGATTGCGCCCGCGTCCATCGCCGCGACCAGTTCGGGCGCCCCAGTCTCGGTAACCTTCTTGGCCTGCTGATAGGTCCTCGGGTTGCTGAATCCAGCCTTCACGGCTGCAATCTCGCGCGTCTTGGTTCCGGGCGGGACTTGTGGAAGATCTTGCACAGGTTCGAGGTCGGTTCGTTGTCCTTGGCGCTTGCCGATCTCGGCTTCAATGGCCTTGCCGATGGCCACACGCTCAGACGGCGTGAAATCCTTGCGGATCTCGTTCTCCGCGTACTCGCCCTCGACAATGCTCGCCACCTGGAGCACGATCACCGGAATCGACTCCCAGCCGAGGATGTCGCGCATCGCCAGAAGGCGCCGTTCCCCGCAGATCAGCACGCCGTCCTTGGTGATTACCGGCGGGTGGAGCAGCCCCACAGTCGCGATGCTGGCTGCGAGCACTTCAAGTTCGCCCATGTCGCGCCGGTGACGGCCGACCACCTTGATGGAATCGCAAGGAACTTCACGGAGAACAGGGTTGGATGTCATCGGCCCGCCGCCTCCTCTGGGGGATTCGGATGACGGCGGTCCTCGGCCTCAGCCCACTGCGCCAGCACCTGGAACATGCCGGCCACGTTCGCGGCGATCTGGCGGGCGTCTTCAAGAGACAGCAGCCGGTCCGTCCGCTTCTGCCAGAAGCTTCGGGTCTCGTCGAGGAACTCTTGTCTCGGTTCGCTCATCCGAAAAGTGGAGATCCTGCCGGACAACGCCCTCGCGTCATCCGCTTCGACCCTCCACCTCGGCATGAGCGCCGATGGTGAGCGATCTATCGAGTAGGTGGTTCGAGGCCCCCGTTGGCGGAGGTCCTCATAAAACTACGCGGACTGCTGCAATTCGCTCTCGGAGATGAGAAACCGGTGATTCTTGCCGGCCTTGACGAGCAGCTCGCGCTTCCCGCTGTTGGCGATTTTGCATGAGATGGCAAAATCGAAGTGGCCGTGGCTCAATCCCTCGCGGACTTCGGCTTCAATCTTCGCCATGGCCCTGGCCACGGCGCTGGTCTCCGGATTCGGCTTCTTGTCCATGCAACATCCCCTATGAATTGTGGATCAGTGTCTTCAAGTCCTTAATCGCCGCGACAAATTGCAGCGGGTTCACTTCCGCCTTGTTGCCGAAAAACGCCATCAGGTCCGTCTTCCGGGCCGGCTTGTCTCCGAACACAAAGACCACCCGCCGCCCGTCCCGCCGCACGTCGTCGAGGACGTAGCCGATGCACCGCAGGTAGCAGGCCAGATAGAAGTCGGAGGTCTCGAACGCTCCGGCGCCCGCGGCCCGCAACGCCGTGGGATGATCCGTTGTGTCCAGTGTGCGCTTCACGCTAAACCCTTGTGCCACAAAAAGGCCTATCCGGCCGCCTCCAGATCCAGAAGCTGCCGCCCCTGCACCTTTTGGAGCAATCCCAAGTTCTCTAGCCGAATCCGCATGGCCTCGGTCGAGACCCCAAACTGAGGGGCGAAATCGGAGGCGACGTGGTTCATCATCTCTTTGGCCACCGCATCGAAAGAGTCCGTGAATCCGTTCGCCACGGCGGCGCGGTACTTCGGCAGGTCGAACACCCAGGGCGCTGGTCCGCGCTTTTCGCGCCAAGCCTTCAGCACCAGATCTCTTGGCATCAGCAAATAGGATGAGAAGCGGTCGGCCTGCCACTCGGCCGGCTCGCGCTTGTTCGCCTCCCGGCACAGGATCGAGGGCTCGGGCGCCCGGCCCTCGAAGAGCGCCATCTGCGACGCCCGGTCGGGAACGTAGCGCCGATGCAGAACCCAATGGCCGATCTCGTGGCCCACGGTGAAGCGGTAACGACCTTGCTTTCGGGGGTGATCCTTGGGGTCAAGGCTCTGGTCGATGTAGATCTCGCGAGTCTCGAACCACGTTGCGCCGATCGCGTCGCCGCGCCCCACGAGCTTCCGCAGATCGTCGAATTCCAGCCGGACCTGAAGAACCATCTCAGGCAACTCATCCACCGGGACCGGCGGCTTGAGAATCGGCTCGTGCTCTTTGGAGTAGCGATCCAGGAGGGCGGCCGCTTCCGCCTCAATGGTCCGCTCGGAGATCCGGGGAACTGTCACTTCCATTCGGGTTCATCCTCATTTTCATCATCGTTTGCCGGACGGCGCGAAAGGCCGCGTCAGCCGGGCCGCTTCATCCTCTCGACGTACTTGGTCAGCTTGGCCAACTCTTCGGGACTCAACTCGCCGGCGGTGCGGAGAAAGCTGGCCATCTCCCGCGGCCGCTGCTGGATGATCGCCGGCAAGTCGGAGGAGACCTTCCCGGCCAGCGCGAGCAATTCATCCGGATCCTGGCCGAGCGCCTCGGCGATCTGTTTGATGGTCTCCTCTCCCGGAGGCGGGAACTCATCCCGCTCGACCTTGGAGAGGTACGTGGGGCTGATGCCGACCTTGTCGGCGAATTTCCGCAGGCTGATCTGCCGCTGCTCGCGGAGCGCGCGGATGGTGGCTCCGAATTTCTTTGGGTTCATGACCCGGCCCTCGATCCAAAAGGCTGCATGTGTACTAACCACTGTACACCGGGCGATTATCTCCCGTCAAGCCCATCCACAAAGGGATGCTGAATGGCCAAATTCGCCTGCGCGGGGTGGACAGCAGTAAGGCGCTCTTAATCAATGAATTACGTGGAAACTCATAAAGCCGGCCTGGTCTTCATTTCGTCGCCTGCTCCGCCCGCACCAGGTAGTCGAGTTCCTTCTCCAACAGCTGCGGGTTCCGGCAGACGTGGAAACCCCAGGCGCCCAACTGTCCCCAGTTGTTCACTGCCTCCACCCACCGCTTGGCCGCATTGTGCTTCGCCTTGGTCTGATCGTCCTCGAACCCCTTGATCTCCAGCACCAGGGTAACTCCGTTCGCCAAGCGCACCAGGAAATCCGGCTCGTAGGCGTGGTCGATGCCCATGTACTCGTAAGGGATCGTCAACCCAAGATGGTCGTTGCGAGCATAGAAGCAGACCGCGCTCGACGCCTCCAGGCGGAAAGCCGCGCTCGCCTCCCACACCAGGTTGTCCAGTACAACCTGGTCGATGTGACTCTTCACCGTGCCGTGACAAGGACGCGTGGTCTTGAAATCGACCTCCGCCGTCGTGCCGATCGGCTTGTAGCGGTTCGTGATCGGCAGCAGAGGCGCTTCGCCTTCGGAGTCGTCCGGCACAATCCCGTCCCGCAGCCGCTCCACCATGCGCTGGACATACTTTTCCAGACCCAATTCGCACGGGTGGCAGTTCTGGAAATTCACCTTCCGGCGCACATACTCATCTACGTACCGGAAGACCTGCGGGAAGAGTTGATGCCGCGATTGCAGCGCCAGCACGCGCCGCCTGCGATCCATCACCGGCCCCGCCGCGCCCGTCAACTGATCCACGATCAGCCGCGCGATCTGGAACTCAATCGTTTGTAGGTGGGTCTCGCGGTAATACTCCTCCCGATCCTGCTCGACGAACTCGAACGGGGTCACGTGCATCGCCGGGCTACCCTCCTGGTAGCCGACCGTGGGCCGCACAAAGGTCGCCGTCGGCTCGCGGTTCGGCTCGATGATCAGCGGCTCCAACTTATCGATGTCGCAGCGGATCAGGTTCTTTTTGAGCGCGAAGGCATACCCCTCCACCACCGGGAACCGCATCTCCATGGCCTTGCGTTCCGGGAGCGCGCGAACGTGGTTCTTCGGGCGGTCATCCGGAGCGGGCGCCTTCACGGGCCGGCCCTTGAACGGAATCACGCTGAACGGAATCCCGTAGACGTCGACGTACTCCTCCGTCAACAGTCCGGTCTCGGGATCCGGCACATAGTCCATGCGCCGCAGGCCGCGCCCCACCACCTGCTCGCAGAGCAATTGACTGCCGAACGCCCGGATGCCAAGGATGTGCGTGACGTTGTTCGCATCCCACCCTTCCGTCAGCATCGACACGGAAACCACGCACCGGACATGCTCGCCCGGCTGCCCCGGCTTGCCTACGGTCGCCACCACCTGGCGCAGCTCCTCGGCGGCGTCCTGCTTCTTCTTTTTCGGATCGTCGCTCTCAGCCTCGGCGAGCAACTTGGTATCGATCCGGATGGTGCGTTTCATCGCCGGCGTATTCGAGAACAACTCAGGGAAGATCGCGCCCTTGCCATACACGGTTCGCGTCCTCTGCTTGCCAGTCTTACTTTTTTTCGGAGCGCCGTTACCGTTCTCGCTTCCCTCCTCCTCCTCGCCGAGCACTTCGGCCACCTCGGCTTCGGTGACCGTCTCCATCTCCGTCTCGCCGCTGATCTTGGTAGAACACCTCGGCGATGTCCGTGTTGTCGCAAACCAGGATCAGCACGGGAGGCACGTGCTCCTGACCCGGCGTCGCCGCCCGCATCTGCTCCCACCGCTCTTTCCACTGCGAGGCGATCTGCTGGAGCGCGCCTTCGGCTTCGCGATAAACCACCTCAGGTTTCGGCCGTCCGGACTTGCCGGGCAGCCGCTCGCCGGGCTCGAGGTTCTCGTTAATCGCCTTCCACAGCTTGAAGTACTTCGGATCGGGCCGGCCCGTCGTATCGAGCACCGGGAGCCTCGGAATCTTCACGATGCCGCTCTCAATCGCATCCACCAGGCCGAAGTCGCTTACAATCCATGGAAACGGCCGCCCTTCGGGATGCCCGCTGCCTTTCAGGTAGAACGGCGTCGCCGAAAGATCGACGCACAAAGAAATGCCAGGATTCGCCCTGGGATCAGCGGTGCAGTTGTTGATCCGGTCCAAGCCATCCAGCCAGACACGCGCCTCCAGCGCTTCCTCTTCGAGCGCTTTCTTCTCCTCGCCGGTCAGTTCCTCATTGGCGGGCGCGGGACGCCAGCAGTGATGCCCTTCGTCATTCAGCACCAGGATCGGAAGCCTCTCGTACAGGTCTTCCAGCACGCGCCTCGCGAATACGTCCGGGGTCTCCGGCCCTTTGTTAACCACCGCGTAGCTCTTGCCACCCTCAATGTGCTCAGACTCGGGCGCGAACCGGTGCCAGTTGGTCACCAGCACCTTGCCCGACTGCATCAGCGGGCGGTACTTCAGCGGCACGATGTCGAATGCCTCGTAATAGTTGTCCGGCCGCTCCGGCCGCAGCACCTGCAACCGCTCCTTCACCGTCAGGTTCGGGCAGCAGATGAGCACTCCGTTGGGAAACAAGGCCGTGGCGGGATTTTGCCCCCGGTTCGAAAACGCCCACGCAATCAACATCGACATCACCACGGTCTTGCCGCTGCCGGTCGCCATCTTCGAGGCCAGGCGCCGCAGCGGGGCAAGCGCCGGGTCCGGCGCGGGATCGATCAGGCGGGGATAGAACTCCTGCCCCGCCGGGCTGAACGAGGGCCGCTCGCCGCGCAACAGCCGCGCCAGATCCTCGTGACTCAACTGGTAGTTGCGCCGTTTGTCGCGCCGGCCGGGAATCGCGATCTCGGCCAGGTAAATCACCGTCTCCACGGCTTCCAACTGGCAGAAGAACAGCCGCCGCGCGCGGTCGGCCCGCCACCAGTGCCGCAGCAGATCGCGCGTCACGTTGGTCGCGCCCGGGTAGCCCGCCTCGCGCCACTTGCGCACGTCCTCGCGCAGGGCGTTCACCAGCGGCAGGTCGTCCCGCTCCTCCTCGGCCAGTCCGGTCAGCGTGAGCTGCGCGCTGCCGGTCCGCTCCGTCTTGTACCAGTAGCTCGCCGGCCGGCGCGTTCCCGCTCGGCTGGCCGCTCCGGTCTCCTTGTCGTAGATCCAGTGATCGCGCGGCTCCTCATACGGGCTGCACAGAATCGGCCGCTCCACCGGCTGCACGGGCAGCGCTTCCTGGCCCGGCGTGGCGCCCCCGTTCCTGCGCGCCATCGGCCTACCTCCCGTCTCCGCCGAGGGCATGCACGCGCATCACCTCGTTGCCGCGAGGGTCGATCACCTTCACCGCCGCGCACTTGTGCTTGCCTGCCGGGAACGGCAGGGAAACCGTGCCCGAAAGCGCCTCGAAGCGTTCTTCATCCACCACACCCTTGAGCGCCCTGCTCAGCTTCTCCCACGCGGAGCGGTCCGGGAAGAACGCCTGGGTGATGCAGAAGGTGCGCCCGTCATAGTCGCCGTCTACAAACCACGCCGCCACCTTCGGCCGCCTGCGCCGGTCCATCGAAGCTGAAGCCCGCAAACACCAGGTCGTCGTAGCGGCGCGCCGCCGGGCGAATCACCTCCTCCACCATCTTGGCCGTGATCGGCCCATATTGCGGCCCGAACACCACGCCCACCGTGGCGCCGCCTTGGGGATCGTCGTCGGTTTCGCCGTCGTTCACCCAGCGCCCTTCGGCATGAATGCCGCCCGAACGCCCTTCGGCGTAAATGGCGTCCAGCCGCGTGAACTTCCGCTGCTTGTTGTCCGGGAAGCGCACCCCATCCATCCGCAGCAGATCCACCATCTTGCTGAGATACGCCTCGACGTTCTGCGGCGACTCGCCCACTTGCACCTCGCGCACGACGAACGTCGTCTCCAGTTCTTCGGGCTCACCGGCGAACTGCCCGGTCTCGACTTCGATGGCGTCGCCCAGCGACATCTCCGGCGGCTGCACCGCCTCGACCGTGAACGGTCCGCTCACCCGCGTTATCTTGCGGTCCATCTCGGGCTGATCGACCAACTCTTCCTGGTCGGCGTTGGCCGCGATGCAGGCGTTCACCTCGTCCATCTTGGCCCTCCACGACGCGCGGTAGGCCTCCACCGCCTGCTTCAGCGCTTCGGGCCATTCCGGGTCGGTGTCGAACGGGACTTCCCAGTGCTGCCAGCCCTTGCCCTTGGCGGGCAGATCCCAGCGGCGCCGGTCGGCGTCGGTGATGGCTTTTTTGCCTTCCTGCTTCTGCTTGAGCGCCAGCTTCGTACGCAGTTCCTGGCGCAGTTTGTCCGTGACCTGCTTCAATGCCGCGTTGGCGTCAGCCAGAGCGGCTTCTAACAAAGCCTCGTGCTTGGCGAAGATCGGATCGAGGTTGGTGTTCTGCGCGATGCTCTTGAGGGTAATGTGCGGGACGGTCTTGTAGCGGAAGCCGCCCGCCACGCCCTTCGATTCGTCTTTCAGCCTGAAGTATTCGTGCTTCGCGGTAAGCAGCCGCTGGCGGGCGATAGCGATCGCCACCCGGCTGGTGTCGATCGTGATCCACCGCCTCCCCCACTGCTCGGCGACGAAAGCGGTCGTGCCCGAGCCGCAAGTTGGGTCGAGGACGAGGTCACCGGGGTCGGTGGTCATGAGCATACAACGCTCAATCACAGTTCGCGTCGTTTGGACGACGTATGACTTCTCTTCAAAGGCAATAGTATCTTGCCACGAGTTCTGGAGACTGACGAAGCCGAAATCAGCGTGGTGTAGTTTGAAATAGAGCTTCTGGCCAAGCTTGAAGATACGATTGGCACCAATCAACCGCTCAACCCCTTTGGGGGTTGTTCGCCAGCTCTTTCCCTGGACTGGCGCGAAGACTTCCCCTTGAAAAGAAACTGGGAAGGTACAGCTCTCCGTGTACCCCGAAGACGAAAGGTTAGACCGCTTAAATACTCTTGCACGCGCGAGAGTATCAGCTATGTTTGCGACTTCATCAGCACCGAGCCGACGATCCTCGCCTGAGTCCGATTCAGCAAAAACGAACTCTGATCCCTCCCCCACTGCCTTTGGTACCCAAATGTTCCGGTACTTCAACCGTTCTGCCGCACGACAGTACCAAACGACATAGTCATAGACCGCTTCGATTTCATCAGATCCGAGCGGCATCATCGACCGAAAATTGATCTGGGCAACGAAGTTACTGGAACCAAAGACCTCATCAATGACTTGGCGGACGCGGTGCACATTCTCATCCCCAATCTGCACAAAGATGCTGCCCGTATCGGCTAACAGTTCTCTCGCCACGATCAATCTGTCCCGGAGATAGCTGAGGTACGAGTGAATACCGAGCCGCCAAGTATCCCGGTAGGCCTTCACCATCTCCGGCTCGCGCGTCAGGTCCGTCTCTTTGTCTTTAACATCCCGCTTTCCAATCTCCGGCTGGAAGTTGCTGGCAAACTTGATCCCGTACGGTGGGTCGATGTAGATCATCTGCACCTTGCCCGCCAGGTCTTCGCGCCGCGCCAGCGACGACATCACCTGGAGGCTGTCGCCTAGAATCAACCGGTTCGACCAGTCCACTTCATGCTTGTAAAACTGGACGGCTTCGTTGTACTCCTGCTCCGGGTCGGCGAACAGCGACCGGTTCACATCCTCCCGCGCCGCCACTTTCAAAATGGCCTGCGCGCTCACGCGCTCGTGGATGTGCAGCGCCACCGGGTCCACCAGGAAGGACTTCGCTTCCCGCTTGCCCGCCCATTCGAGCCACGGCTCGTATTTGCGCAGCGCCTCGGCGAGAGCCCAGGCCTCAGCCTCATTCAGCGGCCGCCGCGTGGCCTCGGCCAGCAGCTCCGGCAACTGGTCCGCGCTCCCGGTGGGGTCAAAGCGCAGCACGGGAGCCAGGCGCGGACTGTAGCTGTACTCGGCCTTCGGCAGCAGCGGTACATGCCCCTCGGCGGCAATCTTGGCGGGCGGGTTATTCTTCCGGGTGGCTTCGGGGTGGCGGTAATCCGCGACCGGGGCAGCCAAACCGCCGCCAGCGGAATTGCCCTTCTTCTTCCTGGTTGCCATAGCTTAAGTCCTCATTCTAGTCGCTTAAGCGGTCTTCAGACCCGCGACCATCGGACCCAAGCGTCCGCCTGGCCCGACCTCCGGGCCGCCAAATCTCAGGCAAACGGGTGAGCGCGCGAAACGGTCAGCGATCCTCGCCCTTGGCCGGGCGCGCCTCACGCTGCTCCCACGCACGCAAGATCTCGCGGCCCTTTTCAGAATACAGGCGCGCCTGAAACTCCCGGTCGAATCGCTCCAGGTCGTAATCGGCCCGCTCGCGATGCTCGAAGCGCTCGGGTTGGGCTGGCAGGTTCAGAATCAATCGCGTATCCGTGGACATGGCAAGAGGCTCTCAAGTTTATCGCAAATAGAAATTCCAAAAACAGTTGTTCAGCTTGCGGTCGTTGGTGACCACACGGTAGATGCAGCCGCTGATCTTCTCTCGAAGATGCCACATTCCTGCTTGCTCCTCGAGCGAGAACTCCATCTCACCCAGCAGGACGCGCCGCAGCAGGGCTGCGCAATCCGGAATCGTCCGGACCACCAGGACGCCGTTGGCGACTCCTGTATCCAGGTTAACCTGTAGCGCGAGCGGATGCGACTCCTTCAGCGTCCGCGCCCGCTTGTCGTAAACGATCTTCTCAGCCGTGGCGATCAGCCGGCAGAAACTCTTCAAAGCGCCGCCGGTGGCGTCGGCAAACCGGCGGATTGCGTCCTCGTCCCGTAGTGACGACCAGATTTTCTGCCCGCAAAACAGCTTCAAGGCGTCTTCCAGTTGATCGACGACCTTCCGGTCGTCGCCCTTTAGCCTCTGGCCGATCTGATCATCCGCGTACAAGACGAAGCGCCAGCGCTCCAGAATGGTCGCCGGGTCCTCGGCCAGCAAGTGCGCTGTCCGCTTCTCAACATCCAGGTCCGGGATGAAGGCGATGACCGGCTTGCCCTGGGCCAATGTCGACGCCAGCTCAGAATCCTTTCCCAGCGTATCGGTGTCTTGGACCGAATACACCGTGCAGCGCGCCCGCTTGAGCATCAGCGCTTCCACCAAACCCTTGTTCACGCGGTTGTCCGTGTACGCTTGCGTCGGGTCGAAATACCGCAGCCCCAAGTCCTTGATCTCGTTCGCGCCCATCAAGCGATCGATGAACTCGTACAGGTCCTTGTACTCCCAGGCCTTCCGCATCGACGTTGCGAAGTAGACGTCCATGTGGTCCCAGGTCAGGTAGGTTCCTTGATTGCGCGTCGCGCGGGCACGGACGGAATCCACCGTCTTGGTCAGTTGTTCGATCTGGTCGAAGGACTCTTTGAGGAACTCAGCCAGCCGGGCCAAATCCGCGTCGGGATTGGCCGCACGGAAGTTGTTGATGGTCGCTTCCAGGAGCGCCAACTCTTCCTGTTGAGCCATCTCGCGGACCGTCGTCAGAAGCTCATCCCAGGCGCCGGCCGCGCCGACCGTCTCCGCCGCTGCAAGCAGCAGTTCGCATCGCCGAAAGTCGGCACGCACCTCGTTGGCCGAAAGGTAGCCAACGAAAGGGGTGTGATCCTTCTTGATGCGATCAATCTCCAGAAGCTTGGGCTGCCGGTTCTGGAAGTAGGCGGCCTCCGCCTTGGCATCGGGGAACGCGGCCGCTACCTCGCGCTTGAATTCGGCAACGTCCTTCATGCGGGACAGCTTTCGGTAACCGAAGACGAAATTGCCGTACAGCAATAGCGCGGCTTGCTGGAAGCGTTCAACCCCCCGCGGAATCGTGCCAATCGTGCAATCCGGACCGAAGAAATGATCGAAGAAGGGCGCCTCCACGCGATCCTTATGGACCATCAGCAGAAGTTCGTTAAACTGCGAGCAGTCGATCGGCCGGGAATCGTCCTGGAGGATCTCCTCCAGACCGTCTTTGTCTATCCCGTCCTGGCCCTTGACCTCAGTTCCGGTGAGCCGGGCAACGCACGTAATCAGATCTTCTGGGGACAAGCCAGCGCCTCCGTCTGGATGCCAAAACATAGCTTAATGCAATTGTTCTTTCGGGA
>Ga0209810_1004628_pt1 | contig 13090 bp, 10 predicted proteins | sample Coa_R1_7_FD_187159 | JGI IMG/M metagenome (GOLD analysis project Ga0209810, IMG submission 187159) | Surface soil microbial communities from Centralia Pennsylvania, which are recovering from an underground coalmine fire - Coalmine... | ecosystem: Environmental > Terrestrial > Soil > Unclassified...
TTTCAAAATCGTCAACCGTTTGAAACCTTGAACGCCCTTCTGAGCAGCGAAAGGTACGCTCGCGAGGTCTAACCGCTTCCCTGCAGGTCCGGAATGCGTCGGCCGGAAAACGATTGAACTTCCCGGCACAACCGGAATCGGCGTCCGTCCAGTGGAAGAAAAGCAGGTCAAAGGCTGGCGTCAAGGCGCTTCGAGTTTTTCTCCGACCGCCATCGCCGCATTGCCACCAGCGCCCAAACAGATTCCACCAGACCAAACGGCCACGCTCCCTGGAGAAATCCGTAAACCGATCCCAGCGCGCATGAAACCGCAAACGCCAGGATGAACCAATGGCTGCGCTTCTCAAGCCCGTAGCAAATCAGCATCGCCGTAACTGCAAGAAGACCAAAAGCAGTAAGCGGACTCACGTCAATATTCTCCCGCACTCATGGGACCAGTATCGCCACTTGCCCCAGGCTTCCTCTACCTGCTTACACCAACCATTGCGTAAAACACGGTCCTTTAAAAAGACGTGTGCTGCACGGACTACCCGGCTTTCGCCAGGGCACGCCGCGACATCAGGTAAGCCTGGATAAACCCGTCAATATCACCGTCGAGGACGCGGTCTGTGTCTCCGACTTCGAATTTGGTTCGATGGTCTTTCACCAGGCGGTATGGATGCAGCACGTAAGAACGTATCTGGTTGCCAAAGGCGATCTCGCCCTTGGATTCTTCGAGTTTCTGGGCCGCCTCACGCCGCCTCTGGAGTTCCAGCGCGTAGAGGCGAGAGCGCAGGAACTTCATGGCCATTTCACGATTGCGATGCTGCGAACGCTCATTCTGGCACTGCACGACGGTCCCTGTCGGAATATGCGTGATCCGAACGGCCGAGTCGGTTGTATTGACGTGCTGACCTCCGCGGCCCGTGGAGCGGTATGTCTCGATCTTCAGCTCTTCGGGTTTGATTTCAATATTGATCGTGTCATCAATTTCCGGGCTGACATAAACGGACGCGAACGAGGTGTGCCGCCTTGCAGCCTGGTCAAACGGTGATATGCGGACCAGCCGGTGCACACCACTTTCTCCGCTCAGCAAGCCATAGGCGTAGTCGCCCGCCACGGTGAAGGTGGCAGACTTCAGTCCCGCTTCTTCCCCCGCCTGATAATCATTCAAAGTGAATTTGAAGTTGTGCCGCTCTGCCCATCGCCGGTACATGCGCAGAAGCATTTCCGCCCAGTCCTGCGATTCAGTCCCTCCAGCGCCAGGATGGATGGTAACGATGGCATTCAGTTGATCATGCTCGCCGGGCAGGAGCGTGGTTGTCTCAAGATGGTCCACTTCAGCTCGCAGAGCGTCCAACTCTGTTCGGATTTCCTGCAAGACATTCTCGCCCTCGCGGGCAAGCTCAAAATAGGCTTCCAGGTCGGAGAGCCTTAAGGCAAGATGCTCATCCGTCTGGATGGCAGACTCCAATCGCTTGCGTTGTGCGAGGACTTTCTGGGAGTTCTGCTGGTCCTCCCAGAAATCGGGGCGGGCTATCTGCTTTTCGATGGCTTCGAGTTCGCGGCGCTGTCCGGCAGCGTCAAAGAAAGCTCCGAAGTTCCTGGATTCGCCGCTTCAATTCTTCAAATTCTCTTGTTAGTTCTTCAATCACGATGACTCCTCAAAATAGCCATGGGGCGGTGTGAAGCCGCCGCTATGGCAACGTGTTAATCAGTCCAGCCTTCAGCATTCCGTGCGTGTCGGGAAACAGGCTTCAACATCAGGGCGATAACGATACCCGCCGCCACGGCAGCACAGAGCCAGGCAAATACATCGCCATGCTCTGAGTAAAATGTCTTCTTCGACACGTAGCGAAAATGGCCCGTCAGGATTCCTTCCTGGTTGCGCGGAATCTCCCTCCGCACACGTCCGTACGGATCAACAATCGCCGTGATGCCGTTATTGGTGCCGCGAAGCAGATATCGCCGGTTCTCGATTGCCCGAAACCGGGCCATTTCAAAGTGCTGAAAGGGGGCCGATGAATCTCCGTACCAGCCGTCATCGGAAATGTTCACAAGAACATTTGCCCCTTCGGCGGCGAACTTTCGGACCAGTTGCGGGAAAATGGCCTCATAGCAGATGAAGATGCCCACCGCTCCTTCGGGGGTTTGGGCTACCTCCACGTGCTTGCCCGGAACAAAATCGCCTACCTGCGCTGTAATTTTCCCCACCTTCCCCGGGAACGCCCACCACGGCACGTACTCGCCAAAGGGCACTAAATGAATTTTAGCATATTGAAGCAGCAACCGACCGTCGGGCGCCAGCAGAACAGCGGAATTCTGCGGGTGTGAATTTCCATTGCCGAGAAAGGTCACCGTGCCGCTGATTATGTAGGCGTTCGCCCGTTTCGCCATGGATTCGAGGGCGTTACGGAAGATCGGATCGCGTGTGAAAAGAAACGGCGCGGAAGTTTCCGGCCAGACCACCAGAGGCGGATTTGAAGCCGTTCCGCCCGATTCCTTTGCGGCCTCCACGCTTTTTTGAACGAGGCTATTTAAAGGTGCCGGGTTTTCCCATGGGATCCAGGTGTCCATGGCCGCCTCTCCCAAGGGTATATTGGGCTGCACCAGGATGGCAACATCTGTTGCCAGCTTCAGCGGGGGAGGCTGTAGCAGCCGGTCGCCGACGCCCAGGGCCGCAATCCACACGGCCAGGGCCACCCAGCCAGCCCTTTTAGCAGGTCGCAAGACAACCCAGCCCAAAAGTGCACTGGTACTCACGGCAACAAACGAAAGGCCATAGACGGCTGTTACTGTCGCCATCTGCTCCAGCCCGACCGGCCGAACCGCGTATCCCAGCAGGTTCCAGGGGAACCCGGTGATCATGTAGGTTCGAGCCAGTTCCAGGGCCACCCAAAGAAAGGGGCTTAAAACAAGGGCGAAAGTCACCGAACGCCGCGCGATGAGGCTTTCTACCAGCCCGAAGACGCCGTAGAAACTCGCAAAAATGATTACAAACAGAACGAGGACTCCCGCAGCAACAAGGAAGCTCAAACCACCGTATCCCTGCATTACACTGACAAACCAATAGCAACTTCCGGCTAGAAATATGGCTCCCGACAGGTAGCCCAGCCAGAACCCACAACCCCATCGCCTTTCGGCAACCACAGCGAGCAGCAGCGGCGTACAGGCCACCCACACGAGGAACGACCAATTGATGAGCGGAAAACAGGCAAAAAGAAGCGTGCCGCTGAGGGCACTTGAACCTGCACGGACTAAACCGTTGTTAAGCCAGTTTGGAAAAGTTTCGTTGGGGGTAGTCATTCTCTTTCTGGACGAGAGCGTTCCCAGGAGTGACAGTCCGAAATGGGTGCTGAATGGTTTTCAGACTTGAAGACCCCAATGGCGCCCGGCAGCCCGGATCTTAGTGTACGACGAAAGGACGGAATCCCTCCCCTTCCAGCTTGTCTCGGGCGCTATCAGCTCCGACACGCGACGGATACGGGCCCACCTGGACGCGGTAAAGATTGTCATTCGCCTGCGACTGCTGCGGGGTAAGAATAAACGCCGGGTACCCGCGGGCCTTCAGCAACTTGACCAGGTTTTCCGCGTCCGTTCGAGACTTTGAAGCCATCACTTGGACAGCAAAATGCGAGCCCCCGGTGGTGGAGCCTGTGTGTGCCGCCCTGCTTGCCCTCTCTGGTGCGGGCCTGCTTCCAGCCGCTCGCTGTGGCGCAACACTTTCCGCTGTCCGTTGGACCGTCGGTTTCGGACTTTCCGCAGGCGCTTGCGCCAAGGGTTGAGGGCGCTCCGGTGGGGGAGCGGAGCCTGAGTTGGAGCCCACATTTTCGGCTTCAATCCCCTGGTTTGCAGGCTGGGTAGAGGCGTCTGCCGGCGCGTTCACCGCAGGTGGAATGTTGCCGGAGTTCGTCACGTTTTCAGTGACAGGATTAACCTTTGATGGGCTGTGATTGTATCCTACAACAAAGCCCAGGGAAAAGAAGATCGCGCAAACGGCCACCGCGGCCAGAAACATGAGGACCAGGTTGCGGGCTGAAGACCCGCCCTCGTTCTCGTATCGTTCCATCAGCTTTGCCATTTTCCTCCCGCCGGCGTCGGATTCACGCCTCTTCTCAATCTAACTTTTTTCTGGACCCGCAACGGTCGGTTGTGTGCCACTCACCTTGTGCATCAATACGGACAGCAGTTCGACCGGGATTGGGAAAACAATCGTCGTGTTCTTTTCCGTTCCTAATTCTGCCAGAGTCTGAAGATAACGCAAAGTAATCGTGATGGGTTCTTGCGCAAGAATCTTTGCTGCGTCGGCCAGCTTTTGCGAAGCCTGATACTCGCCGTCAGCGTTGATGATCTTGGCGCGGCGTTCGCGCTCGGCCTCTGCCTGACGCGCAATGGCACGTTGCATATCCGCCGGAATGTCAACCTGTTTCACCTGGACCTGGGTCACCTTGATCCCCCACGCCTCGGTCTGCTCATCGATAATCGTCTGGAGCCGCATATTCAGCTTCTCGCGCTGCGAAAGCAGGTCATCCAGTTCGACCTCGCCCAGCACGGCCCGCAAAGTCGTCGCCGAAAGCTGTTCGATCGAAAAGCGGAAGTTCGTCAGTTCGATCACCGCTTTTTGTGCATTGATGATCCTGTAAAAGAGCACGGCGTTGACTTTGACGGATATGTTATCTCTGGTGATGATGTCCTGCGGAGGAACGTCCCAGGTCTCAATCCGAAGGGAGACCTTGACAAGTTTGTCAATCGGCCACCAGATCCAGATCAGTCCCGGCCCCTTGTCCGGGGTCTGAACACGCCCCAGCCGGAAGACGACCGCTCGCTCGTACTCCCTCAGGACGTTCAGGCAGGCTGCGGCATAGAAAAAGATGATCACCAAGGCGACTATGTAGCCCATCGTACCTCCTCTCGATTTTTCGAAGCACGGATTGCGCTGGTCTTCGAACCCATCGTTCGAACGGCCTGTTACCGTTAGCCGCCGCTTGGGTTTTCATAACCCATTTCGGTTGGTGACAGTCTATCGAGTTTCTTCCGCCGGCTCAACAAGCAATGTCAGACCCTCGACTTTTCGTACCCGGACATGGCCGCCGGCCGGAACGCGCTGCTCGGCTCGCGCGTCCCACAATTCTCCGCGAACCAGTACTTTGCCCACCGGGTCCAGGTCCGTGCGAGCCACACCGGTCAGGTTCACAAGGCCCTCCACGCCCGTAACTGTCTTGCTCTTCACCGCCCGCCAGGCAAAGCGCGCCAGGAGAACAGTAATCACGGCCAGTGGCAGCACCACGCTCAGGGCTGTCGCCAAATGGATCCTGGCACCCGGCCAAGGCGAGTTGATCAGGATCATAGAACCAAAAATCGTTGCGGCAATCCCACCCGCGGCGAGGATCCCGTGCGAAGTGTAGGCCGCCTCAAGACCAAACAAGGCTAAGCCAATCAGAATCAGTGCGACACCGGCGTAGTTGATGGGCATCATGTGAAAACCGAACAGCGATAAAACCAGGGCAATAGCGCCCACGACGCCGGGCAAAACCCCGCCTGGATGCGTAAATTCAACATACAATCCCAGCACACCAATTGCCCCCAGAATAAAAGCAATATTGGGGTCCGATACCCAGGAAAGCACCTGTTTGAACCACGGCATCTCATAAGGAACGATGCGCGCTCCTGCAAGATCCAGAACGGTTTCAGAACCATTGGCGCGTTTAATCGTCTTCCCATTGAATTCACGGAAGATTTCTTCCGGGCTGTTAGCAATGGCATTGATGAGGTTGTTTTTCAGGGCTTCCTGGTCTGTCAGGGATATGCTTTGCCGCACCCCTTCCTCGGCCATCTGGGCGTTGCGGCCGCGCGTATTTGCAATCGAACGGATGAAGGCGGCTGAATCGTTCAGGATTTTCGTTTCTTCGGTCTTGCCGATGTTCATGCCCCCGATTGTTACCGGATGGGCGGCGCCCGTGTTGGTTCCCGGAGCCATCACGGCCACGTCCCCTGACAAAAGAATAAAAAATCCCGCCGAAGCGGCCCGGCTGCCCGTGGGATAAACGTAAGTAATCACAGGCACACGCGAGTTCATCACGGCGCGAACTATATCCCGCATAGAGTCCTCGAGCCCGCCGGGCGTGCTCAGTTCCAGCAGGATAGCGCTTGCGTTCGCGCGGTTGGCATATTCGATTCCGCGAACTACGTAATCGGCGCTGACCGCCTGCACAACCCCGTCCAGATTGATTTGTACGACAACCGGTGGCGGGGAGGCTGACAGATGGAGTGAAAACGCGAAGGCTCCCGTCAGCAGGAAAGTATGCACGAGTGTTTGCAGCGGCAGTTTGGGTCTCAAGGTTTGTCTCTGAGCGCCGAAAGCTGAGCCTGGATCTGCTGCACCAGGTTTTTGGCCTCGATGCTTGAAGGTTCAAGCGCCAGGGCCAACTGCGCCTGTTTCAAAGCCGGCATCAGGTGCTTCAGGGAGACATAGGCGCGCGCCAGCCACAAATGCGCCTGGTACGAATCCTTTTCTTTCAGCGAAGTTTCAAATTCTACCGCGGCAAACGTGTGCCTGCCCTCGCGCTCATACACTTGTCCAAGCGCCTGGTGGGCTTCGCTGTTTTCGGGAAGCAGCAGGGCCGCCTGAGTCAATTCACGTTCAGCTTCGGGAAGCCGCCCTGCTGCAACTAACGTCAGACCTTGCTTCAGGTGGGTCTCGCCTTCGGTCCGCACCTCCCGGGCCGGTTGCTCCGCAAGCTTGCGCTGGATATCGCGTGCCAGGATCAGCGAAGCAAGGTGAAAATCTTTCGCATCGTAATCCTTTTTCATCCGCGGAACAAGATCGGGAAGCGAAGGCCCGACGTTGCCGTTGTTTTGGTTGTTGCCGCCGTTTCCGGGCGGATCGTCGGCATCAGCCTTTTCGTGGTTGGATATCCAATTTAGCTCGTTCTGCCGGGTGACAGAATCACCGAGTTCTCCTGAAACTTCCGCGAGAAGAACATGGGCATCCAAATCATCTGAATCCTGGGCGATTGCTTTGCGGGCCAATTCCGCGACCCGGTCGTATTCCTTTAAATGCCAAAGGGCCAGTCCCATGTTGAAAGCGTAGTCGGAATCGTCCTGATCCTTTAGAAGAGCCTGCTTAAAATCCGCCTGTGCCTCGTCATAATGCCCCAGGCGCAATTCCACGACGCCAAGATTGTTGAGGGCCTCGCCCAATGGAGCAATTCCACGCAGCTTTTTCAGGTCGATTTCGGCCGTTCCGTCCTGGTTCAGGTAATATTCGTCAATTCCGAGGAGAAACAGAGCTTCCGGATAGTCGCGATCGCCCGGATTCAAGCTTCGGAGCCAACGGGCCGAGGTTGTGTAATCTTCCTGATCGAAATAATACCGCCCAAGCGCAAACGCTGCACGGTGGTCATCGGGATTCAGGCGGTTGGCTTCTTCCAGAAAATGCACTCGGCTTGTTGAGTCGGTGGAAAGAACCCCTCGGATATAGCTTTCGAAGGCGTCCAGACGTACGGGCGGAAAGCGGTTGCTGAACTCTGTTTCGTTTCCCTCTACGCCGTCCTTACCGTGCGCTTTCAAGAGTTGCCAGGCCAGGCGCGTTTCCAGCACGTCCAGTTCATTCAGCTTGCCGGTCTCCACAACGGGCCTCGAAAGGCTCAATTTTGGCACATCGAGCCATTGCGCGGATGTTGTAAGCTGGTCTCCGGCAAGGGTGAAATGCCCAATGATGGCAACCGTTGCGCCAAGGGCTTGGGCGACTCTAAACTCACTTGCAAGGGTCAGCGGAACTTCGCGAGGCAGCCCTAATTGCTCACAGGTATCATCACGGTCCTCTCGCTGCAACACATACCGTGTGGGAGAAGCAAGGCGCGTCGCGATCAGTTCTGCAATGCCCTCGGACATCCATCCAACCGACGGATTTCCACTCATATTCTCCAAAGGAAAAACCAAAAACACTTTCGGCTGGGCTGCCCAGAGGCATTCCCCGACAAGAAGCAGCAAGACGGACAATCCAACAGGCTTGAACTTCATAGCGTGCAGTCGATCCAACGGCGGTCATTATAACACCGGCGGGAGCACGACCCTAAGGATGCGGAAGGTCCGGCAGTCCCGAGGTGCACCTGCTGATAGGCTCCGTGCGGGAAGACAATCTTGCACCTGATTGTTTCTCTCGGCATCACTCCTTGATGGGAACAGGAGGATTCTTGATCAAAGCAATAAAGGCCGGATCCTTGCTGATCTTCTGGAAGTCCGGATCCTTTAAGATTCGGTTCCTGTCGTTGAAGCCCTCTTCCATGGCGTGCTCAAGGTAACGGACCGCCTCAGTAGTATTGCCAACCGAGGCAAAAACCTTGGCCATATAGAAATAGAACTTCGCATTGACGTGCCGAGTCTCAATGGCCGATCCCTCGTTTGACCTCTGTTTGAGGATGTCGGGATCAAGCAGGATCGCAGTGCGATATTCCCTGGAAGCCTCCTCGTATTTCTTGCGCGCGAAGTAGGCCATGCCCAGGTTCAGGTGAAACGCAGCTGCATTGGGGCCAAGCTTGATCGCGTGACGGTAATAGCCGATGGACTTTTTTGCTTTGTGACTAAGGTAAAAAGTTGTTCCGATATTGTTCCATGGTTGGGCGAAAAGGTGATTCAGGCGGGTAGCGCGCTTGTAAGCGTCGCGCGCCTGCCTGTAATCCATCTTCTGTTGATAACAGATGCCCATCTTGTTCCACAACGCAGCAATTTGAGGTTTGTTTTGCTGCGAACCCTCAAGCGACTTGATGGCCCGAGAATAGTAGTCGATTGCCTCATCGTACGACTTTCGAGCCATAAAGATGTCAGCGCGCTCTTCATCAGAGAGCTTGACCGAACCGAGGGTCTGCTGCGTTGTATCCATCTGTTCAGCAACACCGGCCTGGCCTTCGTGTGCACTCCGGTTGCCGGCATTCAACGTTAGTGAGACCCCAAGCAGGATTCCTATAGCCAGAATGGAAGTTCCCCGTTTCATGGCTAACCCTCCCTGCCCCGGGCTAAAACGCCTCAGGGCGGTGTTGCGTCAGTGGAAGGCTTTTGCTGCTTCGAATCGCCACCCTTGAATATCGAAATGAATTTGTGGAAGAACCCGCCTTTTTTCTGTTCAGCAGGAGCAGGTTGCTGGATTGTCCGGCCGTTCTGCGCGGTCTGAGGAGTAAGCGGCTCTTCGGGCTTCGGCGCAGGCATCATAGGTCCTGAAATTACGCGCTGTGCGCCTTGGGCAACCGATTTGCTGTCCGGATGGAAAATCCGTCCAAGGATCCCGCCCACGCTCAGAATCGGATTTTCAGAATGCGGCTCTGTACCCTGAATGAAAAATTCATTGTGAACATTCCCTGAGGATCCCCCAGCGACCAGTTGTCCCTGGTCGTTCACCGGAACGCTCACAATTCCCGGCGGTTCGATGAACGGCTGCGGATCGCTGTAATCCGGCAGCGCAGTGGCAAGCTTCATAAACGCCGTCCACACAGGAAGCGCTGACGACGCTCCGGGCAGATTCAGCTCCTGATCATTGTCATATCCCACCCAGACAACCGCCAGCAGATTTGACGTGAATCCGGCAAACCAACCATCATGGGATGTTCCGGTCTTGCCGGCCGCCGGAAGGCTGAATCCTCGGCTGCGCACCCCTTCCCCGGTGCCTTCGTCGATAACGCTCTCCATTAAGCTTACCATCATAAAGCTGATGCGAGGGTCAAGCACCTGGCGGGAAACTTCCGGGGCGCGATAGATCGTCTGCCCGTCATCGTTATTCACCATCAGGATGGATCGCGGCTGCTCATATGTTCCTGAATTGGCGAAGACTGTGTACGATCCTGCAATCTCGAGCGGCGTTGCAACGTAAGCCCCCAGCGCGAGGGCAGGCGTCGCCTGAATGTCCTGGTTAATACCGGCGGCAATGGCAAGGTCCCGAATTTTCTCGTAGCCGACCATTTGCGCAAGGCTCACCGTTGCGACGTTCAGGGAATGCGCCAACGCCTCTCGGACGGTCACCTGGCCAAAGTATTCGTTCTCGTAATTTTTCGGCTCATAGACCTGATTGTCGAATTCGAAGCTCGTCGGTTCATCGGTCAGCACCGTCGCGGGCGTAATCAGCGGCTGGGAGCCGTCAATCGCAGAATTCAGGGCCGCCGCGTACACGAAGGGCTTGAAGGAAGAGCCGGGCTGGCGCTTCGCAAGCGCGTGGTTCAACTGGCTCTGGCCGTAATTGCGCCCGCCCACCAGCGCTTTGATTTCACCTGTGTGAGGGTCGAGAACAACCAGCGCGACCTGGGGTTCCTTCGGGCCGTTGGACGACTGTTTTGGATGATGGCGCATGGCAGCAATCCGCTGGTCAACCTCCGCCATGCCGGTGCTGACGGCCACGGTCGCCGCGCGCTGCAAATCAGGATCGAGGGTCGTGTATATCCTGTAGCTTTGCGAAAGCAACTGCTCTTCGGAAAAATGAGAGAGCAGTTCGTCCTGGATCATATCTACGAAATACGGCGCTTGGCTGCTGCCGGTGTTTTCCGGCGCAAGGCCCAGTGGAGCTGCGGACGCTTCTTTTGCCTCTTCCCTGGTGATGTAGCCCATCTCGGACATTTCCTCGAGAACGTGATTCCGGCGGCTCATTGCGCGCTGGGGATGGCGATACGGCGAATAGTAATTGGGGCCTCGGATGATCCCCGCCAGCAGCGCGGCCTCCGGAAGGGTGAGCGATGAAATGTTTTTGTTGAAATAGGCGTTCGCCGCCTCGCCGAAGCCGTAAATCGAGAAGCTGCCGCTCTGGCCAAGGTAGATCTCATTCGAATAGAGTTCAAAGATCCGTTCTTTGGTCAACCGGTGCTCCAGCAACAGGGCGATGAAAATCTCTTCCGTCTTTCGACGAATGGTTCGCCTCGGAGTCAGGAAGAAATTCCTCGCCAATTGCATGGTCAGCGTACTGCCGCCTTCAACGGCCCGGCCGGCGCGCAAATCGGCCAGCGCCGCCGCAAAGATGCGAAACAGGTTGATTCCAGGGTGCGTAAAGAAGCTATGGTCCTCCGCGGCGACGACGGCATTAACGAGGTCTTTGGGAAGCTGTTGATAACTCACAACCTGACGCTTGGCGCGCTCGCTGCCAAAGAGAGTGGTGATTACTCGAGGCTCAAGCCAGTAGTTCATGAGGGGGGTATTGTGCTGAAGGTCAGTAATCGAGGCTATCCGTTCACCGTTAAAAGTGAGATCGGCAGGGCCCTCCTGGATCACCGGACCGTGGAAAAAGGACTCGGGCCCCGGCCTGATGACAAGATGGTTGCCATCAAGGTCAAAACTGCCGAACTCTGAATCCGTTGTTCCGGTCGTATAACCGGCATTCCGGAGCCGCGCGGCGATCTCCGCCTGCGATGTGCGCTCACCCACTTCCACCGGTGTCGGCGCTGCATACACAAGCGAGGCGTGGTTGAATACTCTCCCGCTCAGTCGCGCATCGATCATCCTTGAAAAATGCACGTAAAGATAGACATAGCCAAATACCAGAATCAGGGTAAGCAGGACGCCGGCAGCCAGCACTGCTTCCTGCCAGGGCTTCAGACTTGGAACGCGGAGGCGCCTGCCCCTGGCTCTGGGCTTTGAAGATCTCCGGGTTGGCGGCTTCAGCCGTGAGCTCACAGATCAGATATTGCTGTTCTGAGCCGAGGGGGCAAAGTGGAGGGGAAGCGTATAGATTTTCAAGTCTACGTAAACCGAATACGTTACGTTTATCCTGACGGTCTGGCCGATCGAGACTTTGATGTCCTGACGTTCCACGGGCAGCCCCAGAGACTCAGCTTTTGAGTAAATTTTGTTTTGCAGATCTTCAGGCTTGACCTGAGGTACTTGGACGGTTGCTTGTACCGCCAAGTTGTTCAGGTAATCCTGAAGCTCATAATTTTCAACATATACTGGCGCAATCTTGAATGCACAAAAGATTACTGCTCCAAGAAAGGCCAGGGAGAGGATCGCTTTCACTCACCCTCCCCGAGTCGCTGAGTGACGTCATCTCCGTTACCGCCGTCTGAGCGCTCAATTTTCCTTCATCAAGCGTTCCTGCAGCGTGACAGCCAACCCGTTTAGGTTAACATCGTGGACTTGCCTTGTCGAGCGGTCGTAAATTTCGCCAAGCCCCTGAGCAAGCTTTTTCTTGCCAAGTGTAATCCGATACGGAACTCCGATCAGGTCCGCATCCTTGAATTTGACGCCCGGCCGCTCCTCGCGGTCGTCGTAAAGCACGTCGAGGCCTGTTTCCTGCAATTGCCTGTAAAGCTCTTCCGCTTTTGTTCTTACGCCTGCGTCGTCCATATTCGCAGCCGTCAAAACCACATCATAGGGAGCGATCGCCCTGGGGAGAAACATGCCGTCGGCGTCATGGTTCTGCTCTACCGCTGCAGTCAGGATCCGTTCGATGCCGATCCCATAAGAACCCATCGTCAAATGCACTTCCTTGCCACTGGGATCGAGCACAGTAGCGTGCATGGCCTCTGAGTAGCGGCGTCCCAGTTTGAAAACGTGGCCAAGTTCGACGGCCACCGAAACCCGAAGCGGCTTACCGCATCGTGGACACAGGTCACCGGACTGAACGACGCGGAGGTCAGCGTATTCCGCCATAAAATCGCGCCCGGGCGTGACGTTCCGTAAATGTGTCTCGTCCTGGTTCGCCCCTGTGATAAGGTTTTTGCGGCCTTCGAGCGCCCGGTCGGCCAGGATTCGTACACCTTTAATCCCAACCGGACCGAGCGAGCCAAGCTGAGCATGATGAACCGCAAAAGCCTCCGTCGCAGTGGCCGGGCGGAAAACCGTAGTTTGCAGCACGGACGCGAGCTTAGTCTCGCTCAAGGCGTGGTCACCCCGCAGCAGAATAACAACCGGCTGGCTTTCAACAATATACACAAGTGTCTTGATCATACGCCAGGCGGGCTCGCCCGTGAACTTGACCAGGTCCTCAATGGTCTTCTGCCCGGGAGTCGGAAAGGGTTCCGGCGTGGCATTGCCGGGAAGATCTTCGACCGGAGAAACGTTTGACACCGCCTTTTCCAGATTGGCCGCATAGCCACAATCAGAGATGGCAACGAAATCTTCGCCCGAATCGGTCGGAACCA
>Ga0209810_1004629_pt1 | contig 13085 bp, 12 predicted proteins | sample Coa_R1_7_FD_187159 | JGI IMG/M metagenome (GOLD analysis project Ga0209810, IMG submission 187159) | Surface soil microbial communities from Centralia Pennsylvania, which are recovering from an underground coalmine fire - Coalmine... | ecosystem: Environmental > Terrestrial > Soil > Unclassified...
CGCCCGCTCGCGCGGCTTCGCTGCTCGAAGTGCTCGTCGTGCTGGCGCTCCTGGGAGTCGTCCTGGCGGTCACGCTGCCGGTGCTGGGCCGGCGCAACGCCGACGCCGCGGTCGCAGGAGCGGCGACGCAGGTGCGCGCGGCGCTGCGCATCGCGCGCGACACCGCTATCGCGCAGAGCCGGCCGGTGGCGTTCCGCGGCGACGACGGCGGCTATTGGATCGACCGTCAGCTCTACCGCCTCGACGGGCCTTCTGGCGGATTGCAGGTCGCCGTTATCGGCGGCAGGCGCGTGTCGTTCTTTCCCTCCGGCGGCTCCTCGGGCGGCCGCATCCTCGTCCGCGGCGCGAGCCAGAGCCGCGAAATCGCGGTGGACCCGCTGACCGGCCGTGCCGCGCTCGTGCGCTGACCCTTGCGCGGCGACAAGGGCGCGCGGCTTCTCGCTGATCGAGGTGCTGATCGCGCTGGCGATCGTCGGGGTCATTCTGGGCGCCGTCTTCACCGTGTTCGGTAACGGCCGCCTGTGGCACGCCTCCTCCAACGAGCTTGACGCCGCGCTGTCGCTAGCCGACGACAAGCTCGAAGCCGTCGGGGTGGCGGAAACCCTGAAGGCCGGAGCCAGCGAGGGCGTCTTCAACCGCTTCCGTTGGCGGCTGGTGGTCACTCCATACGAGGACAAGGACCGGCAGGATTCGGAGACGGAGCCGCTGGCGCCGACCTTCCGCCTGTTCCGCGCCGAGGTCACGGTGTCGTGGCGGGAGGGGGTGCGGCCGCGGCAGATCGCGTTGTCGACGCTGCGTCTGGTCCGGACGGCGCCATGAGGCGCGACCGGCGCATCGGCGGATTTCTGCTGCTGGAGCTGCTGGTGGCGCTGGCGCTGACGGCGATCGTGGCGCTGCTGCTGCTGAACGGCCTGCGCGTCGCCTCGCTCGGCCTCGACCGCCTGTCGTACCGTTCCGACCAGCTGGAAGCGCGCCGGGGCCTCGAAGAGCTCTTGCGCCGCGCGCTCGGGTCGGTCCCGGCGCTGCCGCTGACGGTGGACGGGCCGCCGTTCACGGGCAAGGCGCACAGCGTCAGTTTCCTCAGCCTGTTCGAGGACAGCGGCCCCGGTCTCTATCGCGTTGGGGTTTCGTTGCAGAACGCGGGCGGCGAGGAGCGGCTGGTGTTCTCGCGGCAACCCGTCGGCGCGGGGCCGGTCGTCCGGCCGGAACCGGTCGTGCTCGCCCGCCGCGTCCGCGGCTTCACCCTCGCCTATTTCGGCGCGGTCGATCCGAATGAAGAGCCGGCGTGGCATGACGAATGGCAGACGGTGGGCGTGCCGCCGCGGCTGGTGCGCGCGGGGGTCGATCTAGGCGACGAACTCGTGCGGCCGCCGATCGTCGTCCGGGTGTGGGGCGTTGGCGGCTGATCCGCTCGGGCCCGCGTCGCCTCCCTCTCCGCCCCCGGGGGCGGAGAGGGTCGGGGGGAGAGCCTGCCCCGGACTTGATCCGGGGTGGGGAAATCCACAGGCCTTTCGGACCCGGGCTTCGATCTCGCCGCCGGACCCCCACCCTTCCCTCCACCGCTCGCGGGGGAGGGTCAGAAACGGACGATGTGGTAACACCGAAAACGAGCGCGGCGCGGTCATCGTGCTCGTGTTGTGGGGCATGGTGCTGGTGTTCGTGCTGCTCGCGGCCGCCGCCGCCGCCAGCCGCAGCGAGGTTCTGGTGGCGCACAATGCGGTCGCCGAAGCCCGCGCCCGCCGCGCCGCCGAGGCGGGCACGCAGCTCGGCCTGATGCGGCTGCTGCGGCGCCGGCAGGCGGGAAAGCGGCTCTACGGGGTGCAGGAGGAGGTCTGGCGCGACGGCGGGGCGAACGTGACAATCTCGCTCGTCGACGAGGCCGGCAAGATCGACCTCAATCAGGCGCCGCTCGAATTGCTCGGCGGGCTGTTCGCGGCGGTGGGGCAGCCGCGCGACGCGGCGCTGCGGCTCGCCTGCACGGTTGTCATCCGCCGCGTCGGCGGTTCGCCGGATTGCCCGCAGCCCCCGGGCGGCCAGCCGCGCCCACCCGGCCGCCGCTTCGCCGCGCCCGAGGAGCTGGGACAGCTGCCCGGCGTGGACGACGAGCTCTACGCCGCCGTCGCCGACGACGTTACGGTTGCCACCGGCGCCACCGCGATCGATCCGCTCAGCGCACCGCGCACGGTGCTTCTCGCGATTCCGGGAGCAACCCCCGACCTCGTGGATACCTACCTGATGAACCGCGCGATGTGGCACGACCTAGTCTCGACCGGCGACACGCTGCAATTGGCGGCGGCGGCACCGTATCTGATGGCGAGCCCGAGGCGCGACTACACGATCAAGGCCGTGGCGCGAACGGAAGGCGCGCGGTTCCGCGCCGATCTGCAGGTGCGTCTGACCGACCTGCCGAACCGGCCCTACGAAATCGTCGCGTGGCGCACGCCGGCGGCCGGGCTCGACGCGCCCAAACCGCCGCCGCATAGGCCCTGATCCCGCAATTGACGGGCCGCCAGAGCGTTCACACTTGCAGAGGAGGAGCGCGGAGCGGGCGATGAGCGAGAACTTGGCGGATTTTGCGGTCGAACAGAACTGGGCGGGCTATAGCGAGGAGGAGCACGCGATCTGGCGATTTCTGTTCGAGCGCCAGCAGCGCCTGCTCGTCGGCCGCGCCTGCCGCGAGTATCTCGACGGACTCGCAGCGCTCGGGGTTGCCGCGCACGGTATCCCGGATTTCGAGCGGCTGAGCGACATCCTCGACCGCGCTACCGGCTGGCGCATCGTGCCGGTTCCGGGCCTCATCCCCGATGCGGTCTTTTTCGGCTATCTGGCGCAGCGCCGCTTCCCGGCGACCTGCTTCATCCGCGCCCGCGACCAGCTCGATTACCTCCAGGAGCCGGACATCTTCCATGACATCACCGGCCACGTGCCGCTGCTGGTGAACCCGGTCTTCGCCGACTACATGCAGGCCTACGGCGAGGGCGGCCTCAAGGCGCGCCGCCTCGGCCATCTCGAAAACCTGGCGCGGCTCTACTGGTATACGGTCGAGTTCGGGCTGATCGACACGCCGGACGGGCTGCGCATCTACGGTTCCGGCATCCTCTCCTCGGCCGGCGAATCGGTGTATTGCCTCGACGACCCGCGGCCGCAACGGCTGCGTTTCGACCTGAGGCGGGTGATGCGGACGCGGTACCACATCGACCGGTACCAACAGACCTATTTCGTCATCGACGATTTCCAGCAGCTGTTCGACGCGACGCGGCCGGACTTCACGCCGATCTACCACGAGCTCGAAGAGCTCTCGGATTTTGCGCCCGACAGCCGCGTCCCGGGCGACGTGACGGTCGCGATCGGGCAAAAAAAGGGGCCGCGCTTGCACGCGGCCCGAGTTTAGGGAGGAAACGCCTAGAAGACGTACGGTACGACGCAGCCGCGTCCATACCGCACCGCACAATTTAAAGAACGCTCGCCCGAAGTCAAGGCCCTTTTCAAAATCGTTACAAATCAAGCAAATTGCCGCACGCGCCGCCGCTGCGATGGCCGCATGATGTGTGCAATGCACAATTTGGTGATCCGCTGCGAAAGCGGCGACGCACTGGCTTGCCCGCCTTGAACCGTTGCCGCAGGCCCCGTATTTTCGGCCGCGACTCCATGCCCGTTCCTCGACTCTTCGGCAAATTTTAGGAGTTGGAATGAGACTTAGGGTCCAGGGATAACGGCACAGGCGGCGGCGATGGCTGAGAACGTTGTGGCGGAGACGCGCCTGGTCGGCGACATCGGCGGCACCAACGCCCGATTTGGCCTCGTCGCGCCGGACGGCACGCTGCTGCATTCGAGCATCCTCGCCGACGCCGACTACGCGACCCTGGAGGATGCGATTCGCGCCTATCTGGGCATGCGGGGCGAATTGCCGATGCCGCGCATGGGCGCCCTCGCGATCGCTTCGGCGATCACCGGCGACCGCGTCGCGATGACGAACCATTCCTGGGCCTTCTCCACCTCCGAGATGCGCCGAAGCCTCGGGTTCGAGCGGCTCGAAGTCCTCAACGACTTCACTGCCGCGGCGCTGGCGCTGCCGCATCTCGGGCCGAAGGACCGCATGGTCGTTGGCGGCGGCGCGCCGGTCGCGGGGCGCCCGATCGGCGTGCTCGGACCCGGTTCCGGCCTCGGCGTGTCGGGCCTTATCCCCAACGGCGCCGGCTGGATCGCGCTGACCGGCGAGGGCGGCCACTCGACGATGGCGCCGGCGACGCACCGCGAGAACGCGGTGCTCGACCTGATGCGCCGCCGCTTCGACCACGTCTCGGCCGAGCGCTGCATCTCCGGCCCCGGTCTCGTCAACCTCTACCGGACCTTGGCGGAGCTCGACGGCGTGCCGGCGGCGCTCGACACGCCGGCGCAGATCACCGACCCGGCCTCGGCATTGCAGGACCCCCTGTGCCACGAGACGATCGAGATGTTCTGCTCGATGCTCGGCACCGTCGCCGGCAACCTAGCGCTGACCCTCGGGGCGCAGGGCGGCGTCTACATCGCGGGCGGCGTCGTTCCCCGGCTCGGCGAGCGCTTTCTCGCCTCGCCGTTCCGCGAGCGCTTCGAGGCTAAGGGCCGCTTCCGCCCCTATCTCACGGCGATCCCGACCTACGTGTCGACCCACCCGCTGCTCGCCTTCCTCGGCTGCGCCGCCGCGCTGCGCGGCTGACTCCGACATCTGTTGCGCGGAAGGCGAAGCGCCTTCCGCCGGCTGCCGCCGTCAGGGCGGAATACCGGTGCACGCTCTTCCGCCGTGCGTCGGGTGGTTTAGAATGGTCCCGCGCATCCGATGCGCGGGAGGAAACGATGAAATTTCTCAGCGATGAAATGATCAGCGGGCTGCTGCCGGCGGAAACATCGTCGTTTCCCTCACCGGTGCCGACGCAGATCGTGTCGAGCGACGAATACCTGCCGGTGCCGCAGACCGCGCAGCAGCGCGAGGTCGAGGCGCGGCTCATCGACATGAGCGACCGCCTCGCCAAGCGGCAGGGAATGTCGCGCCGCCGCTTCTTCCAGACCGCCGCCGGCATGGCGGCATCGTTCGTCGCGCTGAACCAGGTGTTCGGGCCGCTGTTCGACGCGAGCGAGGCCGAGGCGGCGACGCCGGAGATGGCGGATCAGCGCGCCGATGCCCTCTCGGGTCAGCTAATCATCGACGGCCACACCCACTTCCTGCGCGACGACACCCGGCTCATGGGTTTCGTCAAGGCGCGCGAGGCGGTCGGCCAGTTCGGCTGGAACAAGGAGCTGAGCGGCAAGGAACAGACCATCGACGACCTCAAATTCCCGAACTACGTCAAGGAAATGTATATGGACAGCGACACCAAGGTGGCGCTGTTGTCGAACTCGCCGTCCGACATCCCCGAGGACTGGTTTATCCCGCAGGAGCAGGTGTTCAAGACCCGCGCCGCGGTCAACGACAAGGCCGGCACCCGGCGCATGCTGGCGCATTTCACGTTCACCCCCGGCAAACCCGGCTGGCTCGACCAGGTCGACGAGGCGATCGAGAAATACAAGCCGGATTCGTGGAAAGGCTACACCGTCGGCGACAACACCCACAAGGAACTGGCCGCCAATCCCTGGCACGCCGACGACGAGAAGCTGATGTACCCGTTCTACGAGAAGATCGCGAAGACCGGCATCAGGAACGTCTGCATCCATAAGGGGCTGTTCGCGCCGGCGGTCGCCGAACGTTTCCCGCGGCTGCTGCCCTATGCCGACGTCCGAGATATCGGCAAGGCGGCCAAGGACTGGCCGCAGCTCAACTTTCTCGTCTACCACTCGGCCTATCGCTGGGTCGGCGGCAAACCCGCCGACGGCATGGCCGAGTTCGACAAGACCGGCCGCTCGTCCTGGACCAGCGACCTCGCCGAGATCCCCGAGAAGTACGGGGTCAACAACGTCTACGGCGACCTCGGCCAGCTGTTCGCGTGGACCGCCGTCGCCGAGCCGCGTCTGGCGGCGGCGCTGATGGGCGTGCTGATCAAGGGCCTCGGCAAGGACCGGGTCGTCTGGGGCACCGACGCGGTGTGGACCGGCGCGCCGCAATGGCAGATCGAGGGGCTCCGGCGCCTCGAAATCCCCGAGGACATGCAGAAGAAATACGGGTTCGCGCCGCTCGGCCCCGCCGACGGGCCGATCAAGAATGCGGTCTTCGGCGGCAACTCGGCGCGGCTCTATGGGCTGGAGCGGCATGCGGAGGCGATCCGCAACGACGGTCTCGCGGCGATCAAGGCCGACTACGTCAAGAGCGGCCCGGGCCGCAGCAACCTCCGCTACGGCTACGTCGCCCGCCCGGCTTGAGGGGCCCGGGCAGGCTGCCGTCGCGGCGCGGCCTCCTCGCGGGCGCGCTGCTTCTCGGCGCGCGCCCGGCCGCGGCGGACGAGCCGCCGCCGAAGCTGACGCAGCAGGAGGCTGCCTATCAGCCGACGCCGAACAACGGCGTGCGCTGCGCCGTCTGCACCTTCTTCCGGCCGCCGGCGAGCTGCGCTGTCGTGCAGGGCGTCATCAGCCCGCAAGGCTGGTACAAGCTCTTCGACCTGCCGGATTGAACATTCCGTCATTCGCGGGCTTGACCCGCGAATCTCGCCGCGCCCCGAGAGGCCCGGGACAAAGCCCGGCCATGACGGACATTGGTGATCAGATCCTCAATCCATCGCCACGCTTGCCTTGCGTCCGCCGCCGCGGCCGCGGCGGAGGAGCAGGAGGAGCGGCAGGGAAACCAGCACGACGGCCATCATCAGCACGAAATCGTCGATGTAGGCGACCATCGCCGCCTGGCGCGTGATCTCGGCGTTGAGCGCGGCGATGCCGTGAGGGTCGGTCAGGCTGTACGGCGCCATGAGGTACGGGGCGTGTGCGGCCGGGTTGTCGGGCCGCACATGCTCGGCAAGGCGGGAGTGGACGACCTGCGTATTCTCGGCCAGCAACGCCTCGACGATCGCGATGCCGACGCTGCTGCCGATGTTGCGGGTCAGGCTGAAAATCGCGGTGCCCTGGGTCAGCAGGTTGCGCGGCAGGGTCGAGAACGTGACGATGCTGAGCGGCGTGAACACGAAACCGAGGCCGAAGCCCTGCATCAGGCCGGTCACGACCACCGGACTCATGCCCATGTAGAGCGAGAAGCCGGTCATCTGCCACATCGACAGGGCGGTGATCGCAAGGCCGGTGAAAATGACGAGGCGCGTGTCGATCCGGCCCATGATGCGGCCGACGAGGAACATCGCCAGCATCGTGCCAACGCCGCGCGGCGCGGTGACGAAACCGGTCGTGACGACCGGATAGTTCATCAGCACCTGCAGCATCGTCGGCAACAGCACCATCGTCCCGAACAGGGGGATCGCCACCAGGAACATCAGCACGGTGCCGACGACGCAGTTGGCGTCCTTCAACAGGGTCCGGTTCAGGAACGAGCGCTCGCCGGCGGTCGCGGTATGAACGACAAAAAGGTAGAAGGCGACGCCCGCCACCGTCGCCTCGATCCAAATCTCGGTCGAGCCGAACCAGTCCTTGAGCTCGCCGCGGTCGAGCAGCATCTGCAGCCCGCCGATCGCGATGCTCAACGACGTAAAGCCGAGCACGTCGAAGGCCTCCCGGTGCGCGCGGCGGCTCTCGTGGATGAAGATCATGATGCCGGCGGCGGCGAGCAGGCCCGGCGGCACGTTGATGTAGAACACCCAGCGCCAGTTGTACTCGTCGGTCAGCCAGCCGCCGAGCGCGGGGCCGATGATCGGCCCGAGGATCACGCCCATGCCCCACACGGCCATCGCCTTGGCGTGGCGCTCCGGCGGGTTGATCTGGAGCAACACCGATTGCGACAGCGGCACCAGTGCGGCGCCGCATACGCCTTGCAACAGGCGGTAGGTCACCATCTGCCCGAGGCTCGTGGCGCTGCCGCACAGCGCGGAGGCAACGGTGAAGCCGGCGACCGAGATCAGGAACACGTACTTGATGCCGAAGCGGCCGGCGAGCCAGCCGGTCAGCGGCGTCATGATCGCGGCGGCGACGATGTAGGAGGTGACGACCCAGGCGACCTGGTCCTGCGAGACCGAGAAGCTGCCCTGCATGTGCGGCAGCGCGACGTTCGCGATCGTCGTGTCGACGCCCTGCATGAACGTCGCCAGCATGATCGAGGCGGTGATCGCGACGCGGTTCGGCGGCCGGCTCGCCGCCGCGCGCTCGGCGACGGCACGCTCGTTGAAACCCGACACCTGCGTCATCGGAGCGATGAACCACGATCCCGTTGGCGATGTGAAATCACAAATGGTCACGCCGACTGGGATGCCAGCGCCGCCGCGGCGCAACCCTGGCCCGCGCCGCAGCGCCCTGGGCGTCCGGCGGCGGGCAGTCTTGCCACCTCGCGGCGGAGCACGCTATGTGACGGCCTCGACGGTGCGGGAGGAAACGATGCGGGCTCGGCTCATGGCCACGCTGCTGGCGGCGGGTTGCCTTTGGCTGTGGACGGCGGCGGCGTTCGCGGCCGCCGGCACCGTCGTCGGCATCAGCGGCGCCTGCACGGCCGGCGGCCGAGTGCTGAAGCTCGGCGACCCGGTCGAGGTTAGCGAGACCTTGAACGTGCCTGCCGGCGGCAAGCTCAAACTGCGCATGGCCGACGGCTCGGTGGTCTCGGTGGCGCCCGGCAGCCAGCTTACCGTCGCCGCCTACGCGGTCGGTCCCTCGGGCCAGCGCGCCGATGCGAAATTTTCCTTATCGCAAGGGCTGATCCGCGCCGCCGTCGCGGGTCAGCCGGCGGCGTTCGAGGTCACGACCGCGGTCGGCACCGCCTCGGTGCGCGGCACCGACTGGTTCATCGCCGCCTTGCCCGGCTCGGCGCAGGTCGGCGTGCTGGCCGGCCTCGTCGATCTGCGCAGCGCCGCCACGGGGCGCGCCGTCGAGATTCCGGCGGGGTGGGGGGCGCGGCTGGAGGCGGGCCGCGACCCGGTGCAGCCGCGGGTGTGGTCGCAGTCCGAGTTCAACGACTTCATCGCCCGAACGCAGTAGCCGGCGAAGCGGGAGATTTAATCTCCAGGCGATTTCTTAACTGCTCAAGAGCGCATTGCGTTAGACTGCCGCCGGCGGCAACGACCGGCGGGGAACGCAGTGTGACGATTGGGCATATTTATCGGCGAAATCTGCTGGCCGCGGCGCTAGCGCTTGCGTTTGATTGCGCCATTCCGATCGGGTCCCACGCCTATACCGCGGCCGGCGACCGCAACTTTCCCGCCACGCTGGTCCTGCCGCAGGTGGCGCCCTCCGACGCGGTCTACGGCACGGCCAGCACGATCCCGTTCGTCAGCAACATGCCGGGCGACACGACGCAGAATACGACCTTCGCCGGCACCTACAGCAAGACGATCACTGAGCGGCTCGGCATTCAGATCGAGGGGCAGTTCACGCGGCTCGATCGGCTGCGGGCGTCATCCGCAAACGGCTTTCAGAACCTCGACATCCTGCTGCAGTATCAGCCCGTGCTCGACCGCGAGCACGAGTTCGTCCTGACGCTCGGGGTCGATCGCGAGTTCGGCGGCACCGGCAGCCAGAGCGTCGGCGCCTTCCGCCAAAGCGCGACCCGGCCGGGAGTGTACTTTGCCAAGGGTCTCGGCGACCTCGACATCGGCTATTGGCGGCCGCTGGCGGTCACCGGGTTCGCCGCCTATCAGATCGGCGAGGGCAGCCCGCGGCCCGACCTCTACAACCTCGGGTTCAGCGTGCAGTACTCGATCCCGTACCTCACGTCGAAGGTGGCGCCGCTCGACCTGCCCGACTTCGTGCGCAATCTGACGCCGATGACCGAGGTACTGTTCACCGGCCCGGCGGGGCGCAGCTTCGGCCAGCGCGTGACGACGCTGGTGGCGCCGGGGGTGAGCTACGCCAACGGCCGCGGCTGGGAGCTCGGCGTCGAAGCGCTGGTTCCCGCCACCAAGGCCACGGGCACCGGCGTCGGCGTCATCGCGCAGTTCGTGCTGCAGCTCGATTACGTCGCACCCAACAGCGTCCTCGGCCGCCCGCTGTTCCACACGCAATAGTTTCGCCGATGAGTTTCCCTGTTCTGATCCTGCTGCTTCCGCATGGCGAAAATAGCAGCTAAAGTGAGACACTACTTTCCAGCGGAGTAGCTGAAATGAAGGGGAACGTTATCGGCTTCGACCCCGACACCAACACTGGTGCGATCAGTGGGCACGACGGCCGCCGCTATGACTTCGCGACCGCCGACTGGCACAGTCACGATCGCAGGCCGCGTCACGGCGATCTTGTCGATTTCGCGCCCGAGGGCCAGCGCGCGACGCAGATTTACGCGCTGGAGGCGGCTTATGTTGCACCGAGCTTTGGAGCCTTTTATTTCTCGCCCTCCGGCCGGATTTCGCGGTCGCAATACTGGCTCAGGTTTTTCCTGCCGGTCTTCGTCATCGGGTTAATTATCGCGCTGCTGAAAGGCGCGAACGGAGAAACCCACAGCGGACCCTTCACGACGCTCGGTACGCTGTTTCAGCTGCTGGTGCTGTGGCCCGGAATTGCCATGCTCGTGAAACGGATACACGACCGCAACAAGTCGGGCGCCCTCGTCTGGCTGCTGTACGGGCCGCTGATCCTGCTCATCGTGTTCGGCGTCGCGGCAATCTTCGCCGTGACCTCGGGAAGCGAAGCCGCGTCGAGCCTCGGCGTCCTCTCCGCTGTGTTGGGCGTGATTGTCGCCGTCGTCGCCATTTGGTTCTTTATCGAATTCGGCTGCATGCGCGGTACCATCGGCGAGAACCGGTTCGGCCCCGACCCGGTCCGAGAGGCCTGAGCCGACTGAGAACGCTGTCGGAAAAAAGCGACCCGGAGGCCACTCCGGGTCGCTTTTGATGTTGAGGGGTGAGGAGGCGGAACCGCTCAGCAGGAGCTGTTGAAGTCTCCCCCGCCGCCACCGAAATCGCCGCCGCCGCCGAAATCGCTGCCGCTGTCGGAGGCGAAATCCTGGCCGCCGGAATCGTAGCCCGGCCCGGCGCCGTAATCCTGGCCGCCGCCGTAATCGCCGCCGCTGTCGGGTCCGGCGCCGTAATCCTGGCCCCCGGCATAGTCGGGGCCAGGGCCGGGCCCAGCGCCATAATCCTGGCCGCTGTCGCCGTAATAATTGTTGACGACGGTCTCGCCGAGCCCCGGCATCATGCCGCCGCCCATCAGGCCGCTCGAATAATGGTGGCCGAACAGCGAGCTGATGCCTTCGAACAAGAGCGCGCCGCCGGCGACGCCGGCCGCGGTCGCCGCCGCCGAGCGCAGGAAGCCGCCGCCTCCGCCGCCCATGCCGCCGCCGAGAAAGCCGCCGCCCGCGGTCGGCGCATAGCCCTGCTGCGGATAGCCCTGCTGGCCGTAACCTGGCGGCGGTGCGGCCGCCACCTGCGGCGCCCGTCCCCACGGGCCGGCGCCGCCCGACGGCGCGGCCGGGGGAGGTGCAGCGGGCTGGCTATGCCCGAACAGGCTGCCGAGGAAGCTCGTCGGCTTCGCCGCCTGTGCCTGCGCATCGGTCACCTGCTTTTCGAGCTCGGCGATGCGCTGCTGCGCGCTATGCAAACTCAGATCCTGGATCAGCACGGTCTGCACCAGATAGTACGGCGCGTCCGGCATCTCGCTGAGCGTCTGGCGGATCAGCGCTTCGGCTTCGGGGTCCTTCGGTTGCCCCGCGGCGCCCTTGAGCCGGGTCAGCAGCGTGGTGATCAGGTCCTTTTCCTGGGGGGTCATCAATACCTTCCCGCATCGAACACGGCGCATCGCCGCCGCATCGCCGAACATGTGGGGGAGGCCCGGCAGCGGATCAATGACCCCGCCGCCTACCCCGCTGTCGTAGGATGTGTCCCTCTCCGCCGCCTAGCGTCCCGATTCCGAAGTTCCAACGAACGCGACGCTTCTCCTTCGTCGTCCCGGCGCAGGCCGGGACCCACGCTTCAGACGCACGATCATTGAACGGTGGATGCCGGCCTCCGCCGGCATGACGATTACGGCGCGGGCGGAGTCCAATGACCTTCAGCATCAGGAGACTCAGGGGCCGGAGAAGGCCGCTTAATGCAGCCCCAGCCGTTCGGAGGCGAGGCGGGCGCCTTCGGCCATCGCGCGGAACTTGGCCCAGACGACATCCTCCGGGGCGCGGCCCATGCCGGCCGAGGTGTCGAAGCCGCAATCGGTGCCGGCCAGCACGCGGCGCGGGTCGCCGACGGTGCGCGCGACGTTTTCGAGGCGGTCGGCGACCACTTCCGGGTGCTCGACGAAATTGGTCAGGTCGTCGATGACGCCGGCGACGATGACCTGGTCGTCCGCCAGCCTGTGTTTCGCGAGGCATTTGTATTCGTGCTGGTGCCGCGGGTTCGCGAACGGGAAGACGAAGCCGCCGACCTTGGCCTCAAGCAGGATCGGCAGGATGTCGTCGAGCGGCACGTCGCGGTCGTGCGGCGCCTCGTAATTGCCCCAGCACACGTGCAGCCGCACCCGGTCGCGCGGCACCTTGACGATGGCGCGGTTGATCGCCGCCACGACCCGTTCGACAAAACCGAGAAAGTCGGACAGCGGCCGGTCCTGGTAGGACAGGTGCCGTTCGAGCGCGAGGTCGGGGCAGTCGAGCTGCAACAGGAAGCCGTTGCGCACGATCGCCTCGTACTCGACCTTGAGCGCCGTCGCGACGGCGTCGAGATAGGCCTCCTCAGTGTCGTAATACTCGTTCTTCATCGCGCCGACGATGATGCCCGGCGACGGCGCGGTCATGAACGGTTCGACGAAGGCGCCGGGGGCGCGGTCGAGCGCGGCGCGGAAATCGCGGCATTCGTTTTCGACCGCCTGCGGGTCGAGGTAGCGCACCTCGCCGACCGCCTTGGGCGGGTCCATGTTGGACACCGCCTCGCGCGCCGCCAGCATCTCCTGCATCTGCTTCTTCAGCAGCGGATAGCGCTCGACGTCGCCGCGCGGCCAGCGCTTCCAGCCGCCGCCGAAGCCGCTCATGCGGTGGCGGACGTAGAGGAAGAACGCCTCGCGCTGCTGCTCGCCGTTGCTCCCGACATCGACGCCGGCTTCCTTCTGCTTGTCGATGATCT
>Ga0209810_1004634_pt1 | contig 13079 bp, 10 predicted proteins | sample Coa_R1_7_FD_187159 | JGI IMG/M metagenome (GOLD analysis project Ga0209810, IMG submission 187159) | Surface soil microbial communities from Centralia Pennsylvania, which are recovering from an underground coalmine fire - Coalmine... | ecosystem: Environmental > Terrestrial > Soil > Unclassified...
GCTTGCGATAGTCGATTCCTTTCTCCGCCAGTTGGCGCGCCACGACGCGCTGCGTCGAGATTCCCGCATGGTCAATGCCCGGGAGAAACAACGTGTTGTAGCCGCGCATGCGGTGCCAGCGCGTCAGGATGTCGATCTCTGTGTGATTCAGCATGTGGCCGATGTGCAGAGAGCCGGTCACATTGGGCGGAGGAATCACGATCGAGAAAACCGGCGGCGGGGCGGCCGGATTGGCGCGGAAGAGCTGTTCTTTCACCCAGAATTCGGCCCATTTCGGCTCAATCAATTGCGGTTCATAGGCTTTGGCGATCTCTCGGGCCATTCCGGAATCAACTCCCCCTCGGTTTGCGGCTGGATAGGTCCGCGATTTACCTGCAGAGTAATCTTTGACTATACGGGCAGAAAAGCGCGCGCGTCAAACGCACGCCAATAGGCCCTTCGGTGACGGGAGATTAGCAGGGAACTACTTCTTGCCGAGTTCGTCCCGAACGATGGCTTCGACCACCGGCTTCAGGATCTCCTTGGTTACGGCTTGCAGAACTTCCGGGCTCATTTTCGCCAGGACTTTGGCGACGACGTCATCTAAATTTGCCGACGTCGCTGGAGCTTCGGACGGAGCAGCGGCTGCGGGCTGCGCTTCCTGCTGCGCTTGCTCCACAATTTGAGCCGTTTCCTCGCGGATCGCTTCTTCCGTTGCCGCCGGCAATTCTGGTTCGAGTATCGGCTCCGGCGTGGATGCGGCGAAGGATGCGCTCGGGAGCGTTTCGCTGGAAGCTGCCACCGTTTCAGTCGCGCTTTCCGCTTCCTCCAAAACAGCAGGCGAGGGAGCGTCCCAGGTCGATGCCAGCTGAGTCGCCTTTTTCACCTCGGCATCCCAGGGGCTCGAAGGCACGCTGAACCATTGGCTCGTGGGTGGCGCTGACAGCGCAGGCTCACTCGAGGTAACGGGTTCCCGAGCGACGGCAGATTCTGCCGCTTGCGCCTGCGGAGCAGTTTCGGCAGTTTCGTGGGTCGTGACCAGCTCAGGCTCTTCCGCGGAATAAGCGGATGGAAGCTCCGTAACAAAGCTCTCCGTCTGCTCAATGCCGCTCGGAGTGGCGGAGGAATCCAGCCAGCTTTCCGTTGCCGCCGGTGCGGCTGAAGCAGAATTCTGCGGCCCCGTTGCAGGCAGCGGCTCGGGTTCCACGAATGGCACAGTGTCCGCGTGAATCTCTGTCTCGACGGCCGGCTGCCGGGGTGCGCTCTTCTGAGCGCTCTCAATCGCTTCGAACGCAGCTTCCCGCCAGTCTTTTCTTCCCGCCGGAATGTCGTCCAAATCGTCTCCGCCGCCGAGCGGCCGCCACGCGTGCGTTGGGGCCTCTTCCTCAGCGGCTTCTTCCTCCGCTTCTTCCGCTCCCCAGGTTCTCTCCGGCGCAAGGGAAGAGCTGGCCGGCGTCACATACGCGGTTTCTTCTTCCGCGGGAGTTTCAAGGAGGCTTCCAAACGCCAAGGGCTGCGTGCTCGAATCGATGTTGAACGGCTCCGGCTTTGGCGGGATCGCTTCGGGGAAAGGCTCAGGCTCCGGGAACGCGGCAGGCTCCGGGGGCGCCACAGGTTTCTGCTGCGGCGCAAGCAAATCCGTTCCGCGCAGCGGAGGCGGCGCAGCTTCGTGGACGGGATCCGCGCCGTGCGGCAAGCCCGCGCGGCTCAATGCCGACTTTACCATCGAGATCAGCGGATCGGGCGGAACAAAAGGCTTTTTCAGGACGCCGTCGGCGCCCACTCTCTGCGCCTCCTGCTCGTCCAGCGGATCAAATGCGCCGACCAACAGAATCACCGGGATGTGAGACAAAGCGGAATCTTCTTTGACGTATTTGCAGACTTCGTACCCGTTGCGCACGGGCATGAACACATCGGCCAGCACCAAATCCGGCCGCACGTCGGAAATTTTGCGCACCGCAGCTTCGCCGTTCCCCACGGCGACAACGTCTATGCCCTGGTCTTTCAGAGCCAGACCGACCATCTTCTGTATGTTGCTGTTGTCGTCTGCTACCAGGATTTTGGCCACCGAACGTCCTCCGCGTAGTCCTCCGCCAACATCAGACACCCGTTACGCGTATTCTTCGGGCGCGATTGCGCCCAAACTACGACACTCTTGTATTGGAGCACCCGGCAAAAAGCCCGTCAACGTAATCGGGATGGAGATGTGTCGGAAGGGAACATGGCGCTTTTTTCCGCCTGTTCAGTCAAAAAACTCGATTAGTGAGCCTCTTGAGCTGCTGCGCTCCGGCTACCAGGGAATGATCTTCCGCAAGCCCTTCTTTTTCTTGCTGCTGGACTCTTTCTGGTTCTTGCCGTTCTTGTTGTCGCCATTAACAGTCGAAGCGCCGTTTCCGTTGGCGGAAGTCTGGCCGCTTTCCGCTTGAGACTTGGGATCGCTCGCGGGACTGCCGGCGGATGGCGGAGCGCTCGGAGTCGGAGCCACATCGCTTCCGGTTTCCGCTCCGCTGCCGTTCGTGGTATCGCTAATCGGAGTGGAACTGTTGGCATCTCCGGCCGGCGCCGATGTGTTTTCGGTCGAGCCGCTACTCGCGGGCTTTCCCGGCGTGGCGATCGCGACGACGGCCTGATTGCCCGTCGGATTGGCGCTGCCTCCTCCGCCGATGCGCGACTCCCCGCCTGGAGTCAAAATATCAGCTGCGGCACTTGTTTCCGTGTCCGGCTGCAAATTGGGCTCGCCGTTTCTAGCCGCGGAGGTCACTTCCTTCTCCGGGCGGCTCTTGACCAGCGCAAGAGGCTTGCTTATGAAGCTCGAGTGCGGCCGCTCGGCTTTTGCCTCTGCCTGCATCCATGCCAGCGCCTTTGGATCGGGCTGGGGCACCGGCACGCCAAAACTCACCAGCTTCTGCTTTGCGTCGGAAACAAGAGGCGACAGCGGGTACTCCTTGACAATCCTCGCGTAATACAGCGATGCAATCTCTTTCTTCTCGCTCTTTTCAAAAATGTCCCCCAGCATCCAAAGCGCCTTGTCGGATTTGCTGTAAAGCGGGTAGCGCTTCGCCAGGGGAATCAGGCGTCCTGCAGCGGCGCGCCGGTCGCCTCTCACGTAGTAGAAATAGCCGACGCGGTACTCGCCTTCGGCCAGGATCTCCTGAACCTCCCGCAAACGCTGCTCCGCGCGAGGCACCAGCGGATCGTTCGGGTATTTCTGCAAGTAGGTCTGAAACTCGGCTTCCGCGGCCAGCGCTTCGGAACGGTCCCGGTCCGGCTTCTCCATCTGCCGGTAATGCGTCATCGCCACCTGCATCTGCGCGTAAGGCGCTTCTGGCAGGAACGGGAAAAACACGATGAAATCCTTGTATGCCGCGATCGCTTGCGTCCAATTCGCCGAGCCTCCTTCCTTGAAGTAGGAATCCGCAATCGCCAGTTTGGCCTTGGCCAGATACTCGCTGTCAGGGTACGTGTTGATAAGGGTTTGCAGGGTTAGCCGCGCGACCTCGTGCCGCCCTTTCTTAATGTCCTTCATCGCCCGGTCATAGAGAACCTTGTCCGGAGCCGCGACGGTCCCCGAATCCTGGGCCGCTTCCTTCTTGCTCTGCTTTTCGGCCTTCTTCGTTTTCTTGGATTGATGTTGCGCGGAGGCCGGCAGGGCCCACAGCAGCGCAAGCGCGGTCATCGATGCGAATAGCGTGCGACGCAATCCTCACCTCTCTGACGGGACTCAGTGCCTCGACGCTTCAGGGACGGGAGTTAACGTGAGCAGGAGACGGGAAACAGCCGGAAGCTCGCCCCATCGCGCCAGACGTTTCAGTATAACCTGAACTTTAGGCCAGGTGCCCTGGGAAACTTTTGCTCGGCCGGCAGCCCTGGCTAGACTATGCCCCCACACTGAGATGCACAATCTCGCCTCCCAGGGTTGCCCAGCCCTTCATCGCGCAAAGTAGCCGGTTTTGGCGCGCACCGTCAGGCCGTCCTGCTTGGGCTTGATCGTGATTCTCCGGAAGCTGTCGTCCTTCATCGGATTCGACGGGTAATACGCGAGCTCGTAAGAGGTCCGGAGTTCTTCCGCAATTTGCCGGAAGTATTCCCGCGGGTCGGTCAGCTTTGCGTCGATGTGAGCTCCCCCGGTTTCCTTGGCGATGCGCTCCATGACGCCGATGCCATACTTGTTGCGCGCCGTCAGCTCTCCGTTCTTCTTCGTTTCCGTGTAGCGAATCGCGTACACCCGCACGTTCTCCAGTTGCGCCGCTTCGATGGTTTCCATCATGTTGTGCGAACTGGAATTGTCCTCCCCGTCGCTGAAGACCAGCAGCGCCCGCCGTCCCGTTTCGTTCCGAAGCTTCTCGGAAATCGAGTAGAAGATGGAGTCGTAAAACGCGGTCCCCAGGTCGCGGTCTTCTTGAGGGCCGATTTCCGGGAAGCGTTCCACGTGCTTCTCGTACTCTTTCAGGCGCTGAAGCACCTCTTCGCCCGCCTGCGTAAAGTCGCTGACCAGCCTTAAATGATTGCCGAAACACAGGAGGAACACGCGATCCTTGGGCCCAAGCACGCGCTTGAGGAACACCTCCAGGTCCTTCTCATGCTTCTTGGAGAAGTGCTCCTGGCTGCCGCTGGCGTCCACGATCAGCCCCAGCGTCAGCGGAACGTCCTCGCTCCTGGCGAAAAACGCGATCGTCTGCGGGACGGAGTCCTCAAAAACCTCCACGTCGTCGCGCGTGAGACTGTCCACCAGCGCTCCTCGCGAATCGCGCGCGGAGAACGCGACATTCACGAGATTCACCCTGGCACGCAGTGGCGCGGATTCCTGCGCTCTCCCCGTTCCCGGGAACGCAGCAAGGACGAAGAGCCACACCGCGGCTTGCAACCCGCGTTTTTGTATTTTCGTCCGCAAATTCGTTGCTGTGGGCATCATCTAGCTCCAGCCAACCGTTGCAGTGGTAGAGACGGAATCCGGAATTTCTATTGCGGCCGCTCATCCCCCTCCACGCCGCGAGTCTCGAGATAAACCAACTGAAAGACCGTGCCTTGTCCCTGTGGCCGAATGCCAACTAGGTGCTGCCGGTGTTTTGTGCCTGCCTTGAAAAGCATTCCGCCTTCGTCCGGCTTGTCGTCCTCGCAGCTCAGCACATTTGAGTCCTTTGGGTTGTCGTCTTTCTTGCTTTGCGGCGGGTGGCTGCAGTCCAGCACCTTGCCGTATTTGGCCAAAGCTTGCTGGTAGTAAGCCGCGACCTTCCGGGGCGCGTCCTTAGTTTCCATCTTCAGGACGATAAGCTTGATGCCGAACGAGCCACCCCAAAACCCCAGATTCGCCCCGGAGGAGTCCTCCTTATCGTCCCGGTGTGGCGTCGCTCCCGGATAGACAGGCAGCCCTACCTCTCTTGCCGTTGCCTGAGTGCTGATTTTGATTCCGGCGTCGATCTCCTTCGGCTCCTTTGCCTTCGATTTTTCTTGCCCTGCTAAGGTGCTGCCAGCGAACGATAACGCCAGGCCCACCAACAGCAAAACTCCAGCTTCTGTTCGGTATCTGGGCATGATCCCCCCCGCCATCAATACGCCTGTGTCGCATGAAATGTTCCGTTGCAAATCGAAAGAGAGGCGCCCGGGTGGCTAACCGTAGCGCTTTGTCTTGCGCAGATATCCGCCCGCAACTCGCGCGTAGTCCGCGATCGCAATTTCTGGGTCGGCCAGTTCCGGGTGCCACACTTTCTCCCACTCGAAGCAGAAGTAGCCGGTATAGCCGATGCGCGCCAAGGAGTCGATCTGACGCTCCACCGGCACGTCACCCCGGCCCGTCAACACATAGTGCCGCTCGCCGTTTCTCATCTCCGAATCCTTCAAGTGCGTGTGCCGGATCCATCTTCCCAGTTCGCGCACTGTAGTCTCCGGCTGCTCGTGTCCTGACGCAAAAGTATGATGCGCGTCCCAAAGCAGTCCTGCGTGAGGCGAATCGGCGCGCAGCAAAATTTCCTTCAGCGTTGGCGAGTCCGTGAAATCCCCGTGCGATTCGAGAAGCACGGCTACGCCCCGCTCCCCCGCATAGGAGCCCAATTCCTTCAGGCCCGCCGCGACACGGGCGACCGCATTTTCCCTGGATCCGTGAATCTCGTTGCCGAAGACCCTCACGTAGGGAGCGCCGAGAGCCGCCGCCAAATCAATGAATCTCTTCGCATCTCCGAATTCCTTCGTGCGTTTCGCGGCATCCGATTCGTGGAGCGCCGCGGAGCTGCTCACGCACGCTATCTTCAGACCATGTGCCGCGAAGCTCTTCTTCGTCGCTTCGAGCTGATCCGCGGAAAATTCCGGCCTTGCGGGCAAATCCATCGTCCCCATCAGGCCGCGCAGCTCGATAGCCGCGAATCCGTGCTCTCCCCCGAAGTCCAGGATCTTCGTGAGCTCCCACGCGGGGCAGCCCAGCGTGGAAAAGGCCAGCGGCAATCGTTGTGGCGCGGGCAAATGAAGAGCCGAAGAAAATCCTGCCGCGGCTGCTCCGGCAAGGAATTCACGCCGAGGGACCTTGATCGCCATTCGCGCCGCTCCTTGTTCTAAACATGAAACGATGGGTGGCCTAGGCCTTCTGGATGGTGCGCAGCAGCCCTTCCATGGATTCACGGCTCGAAGCCTCTTTGTCCTCGGCGGCGTTCAGATAATGCGTTTCGAGTGATAGCGTTCCTTCGAAGCCGTCCTGGATCAGGGCGCGAAACTGTCCGAGATAATCAATCTGTCCTCCACCGATCGGGCGCCACACGAAGCCTTTTCCCGGTGGGTCATTTTGCGCGTCCTTAAGATGCATGTGCCAGATGCGTTTTTTGTCCAGCAATTCGTAACCATCCGGATAGGGCCTCTTCTCGCCGGCCGCGAAAGCGTTCCCGGGATCCCAATTCAATCCCAATGCAGGCGAATGGACCGCCTCCAGCATCGCCGCAGCTTCCGCGCCGGTCGCCACGTTGCACGAATACTCATTCTCCAGCACCACGCGGATGTTCTGCCGCCGCGCGATCTCCGCGGCCCGTTCCAATTCGCGCGCGATCCGCTCCTCCGCCTTTCGCGGGTCTTGCACCCGCAAGAAGGCGAAGATTCGGACCTTGTCCGTGCCGAAATCCTTGGCTCGCGCAATGGCGGTTTCGAGAATGGATTCCTGCCGGTCGTACGCGCTTTGGAGCTTGTCCGTCTTGTCCGCGAATCGCGAAGTCGTCCCGGGAAGCAGCGTCTTGAAGTACGGCGAATCGATCATGGAAACGCTCATGCCGTATTTCGCCAGCAAGTCTTTGGCGCGCGACACCTCCTCCGGAGCCAAATCCATCACATATTTGCCCCAGAGGAATCGCAGCTCCACCCAACGCAAGCCAAAGCCCTTGGTCCATGCCAGGGCCTTCTCGAAGTCCTGCGTCACTTCGTCCGTGATGATTCCAAGCTTGAACTGATTCAGTTGAGCCGCAAGGACGGGCAAAGCGCCGCACAAAATCGTTGCGCCGCCCGCCGCCAGGAAATTCCGCCGGTTCATATCGCCCCGCATCGTAGGACTGTCCGCATTGCGCGTCAACCGCCTGAATAGACCGCCGCGCCGCTTCAAGCCGAATTCTTCCGTTTCCTTCTCCGCTCTTCTACGGTAAATTAATTGCCGCACGAATATCGCTCTTGCGGGGTACCCGATGAAACCACACCTGTTCTCGCTTGCCATTCTTGCGGCCTTGCCCCTCGCTCCGGCATTTACGAACGCGCCCCAGAAAACGGACGAATTGGCGAAGATATCCCTCAAGGTTGGGCAGGTTGCGCCCGATTTTACGCTCCTCAGTGATGAGTGGAAGACCGTGAAGCTCAGCGACTTCCACGGCAAGAAGAACGTCTTTCTCGCCGTTTACGTACTGGCCTTCACCGATGGTTGAACGAAGCAACTCCAGGCGGTCCAGTCTGGAATCGACAGTGGAAAGATCGATTTGAACGACACGGCGGTCTTTGGCGTCAGCATCGATTCTCCGGCGGCTAACGCGGCCTTCGCCAAACAGATCGGAGTCAAGTTCCCCCTCTTGAGCGACATGAACAGAACGATGCTCAAGGAGTACGGCATTCTGAAGACCTATAAGCCGCAAAAAGACGCTCCGGAGGCGAGCTACGAATGGGCGCTGCGGGCCAATATCGTCATCGACAAGAACGGCTTGATCCAGCACATCGAGGAAGGCGACAGCGCCGTCAATCCCAATAACGCTGTGTCCGTTTGCACAGACTTGCACAAGAAGCAATCGTCGCGCTAATTGACCCTGCGTGGAATCCGTGCGGAACTCGGGGACTGCCCTAATTCGCGACAGTCAGTTCCACAAGTGCGGAAGCTGACAGCCGCGATCCGGCTGTGGGCGTCTGGTCAATGACCGCTCCGTGCGGCCATTGCGGCGCCGTGACGTAATTCACCTTGCGCTTGATTCCGGCGGTGTCCAGGCGTTTCTGCGCTTCCGCTTCGTTCAAACCGATCAGATGCGGCATGACGTACGCCGTTTCCCGCGGCCCGTCGGATACCAGCACGTCCACCCGGGGTGTCGCCGCGCCCGTGCCCGGCTTCGGATTCTGCATGACCACGGTGTCCACAGCCATGTCCGGGAAGTGAAGCTCGGACACTTCTCCCACCTGAAGATTGGCGCGAAGCAGCGTGATCCGCGCCACGCGCAGCGAAGTGCTTTCCAGGGCCGGAATTTGCAGTTGACGCTGCCCCAGGCTCAGCACCACGTGCGCCTGCTGGGAAACTTTCATGAGCATCCCGGGCGGGGGCGTCTGCCGCACCACCACGTTCATCGGCTGCTCGCTGTAAATGCGGTCCGCCACTCGCAGCAGCAGCCCGCGGGAGCGCAACATCTGGCTCGCTTCGGCCACGTTCTTGCCGACCAGGTTGGGCATCGTGACTTCGCGTCCGTGAATCGCAATCCGCATCGCGGTAATCGCGCTCAGAAACGCCGCCGATGCCAGGATGAACACCAGCAGCGTCATCCTGCCAACCCATTCGAGTCTCTCCTTCAGCGTCATTCTTCAGCCCGTTTTCGATGTCCGGATTACCCGTGAACTTCCCTCACTCACTTGCTTGCAAGAGGCGGCGCCGGATAGTCCGGAAGTTTGTTTTTGCTCGTGTCCGCGCGCTTCACTTCCAGTTCGTCAAAGAGCAGGGAAGGAGAGATGATCGTCATCGGCATTCCGGACCCCGTCGTCCGGTTGCTGACCAGCGGATCGTTCCCCACGGCGGAAAGGTCGCTGCGCATCGCCCGCAGATCGAGTTCGTTGAACACCGCTCCGCGCACCAGTTCCTCGCGCCCATCTTTCGCATAAATGCGGTAGAGCAAGCGCGGCGCCAGTCCTCCGAGCGTCTCCACCCGGTAGCCATACGGTCGGCCCTGGTTCGAAATCATCTCGATAACCTTCTTCTTCAGATCCTCCGGCGATTTTGCTTCCGCACTCTTCAACAGCAACACTCCCACACTCGGTCCGGGCGGGCTTGCGGGTCCCGCCCTGCCGTGCCCATTGGACTCCGGAAAATCGCGGATCGGTTGCCGCCCCATCAGATAGTTCTTCAGGATTCCTTTCTCCACCACCGTGACGGGTTGCGCCTTCACTCCTTCGCTGTCCACGTCGTAACTCCCCACGAGGCTTTTGCCCTGGAACTCCTTCATCGTGGGATCGTCCACCAGATCCAGAAATGCAGGAAGCACTCTCGATTTATAGCTCGTCGCGAACTCGCCCGTCGTGCGGTTTGGCGCGCCCAGTTGCGGCTTCTTGCCGAGGATGTTCTGCCCCAGCAGAGCCGCCACCACGTCGTCCGCCGCATCCGGAGCAAAAAGTACCGGGCCCCGGTACTCCTCCTCCACGATCGGCGCTTTGCGCAGCCCGTAGAGCGTTTCCAGCGTTTCCTTCGTGTCCTTCAGCAATTTCTCGCGCGACGGCAGTTCTTCGATCTTTCCCACGGTCCACGCGGGCGAGCGGTCCAGCCGCATTCCGTCCGGAGCCTGCGTCGAGGCATTCAGCATCACCGAATACACCGTGTTTCCCGAGCGGCTGACGGTTCCTTCCGAATTCACAAGGTATTCGTTGGTGGCCGTGAATCGCGCCGAAGCCGAAAGCGATTGCACGTCGGGAAACTCACGATACAGATTTGTCGCTTCTTGCAGATTTTCAATCCACGGCGCGTCGTTCACTTTCAGGGAAACCGCCGGCTCCAGCGAGTGCACCACCGGAGCCTTCGCAAAATCATCCACCGGGTGCTCGTCGGTCGAAAACTGCTGGAGCAGCGCCTGCTTTTGCGCCAGCGACTCTCCCGCGGCTTTGTACGCCCCGTCCGTGGCGAGCCAGATTTGCCGCCGCAGCGCAATCGGGTCGTTGTCCAGCGGCAGTATCATCGTCTCGCCCATTCCCGGCCCGAAGTAGCTGTCCTGCTTGTAATTACCCACCCGCACGACCACGCGAAGAATCCGGATGCGCGTCCTCTGATTCTGCCGGAGCGCGCCGAACGCGGCCTCCAGCGCCAAATCATCCAAATCCGTGACGCGGTATTCGATATAGTACGGCGCGGCCACCTGGTCCATCTTCAGTTGACTCTTCGAGCGTTCCAGTTCCGTTAGCAGCGCTTCGAGAAGCGGATCGCCGTTCGCCGCCGCCCGCGCCCCGGCCATCGCGTCCGAGCCCTTGGCATTGTCGGGCGCCGCCGAAAGCGGAACAACGCCGAGCGCCGGCATCGCCGAAACCAAAACCAGAGCCGACTTCCATGCCAGCTTCACGGCTTCACCTCCGCCTTGGCCTGCGCGCCTCTTCCTTGATCCTCGAATCCGGGCGCCGGCAGAATGGGCGGCCGCTCGTGCTCGTGCGCGCGCTTCTGCACCTCCATCTCGGAGAAAAGCATCGCGGGCGCCGCCGCGGCCACCGGAACGTATCCGCTTTCCGCTCCGCAAACCCCGTTGAAGATGTGTTCTTTGTCGCCGGTCGTCATGATTCGCGTCAGCGCGGCGAGCGGAGTTCCCACAATATCCACGCCGCGAACCAACTCATCGGGCCGTCCGTCGGGATAAACCTTGTACACCAGCACCGGCAGCACCTGGAACGCTTGCGGCAGTTGCCGCGTCGTCAACGTGAATCCGCCCTGAATGTCGTCGAAATAGAGCCCGTACGGTTTTCCCTGCTTCTTCACCTCTTCAATCAGCTTCTGCCGCAGCTCTTTCTCCGGAACCGTCTGCGTGGAGGTCACGATCAAATTCCCCTGGCGTCCCGTCGGCATTCTCCCGGGCTGATTCCGCCCGTGCCCGTTGGAATTTTCAAAGCCTTTGATCGGCATGCGGGACATCAGGAATCCCTTCAGGATTCCGTTCTGAATGACCTCCACGCGCTTTGCCGGCACTCCTTCGTCGTCGTATTCGTACGAACCCGCCAGCTTCACTCCCGCAAGTTCGTAAATTGTTGGATCGTCCGCCACGCTCAGAAATTTCGGCAGAACCTCCTGCCCAACCTTTTTCGTGAACGTCTGCCCTTCGTCTTCGTCGCGCTGCCTGTGCCCCTCCAGCCGGTGTCCCAGCACCTCATGGAAAAAGACCGCTGCCGCGCGCCCGCTCAGGAGCGCCGGGCCGTCGTAAGGCTCCGCGACCGGCGCGTTTCTTAACGCCTTCAAGTCGGTCGCGATCTTCTCGATCTTCGCGAACAGCTCCGCTTCGCTCGGCAATCCGCTCGCGGACGGCGCTTGAAACGTCTCCACGCGCAACAGATCCATCCCGTCGTCTGCTCGCGTCTGCGCTTCGATCACCATTCGCGAGGAGACGCTCGGCGTCACCAGCGCCGTTCCTTCGCTGGTCACCATGTGCTCTTCCGAGTTCTGGACCTGCAGCAGCACCGTGGCAAAGTAAATATCCGGATACTTGCGGAACGCAGCGCTCAGCCTTCGAATCTCCCCTTCCCACGCCGCCCGGTCGAAATCGGGCACTTTGACCGCCTCTCCCGTGTGCGTCACGGGAATTTCCTTGGAAAAATCGGGAGACTTGTCTTCCTCCTCCGCGCGCACCGCCGTGTTCGTCTTTACGTTCAGGAACGTCGGCGCCGCGCGCTTGTACTCGCGGTCCGTCAGTTCCCACAGCACGCGCGCGATCGCGTCCTTGTCGTCCACCAGCGGCAATGCGCCCGAAGTGACTCCGCTCATGCGGTTCTGCCCGTGCGTGTTGTCCAGCGCCGGTGATCCCACGCGCATCGTCACGTCCGCCTGCCGCCGCTGCGCTTCTTGGTCGGAAAGAAGGCTCCCGTAAGCGCCGGCCAGCACGACGTACTTTTGGTCGTACACCGTGTAGGCGATGTAATACGGCGGCGGATCGGCCTTTGCCAGGTTCGTCTTCGCCCGCTGCAGTTCCGCCTGCATCGTTTCGAGCAAAACATCTTTTTCTGGCCCGGCGTTGCCTCTCTTCGCATTGTTGGCCAGCGCCAGCGGGAGTCCGCACAATTGCGCGATCAGCAGCCAGCACGCGCCGGTCCGCAGCTCGGCCTCCGCCAGGGCACGAATCCGCTTGCTGCTCCCAAGCCATTTGCTAATTTTCATGAAAATTTTGGCTCCCGTACTTCTGCCTCAAGGATGGCGTAAAACGCGAGTATGCCCGACCGTGCCGCGCTGTGCAATTCATTCACTCGAAAAGCGTTCCCCGCTGGTAATGCGCGCTCCGCGCAGGAATTCCCCCGCGGAAATCTCTTTGCGGCCTTCTTGTTTGACGCGCTCCAGCCGGAGAAGGGTACCGCCGCCGCACGCAACAAGGACTTCCTTTCCTTGGACGTCGAGCGTTCCGGGCGCCGCGCCGCTCTTCTGATTAGACACCGGCTTTCCCCACAAGTGGCAGATTTGTCCGCGAAGCCGGCTGTACGCTCCCGGCCACGGCGCGAATCCCCGCATTCGGTTGAAAATCTCCTGTGCCGTCTTCGACCAGTCGATTTTTCCGTCTTCTCTCTTCAAGATCGGCGCCAGCGTGGCCGCCGAATGATCCTGTGCATGCGGCGTGATGCTGCCCTCGCTCAATCTCAGCAGCGTTTCCGCCATCAACGGCGCGCCTGCTTCCGCTAGTCGTGCGGAAAGTTCCGGCGCCGTCTCTTCAGTTCCAATTGCGATT
>Ga0209810_1004636_pt1 | contig 13074 bp, 14 predicted proteins | sample Coa_R1_7_FD_187159 | JGI IMG/M metagenome (GOLD analysis project Ga0209810, IMG submission 187159) | Surface soil microbial communities from Centralia Pennsylvania, which are recovering from an underground coalmine fire - Coalmine... | ecosystem: Environmental > Terrestrial > Soil > Unclassified...
ATTTGATTTTTTATTGTTTCGAAAATACTTAGTCTCAATCCCTTATTTAGCAGGTCTCGTTTCTAACGTTTCACTTCCGTTAGCAATGCATCCAGACTGTGTCTCAATCCCTTATTTAGCAGGTCTCGTTTCTAACCTCTAATGAACAAAAGTCGACAGCAATGGGACTGGTCTCAATCCCTTATTTAGCAGGTCTCGTTTCTAACACACTATAACGATTAAACCAAGTGGAATAATCGCGTCTCAATCCCTTATTTAGCAGGTCTCGTTTCTAACCCTCCATGAAAGGATAATTCATGCCTGCTACACGTCTCAATCCCTTATTTAGCAGGTCTCGTTTCTAACGCGTTGCATGTGCTTAAGTCGTTTAACCAGTATACGTCTCAATCCCTTATTTAGCAGGTCTCGTTTCTAACTTCTTCCGGTGTTCAATTTGCGTTCGAGTTAGTCTCAATCCCTTATTTAGCAGGTCTCGTTTCTAACCTGAGAAACCAGCATTACCAAAACCTCAATCGTCTCAATCCCTTATTTAGCAGGTCTCGTTTCTAACTGACCACCCCACCTAACTATCCCATTTTCAAACATCTGCAGACGCTCTTGACAAAAGTTGCGGGCTTCCGCTCCCCTGACAATCGCGCCATGTTCGGTCTCGACGAGGGCTACTCGCATTAGTTTATCTCCCATGCGCTCGCCAGACAACATACCAGCCATCGTACTTGACTTAACTGTCCTCGTTCGCTTCCGCAGGGGTTCCGGCTTCGACCAGTTCCTCTTCGAGCCAGCTACCGGCCGGGACCGCCCCTTGCTCGCCGAGCGTCTCGACAGAGCGCAGCTTGCGCTGAATCACGCGGGTCCGGGTTTCGGCCTTCTCCACTGTATTTTGGGCCTCTGTAAGTTTGCTTTTAATCTTCGCCAACACGCCGGCGTATTTGCTAAATTCGGCCTTCACCGCGCCGAGAACTTCCCACACCTCGCTCGAGCGCTGCTGAATGGCCAGCGTTCGAAATCCCATTTGCAAGCTGTTGAGGAGCGCCGCAAGCGTGCTTGGCCCAGCCAGCACCACCCGAAACTCGCGCTGCAGCGATTCAGCCAGCCCCGGCCTGCGCATCGCCTCCGCATAGAGGGATTCCGTCGGGAGGAAAAGAATACCGAAATCCGTTGTCCGTGGGGGCGCCAGATACTTCTCACTGATGTTTCGAGCGCAAGCTTTCAGGGTAAGCTCCAACTGCCGCGAGGCTTGTTCGGCAGCTTCGGCGTCAGCCCTCTCCAAGGCCTCTACCAGGCGCTGATAATCCTCCATCGGAAACTTTGCATCAACCGGCAGCCAAACCGGCTCGCCGTTTCCATCACGGCCAGGAAGTTTCACCGCATACTCCACCCGCTGATTCGCATTTGCAGTAGCTACATTCCGGGCATATTGCTCCGGCGCCAGTATCTGCTCGAGAAGGGCGCCCAATTGAATCTCGCCCCAAGTGCCGCGGTTTTTCACATTCGTTAATACGCGCTTGAGATCTCCGACTCCGGCGGCGAGCGATTGCATCTCGCCCAATCCCCTATAGACCTGCTCCAGACGATCACTTACTTGTTTAAACGACTCGCCCAGCCGGGCTTCCAGCGTGCCTTGCAGCTTTTCGTCCACCGTCTGCCGCATTTGCTCGAGCTTCTTTTCATTCTCGGTTTGCATACTTTGAAGCCGGCTATCCACGGTGTCTCTCAGATCCTGAAGCTGGTTCTTTTGAAGCTCAAAGATTCCCGTTAATGTATTGACCATGCTTTCACTCAGGTTTTTCCACGCAAGGGCATTTTCCTCTCGCGCTCCCTGCGCCTGGTTACAGAGTGTCATCTCTACATGGGAGAGTTTTTGATCCATTCCCTGAGAAAGCGCCAGGAACTTTAAATCAATTGATTGAGTCAGCGCCACGATTTTTTCGTTCCACTCGGACCGAAAGGCATCCTGGCGCTGCTCAATTCCGGAGCGAAAGAGCTCAAGCTTCTGGTCATTCGATCGTATTAAGGAATCGATCTTGATCGAGAGGGAATCGCCGATTGCAGCCAGTCCTGCAGTTACTTCACCGCGCAGCGCTTGCGACTCATTTGCCTGTTCTTGCCGGTTCTGCAGCATTTGCTCGTGCAATGAGCGCTCGAACCTCTCCTGAAGCGCTTGCAGCGCATCCAGATAGGTCATGATGGAGGCTAACAGTGGCGTTTTGTTTGTAACTTGCGAAAGTTGTTTCCACTGCAACAGCAAAATCAACACAATAACGACCAGCGCCGCAAGGGTGACAATCGATACAAGATTCATTTCCTCTATTTCCTGTGTGCAAGCAGTCTAGTTATCCGATTCTAAGTGTCTCGCAGCTCTGGCTGTCTGGCGGATTTCCTAAGCTTACGAACTCGGCATCAGGTGCGTTCTTGGTATATAAGTCAAGATATGCAAGGTCGGCCTCTCTATGTTGCTGCTTATGACGTACGCGATCCCCAACGACTGCGCAAGGCTCTTTATGTGTTGAAGCGCTATTCGACCGGAGGCCAGAAGTCCGTATTTGAGTGTTTCCTGACCGAGACGGCCCGGCAGAATCTCATTCGGGAAGCTCAGGCAGTACTCGATGAACGGTATGATTCGTTTCTGATCTTACAGGTGGATGGCCACCGGCCGGTGCACACGCTCGGGATAGCCGTCGCGCCGCAGGACCCGCCCTATTTCTACGTCGGATGATTTCGCCGTGTCGCTGCTCACGCTCTATATCGATCACCCTTCGGCCCAGTTGGAATTCGCCAACGGCGCTGTATACGTACGAGGTCCCGAGGGACAAGTGCGCAGCTTCCCGGCAGGCCTTCTGCGCAGTGTTGTGATCAGCAGCAATATCCAGCTACAAGTCCAAACGCTGGCGGCTCTGAGCCTTCAGCAGATTAACATTACGATCTTTCACCCCCGGCGCAGGGCGTGGTGTCTAGTACATGGACCGCTCGGAGGCAACGCCCTGCGCCGCCTTGCCCAATATCAGGCGGCGATTGACCCGCAGCGCCGCGCGCAACTGGCGACACTTCTGGTGCGGCTGAAAGTGCATGCCCAACTACGGATCGCAACCGAGATGCTCGGGATCGACCGAGCAGCGCGTCATGCCTTCCTCAAAGCCCGGGATTTTTTGGCGCAGAGCTTGGCCAATCTGAAGCACACCCGCTACGACATTCCTTCCTTGCTGGGGCTCGAAGGCGCCTGCGCCGCGGCCTATTTTAGCGCGTATGCTGAGTTATTCCCCGCATCCCTGAACTTTAACGGCCGCAACCGCCGGCCGCCCCGCGATCCGGTCAACGCTGTGCTTTCATTGAGCTCTGTGCTGCTACATGCGGAGGCTGTACAGGCAGCCGTTGCGGCGAGTCTCGATCCAGCCGTAGGATTCCTGCACGGCCCCGCTTACGGGCGGCCATCGCTTGCCTGCGATCTGACAGAACCGCTGCGGGCTCCCATGGAGCGTTTCGTCTGGAGCCTGTTTCGGGAGCGCATCGTACGGAAAGAGCATTTTCAATCCGGTTCGCATGGATGCCTGCTGGGCAAGGCGGGCCGACAGGCGTTTTACCAGGAGTGGGATCGTTTCCGCCCTCAGGTTGCCCGGCGGATGAAACGGATGGTAGGAATGCTTGCTCGCGCACTGGAACCTGTGGTGCAACAGATTTCCGCCGAATCGGTTGCCGAATCACTTATGGAGGAAGCCGAACACGATGCCGGTTCTTTATCTGCGAGCTAGCGAAGGGCTTCGAGTGCGCCTGGATGGGCCTTCGCTTGTGGTGCAACAACCCGAATCCGCGCTGCGGCGTTTCCCGCTGCACATGCTCTCGCGCATTGTTGTCAGAGGTTGCGTAGAGCTGCCTGCCAGCGTCTTGCGAGCCTGCGGGCAAACAGGTGTGCCGGTGGGAATCTACGATGCGCAGGGCGATCCGGTGGCCTTCGTTCTGCCCTGGCGATACAGAGGGAAACGGGGTGCGGCGCTGCTGCTTGAGGATTTTCTCGCCAGGCCCGACTGGAAGGATCGCTTTGACACATGGCATAAGAATCAGGAACGCGTGGCCATTGGCGCCGCTCTGCAACAGTGTAAAATCGAACGCTGCCCACTCATACCGGCTGCGGCGAGGACCTTACTTTACGCCTGTGTCGAGCGGCGCATGGGCGCCTCCGCGAGCACGGTGTTGCGATTTTTTTCCGCGCAAACGACGACAGTCTGCGCCGAAGCGCTGAATCAGAGCGGCTACAGCGCCGAGCAGCTAGAAACATTTCATCTCAAGCTTCCCCTGGTTCGGCTGGTGAGCGGCATCCTGGCCTGGCGGCACTATGTCGATTGGTCGGGCCATGCTCCGTTCTTCGAGCCTCCCGCTGCGGAAATGATCTCAGATCGTGTGTTGACGGAGTGCTGGGAGCGAGTGCGGGTGCGGGAGGAGCGGCGTGCTCGCAGGTTAGTCGAAAAATTGCAAATATTTATAGGAGATTTGGAATGGACGCCCCATCCGCTTGGCTGATTGCATACGATATTTGTGATCCGGGCCGGCTGGCCAAGGTCTTTCGCTTCCTCAAGCAGGAGGCAACGCCCTGCCAGTATTCGGTTTTCATCGGCTTGCTCACCAACGCGCGCGTGCGTTTCCTGCTCAGTCGCGTGGCGCTGGAGATTGCGGCGCGGAAAGATGACGTGCGGGTCTATCCCATCGCCTCGGGAGTGCAGCCGTATGTGTGGGGTGCGGGCGGGCTGCCCAAAAACATCTTGATTGGAGCGGGAATCAGTGGTACGCTAACGCCTTCTGCGGTTTTTGCCCATGTGGCAGGCGGATTGCCGGCGCAACTGACGCGCGAGGCGGATGGTGTGGCAGGAACAGAGAATGCTGAGGCTGAACCGCCCGGCGGTCGCGGCTCCAACTAGTTCGGTGCAACAGTTGGAATCCTCGGTCTTCTGGTTAGAGACGCTGGACCGCCGCAGAGATGGCGAGTGGCATAGACAGGCATCCCTCCCCGAGTTGCTTCCTTGCCGGAATCATTCAGCGGCTGCTCGTTCGTCCGATAACGTTGCCAACTGTGAAATGATTCCCGAGCTGCGTATCAATAGAAGCAGTAGAACTCTGATATGAGCGTGAACAACAGGCACACTCGCCGAATTCTTTTGGCTGCATGTGGCATGACGCCTCAAATCGTCACCGAATCCCTTTATGCTCTCGCGGTGCGTAACAATATTCCGTGGTTGCCTACTGAGATTAAGCTGATCACTACGAGAAACGGGCGCGAGCGGGCGCGTCTGACCTTACTCGAAGGTGAGCGCTGGTTACACCGGTTTTATGAGGAGTACAATCTTCCTCCAGCGCAGTTCGACTTAGACAGCGTGGAAGTGCTGACCTCAGAAAGCGGGGAACCTTTAGAAGATATTCGCACGCCGGCGGACAACCGGAGGGCGGCGGACCAAATCGCCAACGTCGTGCGCTCTCTGACACAGGATGAAAGCACTCAGATCCACGCATCTCTTGCGGGTGGACGAAAGACCATCGGCTTTTTCCTCGGGCACGCTATGTCTCTCTATGCGCGCGCCCACGATCAGCTCTCTCATGTGCTGGTTTCCGAGCCGTTTGAGAACAATCCTGAATTTTTCTATCCAAGCCGCGAGAGCAGAGTCATTTACTCGCCTCGCCCGGACTGCCAACCACTTGATGCTTCGAAGGCTGAAGTAACTCTGGCTGAACTTCCGTTTGTGCGGCTTCGGGATCTGATGCCCAGAGAATTCCTGAACAGACCCTTACCGTTCCAGGAGGCAGTGGACGTGGTGCAGACAGCATTGTCTGCAGAACTAATCATTGATTTGAAAGCGAGGAAGATTGTGGCTGGGGGCCGCGAGGTATTCCTGCAGCCGGTAGAGCTGGCGTTCCTGAGCATGCTGGCGCGGCGGACTGTCAACGGCGAGGGACCAATCCCAGGTCCCACCCAGGGACCTGATCCCGATCTTGCCAAGGCTTTTCTGCGCGAATACGAGATGATTCGCGGCAAGTTTTCTACACACGAACGAACGCATCGCGCCTTAAAAGATGGCATGGATCGCGACTTTTTCCTGCAAAAGCGATCCCTGCTGGAAAAGGCGCTGCGAGCAAGTCTGGGCCCGATGTGCGGGCCCTATCTGGTCCAGACAGAAGGTTCGCGCCCAAATACCCGCTACAAGCTTTCGCTCGATCCCTCCAAGATTCGCTGGAACAATTCGTATGCAGCACCAAGTCCAAAATGAAAAAGCGATAGAATCACTTCCGATTGCTCGCTATGAGCTGCGCTTTCGCGCAGAAGAGCCATATTCCTTCCGCGGCTTTACGGGCTCTGCGTGGCGGGGGATTTTTGGACACGCGCTCAAGCGAACCGTTTGTATCACGCGGCATGAGCACTGCCCGGAGTGCATGCTGTATCGCTCCTGTGTCTATCCATATATATTCGATACTCCTTTGCCAGTCGGATCGGAGAAGCTTCGAACCGTCCAGACCATTCCGCATCCTTTCCTGCTCGAGGTGCCCTGGGCGATTCCGGAAAACAGCGAGATTCCGATTCGGTTAACCCTCATTGGGCACGCTAACCGGTACGTTGTTTATGCGATCCATGCTCTTGAACAAGGGGCTTGCAACGGGGTCCGGCATTCGCCGCCTTTGATCCTGCGGCAGATCCTGCAGGAGGAGCGATTGGGGACAAATGTGTGGCTACCGATTAAAAACCGTGCTGGGGTCCTGACTCCTCTGCCTACACACCAGATCGATCTGCCGCAGATGCCGGCCAAGGTCCGCATTGTGTTTGAAACGCCGCTCCGGCTGCGCTGTCAAGACCGCTACCTCACACCGGATCGTTTTTCTTTTGTCGAATTCTTTCGCAACTTGCTCGGACGGCTTTCGCTATTGAAATACTTCCACTCAGACGAACCACTTACAGTGGATTTTGCAGGGTTGATCTCTGCTGCCAACCTGATCAATTTCACTCAGATGTCATTGCGTTGGCGTGACTGGCAGCGGTATTCTTCCCGGCAAAAACAGAAACTGCAGATGGGCGGATTAATGGGAAGTGCGGATCTGGATCTTACTGCTGCTGCGGCTCCCTTTTGGCCTTATTTGTGGATAGGGCAATTCATTCATGCTGGCAAGGGCACGAGCATGGGACTTGGAAAGTTTCGGCTGGAATCGCTCAACGATGCAGCAGCATGACGGCCTCAAATCCAAAAATGTCGTTAAAGGAACATGAACCAACCATCGTTAATTGAATCTACTCTCGGCTGCTTTCTCCATGACATGGGCAAACTGTGGCAGCGCGCCGGAGGATCGCAACAGAACCTGCGTGCAGAGGTGCGAAAGTGTGCTTCGGACATATTGCCCTCTCGCGACGGCCGGCACACCCATCTGCACGCCTTGTGGACGGATGAGTTTCTTGGGAGCTATCCCCTTCTCTTCCCGCAAGGCGTGAACGCTAACATGGTGCGCCAAGTCGCCGTTTATCATCACAACCCGAATTCGGCGGCGAGCTGGCTCTGCGCCACAGCGGACCGGCTCGCTTCCGGCATGGATCGCAAGCCGAAAGATGAAGAGGCAGAAACGGCTTCTGAGAGTCCGGGCGGCTGGGACAAATTCATCAAGACGCCGCTTAGGAGCTGCTACAACGCTGTAAATCTGGATCCCGGGCAAGCGTCAAGTGAACGGTCTGCATGGGTGCTCGCGCTAAAGAAGCTGGATCCAGCAGACGATCTTGCGCCTGTTCGCAATCCGGACTTGGCCAGCTATCCGGAACAATACAAACGTCTGCGGCAAGAGATGCACGCGGAGCTCCAGGAGTTATCGCAATCGAATTTGCCAATTGACGTCTTCTGTGAGTCGATCCTTTCCCTCTCCGAGCGCTACCTGAGCACGGTACCTTCTTCGACGATTGATCAACCGGATATTTCGCTGCATGATCATGCACGCGCCACCGCCGCTGTAGGTGCTGCCCTTTATCGTTACCACGAATGTGACAAATCGCTCGATCAGAAAGAGGCGATTCAAAACAATGAGTTAAAGAAATTCTGCTGGGTTGCAGGAGACCTCTCGGGCATCCAGGCTTCGCTATTTCGTCTGGCCAACCAGCAAGTGCGTGGTGTAAATAAGATCCTGCGCGCACGTTCTTTCCTGATCGCTATGCTGCTTGAAGCTACGCTGCTTGAATGCCGGACGCGGCTGGGGCTTCCCGTTTTTAGCGTGCTACAAAATGCCGGCGGCCGCTTTTTGCTACTTGCAGCCAATACGCCGGATATTCAGAAAAAGATAAATGAGCTGCGCAAAACCGTTGAAAAGTGGACCTGGGAGCGTTACAGCGGCGAACTGGCAATCAATCTGGCAGTAAGTGAGCCGTTCAAGGGAACTGATCTGCAGTTAGAGAAATTTCGGGACACGGTGAGTCTTGCGGCCAAGGCGCTCGGTGAGAGTAAGTTGCGGGCGTTTGAGACGATAAGTGACCCGGTGCACCGCCGCGAATATCCCTACGGGCCATGCAAGGCCTGCAACGTACGGCCTGGCGAACAGGAGCGCGAGGAAAATGACTACCGCTGCCGCGCTTGCTTTGACGAAGAGAAACTAGGCAGCCGTCTTCCGCATATCGAGTATTTTGGCTGGACAACGAAACAGCCGCTTCCAAACGAATCCTCGATTGCGTTTTTCGGCGGCTGGCATCTGGTATGGAGTGAGGAGAAGCCCGAATCCATCCATCGCTTCCAGTCGCTGCAACGACTGTATCGGCCAGGTCTGGCCAAAACGGGGGATCTCCCCATTCGTTTTGTGGCGAATTACGTTCCGCGGCTCAAAGAAAAGGAGAAGGATAGCCCGCTTTATCGATCCCTTTCCGATGAAGCCAAGCAAATCGAGCCAGGGGAGCTGAAAACATTCGAACACCTGGCCGCAGACGCACTGGAAACCGGCGATTCTGGCTCGCAGGAATTATTGGGCGAGCCCTTTCTGGCTGTGTTGAAAGCCGACGTCGATCGCCTGGGACAGATATTTAGCCGGGGCATTCAGAACCTTAGCCTTGGCCGCTATGCCGCCGTTTCGCGCTTTACGGATTTCTTCTTCACCGGAAGACTTATGCATTTTCTGCGCGAAAAATTTCCCAGCACGTACACCGTCTATGCTGGCGGTGACGATCTATTATTGATCGGCCCCTGGCGCCAGATGATCGAATTAGCTGCATTTTTGCGAAGTGAATTTGAAAGATGGACCGGTTCGAATCCGAGCATTACTCTGTCGGCGGCTATTGAATTGATGAAAGTCAACCATCCGCTGAACCGGGTAGCACGTTCTGCCGAGGAAAGGTTACGGAGCGCCAAACAAGCAGGGCGCAATCGCGTCAGCGTCATCGATGACGAACCCTTCTCCTGGAAAGAACTGGAGAACCAACTCTGCAAAGCAGACAAACTGGCCGGACTCTTAAAACGGGATCAATTGCCGACGGCTCTGGCGTACCGCCTCCTCTATTTCGTGCAGCAGCGATTGAATGCTGAAACGAAACACGATTTGGCAGCCGCTAACTGGCGCGCGCGCTGGGGCTATCAACTGGCGCGCAATTTGCCGCCGCGCGAACCGAAGAATGCCGAGATTGTAGTCTTTCTTAACGACTTACTTGGACTAACTAAGGATCTTAAAAAAATGCAAAATAAAGCTTTTGTTTCTCCAAAGACAGCAATCAGTATTGCAATTTATAAAACCCGCAAGGGAAAAGAAAGAAAGGAGCAGAGATAGATGAGACCCGGGATTTCTAACCCAGCCGGACGTCCGTCCGGCAATCAGCCTCCGCAGATTCCGCCAATGCCGAAGCCCGAAAAGGTTACATACCTGGTGAATGATCATTTGCGAGAGGAACTGGTGGATGAGGAAGCTGCAAAGTGGGCAGAGAGGTTCAAAGACGTAAAGCCCACGCAGCTCCGGCGGTTTTACGAACATGTGCTCGCCCTGAAGCGACGCCTGGACGAGAGTCCAAACCCGCAGCAGTTATTTGAAGCGATTCGGGCAGAATTCAAGATGCTGAAGGCCAAGGCTGTTTACACAGCGGGGCGTAACAACAAACTCCAGCCGCTTTTGCAATTTTTTGTCAATCACACGGCTGCAGTAAAAACACTTAAGGATTTCGAGGCTTTTCTCAAGCATTTTGAAGCTGTTGTGGCATTCCACAAGTTTTATGGAGAGGGAACGAGATGAAGATTCGTTATCTGAAGACTTACACCATCAAGAGCGTCCTTACGCTCAAGTCTGGGTTAAGGATAGGGTCAGGGAAAGATTCTGTTGAGATCGGTGGCATAGACAACCCCATCGTGAAACACCCGCATACATTAGAGCCCTATATTCCGGGTTCTAGCATTAAGGGGAAACTGCGCTCGCTGCTCGAGTGGGCGCTCGATTGTATCGAGCCCGACGGCTCAGTGTGGGGATCCAAGACGACGCCAACGTCCGGCGATATCATTCTCAGAACGTTCGGTATTACGAACGACAACTGGCAAGAAGGACCCAGCCGTCTGATTGTGCGCGATGCCCACCTGCAGCGGAGTTGGGTGGAAAAGATCAATGAGCGCACGTTGCCGCTTACAGAAGCCAAAACGGAGGTCGTAATCGACCGGCTGAAAGGAAAAGCAGCAGATAACATCGGCCCACGAACCATGGAGCGGATTCCCGCGGGAGCAGAATTTGAGGTTGAAATGCTCTTCAAGCAATATTCTGTGGACGACGACGGGGGCAGGCGCGATTTAGATTGTCTGAATCGTGTGATCGAGGCCATGCGCTTGCTCGAGGAAGACGCGTTAGGTGGATGCGGCTCGCGCGGTTATGGACGAGTCGAGTTTTCGCAGATCCGGGTAGATAATCGCGACATCACGGAGGCGTTCCGCAATCACAGGTCCTTTAGCAAGAATCAGCCGTTCTCGTTTGTCACTGAATAAGCCATGGAAGACTTTTGTATTCGTATCTTGCTGGAGAGTCCGGTTGCCACGCCGCTCTATAGTGGCACACTATTCGGACAATTCTGCTGGGCCCTTCTCATGCTCGAAGGCGAAAGCAGTCTGACAGAACTTCTGAACAACTTTGAACAGAAACCGCTGGTTTTTTCAGACGCCATGCCAGCCGGATTTGTGCCAGTGCCTCTTCTGGCACGCTCACCAGTACACGTGGATAAGGATTTAGCACGCCGCTCGTGGCTTTCGCAGGAGGCATTTCTCCGCACCCGCGACCGGCTGCACCTGGATATTCTGCAGCAGGAGCTTGGCAAAGAGAAAGATCCGGAATCCGCTTTACGCGAGCATCGCCTGGCACACAATCAGATCAATCGTCTGACAGGCAGAACTCCCGAGGAGGGCGGGTTGTTTTTTGTGGACGAATGGTGGCCGCGGGAAAGCGGGACCGAGCTTGCGATCTATGTTCGCGGCGAAATCGACTCACAGCGACTGTCTGCAACTTTTACAGCCATGGGCGAACATGGTTTTGGCAAGGACGCGACTACCGGGCGTGGACGTTTCCGTGTTCTCGATTGTAAACCTCGTCCGGAGCTGCTGGGTGTACAAGGCAACCGCTGGGTGAGTTGGTCTCGCGGTGTGCGTGACGCGCGAATGTCGAACCCTCGTTACCGGCTGTACACTCATTACGGCAAACTCGGGGGAAGCTGGGCCACTTCGGCCTCGGGGCCGTTCAAATATCCCATCACTCTATGGAAGCCTGGCGCAACCTTCGCCGCGATAGATGGCAATCCTGTGTTTGGCCGTCTGCTCAGGAACGTGCATCCCAAGCTTCCGCAAGTCATTCATAATGCCTGTCATTTTGCCGTGCCTTATCAGGAGGTGCAGTAGCCATGCGGAAGGTGACGAAACGATTTCGCTTCCGGCCTCTTACTCCCATTCACATCGGAAGTGGAGAGCGACTGGCGGTTGAAGAATACACGATTGACAAGAAGCGAAAGGAATTAGTCCGGCTGAACGTGCCCGAGTTACTGCGCAAGTTATCCCCTGTAGATCGCAGCAATTTCGAGTCCGCAATCGATCAGGGCCGCTTGCGCGACGCGCAGTGCTTGCTGCACGGGCCCTGGAACTCGGCCGCAGATGCCCAGCGGCGCTCGTTGGAGCGCTACCGCACACGAGTGGGGCAGGGGTCCTACGAGCAACTTTGTCAAATTCTGCAGCAACCACAGCGCTCTGGGGAAGTGATGATCCTGCCGCGCAATGAACTTTCCGGTGAGGTCATCATACCAGGATCTTCGATCAAAGGTGCACTGCGCACGGCGGTAGTCAGCTACTTGGCTAATTTGCCTAACTCCCCTAGGTCTGAGCTGAAGGGCTACCAGAAAGGCTTGGAAGTGGAGCAGAGGCTTCTAGGTTATTCGCAACGCGATCTCGAGAAAGATCCGTTTCGCCATGTGAGCGTTTCCGATAGTGTATGGCCGGCTTCCGAGGTGCAAATTGACCGGCCTCGCTTGCGCAAGCTAGGCCGCGAGGATGAGCAGACCAGCGGAGTGCAAATGCACGCCGAGAGGTTATTGAGTGCCGCCGACGGCGCTAGCCCCAGCACCGTCATCGAGATTTCGCTCCATGAGCCCAACGGAAGACGCGCCCCGGGAGTGCGATTGACTTGGGATGAGGTCTGGTTGGCTTGCCAAAACTTCTATATAAATCGTGCAAATCAGGAGCGGGCGCGTTTCCCCTTTGTGGAAAATTCCATCGCAGTCTGGTTACAGCGCGTTCAAAACGAGTTAGAGAAAGGCGCTATGTTAATCCGGGTCGGGCGTTTCTGTCACTTCGACAGCCTCTCGATAGATAACTTGCGCCGCAAGCCGGGGAAAACGAGTCAACTTCAGCAGCAGGATATTGGATCGACTCGCACCATGTGTGAAATCTCGCAGGACATTCAAGTTCCCTTTGGTTGGGCGTTGCTCGAGCCAGTCGCGTGAGGGCCTGGCAGTCTTGGTTGCGGGGGGTGGATTTGAACCACCGACCTTTGGGTTATGAGCCCAACGAGCTACCTGACTGCTCCACCCCGCACTTCAATGCTAGCAAAGCGAAAAGGCAGCAGTGAAGCAGTCAGGCT
>Ga0209810_1004637_pt1 | contig 13074 bp, 11 predicted proteins | sample Coa_R1_7_FD_187159 | JGI IMG/M metagenome (GOLD analysis project Ga0209810, IMG submission 187159) | Surface soil microbial communities from Centralia Pennsylvania, which are recovering from an underground coalmine fire - Coalmine... | ecosystem: Environmental > Terrestrial > Soil > Unclassified...
CAGGAGGAAGCCTGCCAGGTCGCGGAACGCATACGCAAGACAGTTGCCGAGTCCCCTCTGGCGACTTCAGCGGTGAAGGAAGGTATCCCTACCACTATCAGCCTGGGCGTCGCGACCTTTCCGACAGATGGGATATCAGTAAGAGAAGTAGTGGAGCAGGCAGATCAGGCGATGTACTGGGCCAAACGGCTGGGACGCAACCAGGTACGCACCTCACAGGAGGCAGCCCGGCTGTGTGAAGACGAGGCGCTGGTTGCCACCATTTCCAACCTGGAACGCGATGCGACTGCCGATGGCGTGAGTCTGGAGGAGGCGGTGCGCGCCCGGCAATTGACGACCATCCAGTCGCTGATGTGGCTGCTCGACCTGCGCGACCAGAGCATCTTCTCCCATTCAGCGCAGGTGAGCGACCTGGCCGGGGCCATCGCGCGGGCGCTGGGGGAAAGCGAGACGCAGATCTTTGCCGTCACTACCGCCGCGCTCCTGCACGATCTGGGCAAAATCGCCTTGCCCGATAGACTGCTCTACAAAGCTGGCCCGCTCACGCCGACCGAACACGCACTCATCCAGCAACATCCCACTATTGGCGCGCAGATTCTGGAGGTGAGTCCATTCCTGCATCATCTGATGCCAGCGGTGGCGCACCATCATGAAAACTGGGATGGCACCGGCTACCCTGATGGCCTCTGTGGAGAGAACATTCCCCTGTCGGCGCGTATTATTCGCGTGGCGGAGGCATATCAGGCGATGACAACAGACCGGCCCTACCAGCGACGCCGGGGCGAAGAAGAGGCGCGCGCCGAACTGGCGCGCTGCGCCGGAAAACAGTTCGATCCTGCCGTCGTGCAGGCCGCGCTGCGGGTCCTGGCCGATCAGGAGAAAACGACGGTCGTAGAGACGCCGCTCATGCCGCCATCCACCAACAGCCAGCCGCCAGCACCACTTTTCAGCATATGAAACAGGGTCACTGTACAGATCACAGCACATGTGGCATACTTTAAGGTGTGGTATTATGATATGGTATCATGTCATGTACCTGCACTCAGCCAGAACAGACAGGCAAGAGCATAGGCAATATGCGAGCAATCCCTGACATGCAACACGTATCGCAATTTCTTGTAGTGCAGCTTCGCAGCGCGTTCTGCTTGTAATAGCTTCTCTTTGACGTGATCTGGCTCGACATAAAAAAGCAGATCACCGATATTTTCGCATTTCAGCAAGCGAATCAAGATGAACAACGGCGTTTTGTCATTGCTCTCTGTACCATAGCCCATTAGGAGGAGTGGCATGATAGGAGATTCGCAGTCGGCAAAGGCACGGGCAGTCTACGAGGCGCGGCCCTGGCTGAAGCATTACCCTGACTATATGCCTGCTGATATTACCCCGCAATTTGCCAGTGGGCTTGACATGCTGCGCGAGACGGTGCGCGCCATGCCGGAGCAGCCAGCCATGTACTATTTTGACCGGTCGATCAGCTATGGCGAGCTTGACCGAGAGAGCGACGCTTTTGCCGCCGCGCTCAAAGACCTCGGCGTCACGCAGGGCGACCGCGTGGCGCTTTATCTGCAAAACATCCCGCAATTTCTCGTTGCTATGTATGGCGCGTGGAAGGCAGGGGCGATTGTCGTCCTGTGCAATCCAATGTTCAAGCAGCGCGAACTGGCCTACCACCTCAACGATTCCGGCACAAAAGTGCTGGTCTGCCTGGAATCGCTCTACGAGACGGTGGCGCGCAGCACTGTCCCCGATACGCAGGTCAGGGCCGTCATCACCACCAGCGAGCTGGATTACCTGGGCAACAACGCTCTTCCCGCCCTGCTGGCAGGCTCGCATAAGCAGCATTTCGATGACACCTTCGATATGCTCGACCTGCTCAAACGTTACGAGAATGCCGCCATCGAAGCGGCCACACTCACACCGAATGACGTGGCCTTCCTCACCTACACTTCCGGCACCACCGGCCAGCCCAAAGGGGCGATGAACACGCACAGCAACGTCGTCTTCAACGCCACGTTCTACCGCGACTGGATGCAGCTGGATAAAAACGACGTGGTGATCGGCGTCGCGCCCTTCTTCCACATCACCGGCCTGATCGCCCATCTCGCCGTTGCCGCCCTCACCGGCATGCCCATCATCATGTTCTACCGCTTCGACCCGGCAGAGATGCTGCGGCTCATCGAGAAGTGGAAGGGCAGTTTCACGGTAGCGGCCATCACCGTGTTCACCGCTCTGATGAACCATCCCGATATCAAGACGCGCGACCTCTCATCTATGAAGAAGATTTACAGCGGCGGCGCGCCTGTCTCGCCGAGCATTGTGGAGAATTTCCAGGCACTCACGGGGGCCTACATCCACAACATCTATGGCCTGACGGAAACCACCTCGCCCTCACACGCCGTTCCGTTGGGTGGGCGAGCGCCCGTCGACCCCGATTCGGGCGCGCTCTCCGTCGGCGTTCCCATCGCCAACACCATCTGCCGTATCGTCGACGTGGCGAACGGGCAGGATTTGCCGGTGGGCGAGGTGGGCGAACTGATTACAAAAGGCCCGGAGGTGGTGGCAGGCTACTGGCAGAAGCCGGAGGAGACGGCCAACGCCATTCGCGACGGCTACCTCTACACAGGCGATGTCGCGAAAATGGATGAAGAGGGTTGGTTCTACATCGTTGACCGCAAGAAGGATATGATTATCGTCTCCGGCTACAAGGTCTGGCCGCGTGACGTGGAAGATGTGCTGTATCAGCACCCTGCCGTGCGCGAGGCCGCCGTCGTCGGCATTCCCGATTCGTACCGGGGCGAGACCGTCAAAGCTTATGTCGCTCTGAAGAGCGGCTTCGAGGGCAAGGTCACGCCGGATGAATTGATCGACTTCTGTAAGCAGCGCATGGCCAACTACAAGTACCCGCGCTACCTCGAAATTCTGGACGAATTGCCCAAGACCACAACCGGCAAGTACCTGCGCAGAGAATTGCGCGTCAAAGCCAATCAACAGCAGTAATTGGAGCGTACCGTACAGCGTTTGTGTAGGTCGTCCCCTGTAGCGTCAGTTGCTTTATCTGGATACTGGACAGGCTTTTTGCGAGGAGGCAAAACAATGGCGAAAGCTCCGATTAAAGTGTACGTACAGCATCACGGCAATATGATGTGCGACTACAAATGGCTGCTGGTCAATGCGGAATGGATGCAGAGCAAGAGCCATCCAGACCCGCAGTCGACGTGGGGGCCATGTCCGACACATACCGTCGTCGTCGAGCATCCCGATGGCCGTCTGCTCTTCGACACCACCTGCCCGCGCGACTGGCAAGAACACTGGAAGAATACCGTCGCCGACAACTGGTTCCCTTACGAAGATGTGCAGCCGGAACAGTATTTTCTGGAACGTCTCAAACAACTGCATCTCGACCCCTCTGACTTCAGGTATGTGGCCCTGAGCCACCTGCACCTGGATCATGCCGGCAACATTAAGGCGTTTCAGAATACCGGCGCGAAGATTCTCGTCCACCGTAAAGAATATCAGGGCGCCTTCTCAATTCCCGGCCCGGTGCAGGGCTTCCACCTGAAAAGCGACTATGTGATGGACGGCCTGAACTGGGTGCAGCTTACCGAGGACACGGAGGTTATGGAGGGCGTGCATCTGCTGGAGGTTCCCGGCCACACCTGGGGAACGATGTGCCTGATGGTTGATCTGCCCAATACGGGAACGATGATCTTCACCTCGGACGCGGCCTACATGCGCGAAAGCTACGGGCCGCCGCCGGTCGGCGCTGCCATCGTCTGGGACAGCCTCGGCTGGCTGAACTCCATCGAGCGCATCCGCAGCTTCGCCAACATGCGCAACGCCACGCTCATCTTCGGCCACGACCCGAAGCAGATCAAAGAGATTCGCCTCGCGCCCGACGCCTACTACGATTAGGAAGTATTGAACGTCCGATGAGTTTCATCTCTATGATAAGTCGGTACGCCAATCTGTAGGCGAGGTGCCGATTGGTCGCGCACTGCCGATTTATCGGCCTGGGAAGCCGTATCTCCCACATGAGCCGATAAATCGACAGTACACGCGATAAAATCAGCGCCTACGGAGATCACGGGTATGGGTGACGCTCACCGGATGTTCCTGGAGTTCAGGGGAGAGAGATTATGGGTTGCCTTGATATTCCCAATGAAACCGTTTTTACGATGGAGATGACCCCCATCAAGTTTGGGCCGGGCGCGACCGATGAAGTCACATATGATCTTAAGCGCATGGGCGTGCGCAACGCGCTGATCGTCACCGATAAGGGGCTGATGCAGGTAGGAATACCGGAGCGCGTGCGCAACCTCTTGCGGGAAGATGGCATCTCCGCCGACATCTTCGATGATGTGCATGTCGAGCCGACCGATCAGTCGTTTGAGGCCATCGCCAGCTATGTGCGGGGGCGCGACTACGACGGCTTTGTCGCCATCGGCGGCGGCAGCAGTATCGATTCGGCCAAAGCGGCCAACCTCTTCACGACCTACCCGGCCCCGGTGATGGACTACATCAACAAGCCCATCGGCAAGGGCCTGCCCGTTCCCGGCCCGCTCAAGCCGCTCATCGCCATTCCCACAACGGCAGGCACCGGCAGCGAGACAACGGCGGTGGCTGTGCTGGATGTGCTTTCGCTCAAAGTCAAAACGGGCATCTCGCATCGCTACCTGCGTCCATCGCTGGCCATCATTGACCCGCTCAACACGGTCACGCTGCCGCCAATGGCGACGGCCTATCCCGGCTTCGACGTACTCACGCACGCGCTCGAATCCTACACCAGCCGTCCCTACGATGCGCGCCCCCGTCACAAGCCAGACGAACGGCCCGTCTACGTGGGCAGCAATCCCGTCAGCGATCTCTGGTGCGAGAAGGCGCTGGAATACACGGGCCGCTACCTGCGCCGCGCCGTCCTCAACGGCATGGACGTGGAGGCGCGCACCTACATGGCGCTGGCGGCCACCTACGCCGGCATCGGCTTCGGCAACGCGGGCGTCCACGTGCCGCACGCCATCGCCTACCCCATTGCCGGGCAGGTCAAAAACTATATGCCGGCGGACTACCCGCACGAGGAGCCGATGATTCCGCATGGCCTTTCGGTCGTCATCACCGCCCCCTCGACGTTCCGCTGGACCTATCCTGTCAACCCCGAACGGCACCTGCGCGCTGCGCAACTGCTGGGCGGTGACGTGAGCGGGCTGAGCGCCGCCGAAATGCCCGAAGTTCTGCCGCGCACGCTGCTCTCGCTCATGCGCGACACCGGTATTGCCAACGGCGTCAGCGCGCTGGGCTACAACGAATCGGACGTTCCCGCGCTGGTCGATGGCACGCTCAAGCAGCAGCGCCTGCTCGTCAACTGCCCGCGCCCGGTCGGGGCCGAGGAACTGCACAACGTTATCGTGAATAGCTTCGAATACTGGTAGATACAGACAGACAGGCGAGTGCAGGGACGATTATACGTCCCTGCACTCACTTGCTGTGAGGAGGGAACATCATGCCCGTTTACGAGTATCGCTGCCAGGCATGCGGCGAAGTCTTCTCGCTCCTGTTCCAGAGCTATAGCCAGGCGCGCGAGCAGGAGCCATGTTCGCACTGCGGGAGCCAGCAAACCCGCCGTATTTTCTCGGCCCTCTCCATCGTTGGCAAGGCCGACCCCGGCCCCGGTCGCAGAGCATGGCCCACCAGCTGGGACGACACCAACGGCGGCGATCCCGAAACCCTGCGCTACTGGCGCAAACGCATCGAACACGAGGCCCGCCTGGAAGAGAAATATCCTGAACTGCGCGATCCCTCGTTACTCACCGGCAAAAGCGAGGCAGAATCACAGCCAGCCTCCTCTGAAGCGGCACATAGCCACGAGGGACATCAGCATCACCACCACCATCACGGACATGAACACCCCCATCCCCATAGCCATTCCGAACCAGCGGGCGGCAGCAGTACAAACGGGCAAGCTTCATGAGAGAGGGCCTGGCTTTCGTTTAACGTATAAGGAGAGGAGAAGATCATGCCAGAAAAGCCCACAATCGAGCAGTTGCGCACCATCGCCGAGAGCTATGGCATGCACATGAGCGATGCCGACCTCAACTCGTTTCTCGGCCTGATGGGCAGTACACTTGAGTCCTATCGTCGCATCGACCAGCTGACGGAACCTGCTTTGCCGGTCAAATACCCACGTACTGGTAGCTATCGCCCACAGCCAGAGGAGAATACGCTGAATGCATGGTACCAGAAATGTTCTATCAAGGGCGCGCCAGGTGGGCCGCTGACCGGGAAGCGCATCGCTATCAAGGATAATGTCTGTGTTGCGGGCGTGCCGATGATGAATGGCGCCTCGGTACTGGAAGGCTACACACCGGAATTTGACGCCACCATCGTCACGCGCATTCTCGACGCCGGCGGCGAAATCGTCGGCAAGGCCGTGTGCGAACATCTCTGCTTCTCCGGCGGCAGCCATACTTCAGACACCGGGCCAGTGCATAACCCGCACGATCCTACCCGCTCGGCTGGCGGCTCGTCCAGTGGCAGCGCGGCGCTGGTGGTGGCGGGCGAGTGTGATATGGCGATTGGCGGCGACCAGGGCGGTTCCATCCGCATCCCCAGTTCCTGGTGCGGCGCCTATGGCCTCAAACCCACCTACGGCCTCGTTCCCTACACGGGCGTCTTCCCCATCGAACTCACGCTCGACCACACCGGGCCAATCGCCGCTTCGACCGCCGATGTGGCGCTCCTGCTGGAAGCCATCGCGGGCGAAGATGGGCTTGACCCGCGTCAGAAAGAGGTCAAAGTCGAGCAATATACAAAGGCCCTCGCCAGCGATACAGAGGGGCTGCGTATCGGCATCGTCAGGGAAGGCTTTGCCTGGCCCGGCCTCTCCGAAGAGGATGTGGACGAGCTGGTTGAGGCTTCAGCGCGCCGCTTCGCCGAACTGGGCGCGCAGGTCAGCAGCATCTCCATCCCCCTGCACCGCGACGGCATTCATATCTGGAACGCTATCGCCGTCGAGGGCGCGGCCATGCTGATGGTTAAGGGCAACAGCATGGGAACCAACTGGAAGGGGCATTACAGCACCTCGCTGCTGGACAGCTACGCGCGCGGACGCATCACGCGCGCCGACGACCTCTCCGACACTGTTAAGCTGGTAGTGCTGCTCGGCCAGTACATGCAGGACAGTTACCACGGACGCTACTACGCGAAGGCGCAAAACCTTGCGCGCACACTCACGCAAGCCTATGACGCAGCCCTGCAAAACGTCGACCTGCTGGTCATGCCCACCCTGCCCATGAAGGCGACCGTCATTCCCTCGCCCGACGCGCCCCGCGAGGAGCGGGTTGCCCGCGCGCTGGAAATGATTCCCAATACCGCTCCCTTCGACGTGACAGGCCACCCGGCCATGACCATCCCCTGCGGTCTCTCCCAGGGCTTACCGGTCGGCATGATGCTGGTGGGTCGGAAGTGGAACGAATCGACCATCCTGCGCGCCTCCCACGCTTTCGAGCAGATTAGCGGCTACACCGTGCGCCCGCGGGCAACTTCCGCCGGGGTAGCATAATAACATGCTATGAAAAACACGTTCGGCGGTCCTCTGGAGCCAGGGCGCAGGCGGCAGGCCATTGCCGAAAGCCATGCTCATGCCATGCCATGAGAATGGTCTCCTCTCGTGTCATGCTGAGCGGCAGCGAAGCATCCGGGGTGACCAATTGGTGAGTCTGGCCCACGCGGATGCTTCGCTGCCGCTCAGCATAACACGCCGGGGGGCGTTTTCAACAGTATAGCAGAATGTGGCTTTCTTCACAGCCAGAGTGTGAAGAAAGCCACAGAGATTATGTGCGCTCGCTGATAAACTTATTACAGGTGGAGACAGGCGACGCCGGATCTGCTACCTGGTTTGAAGATAGCCTGATATGTTGTCCTGTAAACAGGAAATTATGATCTTTCTGTGAAAGGATTTCTTCTGTGGAAAAAAGCCGTATACTCAAAACTTCTCGCACAACGCTCTTTCTCCTGTCGTTCTGCCTCTCGCTGCTCTTCGCCTCGTGTGCAGCACAATCATCCGTTGGAGCATCGTCATCGCCAACGGTGGCGGCGTCGCAGACTACCTCGCCGACTCTCTGTCAGAACTGGCGAATTGTCAACGGGCCGACTCCGGGCAACTATTACAACAGCCTGAACGGCGTTGCTGCCATCTCGACCGGTGCCGTCTGGGCGGTGGGCAGCTATGCAACTTCCTCCGGCCCGCAGCACACGCTGATCGAATACTGGGACAGCTACAGGTGGCAGACTGTCAAGAGTCCCAACCCGAGCAATGCGCTGAATGCGCAACTGTTCGGCGTAGCGGCGCTCTCCAGCAGCAATGTCTGGGCCGTTGGCACGTACAACGACAGGAATAACGCTGCACACGCGCTGATCGAACACTGGAACGGGTCAGCATGGAGCATCATCACCAGCCCGACCCCTAATGGCAGCGATGACCAACTTTACGGCGTGAGCGTCATCTCAAGCAGCGATGTTTGGGCTGTCGGCTACTACAGCAATAGCCAGCTTGAACAGCAAACATTGATCGAACACTGGAACGGCTCCGCGTGGAGTATTGTCGGCGGCCCGGCGCCAAACGGGCTAACACAGGATCAGCTGTTCAGCATAACAGCCATTTCTGCCAGCAACATCTGGGCGGTGGGCAGCAGCCATGGTAAACAGACTTCAAAAACGTTGATCGAACACTGGAATGGCACAGCATGGAGCATCGTCAGCAGCCCCAACACGCAATTTGCTGGCAACGGTCTGAACAGCGTGACGGCCATCTCTGCCAGTAACATCTGGGCGGTGGGTGAGGCTTACACACAATATGGCTACCCCTCACAGACGCTGATCGAACACTGGAACGGCTCCGCGTGGAGCATTGTCAGCAGCCCGAACGCTCCCGGCTCGCAAAACAATGATTTACTCGGTGTCACAGCCATCTCCGGCAACAACATCTGGGCCGTAGGACGCTGGGACGCAGGTAGCCAGAGCTACCGCACGTTGATCGAACACTGGAACGGCTCCGCGTGGGGCATTGTTTCCAGCCCAAACGGCGTATCAAACCCCAGCGCGCTTCAAGCAGTCGCATGGGTGCCAACCCTCACCAGCATCTGGGCCGTCGGCTTCCATTTCAACAGCACCCTTTCTGAACCACTGATCGAACGTTACTGCTAGAAATTGTAGCCTGTAAAAATGCAGTCAAGCCCGCTATGGGAAACCTCATAGCGGGCTTGACGAGCGTAATCAGCCATTGACTGAACTGATATATTTGAGCTAATCAAGGATCAAAAAATTCTTCGACATAATCAAGAGGTACTCAGATCATCAAGGTTGATGAACAGAGAAGTTTCCGGAGGTAGCTCTATGGGAAGTTCGCAACATCTTGCTATATTGAAGCAGGGGGTAGAGAAATGGAATCAGTGGAGAAAAAAGACGCCAGATGAGGAACCGGATCTCAGCAGTTATAACCTTCGTGAGGAAGAACTTGCAGGGATAAATCTTTCTAAAGCGAATCTGCGGGGGACTAATCTCGTCGGCGCAGATCTGCGGGGGGCTAATCTTATCAGAGCAAATCTCTTCAGAGCAGACCTCCGCGAAGCTAATCTCTTCAGGACCAATCTGCTCGAGGCAGATTGTCGAGAAGCCAGATTGAATAGAGCAAGCCTAGTCGAGACAAATTTAAGAGGAGCTGACCTCACAGGCTGCTCTATTTATGGGATATCTGTATGGAATGTGAAACTAGAAGGGGCCATTCAAACAAACTTAATCATCACTGACGCAAACGAGCCGGTCATCACCGTTGATAATCTGAAAGTTGCCCAGTTTATCTATCTCATGCTCAATAATCGGGAAATCCGTGAAATCCTTGATACAGTAACCACTAAAGTTGTCTTGATCCTGGGTAATTTTAGCCCGGGGCGTAAAAAAATTCTGGATGCTCTCAGAGACGAATTACGCAAGCATAATTATCTACCCGTTTTGTTCGATTTTAAGAAACCAGAAAACCGTGACTTAACGGAAACCGTAAGTATCCTCGCACACTTAGCACGATTTATCATTGTTGATTTAACCAATCCAAGCAGCACACCTCATGAACTGGCAACTATTATTCCACAGTGCATCATACCTGTTCAGCCGTTATTACTTCAGGATCATACGAAACCAGGGCGAGCATACGCAATGTTCCATGACTTCAAAACACGCTACCATTGGGTGCTACCAATCTACCATTATAAAGATGAGAAGAGTTTGATAGAATCCCTAGAAAAACATATTATCAGGCCCGCCGAGCAAAAAGTTCAGCAGTTAGCGAGGCAACAACACGAGAAGAACGTTCCTCTGATAAAGCGATGATTCGTAGCGAACATATAGAGACATGTATAATGAGAAAAAGGAAGCCAGGAGCAGGAAAGAGCAGGAGGAACGATTATGCTGTATGGCGGTATTGAAGCGGGAGGCACCAAGATCGTCTGTGCGCTCGGCAGCAGTCCGGCAGACGTGCGGGCAGAAACGCGCATTCCGACGACGACGCCAGAGGAGACGCTGGGGAAAATTATCACGTTCTTCCAGCAACAGGCTTCGCCGATCGCGGCGCTCGGTATCGGAGCGTTTGGCCCGCTTTCGCCTGACCCCGCCGCGCCGGATTATGGCTTTATCACCACGACGCCCAAGCCGGGCTGGGCCAATGTTGACGTGGCGGGAACCATCGGGCGGGCGCTGGGCGTGCCGGTCGGCTTCGATACCGATGTCAATGTGGCCGCGCTGGGCGAGGCGCGCTGGGGGGCGGCACAGGGCCTGACCACCTTCCTCTACCTGACGGTGGGAACCGGCATCGGCGGCGGCGGCCTGAGCAACGGGCGACTGATGCATGGCCTGCTCCACCCTGAAATGGGCCATATCCTCCTGCCGCACGACCGCCAAAGCGACCCGTTTCCAGGCATCTGCCCCTATCACGGCGATTGTCTGGAAGGGATGGCGAGCGGGCCTGCTATGCGAGCGCGCTGGGGTGAGGCGGCGGAGACGCTGCCTGTCGATCACCCGGCGTGGGCGCTGGAAGCCCACTATCTCGCGCTGGCCTGCGTCAACTTCATCTGCACGCTCTCCCCGCAGCGCATCATCCTGGGCGGCGGCGTCATGAATCAGAGCCAGCTCTTCCCGCTCATCCGGCAAGAGGCACAAAGCCTGCTCAACGGCTACGTGCAGGCTCCGGCCATTCTCCAGCACATCGACGCCTACATTGTGCCTCCGGCGCTGGCAGGCCGGGCAGGCGTGCTGGGCGCGTTCGCCCTGGCCGAGCAGGTCGCGGGCGAAAGCCCGCTTCAGTCTTGAAAAAACGCCCTACTCCTCTACCAGCGCAACCGCGCGTACCGGCGAACCCGTGCCGTTGCGGATGTTGAGAGGGAAGCCGACGAAGGTGAAGCGTTTGCCGACGACCTGATCGAGGTTGGCGAGATTTTCGTAGTGGGTAATGCCGTACTGGCGGCACATCATGTGCAGGGGATAGGTACGGCTGATGGGATTGTCGAGGCTGGGGGAGTCGACGCCAAAAGTTTTGATGCCGCGCTCGACCAGCCACATGCTGCCGGATTCATCGAGGCCGGGGTACTGGCTGAGATAATCTTTGCTGCCATGATAGCGGTTGTAGGTACCGGTATAGAACAGCAGGATGTCGCCTTTGCGCACGTCGAGGCCAGTGCGGGAGACGATGCTGTCGAGATCGCTGGCATTGATGTAGGTCTGGGGCGGGGCAGCAGAGACATCGATGCAGGTGGCTGGCCCGTAGAAGAGGTCGAGGGCCATTTTATCTATCGAGGGCGCTTCCGGGCGCGGGTCAAGGTGGCTGAGCGCGTCCACGTGCGTGGGACCGTGATCGCTCATCAGCAGGCCGCGCGACTGGTAGGAGAAGCCGCCCTCGAAGTTTTTGACGGTCTCCTCGTGCGTATGGTGTTCCCAGATCACCGTCTTGAGGTGGCCGGGATAGACAAACATACCCTGATAGATCGGCTGGGACAGGTCAATAATTTTCGGCATGAGCAAACCTCTCTCTTTCTCTATACTATTGGCCCGGATAGCTCCAGGGCCGATAATACAATTGAATAATCGAGATCGGCACCCCATGTCATGCTGAGCGAGAGCGAAGCATCTGGAGCAATTCGCCACACCATCGATGGGTCGAGAGATGCTTCGCTCTCGCTCAGCATGACATGGGGTGCTAGATCAGTACATGGTTGAACCGGCGGAGACGTTCAGGTCTTCGCCGGTAATTGAGGCGGATCTGTCGGAGCCGAGGTAGACGGCAGCTTCTGCTACGTCTTGAGCGGGGATGAGCCTGCCAAGCGGGGAACTGCCAGTGAATTGCTGCCGCGCCTCCTCGACGCTGATGCCGCGCACCTCGGCCTGCTTGCGTATGACCGTCTCAATGCGCTCGCCCTCTATCGGGCCAGGCGAGATGACGTTGACGCGAATGTTGTAGGGGCCAACCTCCCAGGCCAGCGTGCGGGCCAATCCGACCAGCGCCAGTTTGCTGGCTGCATAGGGCGTGCGCCCGTAAAGGGGACGTTTGCCCGTCATCGAGCCGATGATGACGATTGAGCCGGAGCGGCGCTCGATCATCGAGGGCAGGAAGGCGCGGCAGCAGAGGTAGACGCCGCGCACGTTGACGGCAAAGGTCTCGTCCCAGTCTGCCGGGTCAAGCTGCCACAGCGGCGTGGTTGGCCCCGCAATGCCGCTATTGTTGACAAGAATATCGACGTGGCCGAAACGGGCAAGGGTCTGTTCCGCCAGGTCGCGCACGCTCTCTTCCTCGCGCAGATCGGTCGGTACGACCAGCGCCCGGCGGCCCTGCGCCTCCACCATGTCCCGCGTCTCATGCAGCGCCTCCACCGAGCGAGCCGCCAGCACGAGATCCGCCCCCTCGGCAGCATACGCCAGCGCAATCGCCCGCCCGATGCCGCGCCCGGCCCCGGTGATGACGGCGATTCTGTCTTTCAGTAACATACGAATTTCTCCTCTACAATCCACCCGGCCCCGCCCCAGGCCAGCCCGCACCCA